>Ga0307513_10006709_pt1 | contig 15019 bp, 4 predicted proteins | sample 15_EM_MG_FD_202174 | JGI IMG/M metagenome (GOLD analysis project Ga0307513, IMG submission 202174) | Populus trichocarpa ectomycorrhiza microbial communities from riparian zone in the Pacific Northwest, United States - 15_EM | ecosystem: Host-associated > Plants > Roots > Unclassified | place... | reverse complement strand
TATTGTACCTTTTCTGTGTATTTAAACCCACGATTGTGCACATAGTCTCTAATGTGAACCACACTGAACTCACCAAGTTATTCCGTCTACGAGTCTGACAACTCCTACTGTCCTTCTAGATCGAACAGGTTATGAGCCCGGCGCTCACAGTATTGACGGAAAACACAACGATCTATGAGTAGCAGCCTTTATCCAGAACTACCCACCACTTCTGACGAGATCCCAACAAAACTGGCAGCTATGGCAACCCTTGGATCCTCGACTTTCCGCTCCCGGATCAAGGAAGATAAACCTGTTACCATCAAACTTGATAATATCAAGCAATTGACTGGTCAGGAAAACTATATTATTTGGGAATCGACGATGAGATTAGTTTGGAAAGGGATGAAGACCTATGAGATAGTAGTAGAAGGTCAACAACCTTCTGACGACGCGGAGCAGGATGAAGTTACCACGTATACGGCCCTTTGCCACCAGGCATCGGCAATCTATATACAAGTTGTCTCAACCGAAATCCTTGAGAAACTTGTGGAATTCGACCATCCGCATGAGATGTGGAACTATCTCCGCACCCAGTATTACCGTGATACTGCTTTTGCCCTTGTATCACAGATTACGAATCTGGCGACCCTATCAACAACCTATGATCCTGGACTACCCATAACAGTATTTATTGCTCAATTTGAGACCGAGTGGCTACGCCTTAGCAAATTAGCAAAAGCATCAAAGGACTCCTACCGGCAAACCTTTGCAAGATTTCTTGGGGAAGACAAAGCGAAACGCGACTTCCTCCTGGGCTTTCTGGTTGGTCACCAGAAAAATATCGTGGACAATCTCTCCACAAAGGATGACTTTACCTTTGCTGAAGTCAAGCAACGGCTCTTGGACCTGGACCTTGATCAGCCAGGAACAAAGACTCAACAGGCTTTGGTAACCACAGATCACCGCAAGCCTAAACGGAGCTCGAGACCTGTGCCACTCCGAAGCTCAGCTGAGAAGCTAAAGGATTGTACCTGGTGTAGTAAGCACCATCCTGGACGCTCCCATGGCCATACGTGGAACGAGTGCTTCAAATTAAAAGCCCATAATGAGAAGAAAGGGAACAAACCTGGGTATGGTGAAGAAGCTCACATAGTCGCTGAGCCTCGTGGGAAGGTTAGTAGATCCTCATTCTACTTCGACACATGTGCAACTTCTCATATGTGCCCGGATCCAGAGCGCTTTGAACATCTCACGATATGTTCCGGACTTGTGAAATCAAGCTCCACAGATGAGATGAAGGTTACGGGAAAAGGGAGTATTGTGCTACGCTGCCCTTTAAGGGATGGGACTGTCTCCTGTTTTCGTCTTACCGATGTTCTTCTTGTTCCGCAGCTGGAGCGGCCACTAGTATCCTGGCCTAAACTACAATACAAGGGGTTTCAGATGATTGGAACTGGCCCCGTAATATCTGTTAAAAATAGTGAGAAGACAGTGTTCGAGGCAATATTTGATGGATCGCTTCCCAGAATTCCCGAGGTTCAGGAAACCGCAATGCTTACCTTTGAGTTCTGGCACGAGGCACTTGGGCATCTGGCTCCATCGAGTATAGAGCGTGCACGAAATGACTTTGCCGATACTGGTCTTATTCCTCCAGTTCCACAGAATTTTCACTGTGTGGCATGTGCTGTCGCTAAATCAACACACAAAATTCAGTCAAGTACAAAGTCCGAGTCTCTTACCACTCAGAAAGCAGAACTTATCCATTCTGACCTCTGTGGACCCTTCCCTGTTCCATCCTATGGAAACTCATTGTACTACGTTTCCTTTGTCTGTGACGCGACTCGGTTTTGCTGGGTCCGGTTTCTTGGGAAGAAATCTGAAGCTGCTCAAGCGATTAGTGACTTCGTCAGAGAATTAGAAACACAAGAAAAAGCTGTAGTACGCAGGTTTCGTACAGATAATGGGGGTGAATACATTAATGAGAGACTAAGGAAGTTTTTCGCATCCAAAGGTATCACCCATGAGCTGACACCCCCATACTCACCGGAGTCGAACGGTGTAGCGGAGCGGTTGAATCGAACCATCGGCGAAGGAGTACGAGCAATGATGCATCCCATAGAGGACCGCAGGTTATGGGCTGAAGCTGTGGGAACCTTTGTTTACACCAAAAATCGCCAACCGCATAGTGCACTCAGTGGGAAAACCCCATATGAGGCTTTCTATAAAGCAAAACCGGCTATCAGCCATCTACAGCCATTCGGACGGAAATGTTACCTGCATATTCCAAAGGCAAAGCGTGGACCAGGATCCAAATTACTCCCTCGGGCGCAGAATGGACTGTTTGTTGGATATACAAATGTTAGTCATCAGTATCGAGTCTTTATACCGAAGGAAAAGCGGACCACAGTCTCAGCCGACGTATTGTTTCCTCCTCACTTAGTGGTTGCAGCGCTGGAAAATCGGTGTGGTCTCTGGAACTCCATAGATTCTGAAACGCATAGCAAGAGTTCCTTTGTCCGTAACCGGGAAGAACTCAACAATGGATGGCCAAGGGAAGCACGGGAAAGCTATTCCAAACCACCTACTGTTAACTTAGAATATAGGGCAAACCAGGATGGCTTTCCTACGGATACCATGTGGATAGCCTGGATGGACCGCCACCCGGAAACTGCTAATAGGTGGTATGATGAAGGCCATCCAAAAGTGGTTGAACTTTTCCGCAGAGAAAATGCACACGGAAAGCGGGATGGCTTTCTTGGGTCACCTTACTGGCTGCCTGATGATAGCAGAGTAGCTGCGCCATCTATACGAAGCCCAGCCCCAGTCTCTGCACCAGCCAGCCATCATGGCTCTGCAGTTTCAAGCACTGTTTCACTTTCTACTACTCCCGCTATTGATATTTCAATGCGTGATGCGCCTTTGAATTTGACTGAAGCCTCCCTGGTCTCCCAACCGCACCTTTCAACTCAAGGGTCAGATCGTGAGCTAAGTGTTGAAGCGCACCCTGATATTAGACCTGTCCCAGTGCAGTCCTCTCATCCTGCCAGTGTGATGCCCATGGCACAAGGGGCGAACCGACCCATTAGCTTTGTCCGACCGGAGGATATCATGGATACTGCGAATGACAGTCATCATGAATGGAGAAGCCTCCCGCCTATTGAGTCCGATACTGATGATGAAGTCCTTGTGACCCAGGAAACTTCATCTATAGTAAATATATTAGATGTTCCGGAGCCCGAGACATATATACAAGCTCAGCAATCACCCAACTGGAACGATTGGCAAATGGCAATCGAAGAAGAAATTGATTCCTTGGAGAGAAACAAGGTATGGGAAATTGTTGATCGGCCATCCAACCGACGAATTATTGATGGACGCTGGGTATTTCGGGTAAAAGGAAATGCCAAAGGACAGCTTGATCGATTCAAGGCTAGATACGTTGCCAAAGGTTTCTCACAGGTACAAGGAGTTGATTATGAGGAAATCTTTGCTCCAGTAGCTCGGTTTGATTCCTTAAGGCTCTTACTCGCGATTGCTGCTGCGAAGATGTGGAAACCACGGCAGCTAGATATCAAAACAGCATTCCTGTATGGTACTCTTGATGAAGAAGTATACCTAGAGCTACCAGAAGGTCGGCGTACAGAGGGAAAGGTAGCGCGCTTGAGACGAGCGATCTATGGGCTCAAGCAGGCTCCCCGACAATGGTACCAGCGGCTAGTAACCTTCTTGCAACCTTACAGTTTTCGGTCATCCACCTTTGACCCCTGTGTACTCATTAATCAATGCGGCAACTTGTTCGTTGCAGTCTATGTTGATGATATCACTATTTTTGGGGCGGAAGACAGCCAAACTGAAGCTACGATTGCCTTACTCAAGTCTGAGTTTAAGGTAAAAGACATGGGTCTATTGAACTGGCTGCTTGGAATGCAGATTGAATACCACAGAGACAGTATCAGCATATCTCAGAGAGCCTTTATCGACAGGGTACTGGCACGGTTCACTATGAGTAACTGTAACCCAGTCTCAACCCCAATTGATACAGGTCAACTGTTAAGCCAAGATACACCAAATGATGCCTCAGTACCAAGCACAATCTATCAGCAAATGATCGGATCACTTATGTATCTTGTGACAGGCAGCCGACCTGACTTAGCCTATACGATCACCTACCTTTCACAGTTCAATACCCATCCGTGCGAAACACACTTCCGGGCGGCCAAAAGAGTTCTTCGGTACTTACAGAAGACCAAAGATCAAACTCTATCATACAAGCTGGGTTCTGCTCTGTGTCTTAGTGGCTACTCAGACGCGTCATATGGGAACTGTCTGGATACCCGACGTAGTTTCTCTGGCTACATCTTTAAGTTAGGAAATGCCACTGTTGCATGGCGATGCCGGAAACAGCAGTCTGTGGCCCATTCTACGTGTGAGGCAGAATATATGGCTCTCGCTCTTGCAACCAAGCAATATATGTGGACACGAAGTGCCCTGAAAGAGTTGTTGGGTAGAGTGATACCGGCTGCACTATTTGCTGACAGTCGTTCGGCCATCGATCTTGCAAACAACCCGAAGCTCAATGATGCTTCAAAGCATATCGATATCGCATACCACTTTACCCGTGAACGGCTAGAGGATGGATCGCTCTCTTTACTTCACATACCCTCATCAGAAAACCTGGCAGATATCTGTACAAAAGGGTTACCACGCCCACAGCATGACCACTTATGCTCCAAGATATTTGGCACAAAAGTGAGTAGGGGTGTTGAAGCGTGAGGGTGACGCACTACTCCTCTGTTTGTGGCTATCGAGGGATCATAGTTGCGTCACTACTACTCCGATATTGACTGTTTTCTCTACATGGTTTCCGCTTTGGTGTTTCTATTTTCACATTGTTCTGTCATCACTATTGTACCTTTTCTGTGTATTTAAACCCACGATTGTGCACATAGTCTCTAATGTGAACCACACTGAACTCACCAAGTTATTCCGTCTACGAGTCTGACAACTCCTACTGTCCTTCTAGATCGAACACTAATGCCCAAGCGTGAAGTTCAATTCTTCGAGTTCTTATGGTAGTCATCCTAGCTACAGATGCCCGGCATGCACAACTGCTAAGGCGATAACACGATAACCTCACACCCTCCCGACTCGTACTTCCCAGATTTCTGCCTACAGCCAAGATTGATATTTAAACATAGTGGATTGCTCGTAAATTTGTATTTTCCGAACTTTCCTCCAAATACCGTTTCAAAATAGCCTACCCTAGATCAGCGCTGTACTATATGAATAAGGATAATTGCAGTTTTCCGTGCAACTAGGATTTCTGGCGCATCGGTAGTGGTGGATTTAGGAGGCTAGTGTATAATAACAGTTCATCAGGTTCCTACCTCCGCGCCAGACTAATGGTTATTCCTAAGTACCGCATGGCTGGAGAAACTTACCAGATGGGTAAAGTGCATTGAATCAAACCTGTTTATTTTGGTAGGAATTCTGGGGGGAATTTGGTGGAATGGGAAATATTTTCAGGCACGGGTGGGTAATTCGAGGGCTAATCGATGCCTGGGATAATATCATCTCCAAATCCCAATGTTTGGGGTGGGTTTTGTTATTCATGGTGACTTCGGGAACATTTAAGCTAGGTTCTTAAGTATCGGGAAGAGGAACCCGAGTGCGGTCTATCTAGAAATAATAAAAAATTCTGACTATCTATTCGTCTATCCTTTTAAACGGACCGACTGCGACGATAGTTAGAGTCAAGAGTTTAAGCAACAAAAATACAATCGCTAGCGCACGATATAACGTGAGTGGGGAACTTCGCCCCCCATCAATTCACTTCTCTACCGCTTTCTATCGCACTCGACCAACTAACAGTAAAGTCAGGGGTATAGTATATAAGTCACAACGAAGTCCTCCTTCCTTCCATGGGTTACCACACATATTCATTCTCACCCACGTATGCCTCTCTTTCCCCCATGCCTACTCCTATGCCAACAAACGAAAGACAATGACTCCCACTGTTCATAGCCCCCGGACATCCAACTCTTCCACCTTCCCATCCGCCTCTCCTGCTTTCCTTCCGGCTGGTGCACCCAAAGCGCACCTCCGAAGCCTAGTGCATTTTCGAAAACCATTCGAACAATGAAGCAATAACGTGGGCATGCCGAGCAGCATCTCGAGACTTCCAATATATCCATCTAACGCTAGTAAGGGAAAACAAGGACAAAATGAATAAATCGGGTAGAAGTAGGGAGTGAAGGAGATCATGAAAATAGAGATTTATTCGACGGGGGAATTGTAATTAGGGTAAATGATGGAAGTTGAGTTATTTCCCATGTGAACCCACGCTTACTGCGCGAAAACATATTCTCGGATACTTGTATATAACTTGACTAGATCTAGAACTGCACTTGACTTATCCATGCCCAAAGTTTGTAAAACGGACTGCCCTTGCCTACCGTCAGAGCTTCCTCTAGAGCCTCACAGTTTCGGTCGCAGGATATGCAATAACAGTCTGTCGCACAATTTATAGGTCATTAGGAGCACGAGTAGCAGTTTCCCCTGCTTATAATCTTCGAATGTGATGGCTGGTACCTGGTGGTGGCTGCATTCTTCTCTTAAGCGAGGAAGGTTATTCTGGGTGCCTTGAAAGCCCTTTTCAAATAATTATTGTTCAAAAGGATCGGCTAACTTGATGTATATCGGGATCTCTAGTGTCGGAGGAGGATATCTTAGCCCCAATTCAATTATCGTGCTCATAGGGGGATGGGTATTCTTATGCATCAATCAGATAAACTTCTATGCTACTTCTTCCTTGCTAATCCTCACTTCCCTCATAATAACATCCCCCGCGCTCCTTCTCCTCCCATCTAGCCTCAGGTAATCTCCTCTCATCTCCATAGTTCCCCTCCCCCCCCTCTTTGTGCTTGGCTCCCCTTTATTTCTCCTCTCTTCCCTTCTCTTCATCCCCAATTCTCTCCTTCTCTCCCAGCTACCACTTCTGTCTTAACTCCCAAATTATTCTTGTTTGTCCTTTTGCGAGAGATAATGAATTCCAGATATATGTCCGTTGCTCTCGATGAATCAAGGTCACGCTATCCGTCACATAACTAACCCCAGCGACTCACAATAATAATACCGTAGTGCCCCATGGCCTCTGTCTTCCCTAGACAAAATATTTTCCATTCATTCTCCATCGCGCTCTACTTCTCTCTTAGGCCCAGGTCCCACACTGTTCAATCCTTTTCCATGGTTTGTGCTGTTCCCGAGGAATGATGCCACTCTTTGCATTTGAGGTTTGGCCTCTTGGGCATTGCTGCCCTTTACACCGGTAGTGCTTTGCAGGGATGTTGATACAGCTGAAGATTTTTATTCCTTAAATGCGCATATAAGTAGGGCTCCCCACAACCTTCCAAAACGCTCTCATTCGCTCTCTACTGAACAAAGGTCGAAGCGTGTAGTGACCTAGGGTGGGGTGTATCCTTTATGCTGCGGGACGATGGACGTGTTCTGCGCTATGCGCGGGTTACACTGGCCCTAGCCCGTACTCGCGCAACATTCTCCCCTCCATACAAACAAACGTGGACAATATGTTTAGATACGGTGCCTCGGCCACTGAATATCAGAGTTTCTAACCCCCTCCACATAGTGTTAATTCTGCTCAAATAGGACAGGTTCCCGGCACAATACCTGGTTCTGCAAATGCTATCTTTCATACGAAATCCGATTTTTGACCTTACTGTTGGAAAGTGGGAACCACCAACAACACCATTTATGGAAAGAATGTGGCTCCCATTGGGGACGGGAGATGGCAATATGAGATTGCGACCAACGATAGAGAGATGTGGAGATGACCCCAAGGAATTGGTTCCTAACAAACGCTCTCAGGAGGCTACCTGGTTTATGGCAGTACTAGTTCCGTCATTGAAGGGTTTTCTTTCAGGCGTTGATTTCGTCTCAGGATATGGGACATCGCTCTTGGTGGCGGACTTAGAGGAGCATAACTGGCTAATCACTTATGACCAGGCTACTCATACGGCGGCAAACCAAGCCACACCATTTGGAGGAATATCTGACGGCGACTTAGTCCACATCACGACAGCTACAGATGAGGTCTTGACCCGGCCTAGCGGGAGGCCTGATTGGACTATTAGCCTGGATTGCTATTATATCTATCGGATTTCCCTACGTAAAATACTGATAGTATCGGGTAGAGACAACCTTCCAAGATCAACATCTACAGCACAAACCAATCGAAGCGGTATATCCAATATCTCCCACCTGGGGGTGTGGCGCCAAATCCTCGGTTGAAGTTTGGCACCTCTCCCAAATCAGCTCTGGATTGTTCTAGCCATCAAACCTACCTTGTGGGGGGTCTTGAAGCCGGTGGTTCAGTAACTGCTATAGGAGTTTCAACCACTGGATTCATCTGAGTCCTCTTGACTCCGAGCCCTGAGCGCGCCCGGATACGGGCCACCCCTAAGACCACCCTCGGGGACCCTCGAGGGAGGGCTCTGCGAAATCTCAAGCTATCGGAGAACACTGAATCCTCCAATACAGCAGGAGGAGCTCCCTAAGTTACGTCGGCACCATTACCGGCGATAAGAGGGCAAATGCGTGATTCTTGTTCGACACCATAGACCGACGAGTTTACACCGAATCAGGAGACATACGAAATCGCCCCCAAAATTATTAGGTTTATTTGTGGCTGGTAAGTAGCCAAGACCCCAAGGCACGGTAAATGACTTACAAGTAACGAGGACTGATTGCCCCACCCAGTAGCAAAACGGAGGCTTGAACAAAAGGCGGAAGAGGCCCAGATCTTGAAACCACAATGATACTAAATGCCACCACTACAGTCAGACGCTAGGGGGACTATGCAAACGCAAACATCGACAACTGCGCAAGCTCATCTCATAGATCAGGCTCCAGTTCAGGCTCATCTAGAAGGAACGTTGGAGAGATAGCCGAGGGCATAGCAGCAAGTGTTGTGGCTTGGACACTTGACATCTTTCGCGTCTTTGTGGCAATGGCCCTCCGTCGGGGCCGTGGGGGGAGGTTTCAGCCTCGTTATGTCAGTCAGGGCAGAGCCTATGTATTGGAACTTGCTGCGAGGGAGGTATACACTGAACACGGAGAGAGGACAATATAGTGTTAGTAAGGTAGGAAAGAAGCAAGGAGAAACGAAAAGAAAAAGGAGCGCTCATTCGTCATTCTTTATTCATACTTGCTTTCAGTAATGCCCCCAACAGGCTTCAGAAGGGAGAGATACACCTACCCAACCGGCACCTGTCTACCTACCCACTGAATATATCCTTGACTTTTACCCATCCGGAAATGCACTGCTATTTTTCAATCCCCAATTACTTATTTTCCAGGTGTGAGCGAGTACAGTCGGATAAGAATGTAACCGGACACTAGCAGAAACATTTTCATACTATAGGTTTCTAGTAGGCATTATGGGCTGCTGTACCCCATACTCCCATAGTAATTTACATTCCCCCACCGTGACCGGTAGTATAAACTATATGTATTGCTCGTAATTACTAAAATAATCTACTCTTTCGAGTAACCAACACCAACACTATATCCCAAGAGTGAAATGACACCCCCCTCCCAAGCGACCAACACAAAAAATTCCTTCTGCCGCCCCCTCTCAATTAGTTTTTAGCCTTGCCTTGAGTACCGCGATAATAAGTAGCTTTACCAGCGTGTATACCTATCCCATCTGTCGGTATTTTACGCAACCGTGATGATGTCCAGCAAACCACGGTTCCTCGGTGCGACTGCCGTATAGACCCACTTGTTGGATTAAATCTCTCCTAGCCCTCATTATCACCGTTTGCTCTTTGGCGCCCGCTATAATAAATTACGATTTGCAGGACTCCGACAAACTTAGAGTGAAATCTAAATCTCCCTTATACCTACCACGGCACATAGCCGTTACCAGAAAATCGTATTGGCTTCTTTCCCCCTCGCAGTAGAGGATTAAGTTTATCGCCTCCCGGCAAGGATTATTATTTTTGGTCATATGCTGAGTCCCATCTTATGAGATACTATGTCGTTGGCAATCTTTCCATAGGTTTCGTGTCCCAGATGAGCCCCAATCACTTGCAAATCTTAAAGGAAACCTTAGGCCAATATCCCGGACATTTTGTGTAACTGCCGGTGTCAAAAATACATCCTCAAGCCAATTTATCGGATAACACGCAAATGGCTGGTTTGGCCGGCAAACCTCGTGCCGTTGCGGGGTATTTATATCAAACAAATGGTCTTGTTCATGCCTGATGCGCCTAGTGGCGAGCAAGAGGAAGAAGAGAGGGGAGCCGGGTAGCGAGGGAAGGAAGCCTTTTTGTAATCTAATAGATACCGGAGCCGTAAAGGTTTGAGTGCCTGCCGGAACAGATTGTGGTGGAAAACACAAAGGTAGTTAGGGCGTGAGTCTTGCGGTGGGGTGGACCTAATTTTATTAGACGATCAATCCCCTTTGACATCCGAGCTGAACCTTTATATCATTAGAGCCTAAAAGGAGCACTAATGAATGGAGGGGTCAAAGTGCAATCGCGCCCGGCTCTAAGCCCAGCAAAACACCGAAGAGTAGTGAACTACAAGGCCACTCCCTCTATGTGCTATCTAAGAATAGGGTAGGAGATAAATATCTCGATCTAACTAACAACACCAGAAACCCCCGGAACTCGGCCCTAAAGAGGCACCTAGCGAGCAAGCCCTAATCCCTAGTGATCTCAAGAAATCTGAAACCACCCTGATATTTCAATATCTTCTATGGTCCCTAGGGCATATGCCCTATGCTAACTACCGAATTCCGTACGGCATAGGATTTGAAAGAAACATTATAAAACTAAATACCCGATACATAATGCCGAATGGCGGTGTCTATCATATCAACCAATATCCAAAGCCTGGGGGCATAGGATGCGAAAACAGCAATCCACTACTAAGAGCCTAGCACAGCGGGCCTCAAAAGAAATTGACCTATAACCACATATCTCCAAACCACATGACCAGATACCCGTGTATCAGCATATCCGCACAACCGCATACCCCATAGGCAATCCAACACATATGAGGATCGCAACTACTAAACTCCCAACCGTATGGCATTTGCAGGACATTGTTGCACAGAATCAAATGTGGTATCATACCGGATGACAATGGGTGGTAATAAGCCGCAACTCCATTCCCTAACGTCCATTCTCTCTAAACCGACCGCAAAAACAGAAGTATTGTAAGCACAATAGAATTACTATTGTTGCTTTATCTACCTCCACACACGTATCCACTTTCCTCCATGCATTTCCCCATTCCTCACTTACTCCAATAATAACAGAAGAAGGGAGTATTCTCTACAATCCCCCGACCAATGGAGTAACATAAAATAGTAAAGACTCCCGCCCTCCATGCAGTCCATTTGACTCTTCACCATTTAGGGCTATAAGTTACTGCATCCGACGGCTCCATGGATGGACGAGACCTTTTGCGAAACCAAGAAACCGTGACCAAAGCGGGCCTCCAAGCATCAACCGATGTCCAACCAATATCACTTGTTATAAGCCTTGCTGGCATTCTGCGCATGAGTCCAGAATAAACATCTTCACTCCAAGTCCATGGATTCAACTCTTTCATTCCCCGTTTCTCGTCACCCTCCCACGCCCCAGATCGCTAGCTACAGACCAGGGTTTTTCTCTTAAACCCCACAGTGTCAGCTCCCATCCCTCATACTCCCTGTGAGCTCCCAGCTCGGTTTCGGACCTTCATATTAATATCAGAAGGCGGACACAATACTGGTATTGCCCGTTAACAAAATTAACCGTACACAAAGGTTCCATGGCAAGACAACTCTCCTCGCGACCCCGCATTTTCAACGCCACCCAAAGATATTCCCCTAGATCAAATATTAATTCCAACTATGTATTCTACTATATATTTACATTTTGTGTCTTTTTTTTCGATTTCATGATAGTGGGGTGGTGGGGGAGTGCTGTTATCATTGCTAAATTTTTCCTATTCGTTAATGTACGGTTAATTTTGTTAAGGCACCATAACAATCATAGTCATGGATCCACCTCCAGGGTACCTCACACCAGACAAGGAGGAGGCTCCCCCACCGCACCGCAGCAACCCGGGCACCGGGTTCTGTGCACTCACTTGATCGAAAGCAGCCAAAAACGGGATAATAATGTTGTTGTTGTTAAAAAAAAAAACCTCCCTCAGAACCCCCCCAGCACCACCGAATCTTAAACATCTGCTTCACAGTATCTCACTCGATCACCCACTGATCCTCTGTGTTGGAATATGTGGCTTCTCAGGATCTAGTTACTTGTGGTTGACCGCATCGGATGCCACTAGTAGATGAATGTGGAGATGGAAGTGTCACTAGTGTGTCATGTTAGGAGAATGGTTGATATGGTATAGGACACAGTGTCCGGTGTGACTGCTAAGTCCATTGTGTATATTAGGAGCTCTTTCCTGCCGAGATGGTAAAAAGGATAGTAGTGGTGGGCTTCCCTTTTTCACAGAGAATCAAGACATCTTACAACAGGTTATGAGCCCGGACTAGCGCACCTATCCCTAAGCCTCTATGATGTCGGATAGTTCACTCAGCCCAAATGTCGCTGACATTTCCCCTGACACCATCTATCGATGCAAGTATGGTCAAACACATGTACTGCTGCCAACCAATTACCACCGCTGGTCCCAGGACCTTCAAGCCTTTCTGGAAATTGAACGAGCATTCAGGATCGTCACGCAAGAAGAAGAAGAACCGCCAGCAAACCTTGCTCCACGATATGCTTCTTGGGAAGAACGCCGGGTTAAGGCCAAAGTTATGATATTCACTTCTTGTGGTCCCGCTACCCGTCAGCAGATCAATCTTGCTATGGATCCCTGGGATATGTGGCAAACTCTAAAAGCGAAATATGATTCAGCAGCCTCAAGAGCTGGAAGATTTGCCCTGAGAGGACGCTTTAATCGCCTACTTCTCTCTCAGTTTTCCACAGTCACTGCCTTCATTACTGAGCTAACCAAGCTGCGCCAACAGCTTGCTGGGTCTACAGAGGAGGTTACTGACTCAACCTTTATTTCTCAACTAGTTCCAGACCTACCTAACGAATACGATGCAATTGTCCAAATAATGTCCCGCGATGCAGCCTTGACTGCGGATGACTTTATTACTGGAATTGTGGAACGGGAAGCAGAACTGTCAAATAAGAAGGCTCAACTATGGGGTACAAGCTCCGCAGACTCAGCCAATAGTGCTCTGCTGGCAAATACTCGTGCCGCTGCTCTCTTTACCAACTCCTCCAGGAATAATAGGCACTCCCGCTGGTCAGGCTCTGGAATGCGGGGACGATCAATTAGTGGCCGAGGAGGAGGACGATTTTGGCCTGGCCAAAGGACACATAATTCTGGTCGAGAAAGAAGCTCAAGCAGTGGAAACATGAGCAATGTTGAGTGCTGGTATTGTACTCGGAGGGGACATACACAGCAGGCATGCCGGTTACGGATGCGGGCAGAAGAGCTTAAACAGAAAAGACATCCAGCCCTATCCGCCGCCTATGCCACAGTAGATATTGAGCAGCCCTGTGCCTTGGTCGCAACCGGCAGGCAAAGGAACAACTTACCAAGCGCATGGGTAGTAGACTCAGGAGCAAGCGAGCATATCTGTCCTGAAAGACGGTCCTTTCACTACCTTAAAGCTCTTACTCGACCAGTGGCGATCACATTGGGAGATGGGAATAAGGTGTTAGCAAAAGCCATAGGGGTTATTCGGCTTCTACTATCCAAGTCACACTATATTGATATTGAAGCGCTCTATTCCCCTGAGATGAAGTTCTCTCTCCTATCAATTAGTTCTCTGTCGAGCGAATTTGCAATTGCCTTTCGGGAAGGGGTTTGTTATATCTCTCGTCAACAGATAGGATCGAAGGAAATCCCAATTGCGCAACTCCGACAAGGTCTATGGAGACTCCATGGTAATCCTATTCCAAAGTCACGGACACCAGCTATCCAGTCTCTGGTAGAAAGTCAGAGAAATAGTACAATCACTTCTCAGGCCTCCTCAGGACCAGAACACCCTATGAGCGATCTCTTACTTTCAGTAACTCCTAGCAAGAGCGATGAGCTTGCTATACTATGGCGCCAAAGATTAGGACATTTACACTTTGCTGCCCTGAGGTCGATACTGGGAAGCAAGACTCCGCTTGCTTCTAGCATTTGTGAGACTTGTGTGAAAACCAAGCACCGTCGGCGGTTTATCCGAAGGCCAGTTCCTCGAGCAACAAGGCCCTTCGAGATTATCCATTCAGATGTTTGTGGCCCATTCAAGTGCTTGTCCTTCTCAGGTGCTCGATACTTTATCCTCTATATAGATGACTATACTCGGTTTTGTTGGGTCTATTTTCTCAGAACCAAGAAAGCAAATGAGGTTACTGGCCGCTTCCAAGAGTTTCGCGAGAGAATTCGCAAGATGTTCCCACAGTGGGAGATATCAAGGTTCAGGTGTGATAACGGAAAAGGTGAATGCAATAATACCTTCTTTCGCGGCATTCTCAGTGCTACAGGAATTCAGTTTCAGCCGGCACCACCCTACTCCCAGCACAAAAATGGAATCAGTGAGCGAATGATACAGACTGTACTCTGTAAAGCAAGAGCTATGCTCCTAGATGCCTGGCTGCCTGCTGCCCTCTGGGCAGAAACTGTTAATACAGCGGTCTATCTACACTCGCTATCCCCGTCACGTGCAATTGGAACTAAGTCACCCCATGAGATGTTATATGGGACAAAGCCAACACTCGACCACCTTAGGAGGTTTGGGTGTGTAGCCTATAAGCGAATCCCAAAGGCCCAGCAGAAGGATACAAAGTTTGGCAACCGGTCGAAGAGCTGCATTATGTTAGGCTATACCACAACTACTACAATATGGAGATTATGGGATAGTGATATGAAGACTACTATTCGTGCTTCAGATGTTATATTTGATGAATCTCGCCTCGCGAGTAATCTGGCACAGTCAGAGGATATA
>Ga0307513_10006708_pt1 | contig 15020 bp, 16 predicted proteins | sample 15_EM_MG_FD_202174 | JGI IMG/M metagenome (GOLD analysis project Ga0307513, IMG submission 202174) | Populus trichocarpa ectomycorrhiza microbial communities from riparian zone in the Pacific Northwest, United States - 15_EM | ecosystem: Host-associated > Plants > Roots > Unclassified | place... | reverse complement strand
TGGAGAAGAGACAGTCATCGCCACGAACACCCGGACCTGACCCGCGCATGCTGTCATCCTGCGCTCGCTCGGGCGGGCGCCGGCTCCGATGGCGCATTGCCGACAAAACTTCACATCCGACCCGCGCCGCGAGGGGCAAGGCGGTCAGCTGAAACGGACTACGAGGGACCAGCACGCTCCGACGGATTGAGACCAGTACCAGTACATATGGTGGATCGACGCCGGACAACCGGAGCTTGTCGCCGACCAGATGACCGCTCTGGCCGTAGCCACCGGCTGGACGACAGGAACACTGACCGCCCCCACAGCGGTGCGGATGGCATTGCAGCAGGAAACCGAGCGGCTATGGCGCTACCGCCCGCTGTCTATGTGCCTTGATCTGGGGTTTGACCCGCAAGATCAGCGCCTTCGCGGCGGTGACATCTTCGCCCAGTTGGCCAGCTCTGCCGGGACCGTGTCCATCATCCGTTGCAGCATCGCGCGAGCCTGACTCCCGTCGTCGAAGTAGTGGGCCACCTCTTTGCCGTCGGCGCCGCCTCGGCGGCCCAGCACCTGCCAGCCGGTCGGTGTGCGCAGCAGGAAGACGTCGTAGCGGCTCGCCCCCCACCTGCGGTTGAACCAGTGCTCGACGTATTCGGCCATGGGGCGACGCTAGAACATGTGTTCGATAAGATCAACCGGCCGTGGCCTGGGTAGTCCTGTCGCCCAGGCCAATATCGGTCGTCACTACCCAGCTGGCGGATCTCGTTCCTGATGGTGCGCGTGTGGGCAATCGGTGAGCACCTGCTAGCTACGACTTGGCTGCTCTCGAGGCTATGCGCCGGGCGACTCCGGCCACACGTCCGCCTGCGCCTCGGGCGCGGTCTGGCAGCGCCGATCGGATGGCAGCCTCTGAGGGGCGCCGCAGGCCATCCAAACCCAAGGGTCCCAGCGCCCAGAATCGGGCGTAATGGGACAATCATGCCTCCGTCCACCGAGAGGTACCACCTGCAATGGCTCAGTCTCCGGCATCCCCGTCCTACGCTCCCGTCCCACCGCCGTTCGCCCCGCAGCCGGCCAAGAGCGCACTGCCGCTCTGGTCGCTCGGCGTCGGTATCGCCGCTCTCGTCTTCTCCTGGGTGCCGGTCCTCGGTCTGCTCCTCGGCTTGGGGGCCACTGTCGTCAGCGCCATCGCCCTGGCCAAGGTGGCGAGCAAGACCAAGCCCGCGATCGGCCTACTGTTCGGCGTCGTGGCACTCATCATCAACATCATCGTGCTCGCAGCGGTGGGTGCGGCTGTTTCGAGCGCCGTGAACGCCACGGCCACCGTGCCCGCAGCCCCGGTCGCAGCTGCTGACCCGACCATCGGGCCTACCGTCGACGCCACCACAGAAGCCACCGTGGACCCGACAACGGAGCCCTCGACTGTCGCGCCCACCACGAAGGCGGCTCCCCCGGTCGTCAAGCCCACCACCAAGGCCCCCACCACCAAGCCGGCGTCAGTCGAGGAGCAGAACGCCGTCCGGTCGGCCCAGAGCTACCTCAGCTTCTCGGCCTTCTCCCGCAAGGGCCTGATCAAGCAGCTGTCCTCGGACGCCGGTGACGGTTACTCGCTGAAGGCATCGACCTACGCGGTGGACTCACTGCACATCAACTACAACGAGCAGGCCGCCAAGTCGGCCAAGAGCTACCTCAGCTCCTCGGCCTTCTCCCGCAAAGGCCTGATCAAGCAGTTGGAGTCGGACGCCGGCGAGGGCTTCACCCACTCGCAGGCCGTCTACGGAGTCAACAAGGCGGGTCTCTGACCCCACCTCGCGACTGGCTCCTGCTGAACTTACGGCCCGTCGTCATCAAGTCAGGATCTTCGGCCGGATCGGGTCGGCCCCTCACCACCTCAGGGGAGGGGCCAGGAGCCTTCCCGTCACGCGGGCGTAGCGCGATCTATTGCCTCCGACGCTAGGTCGCCGCGCGGTTCGCGGATGCGGAGAAGGTCGCCAAGGCCGGTATCTTCCCGTGCCAGTGGCTTGCCGCGTACGAGGCGGCGCCAGCGCTGCGCTGGTCGCAACCGCTAGAGCGGGCGCTCAACGCGTCGGTGGCGTGTGTGCCGGCGCTGCACGGTCCGACGCTCGTGCTGGTCGACACCTCGGTGTCGATGGAGCGGGCCCCGTACAGCGCGAAGTCGAAGATGGCTCCGGTGAAGAACGCGGCGATCTTCGGCGCGGCACTGGCGTTGCGGAACCCGGACACGGACCCGATCGGTTTCGCGACCGGCACGTTCGCGCACCGGGTGCCGAAGGGCACCTCGCTGCTCACGGTCGTCTCGTCGTTCACTCGCCGGAGGGGCGAAGTCCGCCACGGCACCAAGATCGCCGGGTCGCAGCGACCGCGGCGCTGCCGTCCACCCGGGCCAGGCAGCGCCCCGCCCGGCTCCCGCGACGACGCGTTGCCGTTCGCAGACCGCGCGCCGACCACCCGGCGTGGAAGGATGCTGCGATGACTCCGAGGACCGCCACCAGCCAACCCGCCGGAGCCAGGCTCAGTAAGGCGAACGGTGTTTCTTGCCGGTAGGGCCGGCGCCCGGCCGGTGCCGCTGGGTAGTTCCGATGCGCGACGGGGGTTTCGAAACCCACACAGTCTTACCTAGGGTGAGATGGTGCCTACGCCTGAGGAACCCACCCGGTTGGCGCCATTCCTCGCACGCGTACGCACCATCCGGGCCGAACTCATATTGGCGGACCAGGAGAAGATCGCAGCCGACGCGCTGAGAAGGGAAGCCAAGAGCGACAGCCGCTGGCGCGACCGCTGGTTCGGCGGGCGCCTCAGCCGCGAGCCGACCCGAGCCTGCGCCTACCGCAATGCCCAGCGAGCCTGGACCAGCGCTGCCGCCGCCTCGTCCAAACTGAAGAAGCGGACTGTCAAGCTCGAACAGGAACTCGACGGGCAAATCAAGCCGATGATGCCGCAGCTCGATCCCCGTTACCAGCTCTTGGCCGACGCAGTCGCCAACTACGACCAGGCGTTGAAGCATTGTCACAACGTGCGAAGGCCGCTCGCCGAGGCGACTGATGCGGCCCGCGCCGCAACCAAGGACTCTGGCCGGGACGACAAGGCCCGCCATGCCGCCGTGAGCGCCCGCCTCCAATACCCGAAGCTGATCGCGCAGGCACGTCGTGCCGCTCATGACACACGGGCTGCCCTTTACTCGCTATCCCAGAATGCCCAACCCGTCGGAGGCCGTTCTCCGCACGTCGCTTGGGATGCGATACAACTCGACCCACTCCCGAGAACCGTCGACGACATCTCGACCCTGCAGCAACTGGCCAGGGCACAAGAAAAACTCGGCCGCACCATCCATACGCTGAAGTCCTGGCGCGCACAGGCCACGGCAGCTCAGCAACGCGCGCTGCACGCCGTCCGCGAAATGTTGATCAACGATCTGGAGCATTGATCGCGCCGGTCTTCTGGGCCGACCTGACCGCTGACCCACGTCGCTGGCCGGTGCAGGACGAGTTCGTTCTGCCGCCGTTTCTAGTCTGGACCTGCGGCGTCGGGCATGGAACCTGAGCCCCTCGTCCTGGCCACGATGGGGCTCCGCCGGTAGAACGGGAAGCTGAGGTGTTCGGAGCCGACCATGGCTTGCCAGATGCAGGTTGATCGCCGAACTCCGCCATGGCGACATCTACCGCAACCGTCGCGTCGATGATGACCCCGCAGCGCCGGCCGAACCTGTGTATAGCCGACCGACATCGACCTTGCCTCGACGGTACGAACAAGAACGGCAGGGCGCAGCGACAGGCGCCCTATCATGGTCGTGGTCAACCAGGCACCAGGTTTGGCAGTACGGGCAGGCACTGCCGGGCTTGGCCGATCAGCGTGGGCGCGGGCACGGCTCGACGCAGGCCGCGCCAGGCTGCCGTCGGAGCGGCTAACGGCGGCGTGTGCCCAGGCCGGGCTCCATGAGCGCCGGGCAACCGAGGCGATGAGCCTTCGGCCGGAGGCCTGACGGGGACGAGGCGCCGACGGCGGCGGTCGACCCCACTGCCCTTCCTTCCGTCGGGTTGCCGGACTGATTTCCTTAGCGCTGTCAATTGTCCGACCGCCACGATTGGAGGACGCTGCGACAGTTGTCTATGGTGCGCGTCGCACCTTCCGGCGATCGAGCGGGGACCATGACCGAGTTCTACGTCGACCCTGGCGGACTCGACGGCCTCTACAACCAGCTCAACCGGGCCGCAGGCGACGCCTCGGACACCCTCGACTACACCACACGGCAGTGTGACCTCAACCTGACCGCCAAAGGCCTGATCATGATTCTGATCGGCCCCCACCGCCACGTCTACGAAAACGTCACCAGCGCAGTGGCCAAGCTGCGAGACCTCGCCCAAGGCGCCGCCACCCAGATCAACCTGGCGCAGAACGACTACGCCCGCACCGACCACGCCGCCGCCACCCGGCTGGACAGCACCTATCCTGGCGCCAAAGACCCCGCCAACGTCCGTGGCACCCTCTCCGGGGGACGCGCCGACCTGCAACCGCAGCATGCGAGCTTCACCGACGTGGGGGAACCAACCCGGTACCTGAACAACCCCGAGTACGCCATCGGCATCGAGATGTGGTCGATCAACCCGCTCGCCGACCTGATCAGCCCGACCGCCTGGCTTCGACAGATCAGCATCTGGGTGTTCAACTTCGACCCGTTCGAGGGCTGGACCGAGCAGTTCAGCGGCGACTGGAAAGCCTACGTGCACTGCGGCGCGGCGCTCGGCCACGTCGGCTCCGCGGTCAACGAGACCGGCCGCAACCTGGTCACCGGCGCCAAGGACGTCCCGGCGGTGTGGCGGGGCAACGCAGCCGAGGCGGAGCAGGAGTTCCAGCTCGCGCTCGGCGCCGCCGCCATGGAACTGCAGACGGCATGTGCCCAGTACACCCAGCTGTACCTGCAGGCCGCCGAAGCCGTCAAAAGCCTGTTCGACGTGGTCAGCGGCCTGATCAGCGACCTGCTCGATGTGCTGATCATCATCAACGCGGCCGCGGCCATCGGCACCGCGTCGATCGAGACCGGCATCGGGCCGATCGCCGGCTACGGCGTCGCCGCCTACTACACGTGGCAGGCGTACGAGCTCTACGAGAAGATCTCGAAATTCTTCGGCAACGCCGAGGACCTGCTCAACGCGATCGGTGGCAGCCTCAACTCCATCAAAGCCCAACTCGCCGTGCGTGACCTGCCCACCGTGCAGCCGTACCGCCACCCCGCCGGCTACTGACGTCGTGGAAGGACAACCAGCCCATGAGCGGTGACATCGCCGAAGAACCACTCGCCCGTTCCGTACTACGACACCTGGCCGCCACCCGCGGTGCCGACGACCCGCTGGGCTCGCTCGCCCGCACCGTCATCGGCGGTGAGGCCACCCTGCGCGACGCCGCGGCGAACTCGTGGCACAGTCAGGGACTCGCCACCTCCCTTGAGGCGGCGCTGGAGGAACGAGATCGGATGTCGTCCGAGCGGCTCGCCGAATTCGAGCACGCCGCACAACGCCTGCGCTCGGGCCCGGACGCCAACGACGAAGGGAAACAAGACCGCCGATGAGCACTCTGCACCGGTGGGCCATCGCCACACCGCTGAGCATCCTGTCAGCGCTGTGCCTCGCGGCGGTCAGTCTCGGCGCGTGGGCCTACTGGTCGGTGGACTCGACCGCCGAGCGTGCGCTGACCGTCTTCCTCGGGGTCATGTTCGCGTTCAACCTCGCCGTCAGCATCTCCATCGGCGCGGACCGCAGGGTCGAAGACATCCCGTGGTTCCGGATCGGATCGGTCGTCGTGTTCTTCGCCCTCGCCTGCGGTGTCGCGGTCGTCAGAGAAGGCCTCTAGCCTGCTGGCTGTCCCCAGTCCCTCGGCCGGACCATCCGTGCCTACATCGCCTCCTGGAACACCGGTCCACGACCCTTCCAGCGGACCGCGACCGCGGATGAGATCCTGGCCAAGGTCCGGCTCACCCAGATCAACATCAAGAAACTCGTCGCGAACAACTCGAAGCGAATCGATCAGGATCACGGAGTGCCCGGCGACTGACGGAGCTACCCGAGTCACGTCGGCTACGCGGTCGTTAGATCAGTCGTCGTGGCCGTCGAGAGACTCCGGAGTCCGAATGTCAACGCCAGAGGTTGTCTCCACCGAAGGCGACAATGGCTGCGGGCCGGCGGGTGGCGACCCCGGTCACGAGCAGGGCGCCGCTGATCGCAGACTCACCCGCAGACGAGCGCTATGGGCGTTCGTAGGTGCAGGTGCCGCACTCTCCGCTGTGGCGATTGGTGGCCTGATCTGGGCAGTCGCGGCGGACCTGGCTGGCCGGGACGATCATGCGGAGGCAGCCTGTACTGCTCTGGAGCGGGCCGAGGACGAGTTTTTGGTCGACGCCGTGATTACCCAACTGAAGGCGCTCGAGGAAGCTCGAAGGTCCGACGACGCCGAACTGCGTGCGGCGGCCAACAAGAGTTCTGCGGCAAGCGAGATACCCATCGATAGTCCGCTGTACGCGAACCCTGGAGATATCCAGGTGAGGGCCGTCAGGCAGTGGTGTCGTACCCACCCCTCCTGACCTGTGTTCTGAATGTCGGCTGGTCGCCGCTGTCCCGAGGATGGCCGGGCGCCAGGTTTTGGCCGATGGGTGGTAGACGCAGAAGGACGCCTCTTCGCCGCCGGCAGAAACCGGGGATACGAGGCGCTTCTGTCGAAGGGGCGAACTGGTGCTTGCCACGCCCCGCTGACCGAGCGCTCAGACAAGGGTAGGGCGACGCCACCGTACTCGTCGATACGACGACTGTCCGGTGGACCGGCTGGAGCTTCCTGTCACTCCTGTCGGTCTTCGCCCTCCCGCTGCTCGGATCGGTCGTTGTGTGGCTGTCGAACGAGGTCGCACTGCTGGTCGAGCTGGGCGTGCTGTACCTGGTGATCGCGGCCAGCTGATCACCACCCATCCCGACACCCCCGACCAGCCGCCCCGCCCGACCCCGGCTGCCGCCGAGACTCGACGACGCCGTCGCCGAGCTGGGGCTGCCGTTCGTCACCGTCAACCTCGCCCGCCGCACAGACGGGATCTGGCGCGTGATTGAGCTCGGCGACGACCAGGCCAGCGACCGTCCCAACACCACCTCGTCCGCGTCCCTGATCGACGTCCTGCTGACGTGCTGAACCGAACCTTCCGACGTACCCGAAGCAGTAGCCGATCCGCGTAGTGACCCCAGATGGGCCGCCGCGGTCCTGTAGTCGGTGCGGCGGGTGCCGTCCTGGCGTCCTTGGCACCGCGGTTGGCAGGATTGCTGGCATGCGGCATCCCGACTTTGAGATGACGGTTTCCGAGGTCTTCGTGCTCACCGCACGAGCCGTCGTGGTCGCGTCCGGGAAAGCCGTAGCCGGCGAACTACGCGATGGTGTTGTCGTGCAGGTCTGGCAGGGCGATCAGCTTCTCGGCACCAGCGCAGCGCACCCCGAACTGCATGCCCGCCCCGGCATGGTCGCGGTAGTCCTTACCGAACCGGGAATTCGCGTCCAGCCGGGCTGCGTCATCACGACCATCCCGCCGTAGCAGTGCCCCGCTACCCACTGGGTCCGCGACGTGGCCAGCTGAACCTGGGCTGGTCCGCAAGACCGCGAACTCTGACACAGCACCCGCGCAGCCTCGCCATCATTCACCAGGGAAACGGGCAGCTGGAGCGGTGCTACACGCCACTGGGTACGGCGGTCAGGTCAGATCGCCGCAAGCGCCTCCTCCAGGGTGCCGGCTGCGTCCTTGGGCTCGTCGGCCTCAATGCTGAGCCGGTACATCGCGCCGACGTACCGGTCTGCCTGATCTGAGCGGTCGAGGAACAGGGCGTCGCCGATGTGCTCGTGGTACGCGACATCCGGCAGGCTGGCTAGCCGCAGGCGCAGCAACGAGAAGGAGTTGGCGATCCCGGCGCGGGCGCCGGCTCCCGCGGGCAGGATCTGGATTGACACACTCGGCCGTTTGGTGGCTTCGATGAGAAACCTGATCTGTTCGCGCATCACTTCTGGTTCGATGAATCCGTGGGGCAGTACGGCCTCTTTCAGCGCCGCGTGGTCCACGACTGCCCATAAGCGGGAGGTCGTCCCCCCGAGCACGGTGCGCTGTCGCTGCATCCGCACTTCGACTCGGCGGTGGACGTCGGCGTCGTTGTAGTGGTGCCGCCGGATCACCGCCTCGGCGTAGGCCGGGGTCTGTAGCAGCCCCGGGATGAATCTGACCTCGTAGGTGCGGATCCGCTCGGCGATCGACTCGAGGATGAGGTAGGAGCGCAGCCAGCCGTCCACGACGTCGCGGTACTTGTCCCACCACTGCGGATTGTTCAGGCGTCGCGCGAACTCGAGAAGAGCGTTCCGTTGTCCCTGGTCGGTCACTCCGTACAGATCCAGCAGCCGGTGCAGATCGGCCTCCTTGACGGTGATTTTGCCGCGTTCGATGCGGCTGATTTTCGAGGCCGAGCATCTGATATGCCGCTCCGCGGCTGCGGCGGAAACACGGCGCGCCAAGCGAAGGCGACGCAAGAGCCGGCCCAACATCTCGTGTGCTTGGTCCGGCCGACCGTTCATGTCGGACGACAGGTCAACCTCGATCATGTCTATCTCCGCTACGTTCGAACGCGTTCCTCGAGGGGCCGATGCCCGGCCCGGCCCGGACCGTCGTTGCGTAGCCGCTGCCATGTTGGCCGGGGCATCGAATTTGGTACAAGTGCGCTGGTCTCCGAGGCGGACGGCATCACTCGATCGGGCCCGACAGGCCAGGGGCTGCCCGATGCGCGGATGTCCACAGGAAAGGCGGTCACGTAGCTGGGCACGCCCGCATCGTGCGGGGCCTAACCCAATCCCGGCCGGCCGGCGACGGCGTTGTCTAACCACATGGGCATGGTCCACGGATCGCAGGGGCTGCGCAACGGCATCTGCACAATTGCATGCACGTGCAGATGCACGGCACACTTCGACGGGCCGAGTGGGCCACCGACCGCGGCTCTGATTGGCCATTGTGGATCGCGGCTCGCCACAGCAGCGGCTTCCGCCGGGCCACCTCCTCACCACAGACGCCGGCTGAACGCCACGGCTAGTTCGACGTCCGGCCGGACCGGCCGGCTCAGTACCGGTCCGCTGCGCGAGACGGAGGACCCGCACCAGCAGGGTCCGGACGTCACTGGAGTGCGCCCGCGGACGTTGCGCAGCCTCGAGCGGGGATCCGGCGTGCAGGGCGCACCGGGAGAACGGCATTGTTTCCTTCCGATAGCGAAGATATCGACGTCGCATGCTCGGGTCGGCCGAGATGATGTCGTTAGGATCGGCGACTACGGCCGGGGGCAGCCCGCAAGCGAGCGGCCCCCGGGCGCGGGTTCATGTCAGCGTTGCTTGTTTTGACGGACGCGCCGCGCCGCATGAACCAGGTGTCGGTTTCCATGGCGTACAGCAGAAGGAATTGTTCGACTGCGTTGACCAGGCTCTGCGCGGTCTCGAGGACCGTCTCGATGCGGGCTTTCTTGTCATCGGGACGCGGTTGCTCAGTCTCCTTGCCGTGATCGTTGTTGGATATAGCCATACGTTCCTCCTGCTCGTGGGGCCTCGAAAAGTCCGAGGATCGACGGGTTTCGTCGAACCCTGAGGCATCGCGCGCAGATTGATGGGAACACATTAGAGCCCGCTGCCAGCAGGCGGTAGGACGAAAAATTGCCAGAGCGGACAAGGCCACCACGCGCCGTTATCTGACGCGTTCGACACCTGAACGCCGAGCCGCGCAGTCACATTGCTACAAGCATTTTTGGGATGCGCCGACCAGCGCCGTCACCCTCGATCACGACCGATCTTCACGCATTCACACAACAAGGTGAAAGCTCCACGATGCGTGACGAGAACCGCTATCGAGTCCGCCGCGCGGCGACCGTCGGGGTCACCCACATGGGTGACACTCGCAGGTTGGCTCACGTACCCGTCTGGTCATGACGACCGTCAACCGCTACAGGTCTGTCGTTGGCCGCGCATCGGTCAAGGGGCCGGTGACGAGCGCGATCCGGAAGGGCGGCGGGCGCCCGAGCCGGGGATCGCCGCTTTCGCGTCTGGCAAGCGGTACCCGAGCACGACCGGCGTCGCCGCGGGCGTAGCTGCAGCGAGGTCAGCGGCCACCGCGGGCAGGTTCTTCTACTCGATGCAGGGCACCCGATCCGGTGTTGCCTCGGATACTGCGCCTTCATTTCGCTGGCCGGCTCCGGGAGCAGGCCTGAGTGGCATGTCGGTAGCGTTGAGAAACGCCACCGGTCCGTCAACACTCGGTCTGTATGTGGGTCCGCCCCGAGGGGTGGGCAGTGTCGTGCGATGGAGGTCTCTGACTTGGTCATCAGGTCCGTGGGGCCTGGACGATTCGCCGGATCCTGGCCGTCGACACGATCAAGCCCGGCTCCGATGCTGGATCTTCATCCGCGACCCGGACCTCGCCACCAAAGCCGGCGGCGTGCTCGACCTCTACGCCGGCCGCTACTAAACAAGACAGTCGACCCCTGCAAGTGGACAAAGGCCGGCGAGGGCTGCGTCATCTGCTGATGCAACTGCCTGATCAGTGGCCCGCCGGTCGCCCTGACCGGCGGGCCGCCCTCTCTCCGGGTACGCCTAACGTGGCGCTGACCACCGCGGGTTGACGAGGTCGGTATTCTGTCGTCACGGCCGTTGCGGCGGCCGGGCTGTCGGGAACTCCCGGATACGGTTCCCCACATGGCAGCCCAAGGGTTGACAACTTCCGCAGCGTGCAACCGTAGCGATGGTCGAAATCTGGCAGATCTCAAGACCGCTGACCGGGCAAAGCGGAGCGGAGATGGTTATGCCCTCGATCGACCTCGTGGCGCTGCCCGGTGCGGTGTTCCGCCCACTGATCGTGGCGATCGCCCACATCCCCATCCTGGTCGTCGCCTGTTCCACGACCCCGGTGTTGATGATGGCGGTGGTGCGCCCCACGACGCACGGCGACCTCAGCTTGAAGTTGTTGCGCGAGCTCCGCACGTGGAGCCGCGACGTGATCGGCGCGACAGGCGGGATGCGACAGCAGTGAGCCGATCAGATCGTAAGGTCGACATTCGTCGGCGGTGCGTGTTCACCGGTGAGGCGTACCGGCAGGCGTGCGCGGCGATCGCATTGCTGAAGGCCGGACAACGGTTGCTCCCGGACGCCGCCGACAGCGGTCAGCAATGGATCGAGGCGATTCTCCTGTACCGCATGCTGCACGGCCTGGCCCGATACTCGTCCGCGGCAGCCCGCACGACGGTCTTCGGTATCCGGGCGGTCCAGCCGTCACCAACGGGTCTGACACTCCTCGTCCCGGCCGGTGCGGAGCCGACGTTCGCCGGGTCGCTGACCGCCGGCCAGGGTGTCCCCGCGGCACGGCAAGCGGTCGACGCCATAGCGTTTCAGCGCCGGACCGGCTGCCGCCTGACGATAACCACGCACGGCATCGCAGGCGAGGTCTGCCTGACCTGCTCCTGGAGTGCCCTGCAACACGCTCTCACGCCAGGTCTTCCCCCGGATACGACTTCCGTGATAGCTCTCGACGCGACGACAGAAGCGGCCCCGACCGAGGCACACCGATCAGCGCTCAGCGCGTTGCTGCGCCGGCTCAACCTGTTCACGCAAGAAGACCACTTCCACTGGCTATTGACCTGGAACACCCACTTGTCGCGGGGAAAGTCCGCTCCATCAACAGTCCCACCTGCGGACCTGGCCGCCCTCCTGGCCGACCCCACCTTCGGCGTCCCCGCGACTGTCCTGGACACGCTCCACATCCCCCCGCCGACCCGCAGACGCAACACCGCCGCCAGTACAACTGTCACCGACGCGGTCACAACGCAGTCCACCCGCTCCCACAACCCGACCGCCGACCTACCGACCGGCCGCCGAATCGCCTACTGGCGAGCGCGACGCAAGATGTCACAACAGGTCTTCGCCGACCGCATAGGCAAGACCAGGAGCTGGGTGGACAAAGTGGAGCGAGGAGTCCGTTGCATCGAGAAGTTCTCCATCATCTACGACATCGCCGACCTTCTCCAGGTCGACGTCCAACTCCTGCTGGGAAAGGACGCCGAACGCAGGCCAGAAGACGCGGCTTACCTGGACCAGATTCTTGTCGAGGGAATCCGCGCGGCCCTTGAGCGCTACGACCATATGAGCGCGTTCTTCCAGAAGCCGCCGTCCGCACCGCCGTTGTCGGAGCTTCGCAAGGATGTCAGCCAAGCCTGGCTGACCTACCAGCATGGGAAATACGGAACGCTCGCCCAAACGCTGCCCAAGTTGATACAAGAGGGCCAGGCGGCAGACAGCGCCCACGCGAACAGCACCGAGTCGCGGACTGCAGCTAAATTGCTAAGCCAGGTCTATCAAATCACCTCGTCAATGCTGCGAAAAGTCGGCGAACACGAACTCTCCTGGATCGCCGCAGACCGCTCAATCGCAGCCTCGCGTCGGGCCGGCAACCAACTGCTGACCAGCACTGCCACGTTGCTCGCCGCTCGGCGTCCACTCACGGTAGGCCGCTTCCAAACCGTGATCGACTTGAGCACGATCACGACGCTCAGGAAGCCGCCGTATACGTTCGAGGGCGACAGGCTCGCGCCAGTTGAGATCCGGGCCCGCCCGCTGGCCCACGAAGTCCTGTCCGACGTCCTGCGCCGAACGCGAGGCACACCACCAGCCCCCGTTGCCGAGCTGGCCGAACAGATGGGAGTAGGAGTCTAGGGACAACCACATCGTGTCAACAGCACCGAAGACGTGCGCTCGCCGAGTGGGATCTCCATCAAGAACAGCACGTAGACGCGGGCCGTCCCGGGCCGCACAACCCCCTTCACCGACCGACCGCGAACGTTCGTCGCGCCGGCGGGCTCAGCCCTGAGGACCGTTGGTGTCGTGACCGAGAAGATGGCGGCGTAGCTGTGTGGCCTCGCCGACGCGACCGAGTCGGTCTAGAACATCGGCGAAAGTCCGAAACGCGGTGAACACCTCCGCCGCATATGCCTGTGGCAGCCGCTGGGCCAGGGGCTGGTAGAGACCGATCGCCTCGGTGACGGCCTCCAGCGCCTGGGGGAGCTTGTCCTTCACGGTCACGCAGACGCCTGCGAACGCGCACAAGGATGTCGCGAGGTCGGGCAGGTAGGCGGCTGGGTACTGTTCGGCCAGTCTTCGGTAGATGCCGCATGCTTCCTCCACCGGCGCTACCGCCTCGAGCCCGGGACCGATGTGCGACCGGAAGATGCCAAGGTTGCTCAACGATGTCGCGAGGCCGGCCAAGTGGGCGCCGGGGTTCTGGGCAGCACACTGTCGGTAGGCGTCGCTGGCTTCCTCCGCGGCTTGCAGCGCCGGCTCCGGACGACCCAACTCCGACAGGAACTTGCCGAGGTTGGTCAACGACATCGCGAGAGCAGGCAGATGGGCGGCCGGGTTCTGCTCCACGAGTCGCCGACGAATCGCGACGGCTTCCTGCGCCGCCTTCAGCGCCGGCTCCGGACGACCCGACTCCGACAGGAACTTGCTGAGGTTGGTCAAGGACGTCGCGAGATCAGGCAGGTACGCGACCGGGTCGTCGTCGGTCAGCTGTCGGTAGATGCTGCTGGCTTCCTCGGCCACGCTCAACGCGGTCGGCCCGTGGCCTAGCGCCGAGAGCAGGATGCCGAGGTTGGTCAACGAGGCGGCGAGGTCGGACAGGTAGGCGGCCGGATTCTGCTGCACGAGCCGCCGGAAAATCGCGACGGCTTGTTCCGCCGGCTCCAGCGCGTCCTGAGGATGACCCGACTTCGACAGCGCATTGCCGAGCTGGCTCAGCGACCCGGCGAGATCAGGCAGATACGTCGCCGGGTTGTCCTGCACCAGCCGGCGACGAATCGCCACGGCTTCCTTGGCAGACTCCAGCGCCTGCTGTCCGCGGCCAAGCGCTGAGAGCATCGTGCTAAGGCTGCTCAACGACTTGGCGAGATCGGGCAGGTAGGCGGCGGGGTTGTCGCCGGCCAGCCGTCGGTGAAGTCCGCTGGATTCTTGCGCTGCTGTCAGCGCTTCCTGTTGGCGACCTAGCTCTGATAGCACGGTGCCAAGGTTGCCCAGCGACGCGGCGAGTTCAGGCAGATAGGCGGCCGGATTGCCGTCCACCAGCCGACGACGAATCGCTACGGCCTCCTCAGCGGGCGCCAGCGCCTCCTGCCTGCGGCCAAGCCCTGAGAGCACCGTGCTGAGATTGGTCAACGACGCGGCGAGGTGGGGCAAGTAGGCAGCCGGATTCGCCTCTGCCAGTCTCCGGCGGATCGCCACGCCGTGTTCCGCCGGCTCCAGTGCGTCCTTGCGGCGGCCTAGCTCGCGGTGGATGGTGGCGAGGTTGTTCAACGATATCGCCAGCTCAGGCAGGTAGGCGGACGGGTTGTCGCCGGCGAGCCGCTGATGGATCGCTACAGCTTCCTCCATCGGGTCCAGCGCTTGCTGCCAGCGGGCCAGCTTCGCCAGCCGGGCGCCCAGGCCGTTCAGCGACGCGGCGAGGTCGTGCTGGTAGGACGGATCACCGGCGGCCAACTCCCGGCGGATTGCCACGGCTTCCTCGCTCGGACCCAACGCCTGCAACCCACTCCCCACCTGCGCCAGCTGGGCGCCGAGGTTGTTCAACGACATCGCCAGCTCGGGCAGGTAGGCGGCCGGATCACCGGCAGCCAACTGCCGGCGGATCGCCACGGCTTCCTCGCTCGGACCCAACGCCTGCAACCCACTCCCCACCTCTGCCAGCTGGGCGCCGAGGTTGTTCAACGACATCGCCAGCTCAGGCAGGTACGCGGACGGATCACCGGATCCACGTCGTGCAACTCCACGCGAACGGGACCCCGCGATCGTCGGCAATTAGCCATCTGATCGTCAATACTTGGGCCGGTGAACCCTAGGAAGGACGCCGTAGTCCACGCAGGGCCGCGCGCTCACCGTCAGGATGTGGTTGTCGCTGGCAAGCACGCACGACTGCGGGAGCCGCACATCGCGCCGGTGAC
>Ga0307513_10006707_pt1 | contig 15020 bp, 15 predicted proteins | sample 15_EM_MG_FD_202174 | JGI IMG/M metagenome (GOLD analysis project Ga0307513, IMG submission 202174) | Populus trichocarpa ectomycorrhiza microbial communities from riparian zone in the Pacific Northwest, United States - 15_EM | ecosystem: Host-associated > Plants > Roots > Unclassified | place... | reverse complement strand
GGTAGTCGACCCCCCTAACGCTGCTACGTCGCTGCACATTCGAGGACTGTCCACAGCAGCGCCATTCGGCACGGAAATTCGTCGTGTGGTTCACTGTCGGGGCATTAATTCCGAAAAGCAATGCCTCATGAGGCGTGCTGCCGCCATCCTCGATTTTGCCAGGGCGTCTCTGGTCAACCAAGATTGACCAGAGGAAACCGCCCCCTGGCCAACCCTTGATACAAACTTGTCGGGTTCCTCTGTGGACAATGGATAGTCCGTGGAGGAGTTATGGAGTGGGATTCGGTGCTTCATAGGCTGTGATCAGGTACGAAATTGCGAAATAGTAGTTATACGAAGTAGTGCGGTTATGAAACTACTTCTTGACCGGGCTTTGACCTGGCGAGAATGTTATTTCTCTTGTCCTCCTGACTAGGGCAAACGCGCGAATATACTGCCGGTTTGCTTTGGCGAATGTGTAAATATGGGTACCACAACCACTGGTACTTTGTCTCATAAGGAACGAGGACCACGTTACGCTTTCACACATCCTCAAAGACATGCACCTACAGCGTGTTTGGACACAATTTACGCAAGACCCCCATAATGAAGTAATAAGTTTGTCTCCCCCCCGCTCCCCAATGACATTTTGCCGATGTTCGTGTCTCTCGGGTGTACGTGTTGCTGAGACTTGACTTGGACCATGAAGGGTGCTGATACACTATGTGAACTGATTGTCGTGCGGGAGCGCGCCTCTACTAGTCACCTAGTCACCATATCGCCCGGGCCACGACTTCCTTCTAAATGTCTCACATACAGACGTTACAATAACCCACCAATAGGGTCCTGTCTCACGTAAAGAACTTCTCGCGTTCACCTGGCTTCTTGCTGGGCGCGCGGTTGGCTTTGATCAGCTGTTGACAACGAGTTACCCCGATGAAGCAAATTATACGAAATGTAGGCGGTGAGAAAGGTGTATCAGGCCTGTTTGCGCTGTACAGCTTTCCTCTTATAGGATGGTGTTATTTGATATGATGTCTATGTGATGAGAGCTGTCTTGATAAATCAACCTCTACAACCGGAATCGTAGGTAAGCCATAAGGAGTGCGGAACAACCCGTAACTAGAAAGGGATGGACGTTAGACCTAATACCTAATACTCTGTCACACCCAAAGACGCACCGAAAGTAACCAAATACTGTAACGTTATAGCCTGCCCCAAGGGTCCGTTCAGTAAAACACCACACCAGAGAAATAGAAGTACCTTGGATGTTTGGAAAGCTGTCCGCAACGCCGCAATATCCGTCTCGATCCTCATCTCGACTTCTCGGATCTTGGATTCTTGCTACCCGGTTTCATCTCTTAGTCTGCCCTTCTCCAGGTTCAGATCCAACCGTACACCCGCCTGCGTCCGTGTAATTTCTTCTCGCAGTCGCTGCTTAAGTTTCTTGAGCTCTGCCATTAGCCGGTCGTTCTCCGCTTTTAGCATTTCCAGATCGTTCTTCTCCATTAGTTGCAGCTCAGTTTTGACTTGGGCAAAGTCGACTTTCTGGGTGTACAAAGCCTACGAGATTACACATAAATTATTCAACCGCACATGGCCAATGGACTATTAGGGATCGAGAACGAACCTTCTTCTACTCAGCTTTCGTGATCATATTCCGTGTAAGGCCTCGTATACTCTCATCTATGACTTCCGCCATAGCCATCAATATACCCTCCGCTTATGGCTGATTCAAGCCCTCGCGCTCCAATCACTCAACGAATTTGTGAGTGCCAAAGTGGTAGTCGCATCGAGGAGCTGAGAAAGAGAATGCCCTTGCTTGTGGACATAATATTGTGGCCACATTAGTGGCAGTGAATCCAGGATGCAATGATGTTCGGTAGCGCTTGGATATAGTATTGCGGGTCCTCTTGTAATCGATAATGAAGGTTGTCCTGTCGAGCGCAAGAGGCACGCTGAGAGCATCTATGCTGCCTCCCAAGAAAAGTGTGGTGGGTCAAAGTTGCTTCTTGTTTTTTGTCTCCACAACTCCCCGATGCGAACGATGCGCAGTGCTGTGCAGTGATCGTGCGATTGTAAGGTAAGGCGCTCAGCCGCGAGAAAGGCACTGTAAGCTGGTCGACCATTACGAGAACGAGAGAACCGCCCATCTCCTTCGGCGGTTTGCCTTGATTCCAATTAATCACACGATTGAGTACTATAAACCTAACACTTTGCTTGCTGTACGACAGTGAAGTCCACTCACCTCGACCAATAAACCCAGAGCTGGATTGCCGCAGTACTGTTTCTGGCCAACAGAAGATGTTTTCGGGTGTCTTCTACCTTTCCATTTTCGACATACTATCCAGATGACGCGAGAGGATTAAAACAATCCTCTCTCGAGATCCCCGGAGTCGCTCGAATGCCAGCTGGGGTCATATTTCCGACGACGATATTTCTAGATCAGGTTTCAGCATGAGGAGGTGCTCTTGTCGATCACACATCCCCACTGGACCCAGAGAACGAGTCCGTTTCGGTTTACTCCATAGGAAGACCAGATCCGACACCAGGGACATCACGAGCGCGTAGTGATATCGACATCTATGATCTATGCGGCTTGATCTCCCTACTGTCCACATTTCTTGGATAGTCGAGCAAGAGTCTTGATACCCTATTGACTTTGTTCTGCAGTCTTCAATCGTACATGTCAGAACTTGGAAGTCTCTGTATTCAGTATGACGTAGGTCTGCGTAGCTGTATTGTCAACACACGGCGTTCCACACAGGAACCGCAATTGCAGAGTGGAGGCCAAAAGAATCGCCCGACACGAGGTTGATGTGGTGGGATCGCACTCGTATTAAAGTAAAGTAATCTACCTAGACGGACATACGGCAGTACAACATATAGAGAATCCAAATCCTGATGGTAGATGAATTGAACCCCTCACATCTGACTCGCCTCCGGTGACGCGCGCGCGCGCTCTAGGACGGTTTGTTTGATACTTCGCGAATCCTCAGTTGTCCCCACTCTTCGTCCCGTATTTTTTTGGCCTTCTTTTTGCAGATGCTCGCACCCTGTGATTGAGATCGGTCTCATGGCAAGAGAGGAACACACACATGTGCAGGTGAACCTACAGTGAGGAAATGCCTTGGTATCGAGATGAGGAATGACAACAATTTCATTCTTTGTTAGCATTCAACGCTAAAAATTATGGCTCTAAGGAACCCTTAATGAATTCGCAGCTAGGGAAGTAGTTATATACATATAGGTACCAGGATACCAGACACGCCAGTAGCATATGAAGTTGTTGATTGGAAGATTCCTTACCCATTATCGGAGTAGCTCAGGGGGTAGAGGGCTGCTGCTTGATACGCAGAGGCCTTTTCCGTTCCCTGCTTGTTCACCTTTCCTCTTCCTACAAATTGGACTACCACTCTGCTTCTGGATCCTACGAGCACACGAATGGGATCGGAAAACAATACAAGGAGGCGCCACAGAAGACGAGACATGATCCACAATGTCCTTAATGTTTGAGCAGCTGTTGTACTACCCTACATATGAGTAAGCCACCTCTGCGATCTGCCTGCTTTTGAACACTGTTTGAATTGATGTTCAGGCAGAGGTTCCTCTCAATCGCAGCCACTCAGATCAGCAGTATTGAACCCATTTCTCCCAATCATAACAAGAGGGAAATCGGTTGATTGTCACTCCAATAAGCAAGACCCCAGCAAAGGATCAGGGGCCAGAGGGATGGGCTTGAGGCGACATTCGCTATGGTTATTCTCACAAGCATGCCCAAATTCATGTATTTCGGACGAACATGGCCCTTCGGAGTTGGAAACTAACCCTGCGGCTATACATCCTCATAGTTCACGCTACTTGGCAATCACCATAATTAATCCTGTCCCTCGTACCCTTGCTATACCTTGTCACGTAGGGCCTCTGCATTTACCAAGTGAACGGCTTGACGCTAGCAATAACTACATTCGAGATAGCGCCACAGTCCCTGCAATCACAAGCACCCATCCATCTGCCAATCACCATTGGGTAGCTTGATCCACTGCCTCCAAATCACTCGTTCCCGTGCTAGCTTGCTCTCAGGTTGAACGAACCAGACCTCAACGCTCCTCAGGTCGGGGCCACCCAAACCTGTGACAGAAGGAAGGACTTCATGGTCAATCCATCGAGTGCAGGGTGCAATGCTCCGTCCTAATTCGCTATCGGCTTGGACCACCTCCAGCTTGAGGGTCTTCAAGGCCGCTGGAAACGTGGTTGTGCGGAGATCATCAGCGGGGATCTCGACCTTGTGGCTCAAATTTCTCCCCTCCATGTTTAGGCCGAACTCGGTGACGATGCGAAGTTCCAATGATTGAATGTTGTACTGGGCGCGAGCTATTACCAGGGCGATATTTCGGAGTGGCCACGGTATGTCAAGGTGGAGGGAAGTAATCCTTGGGAAGTGATCGCGGATGAAGGGAGGGAGTAGTTTGGGATCCCACCATTCTTTACACTGCTTGAGACTCAGGGACTTGAGCTGAGGCAATGCATTTATCGCGAAATTCCATTCTGTGAGTGCCTCGATGGAAAGGTGCTGGAGGCTCTTCGGGAAGGTGACAACTCTGGCACGGTGGAACATCCCGAATAAATGTAAGAATGCGAGTTGAGGTCCAAGGCGAAAGAGTTCGTTCAGCATGCTATAATCAGGAAAAGTGTGGCAGGAGTTGTAACTCTGGTGGTAGTGGAGTTCCCGTAAACATGGAAAGAGAGGTAGTTGTGACCGGCGTTGAGGCCGGAAATGGCACCATTGTAACTTGAGGTACTCGAGTGAAACTTCTAGCTGACTAATCATAAGTTCGAGGGCTTCCCCCGAATACATCGCCACTAGGGTCAATTTACGGAGTTTTGGGGGCGGAAGCTTGCTTATTTTCGGAATTTGCACACTATCAAGGATGAGATGAATGAGGTGTGGAGAAGATAGGATGGTAAAGAGTTCCGTTCTAGATAGGGTCATGCGGGCCAAGTGTATGGTGTGCAACCTCCGCATTGCTGGGATAGCCCTGATTATAGTAAAAATGGCAGGGGATAGAAGGTATGAAATTCCCCATATCCTTCGGGGATCCCTGAGGGTTTCCTTGCATTTTCCTATATCGACTTCTATCACACTATCAAGGATGGTCGAAGTGCGAGTGATCGCCAGAGCCTTCTGAAGTGCATAACTTGGGGAACTATCACACATTATGGTGACATTGAACGTCACGAAGGGTCGAAAGATCTCCCGGAGTGCCACGCAAACGCCCCAAAGCGCCCGGATCTCGGTCTGGATCAAAAGCGGCGGCAACAAGAGCCATATTTCGGTAGGGAGATATATCTGGAATCAGTTTCAGCACGAAAAGGTCCTCTTATCGGTCACAGGTACCCACTGCACTCAGCGAACGAGTTTGTTTTGGTTTCCTGTTGGTTGCTTAATAATCAACGTGAGGGTTCATTGCGAGCGCGTACTGATATCGATGATTTCGGCCATGTGATTGCCTCCCAGTCCACATTTCTTCGATGGTCAGTGGCACACTCCGACAGCTTTGTTCCTCAAAGTGGTGCCGTATCCCTGTATTTAGTGTGCCGATGTATGTCCGTGTAGCTGGTATATTACTTATGATAAACAAATTGAACCTGAGTTGTCTTCGGCGATGCTCAACGGCGATTTCTTTAAAATAACCATGCTTCGCGAACTCTTCGGTGTTGGCTGACCTCTGTGCTCTTTGTCCGGCATTCGTCGGCTCTCTTCTTGCAGTGATTCGCACTGAGCATGAGGTCACTCTCCACAGGAACCACAGCCGGCTGGATCGACGCGTTCCCATGACAGGAGAACATGCCGAGTGTGTGCTATGACTATGGAATTCCCTGGTATAGAGATGGACAAAGATGGTGATTTCATCCGGCTTACAGTTCAACCGGTAATTGCTCACCTCAAGGCGACTAATAGCAGCCGTAGTTAACCCCCTTTTTATTTTATCCATGGATATGTATATATGAGTACCAGAATAACAAATCAACGTGTCGTACATGAATGGGGCCACCAACAGCCACCCAGCCTCCGAATATCCGGAGTATACGAAGTTTCACAATTGCGCGGAAGACGAACCACGATCCCAATCTTTGAACACTATTTGAATAGGTGCCAACTTCAAGCGATGGGTGTTCTCGATTCGTCGATCTCAGTCATTCAGCAGCGTTAATCGAATCTATTCTCCGGGCCCTACCACTGAACAAGTTTAGTTTCATAGAGATTCCCCCCCAGAGAGACGATCTATTAGGGCATTTTAACTACAAAGAAAGCAACGGATACAAAAATAACAGAAAATTGATAGAAATAAGAATAAGGCGCACCATACGTTACGCTCGTCCAAACAAGCGCATGAAACCCGATAGCGTCCCTTTGAGTTCGCCGGAGGGTTCGTACGGCCGAAACTGCGCAAGTACGTCGATCATGCCGAACTTTACTTTGACCGGTTTCATGAGCTTTCTGGGTTGATGCTTCTCTTCGGGTTCCGGTTGCGTCTGTCCCCAGTAGTCTGCTCGTTGCTTAAACCTTGCTCGCTGCTTCGTCTCGGCCTGACCGACAGAGAAGGACCTCGACCTCGTCCGGGTCCTTCGGTCAGTACCCATTACGTCCTTTGCTGGTGGTTGAGCACCCTAGCCATCCACCCAGCGGTTGTTTTGCGTTGCGTTTCCTTGGTGCGTGACTTGCGACTTTCTTGTTTTTGTTGTGGGGTTTATGATAGCTAGGGTTTTCCCATCTCCCGTTCCAGGTGGTATCCTATCCAGCACCAGCACCAGTCGATTCTACATTCCCCCAACTTCCAGCGTCCCGTCCGCCCCACTCATCGGCAACCACTTTCGGCCAGACGACCTCTTTTCGTCTTCCGACATCGCTGTTCACTCTTCCGCGCCGTGGCTTCTGGGCGATCTTGACTTGCTGAGGCCATGCCTGCATCTGTGCGGACAACTGTGTAGTGGCAGCAGTGAGTTTTGCTTGTTCAATGCGCAATTTCTCTAATTCCTCCTCAGCCCTGATCCTTTCACACTCTTTCTCGACCATTGCCATCCGCTTCTGCAATTCAAGTTGCATTCTCTCCCTCTCCCTCTCGACCCGCAGTCGGTGAGCCTCCTCTTGAACCTTGACAGCTGCGAGTTGTGTACGAAGAACTATACACATGGGACGGACGGCGGGGAAGACGAGACGTGATTCCTAATGTTGTGTGACTCGTATGTATAACTCCTAGATTTGATCGTGAACTGATACCAGAGCCCCCTCACATAATCTCTGGAACATTACGATATTCAGTGCCAAAACTTTTGAATCCAAGGCCGGCCTGTACCTCCCTCGAATCGAGAAATACTACCTTGTTAGAGTAGAGACCAGCTGAGTGTCGTGTACTTATACGGATATGCCACGTCCACCCTCCAGGGTGTCCACGCTTGTCGCGTGTCAGACACGATTTTCCTCCACTCCACATTTCATCGCCCAGATTTCGTGCGTTCTCTCCTTACAATCAGTAGGCCGGTACTGACTCTCTTGGGATCCAGAACCATGGCACATCTGCTTAATGACGATATCCTATATTTGATATTTCAATGCGCCATAGAATCGACGGAAGGCCGACCCATGACGCTCCGAATGCAACGAGAAGAGCTATTCTCCTTCTCTTTGGTGTCTCAGATGTGGTCGTGGACGGCGCAGTCCATGCTCTTTCGATCCGTGTTTTTGCAAACTCGGTCATCTTTGATGGCTTTCCTCAGCGCTATTCCCGCCTTTACAGAACGGGGTCAAAGGTTAGCCCGCTATGTGCGCGTACTCAAGCTTAAATTGTCGAGAGAACCAGAAGCCTACGACCCACCTCCTCTCCCGCTTATTCATACAAGACACGTTCCTGGTCTGCTGGCCCACCTTCCTGCACTCCATTCACTTGAGATTACTATGGGCGCTGAGGCCTTTACTGCCCTTCAACTTGCTGCCATTATGCGAGTTGGACGATCAATTCGCGTTCTCAACATTACCATTGTACATTCTAGCAAAAGCGACTACCTTCAACCTTCAATCCAATATATGTTCAGGCCTCCGAGCCAAGAGATATGGTCCTCGATTCAATCCCTCAGTCTGACCGTGCCGACTTGGTTTGGGCCAGCCGGCGCGCATGTTACCACCGTCGAAGAACTTGAAGGGCGTGCACCACCCGCATTCTCCATCTCACATATCGAGATTTTTGGTGTGACAATTCATGATGCATCCGAACTCTGCTGGCTTCTGCGCAATTCACATAAAACCCTCCGACATGTCACTCTTCGCACAGAACAGCGCATCGACATTCTTGTCGATACCCTCTTACCTCACCGTGCTTACCTCCAACACCTCACTCTCTACTTCCTGCATTGGACGGACTTGGTGGTGGATCTGTTCCACAACTTCCCCGCACTCCGTGAACTGCGCATCCTTCATTCCCTCAGTCTTTCCAATGACTTTCCTGGACGACTCCCTGGATGGCTTGAACACTTTACCTTTCCTATAACTCAGCTCTCGTCACGAGACGGCAATCGGGGTCGTTTGACGATGGACATTCCTACACGGCTTAAGACGTGCACATACATAGTTGCGGATCGAGTATCACTGGCAGTTAAAGGGCGGTGGTTGGAGCAGTACAGGGACGCATGTGAGATGATGGGTGTCAAGGTCGAGACGGTCGATGCGAAAACGTTCCAAGTCAGGGGTAGCGTCTATCCACCAGACATTCGTCCTACCTTTGACTTGCACGCGAGTCCGGTCCTACAAGACTTCATCGGACCTCCACCAAAAATCCCGATACCGAAGGTTATGGTAGCGACGGAAGTCAACTCAGTTCCGGAGTCACTGCTTGACCTCACCGACTTTGCGACGGTCTATAGCCGTCCTCGACCGCCTGTGGAGCACACGAAGAAAACACTGCCGCCAACACCGTCCCTAGCGTCGAGGGCCATGAGCTGGCTCTCCGGTAGAGACTGATCATTCTAACGCATCAGGGTTACGCAAGGCTAACTCGCAATTATAAGGACAAGATGATAGGCTTTCCATCCAACACCCAAACTCTGGCACCCTGCCCACCGGTGTAATGATTCTGTCACATCATAGAGTTTTCAAGTCCAAATACGTGAGACCGTACCCGGGGTGAGAGTTCACCAAAGATGAGGCTGTCAGAAGGCGATATCCATTAAGAATTTGGAAAGGCCATATAGACAAATATAAGATAATGTGGTACTGATTAATGCGGAGTTGTGTTACGGGGACCACATACGAGCGAAGCCGGTGGGGTAGAGGGTCCGAAGCAGAGACTTGAGAACTTTTCTGGTAGCAATGTCGCCCTGTAACTCATAATTAGCCCGCGTTCGTCCCTTTCACGCATGTATTGACCTTCAAGAGGGAATCGAAATGTCTGGTCTTCAGCTTCTCAGGGAGACACATGGTAACGAAGGCTCTCGCACTGTTTATACGCCATCAGCAATCCACATCAGTATTTAAAAAAGATCTTCGACGTACCTCCGGTCATCCGTTAGTCTGGTGTAACATTGGAGTACTAGCTTCAACAAGCGGATCGATTGCTTCTGGACGACATCTTCAACCAAAATACCGAGGGGCTCCAGAACTGCCTCTTGCCTCTCTCGTGTATGACAAATATATGTGAGACCTGTCTCGTCAAGGAGGATCTTCAGAAGAGTGGCGCTGGCTACTATCTTCGACGCCTCGACTCCATCCTTCATAACCTGAAGACAGAGCGGGACGAGTTCCGTAGTAAGGAAGAAGCTGATCATCCGGGTTCCATCGTTGGGACCTGTGAGAGGTTCAATCGAATCGTGGTGTTGAAGGAGGGCGTCGATAATGCCGAGGCAACCAAGACGGATTTGTTCGTATGAACGGTCCTTCTGCGTTATACGGAGAAAAGGGTACAGGAGTATTGGAAAATGACCTGGGAGGATGATGTCAGATCGATGCAAAGAAGGTAGCAGCCCCATGCTCGCCTTGGAGGAAACCCTTGCGACCCTCAGTGGTAGATGCCGCTTTCTTTAAGATGTGAAGAGTATTACAAATCCTTTCCGAGCCCTTCTCTGTTATATTTGGGAGAAGAGAGTAGCCTTCCACAACTTCGTTGATGAGAATCGCCATCGTTCCTAGTAATAGGTCAATAGGATCAGTCGAGAATATTTTCCCGAATATTTGAAGACGCGTACCAAAGGTACTCCATATGATAGATGAAAGGTGCGCGTTGTCTTTGTATTTCGAAAGCTGCAAAAGGGTCTCTCCTCTGGTTTCTTCGGATCTCAATTTAACCATGAGTTCTCCTATGCGTTTCTCCGCGAGTTCAAATATGTGACTCTTTGTGGGACTTGGGTTTGCGCTGGACGACATCGATGGTGACCACGGTAAGCCCATAATTGGGATCCCAGTGGGGAGAGTCGGAAGACCAAACTGTTTCGCATGAAGATAGAAGGATAATGAAGGCATGCCCGGGTAGACGACAAATCCCGGAAAGAGAAACGGAGGAGACCGGGGGCCGTCGACATTGCTAGCGGATTGTGCAACGGTGGTCGGTAGCATACTGTGGCTTAGAAAGGAAGTCAGTACTATGAACTGAAGGTCCCGTGGGTGCGGCGGTAGTCAAGCGACGAGAGCCAGAGGGCGGTGGCCGTCAAAAGGGGGTCAAAAGGGGGATTCAGGAGCCCAATAGAGCGTTGGAGTGAACAATTTCCTGACACAAGGAGTTCCACATAATCAGTATTTGACTCCTCTTGCCCCTCTCCCTCTCGCACATTAGTGGTTGATGTGGTCAGGACGAAGTTGGGTATCGAAGGGCCACGTCCTTGGTTCCGCCTTGGACAGGCTTCTCCAAAAGCCACGACCCAATCGTACTGATTACTGCATCTTGCACGGCCATTTCCTTGCCTTTGCACCAGTTCACCGTCACGTGTTGCACATGCTGAGCAGAATCTCAGCAACGGCGTCCAACGCTGTTGCATTGAACCAATCAAACATGGTCCTCTCAAGATGTCTCCGACTCTGGCACCACTAAGGTATTGATTAGAGCAATTCTCGTTCCTCGCTCACAGAGCGGACATGGCTTCGCGTCATATGTACGCATCGTTCGCTACAGCATACTTCCGATCAATGTAGGCTCACACTGATATTAACCCGAGGTTCAACATGTCTAGTTTGTACTCCCACCGTGGACAGCGACGTTGATAAGTGTGAACTTCTCGGACGTTCAGATGGCTACTCAGACTGACCGGACATATGAGTCTGGTGCACCAAATAGCCGAACGCCCACACCACGCCGACGGCGGTTAGTTGACTAATCGTTCCCGTTGCAGGAATAAGCTGGAACTTGGTCAACTTCTCTACCTTCTGATCGTTACTCACCTATGCAATTTGTCACGCTTGCCCTGGACAGCCTTCCTTCTGACGTCAACCCTGCACGCTCGGCTTGTGCCTCACTCTCAGGTTGGAACGCCCTGCCTCCCTCCCTGCGATCAAGGCGCAGCGGCTCCTTCGTTTCCATGCCGTGGCCCTGTTAACCAGGAACTACGGGGACCGAAGAACCAACCAACCACATATCCCCTAGTTTCTGATTCGATTCGCCGACATGAACACCGTTGCCTCGAGGCGGGAGCATGCCGTGCACGTGCACGACGACCGGCACTTGAAACCCAGGCGTCAGGTTTGACTTTTCTGGAGTTTCCTGTAGACTCGCCTCGTTCGACTCTTGGTCACCGACCGCATCCATCTCCATCGACGCCTCACGTTTACCGTTTACAAGACCGTTAAATGGCGACCCACTATGAAACACTGGACATTGATACAGATGCCAGCCCTGAAGAGAGTCAGTTGTCTCCCTTGATTTTGGGTTTGCGCTCACCGGGACATCGGTCCCCACCCGCTCTTCCGTCTCCTGTCCTAGCATTCGGGCTGGCACCGTACCTCGAGACTGACGACTGACATATATACCCCTCCTTTCTGTTTTACAGTCCGAAAAGCTTACAAGAAAGCCACTTTGAGGCTGCATCCCAATAGGCGCGGCAGGCAAAAGTCTTACGCGCCACCCAACGCCCTTGATCTTGATGATCCACAGCTCCTTCTGCAAGCTTCGTTGCATGGTACTTCTGCTGTGATCAAGTATGCTCCACCTCCCCCTGAGCCTGTCGACCCTGCTTTGGAGAAAGCCCTTCTGGCCCGGTTCGAACGCATACAGGCCGCGTACGATATCTTATCCGTACCAGAAAAACGGCAAGCGTACGACAAGGAGATGCTGGCGGCCGAGGAAATGAGCCTGTTCGGGGAGCGCAAGGCTCGACGGGAGGCGCGATGGGACGCACGGCGAGAGACTTTGGCCAATTATCTGCCTCCTACCGTACCTGAGAACCCAACTGACATCAAACCGCCCTTTGTGTGGGATGTGGACCGAAAACAACCCCTCTTCTGGGACCCGAACCCTCAACCCAACCACGCGCCCCCCTCTGGCGAAGCGGGCATGCAGCTTATTCGCAAGGACGACGCGACCCCATCGTCCAAATACATCTTTACTCGTGAGGCTGCCATGAAGCGGCTCGTGGAGATCAACGATGACAGCTATGGAGGGTTCAAGTTTATCAAAGGCGTTTCGCTTGGAGCCGTTGAGTTGCAGTCGAAGGATCTGGCTCCCGTTCGCCGACCAGTACGTCGGAGAAACGACTCAGCTGCTACTCTTGTTACGCCTGAACCCGCCCCCGCACCACCGAAAGTTGCCGTGGAGATACAGGAACCGCCAGAGAAAACGGACATACGCAGAGCATCGCAAATTGTCAGGCTTGCACATGCCATGACGACTGCGGATATGTACCAGGCACGGCTGAAGCTCGAAAGGGAACAAGCGCTTCTCACACAACTCGAAGCTGTCAAGGCTCAAGAGGAGGCTCACCGACTGCGGGTCGAGAGGCAGAGGCAGAGAGTGCAACACGAATTGCAGAGGCGAATGGCAATGGTCGAGAAAGAGCGTGAAAGAATCAGGGCTGAGGAGGAATTAGAGAAATTGCGCACTGAACAAGCAAAACTCACCGCTGCCACTGCACAATTGTCCGCACAAATGCAGGCATGGCCTCAGCAAGTCAATGTTGCCCAGAAGCCACGGCGTGCGAGAGTGAACAGCGATATCGGAAGACACATCTGGCCGAAAGAGGTTGCCAGTGAGTGGGGCGGACGGGACGCTGGAAGTTGGGGGAATGTAGAATCAACTGGTGCTGGTGCGGGATGGGATACCACCTGGAACGGAAGATGGGAAAACCCTAGCTATCATAACCCCCCACAACAAAAACAAGAAAGTCGCAAGTCGCGCACGAAGGAACGCAACGCAACCAACGACTGGGTGGATGGCTGGGGTGCTCAACCACCAGCAAAGGACGTAATGGATACTGGCCGAAGGCCGCGGACGAGGTCCTTCTCTGTCGGCCAGGCCGAGATGAAGCAGCGAGCAAAGTCGAGGGTACAAGCGGACTACTGGGAACAGACGCAACCGGAACCTGAAGAGAAGTCTCAACCCAGAAAACTCACGAAACCGGCCAAAGTAAAGTTCGACATGATCGACGTACCCGCGCAGTTTCGGCCGGTAGAACCCCCCGGCGAACCCAAAGGGACGCTATCGGGTTTTAAGCGCTTGTTTGGACGAGCGTAACGTATGATGCGCCACCCACGATTTATTCTTATTTCTATCAATTTTCTGTTATTTTTGTATCCGTGGTTTTCTTTTTAGTTAAAATCCCCTAATAGATCGTCTCTCAGGGGGGAATCTCTATGAAATTAAACTTGCTCAGTCGCAGGGCCCGGAAAATAGACTCAATTAACGCTGCTGAATGACTGCACCACGAATCGAGAGCACCCATCGCTCGAAGTTGGCACCCATTCATATAGTGCTCAAAGCTCAATGATTGGGATCGCGGTTCGTCTTCCGCGCCATTGTGAAACGTCCCCTCCGGATATTTGGAGGCTGGGTGGCTGTTGGCGGTCCCATTTGTGTACGACATGTTTATCTGTTATCCGGTACTCATGTATACAGATCCATGGATACAATAAAAAGGGGGTTAACTACGGCTTCTATTAGTCGTCTTGAGGTGAGCAATGTACCAGTACCAGTTGAACTGTAAGCCGGATGAAATCACCACCATTATCCATCTCTATACCAGTGAATTCCATAATGACAGCACACACTCGGCGTGTTCTCCTGTCATGGGAGCGCGTCGATCCAGCCGGCCGTGGTTCAGTCTGCTCCTGTGGAAAGTGTCCTCAGGCTAGTTACAAATCACTGCAAGAAGAGAGCCGACGAATGCGGGACGAAGAGCACAGAGGTCAGCCAACACCGAAGAGTTCGCGGAGCAATCGTCTTTGAGCGTCGCCCGAAGACACCTCATGCTCAACTTGCTTATCATAAATAATATACCAGCTACGCAGACATACATCAGCACACAAAATACAGGGATACGGCACCACTTTGAAGAACAAAGCCACCGGAGTGTGTCCCTGACCATCGAAAAATGTGGACTGGGAGGCAATCACATGGCCGAAATCATCGATATCTGTACGCGCTCGCGATGAACCCTCACATTGATTATTAAGCAACCAACAGGAAACCAAAGCAAACTCGTTCGCTGAGTGCAGTGGGTACCTGTGACCGACAAGAGGATCTTTTCGTGCTGAAACTGATTCCAGATATATCTACCCACCGAAATATGGCTCTTGTTGCCGCCGCTTTTGATCCAGACCGAGATCCGGGCGCTTTGGGGGGTCTGCGTGGCACTCCGGGAGATCTTTCGACCCTTCGTGAAGTTCAAGGTCGCCATAATGCGTGATACGTCCCCGAGCTATGCACTCCAGAAGGCTCTGGCGGTCACTCGCACTTCAACCATCCTTGACACAACGGCTGGAAGTAGCTATTCCAGGGGTAAATAAATTGGGAATAATCCGAGAAAAAACCATTTGCAATGTGGGATATACATAAGATAATCCATGATTT
>Ga0307513_10006706_pt1 | contig 15021 bp, 22 predicted proteins | sample 15_EM_MG_FD_202174 | JGI IMG/M metagenome (GOLD analysis project Ga0307513, IMG submission 202174) | Populus trichocarpa ectomycorrhiza microbial communities from riparian zone in the Pacific Northwest, United States - 15_EM | ecosystem: Host-associated > Plants > Roots > Unclassified | place... | reverse complement strand
GCCCCCCCCGATTCCAAAGTTTTGTCGAACTCGAGTGTTAAATTTGTCCCCCATGCACTCGGAGGGGAAAAAAAAGCAATTTAGTCCAGAAATAGTACTTGTACATAACCGATACTCTGATAAGAAATGCCGATTTCGCACCTTCCGTATCCTCGATATTTCATGATTGTTCGGAGGCACCTAGATTTAGGAAGGTGCGGGATCTGGGTGCTGACAGGAACAGGAGTTGCCGAATTAGCCACCCCTTGAGAGCTAACCTTGTCGAGAAATCCTTTGGCACCATTGCACCTTATAAGGAAATTGATCGGCCGATCTTTCTTAGAAATTAAGACTTCTCACCGGGGGGGGGGGGGATGGTTGTCTGCTTAATAAGCATCCACGAATCAACACAAGCCTCTGTCAGCACCGCAATATGATACCAGTCGTGAACTCTGCCCTGCCAGATGATTCGGAAAATAATCTTCGAGGCTCAGACTGATCTTTTATTGGGTATCATATCACAGATCTTCCAGTTGGACGCTTCTCAGGCAGAACTTGTAGACACTCTGCCTGGTACTGTATATGACAGCACCAAAGCATCCAAAGTAGAAAAGAAAACCAAAAGGAACCCAAATAAAACCCTTAACTTGTATCCGGAGAGCAAAAATGACACCGGGAATTATGATAGTATGTAGACTATCAACCGCCCTCTAAAATCTATCCTGATGCTCAAAAACCACTACTTTCAGATTGATCCTTTCAGGTATGCATGCATAGGTACTCTCTTCCTTCCCCACAATAAGTTTTTTTTTTACACATGATCTTCCAGAAACGTTTGCTGTATCATATGCGTGAACCGATACCGGCAACCCGGAACCTTTTTCCTTGCGGCACTGTACCTTCTTATCATAGCAGGGTGTGCGATGTTGACAGTGGGCAGGATCACGTTTATTTTCATGTGAATTTTGTTGGAAGATGGATGCCGAGACTTTTTCTCTCTCTCACTCCTCATGTCGAAAAAAGTCCTCATATTATCTTTATCACCGTTAAATTTCAAATTATCTAAACGTTGTGCCATGACGTTCGAGTTTGGCGCCTCTGGTAGAGAGAGAGAGAGAGGTCTGGTGGATTTTCTCCTTTGGCCCCCGACCGGCTGAACAAGACACCCCCCCTTTTTTTTCCAGAGGAGGAAATTTCGGGCCTTACCGTTCCCGGTATATAGTCCAATTACTTGAGGTTCATCTCAAGTCGATGCAATCCGCATCAACAGAAAAATCCAGCAACAGCGCTGTGGAATGAACTAGGTGAGCCAAATCCCTTCACACGAAAGCACCCCTTCAAAACCTTTTCACCAACACACCAACTCACCAGCTCATCGCCATAATAGCACCACACCCACAATCTCGCGAAACAATGCTCAAGCCAACTCTCCTCCTCCTCCTCCTCCCTCCCTTCCTCGCCCTCACCACCGCTCATCCAGACCACAATCCAGACCCTCCCAAGACATGGGCAGAACTGCACCTGGAACAGGAACACCACATCAACAACTTCGATCCCGGCGCCTTCTTCACCCTTCACGACTTTGACTCGTCCGGCACCTGGACGCGCGATGAGGTCCTGCGCTTCTACGGATTGAGTCAGCCGGATGGCACATTCAGCGAGGAGACAAAGTCGCATGTCTGGCGTACGATCCTCGACTCGATTGACTCGGATCATAATGACGAGGTTTCCATGGGGGAGTTTCTGTCGTTTAGTAATAGTGGGAATACGTTGCCGGATTTCGGGGTTTGTATTGCTCCTTCCTAGAAAGGGAAAAATAATCAAAAACAGTCCCCCCTGCTGAGGGTCGTGGCATGGCGTGTGGGCTAATTGATTGATTGATTGATGGATGGATGGATAGTTGGGACCTGGGCATCATGGCGATGATGAGTACGAGTATGAGATTCATCACTATGAAAAGTATCATGATGAGGATACTACTGAAGATGAGTTGACACATCCTGAGGATATCGAACATGTATGATTTGCATTTTTTCCCCTTCTTTTCCTTTCTTTCCTTTTCGATTTGATTACGGGCTAATTTGGATTTTAGTTTCGGAAGCACGACCAGGAGCATCGGGAGGAAGAGAGACAAGTCGTTCTCGACATGAAGCCCATTATCGAACAGAATATTCCGAGAAAGTTTTTGGTGGAGGGAGTTTAGGGTGGTATGTTGGATGCGCAGAGGATATGTGCATGTGTGTATGTATAAAAGATGCATTTATGGACGGGAGTCTGAGGTTATGTCTGCTTAGTTAGTTGGTCAGCTAGTTATTTCTAGCCTGGTGGTAATATATAATATCTACGCCGCACAACCCCCCCCCCCCCCCCTTCCCTATTTACGGTGTCTACAATCCCTCCCCACCGATGCGAATATCGAAAACGCAATGCATAACCCCAGGAGCGAACGTCTTGACCCTTTCGACATGCTCACAAACAACCCTCCTCGTGCCCCCCCTTCCCTTCTCAAGCTCCTCAAAAGCCTTGACCACTTGTCCCGCCATCCCATCAATCTCCCCAATCCCCACATTCTCATGAACATGCACCCACCCACCCCGCTCCGCCAACACCTGAATAGCTCCCCCCCAAGACCCCCGACTAGTAGGCAACAAGCCAAGATTCACCCTCTCAATGCCCCCCCTAACCCCCACGCCCATTTTCGCAATCCTAGCCGGCGCATTCTCGTTATCCTCCATAAATACCACCACCTCCTCCCCTTCCTTCTCCGCCTGGCCCACTGCAACTCGCACATCTTGGTGGGGCAAAACCACCTTGGCCGGGAGCCCATTCTCCCTGGCACCCCTCACCAACCCCTCCACGCTCCAGGGATTAATCTCCCAGGCGAGGACTCGACACCCGAGTCTTGCGTAGGAGAAGGCAAAGTACCCGATGCCGGCGTACATATCCACCGCCCACTTTGTGCCCGTCGCGGGAGGGGGGAAGCGTAAGATACGAGCCTTCTCTTTGACATTGCCCCGAGAAAACATGGTGTACCCCGGCGCCCAGATCTGGACGATGCCGGACTGTCGGGTGCTCGTCCACAGTGCCTCGTCGAAGTCGCTGCATGTGGGCGGTTGCTGGGGCGGTAGGAGGGGTGGGAAAGTACCAAAGAGGGGGGTTAGCTTTGGGGCTCGTATTGCATTGTGCTGCGTGGGGATGGGGCGGAGGAGCGCGAGGTGGGTTGCTGTTTTGCAGACGGCAGCGGTGAGGTTGGAGTAGAATTTTTGTTGGAGCTCGTTGGGGAGGGTGCGGAGGTAGGATTGCCAGGTGGGGGTGGAGAAGGTGGTTGGTGGCAGGAGGAGGAGGGGTGGGGTGTAAGTGTAGCGTTTTGGGAGCGTAGAGAGGAGAGTGGGCAGGATCGTAGGGTCTTCTGGGGCGTTGGCGGTGAGAAAGGTGGCTATTGCAGTCTGGAGGGGGTTTTCGGGCGGGTTTGTCTTTTGCCCATTGTGGGCGTCGGGGCCGGTGGTGGTGGTGACGGGAGTGATGGTGATTCCGCGCCCGTCTTGGATTCCCAAAATGCGGAATATTCGTTCTTTCTCCTCATCGTTAAAATCGGCATCCCCATCCCCATCCCCATCCCCATTGTCATCTGGATCGTCGCCATTGTCTGACGTTGAGGTGGTGGGGGTGGTGGAAGTGGGACTGACACCAACCAACGACGTAGGAATACAACAACCCCCACCATCACTCCCACCAACCTTGCTAATCTTCCCCGCCAAAAATCCCCTCCCCTCCAGCAACACCTTAACCTCCCGAACCCGTGCCGCCGGGACCATCAAAGAAATGGACGTCATCCACAAACTTGTTCAGCGTTTAAACGTCGTCGGTAATACTGCCACAATCTCCGAAGGTTCCGATGGTAGTAATAGAGAAGGAGAAGAAACGGCGACAGAAATGTCCGTTATCCCCTCCAACCCATCAACCCCACTAACAAAGCCACAAAACAAAAGCAGTACCCACCACCTCCCGAAGACAAATGAATACCTAGCAACCCATCCCCGAAACCTCCTTCCCCCCCTCTCAAAGGCCACCTGCGCCAAGGCCGTACACGCGAAAAGCCTCCTAACGCAAATCTCCACACGCCTCTCGGACACACAAACGGAGCTGAGTGCACTCCCACCCCTGCCGACGCTGCAGTCCCACCTCGCCGACGCCACCGCCCGCGCGACCGCTATACACTCGCAATTGATGGACCTAGAGAAGATGGTGGCCGAGGAGGTGCGCCGGGCACGAGAGGAGGAGGTGGCGAGGCTAGAAGCGCGGGTGGATGCCGAGTTCGAGACGTATGCCCGCGAGAGGAGGGCTGAGGCCGACCGCCGCAAGGAGGGGCTCGAGACCCGGTTGAGGGAATTTGGGATTGAGAGATTGGAGGTTGTGCTGGAGGGGCAGGGGGAGGCGTGGGCTGGGCGGAAGAGGGAAAAGAGGGGAGGGGTGGGACTGGAGGAGGTTAGTCTCGGTGAGGGGGAGAGTGGGGGGGAGTTGGAGGATTTCTTTGGGGATGGGGGCGGGGAGGGGAGCTCTAAGGGAGAGGGGGGAAGGGAGGGGAAGGGATCGACATCAACACGAGCGAAGGGGAGGGCAAAGACAAACGTCAAGAAGAACGTAGTGCTCATACAAGACGAAGACATTGCCGACGAAGGCGACCTGGATAAATTCTATCCATAACCATCTCTTCCTTCCCCTTCCCTCCCTCCCTCGTTCCGGGGCTAAACCTATTCATGTATACATGCCAGTATCCTAGATCATAGATCAGACACATCTTCATCCTCGTCAGCACCATCACCTCTACGATCACACACCATCACTCGTCCATTCAATCTCATCGCATGGTGATAAGGAACCTGATATAAATATAAATATAAAACCTCCTCATCCCGGCTTGCATCTCCCATGTCCCCCCGTCCATCCATCTATCCGTCCATCCACCCCGTACCAGCCAGCCAACCAACCAACCAAGCCATCCACCCGTCCAATTTTATAAGAGATACCCGATAATATCAAAACACATCACCAATGAACCTCACTATGGTACGTATCATACTACAAATCACCACGAACGGGGAAAAACAAAAACGGGACATCAAAAGCAAGTAAGCAAGCAACACCCTCCCCCTAGTAAAGAGCGTGGATATATAGATAAAGAAGGTATACCAATCCGCAGCCACTACACCATGAGAGCAGAAAGAAAATAGGCTCCTGTTGTTAAAGCCAAGTGGAATAGCAGAATGGAATAGAAAAGGAGTTTTTTTTCCTTTTTTGCTTAACAAGAGATGAGATGAGCGAAGAAAAGAACAAACAGAGAGGCCGTAATACACCCGTTCCCAACATATGAAAAATTGAAAAGTTGGAAAGAAAAAAAGAAAAAACGAGCACAATGCGCGAGACATCCGCATGCGCGCATGCGTAATTAGAAGGTTAAAAATCCAATGTATTGAGTTTGTGAAGCAAAAAAGGAAAATAAAAAGGCATCACACAGTTTGCGCGTTGCTTCTTCATTCTCCATCTTTTCCGCCTCCTCAGCCCTACTTCTGCGCAGACTTGATATGTATGGCGTCGTCGGACGAATTGTCTTCAGGCATTTGGTGGTGGTGGTCGTGGTCACCGTCATGGTGCAAGGTCACTATACATACTGTCAACCGATGACTACACAAGCTAAGAGGCAATGGTGAAAAATACCAGAATTAAACTCCTCGAATGGATCAAAATCCTTATCCCCCGGAGTGTCCAGATTACTATTCAACGGAACACCTTGAACTCTAGCAGCGCCGATATCGACACTCTCACTCTCCTTGACGCTTCGGAAGTTGACTGCATCGATACCCTTGCCCGCATTAGGAACCATTGGAGGCCTCATATGGCGCAATAACGCCCACTGTGTTGAGCGGAAGAACTGATGTGTCTTAACATCAGAGGCACCAGCGCGAGATCCGAGACGACGGTTCTCATCCTTTACCAGGAGTTTGCGGATTAACGACTTGCAGACACTATGGCCTAGTCAGCACACACACATCCAATCAGATATCCAAGCAAACCTACTTCGAAATTGATGGTGACCCCGGATGCTCAGGGAACCCAACATCGTCCCTCAGAATATTTGCAAACGTGCTGTTCCGATTCTTTCCCTTGAAAGGCGTAGTTCCGTACAACATTTCATATACCAGAATACCCAGAGTCCACCAATCCACAGCACTAGTATGCCCACAACCCTTTATTACTTCCGGCGCAATATACTCCTCTGTCCCAACAAACGAGTTCGTTCGAAAGTTGGCGATACAAGATTTAGTATCGATTGTGGGTAGTGAGTTCTGTGAAGCTCCTCCTCTAGACACAATCATTGTAGGAACGCCACCGGGATCCGACTGCTTTGATAGATCGAAGTCTGACAGCATGATATGACCAGACTGGTGCAGCAGAATGTCTTCACAACCGTCAGCAACAAACAAACAAAAGCCAAGAAATGCAAAACCCACTCTCTGGCTTTAAATCTCTATAGATGAAGCCCATCAAATGGAGGTACTCCAACGCAGCCGTAACCTCGGCAGCATAAAACCTTGCGTCATCCTCTAATATGCACTTTCCTGGCCGTGTTTGCAAAGCTATGGGCTTTTAGATAACCACTCATGCCACCGGATACTAACGATATATCATACCTCTAAAGAATTCACCGCCACTGCAATACTCCATGCAAAGGTAAAGATGGTCCTCCGACTGGAATGAATGGTATAAGGTGACAATAAAAGGGTGATTACTAGTAGCAAGAATCTCTTGCTCAGCCAAAGCCCTCTTGATCTTATTACGCTTGATCATTTCCTTCTTGCTTAATACTACTCAGAGTTAGCCAACGATCTGTGTAGTAAAATCCAACCGATGCACTAACCCTTCATGGCATACAACCTACTACTCTTTTTCTCCCGTACCAAGTACACCTTCCCAACGTCCCCCTTACCCAGCAGCTTAATCTTGTCAAAGCTCTGGGGGCCAACCTCCACATTCCTAACCTTGATCGAATTCGAGCTGTAGGTACGTCGGAAAGCTCCGGTGCGAAGCCTTTCGGGGATCGCCTCATTACCATTAGGCACGGGTAACAGATTCGCCGTAGAAGTGCTTTTCAATTCCCCAGCTGACCCATTACTCTGCGTGGATGGAGCAAGTGAATTAGATGACATGTACTTTTCACTGTCGGCCGCGGTAACGGGTCTACTCTCCTGACCACCCGACGAAAAGAGCCCCTGTGCATTGGGTGCCGAAGCAACCCTTCTCAATTTTCTTGCCAGCTCTTCCTTATTCGCTTGGGCCGCCTTGTCATTGGCACCAGTAGCTCCAGTAATGGTAGGCGGAGGGAGGGAAAGCCCATCGGGGGTCTCTGGCGGAGAGGGAGGAGCACTCCCATCATTATGATGTCTCAATGCAGGGGGCCCCTGATGAGCGAAATAAGGATTTGCGTTGGCTGTAGGTGAAACGTCAGCGGTGTCGAGCTGGCTAGCAGAGGAGGTCGATCGACCTCTCAGGAACCGCGATTTAGGCCGCAAACTACTCCCTAGATACGACGATGAGGTTTGCAGCTCGCCAGTGGTCGACACGTTTGTGCTACTGCTGTTTATTCGGAAGAAATTTTTCAGTTTTGTAGGGAAGTGAGATGTGGATGAGGAGCGAGTGTTGTTTAGCGGTGATGGGCTCTTCTTCTCATTCTGGTGCGAGGCCGAGCCCGACGATGAACCGAAGAATTGGGTCATCAGTGCGGGGGGCCGAAAGGTGTATCGAGTAGCGTCGATGGTCGCCAGCGTAGGAAGAATTGGTGGAGTCAAAAGCGGCGGAGAGAATCGTGAGTTTGCTGCTCCAGTTTGCAAGGGGTGATTACCCCAATCGAGGAATGAATGTGGTTGTGCAGCTTGAGGGGAGGCTGAAGGGGGTTATGAAGTGTTGTGTGCCGTGACAACGCTGTGCTAAGAATGAGAGGGGACGCAGAGGATGGCAGAGGGACAACGTGGAGATATACCGGTAGGAGAACAGCGGGAAACAGAGGGCACAGGGGAGGGGGGGGGCTTTCTTTTCTCTTTTTGTAGGATAGTTGTGGGTGGCTCTAACACTCACTGTAGTATGAGGTAAAAGAGGGAGGACACAAAACGAAAGGCTACCGTAATGGATGTAGCGTGGTATGCTCTGGCAGCAAGCGGGCGAAGCGCGCAGGCGGATTATGAAGCAGGCAGCAAAAAAGTTCGATGGTGAGGCGGAGCACCCGAGAGAGAGAGATGAGGAGAATACCCATGCACAGCACGAGAAAGTCTGGAAGGAGAGAGAACAGGTATGATAGGGGACACTGGTCGACGAGACACAAAAAAAGATAAAAATATATATTTCCCGTTTTCCTATACCAGTACTATACTAGCACAGTGCGGTACTTGTAAGCAAAAAAACCAGGAAAGGATTGTGTTGCTGGGTTCGGCCACTTGGTTGGTTGGAGTGAAGGAAATCGATCTCTGGCCAAGGGCTCAAGCAACAGCGGCAAACTGATTGGTGATCGATGGGAATGAGGATGGGGATGGGCGCGAGAAAGGAAGGAAAGGTTGCCGTGATGTGAGTGGTAAATACCACTGGCCAAAGGAGAACTCGTCGGGACGATCAAACCACCAAGACAAAACACCAACCAAACCCTGAAGAATCAAGACGAGATATCACTCTCAAGCATTAAAAGATATAATACAAAGAAGAAGAAAATACAAAATAATACAGTCCCTATTTGGCGGACCATAAAAATAGCCGTTTCCTACTTTGATGGCACTTTTTTGGCCAGAGCTAGACTCACGGGGCTCCTGCTAGATTTTGGTTTCCACCACGATCCTCAGCAAGGCCGCTGCTATTTGTATGATAATATACGACTTCCCTCTTCTTTTTGTGTGTGCTCTTTGGCCGAAGGGATTCGAGCCCTAACAGGGCTACAATTATGGGAGTATGATAGGAAGGGGGGAAAACACCTTCCTCTCCAAATGTATGATATGATACTCGCACAGCACGGTCCTTAAGCCCTTGCATACACACCCACCCACACCTCCCTTCCCCCCACCGCTCATTCCCCGCACTCCCACCCAGCGGTATTGTAAACCGACTTCCTATCATAATTATCATACCATGCCCGCAGACTTCCCCCACCATACAAGTACCGGCGCCTTCCCAGGAGAGCGCCACCAATCCGAAAGGCCCCCTTCTCAACCCCAACCCCACGACGCAATCCGACATAGCTGTACGGTAGAGTACGGTAACTAGCGCAGTGTTGGTACTGGTATGATATGATACTATCATACTCGAGTATGACAGCACCAACCCCACGAAAGACCCCACAACCCATCACTAGAGCATCTGATAGGACCGAAGCAACCGACTTCCCCATGCCGAAATTACCCGGTTTAACCCCGTCCCCCGCTTCTCCTTTTCGATCGAGTCGCTCGCTCACTCAAAGCTTGTCATCCATCTGAGCACAAAAGCGAAAAAAAGTGCTTTTCGGACATAAGAAAACCTGTCACCGGTGTGTACTCGAGTACCGTACGGTACTGTACTGCCTCACAAACACGTGGCGGATTACTTATCTTATCGTTCGGTATTTCCAAGGTCTGTGTGGAGATACGATAAAAGGTGCGGTGCGATGCCAGGCCTTGCCTCGTAAGATCGTACCTGCGCTGGTATGGCATGGAAGTGTTGTGATTCACCGGGTAGCACTCGGTTTCGATGTCAGCTCCCGGCGCCGTTGTCATCTTTTTTTGGGGGGGGGGAATAAGGATAGCGAGGAGTGGTATGATACCGTAGTGCTGTATGTATGTACGCAGTCAGAAACCCCGAAGGAAAGGCTGGAGGTGTTAGTGAGGAGCCCTTGCCTTGCTTGGGGCTGGACTTCTGTGTCTGGCACGGTAGTAAAGTAGAATCTGCTATTTACGATCGAATGAATAATATCTAATATACATTAGCTTACACACCTCTACCTCATCGCGCTCGTGCTGACACTCGCGCTGCACAGCAAAACCCAGTCAAACAACCGTAAAGAGGGGCACGACCGCTCACTATCGCAAGTCTAGCCTATCGCACCCTTCCGCACATGCCCCGAGAACATCACGAAGAGCAAACCCAACACACAATAAAGAAAACACAGTATTTTCGAATTCACATACTGTAGCCCGAACAAGCAAATAATAGATACCCAATACCCACGGCAGACAAGCAGCAAAACGCCGATATGATACAGGAACATGCGAACCCGAACTAACCGAACCCACTCCCAGATTATGCACATCCTCCCATGTTGGGAAGAAAAGAGGAATAAAAGAAAAAGAAGAAAAAAGCGGCCCCCCAAAAAATTCGGTAGTAATATTCACCGAACAGACCATGTTTATATTGCAAAAGTAAAAGTAGAAAAGTGACGCATGAAGTAAATAAGTAGGAATGGTCAGGAAGGAAGTAATGGACTAGCTGATACAAAACAAAAGTAAAGACAGCGCAGTACTGCTCACTGTAAGAGCAGTAGGAAACGCTGGGGTAATAGCTCTTGTAATATAAATGCCTGGAAAGCCCTTTAAACATGATAGAAACAGCAGAGTAAAAGAGAAAGGAAACAGAAAAAGCAAACCCCCACATCAATCTTATTCAAACGCCTTTACTAGTTCGCCGCTCCATTCATGTATTCGTTAATTCGTTATATGCCAGTTCAGTGGGCGTGAGAGTACGAGGCTACGTAGTAGCGACGATTGGAATTGCAGAGGCTTCCATAGGAATAGAAGTGATTGGTTTGTCCGGAGGTGGCGATGATATGATCCCTGTTTTTTGAGCTTCACTGGCGACATGCTCGATTGCTTCCACAAAGGGCTCGGCGTCCTCCGCTAATAGCTCCTCTGTAGTTTCTTCCTGGATAGCGCTGCTACTCGGTTCCGCTTCGGCCACCCCCGTAGCCTCTCCCTTTGTCTTGCTCACGTCATTTCTGTCTTTCTCCTCGTTGTGAATACTCTTGGTACTCGGTTCCTGGCTTTCTTCGTCGGACCTGTTGGCTATGGCGCGGGTCGGCAGATCCGTCCTCACGGCCTCGGCGGCATTCCCATTACCTTCCGAGCCCACCTCTCCCAACTCTTTCTCTACAGCACTTTCTCTCCTCAGCTCAACTTCTTTCCTCTTCACGTGGTGCTTCATCCCATCACTTTCCCTGATCAACCCGTCGATACTAATCCCTTGGTGTGTCATCTCCCCATTCAAGTAACTGTAGACTGCTGCCGCACTTTTGCAAGAGATAAGAGCCTTCTCGTTCAAGCGGAGCAGGGCCAAGGCCACCTGAAACAGGAACGGGCTCCCAACAAGACATAGTATAACATCCCAGATACGGAAGAGTGCTTCCGCAGCAAGACAATCGGTGAATATACTCAAGAACCATTGGAAGGTTAGGGCTTCTAGTTCAACCCCAAGTTTCTGAAGGTGCATGTGCAATGACGGGAGCACTTCTTGGACGTATCGCTTGAGAACCTAAAAACAGGTTAAAACGCCTCCGACTAGAAACAAGTTAGAGTACCACAAACCTGTTGATCGGCCCTTGAGGCTAGTAGGTTTGATTCGAAATAAGTCTTGGGTAAGATTTTCTCAATGACACTGCAAAGCACCCAGAAAGCATCCTCCTCGCTTGGCATAATCAAAAGCAAACTCGCTGCGATCATGTTCATTCCCTGGCAGTATCCAACATCTGGGTTTCGGCGGCTGTATGCAACAAGAACTTGCTTCAGTTTGCTAACGCCAGGTCCCTGGCGATAGAAAACATTATCTGTCAAAGTGCGATTGATATCCATTTCAATTTGACTGATAACTAGCGGGTCGTCAAAACCATTCTCGAGAATGTCTTCGTAATATCCAGGAACGCGCATTGCAGTAGCACCACTGCACTCGGCCCAAACTTTCCAACGATATGCCACCGGGATGCCACCTAGAACGAGACCCTTAAACTCTTTCCATCGTTGCTTGCCCCCTCTACCTTCGTTTCCTAATGTTGCAATACCGATGAGTTCCCCATCTCCCATCAAGACCTCTGGCATACCCTTTTCTTCCTCCTCGCCCCGACGCCTTTCCTGCCGGATTTTCTTTAGGAATTCATTCCACTTAGCCCCTCTGTCTCTCTGCAATGAATCGTGAAGGTCGCTAAGTTGCCCAAGAAGCAATTGAACAGTGCTTGCTTCTGCAATAGAGGACATTTCCGAGTGTAGCGGAGATCGGAGGGCCAACGGCGCTTCAGAAAATGTCGTAGTCGTCGGAGAAGCCACCGCGGGTGTGGATTTCGCAATCCTGTCAATCAGTGACTTAGCCGGTTGACCATGTTGAGAATCCTCCGGAGCCTTCGCTGGTGCCTCCTCGCTAGTCTTAGATTGAGGCAAACTTGCCGAAGGCATTTCCGAAGGAAGTTCCTGCCAGCTTGTTGGTGTCCTGGTATCTCCAGTATCCAAGAGTCCGTAATCAGGCCCATTGGATGCATTTGATGGGTCCTCTTCATTTGGCGTAGGCCCGGACTTCGCATCCTCGTGCTGCGGCTTCTTGGCGCCGTCGCCCCCAATTGACGACATGCTTTTGGCCGACGGGGCCTTGTTTTTCTTATCATAGATGAACCCAAATCGGTCCGTCAAGTAATCCGTGGGGTAATAGTCATTCCAGCTCTGCAGCAGGGTTGGTGGCTGAATCGCATGTGGCACGATTCTATCCATCTCAACAGGACCAGAACTTGGGTCCGCACTGGACGCGTTTTGTGAACTATTACCCAGGGGTACTATACGTTCTGCATGATCAATGATATCCTGAAAGAACTTGGTTGGTTTTGGAGGTGCTCCATTGGACGTAGTAGAAGCAGCTCGCCTCCTAGGACTGGCTTGGGTTCTTGCTGCATTTTTCGCCATTATCCTCTGCAAATTCTCACGGTCAATTGACCCCGAGCTTCCCCGCCTGTCTGCCGGTAGCCCAAATCCCTCAGTTGCGCTAGCACTTCTTGGCTGCACGGGACTCTTTGGATTAAAGTTTTCCTGCTCATACAGCGGTGGGGCATGAGAAACCAACCTCATTGCCCAAGCAGCAACCGCATTCGATGTCCCTCTCTGAACAAGAGCATCGGGGTGGGATCCTGGCTGAATCATCGAAACAGCAGCTCCAACGGCCTTGAGATGGGGGGGTGTCGGGTATGATTGATCCGAGGCAAAATGTGGGAAAGTGTAAAGAGAGGAAGGAGACGCCGTGCGGCGAACAGTAGAGGTTATTTGAAGACTCGTCGAGCGGGCGGATTTGGGGGGGGCCAGGGATGAACGGGAGGAGGCTCGCGACAGGATTCTTGGCTTCCCCTCGGGAGGGGGAGAAAACGTTTCGTCTGTGATTCCTCTCCTTCTACCAGGGGGGGGATTTTGCAGTACCAACCGCTCATTCCCGACATTATTCTCGTCACTCTCCCCTATATTTTGTCCCCAAAAGAAACTCTTCCATCCACGGATTGTAGACCCCTTTCTTGATGATGTATTGGATATAATGGACATACTATCCGTATCTCGTTCAAATAGGATTGATTTAGAATCCGATCGGGCTCTGATGGTTGCCTTTGGCGTGACCGTGTCGTCCCTCGTGCTGTGCCTGTCGTCGTCCCCAAGGTCGGTAGTAGCTTCCATCATGCTCAAACAATCATCCACAACACTAAAAACATCCTCTTCGCTCATAGCCTGGTGCATCATATCATCAATACTCTCAGTATAGCTTGTATCCCCGGCTATGGAACGCACGGTCTCCCGCGAAGGTTTCCGTTGCAGGGTGGCCGCCGCCAACCGTTTCTCAATATCCGCATTGGATACCTCAACCTCTACCAACATCTTCTTTAGAGCCCTCTCTCTCTCCTCCGCCCTCCGCCGTATAGACACCAGTTCTCTGTCACGATGGGCGAGGTCCGAAGCCAACTGGCGGATCAAGGGAATAACACCTTGACGCTCCACCAGCTTTTCAATGGCGCTATCCGGCGCCAGGTGAAGACTACCAGGAACATGGGCGGAGGCAACATGATCATCAAACAGGGCAGACCTCGGATCCGAGTTTTGTTCCGCTGGCCGAGTAACCGGAGAAGCAAGAGACTTGTGTAGTGGTGATGTGGCGGAGGATGCTATCGATTGTTGAGCGGATGTCCGATCGGACGATGGACGAAATATAGATCTCTGAGAAACAGGACTTGTAGACTTGGTAGTAGCATTAGTTATTGAGGCTGCTAGTGATGGCTCAAGGTTGTTGCTATCAGAACCGGTGTTCGACAACGGATGCCTCTCGTCGACGGTTTCGAAGAGGTCAACAGTCGATGACGCCTGGGAAAGAATTGACCGGTGCAAGTCTGTAGGGGTACCCTCTGACGGTTGATCTGCAGGCGGGGTTTCCGATATCGAATCCGAAGGCGATCCATCTTTACATGACCCAGAGTTGAGTTCCATACCGTAGTAACAAGCAGTAGATTAAAGATAAACGCCCGAGCAAGAAGAGCACACGAAAACGGCGCTTCTGCTACGGGGGCTTTATTCAGTAGAAAAGGATTTCCAAGAGACCGGGCTCTGTCTAAAAGGAGGATGGTAGCCGATAAGGGAAGCGCTGTGGGGGGGCTCTGTTCAAGAAGATGTCTGTAAGGTTTGATCCTGCTCGGGTTGCTATTGGATTACCCAGGCATTTAGTGGTGCTGGGCCAGACTAATACTGCGGGGGTGGGTCAGTAAATGCACATGGCAGCGAATGAGAGGAGATGAAGGGCTGGAATGGATAGGGCGATGAGAGAGTGTGGTGTGCTGCAATATTCCGGATTCGGGTGAGAGCTCATCGACATCCGTTTGCTCACCACAGTCTTCGAGCAGATAGTGATGGCTTTTTTGTTAATTCCGTGGTATGATTTTAGGTACATGACTAGCACTTCCTAGGGTCCAACCGCTGCATTCGGGAAATATCCCATGGCAAATAAAAACCCAAATCAAAAACAAAAACAAAAGAAATA
>Ga0307513_10006705_pt1 | contig 15021 bp, 11 predicted proteins | sample 15_EM_MG_FD_202174 | JGI IMG/M metagenome (GOLD analysis project Ga0307513, IMG submission 202174) | Populus trichocarpa ectomycorrhiza microbial communities from riparian zone in the Pacific Northwest, United States - 15_EM | ecosystem: Host-associated > Plants > Roots > Unclassified | place... | reverse complement strand
GGGTACGGAGCGCCAGCCCCACCGACAGTGCGCAACCCCCATCCGGGGCGCTGCGCAAATGTTGAAATACAGGGGAAACAACCATGTTCGCTGGCACCGCCAGACTGCTGAAAAAAGCGCAGAGACGCCTATGGATGAAGTACGCGTTGCGTGGCGTCGGCGGCAGCGACAATCATTCCCGGCTGGATCTCGCCTATAACGTCGAGGATCCGTGGAACATGGATTCGGAACTGGAGCAGTCCCGCTTCCAGGCGACCAACCGCATCATCGAAAAGAATTTCGGCCGGGTCGGTTCGCTCCTCGAAATCGGCTGCGGCGAAGGCCACCAGACCCAATACCTGGCGCGCCTGAGCGACCAGCAATACGGCATAGATGTCAGCACGCACGCGATCGAGCGAGCGCGCTTGCGCCTTCCCTCCGCGCACTTCGCCGCGACCGACCTATTCGACCTGCCTTGGGAAAACCAACCGCAACGATTCGATCTGGTCACCGCCTGCGAAGTGCTCTACTACCTCAGCGATCCGGCCGCGACCTTGCAACGCATGCGCCAGTTGGGGCGCAGCGGCTTGGTGACGTTCTTCGCGCCCGCCAGCGGCCGCATCGGTCCGCATCTGGACGCCCTTCCGGGCCTGCACAAGGACTGGATTTACCACGGCGGCACGTCCTGGCTAGTGGGCTGGTGGCGCGATGAGTGAGCCAGGAGCGCCGTTGCAGGGAGTGGGCATCGTCTACTTCGGCAACGACTGGAATGCCGAGAACCGCACCAGCAGCCATCACGTGGCCGAGCGACTGGCACGAGTGCTACCCGTGCTGTACGTCGATTCGCCAGGCATGCGCGCCCCCAGCGCCAACGGACGCGACTTCAAGCGAGCGCTGCGCAAGCTGCGTGCGGCGCTGCAAGTTCCGGAACTGATCCGCGAAGGGTTCTGGCGCTGCATCGTGCCGCAGCTGCCGTTTCGGCGGATTCCCGGGGTGGAAGCGTTCAACCGGCGCTTCAGCCGCTGGGCGGTGCGGCGCGCGCTGCGTCATGCGGGAATCACGCGCCGGATTTCCTGGTTCGTAGTACCGCATCCCGGTTTTCTCGCCGGACAGTTGGATGAAGAGTTGTGCGTGTTTTATTGCATCGACGACTACGCCGCGCATCCGGGCGTGGACATGGCTCTGATCGCGCAGCGCGACGAAGCCCTGAGCCGATGCGCGGACCTGCTGTTCGTGGCGCCGCCCGCGCTGCTGGAAAGCAAGCGCGCGCTGAATCCGTCCACCTTGTTCGCGCCGCATGGCGTGGACGCGGCGCTGTTCGGTCGCGCGCAGGACGAGGACACTGAAGTGCCCACTGCCGCGCGCAACCTGCCCCATCCCGTGATCGGCTACATAGGCTCGATCCACGAATGGATAGACCTCGAACTCATCGCTTGGTTGGCGACCCAGCGTCCGCAGTGGTCGTTCCTCTTGGTAGGGCATGCCGCGGTCGATGTGAGCGAACTCCGCGCCCTGCACAACGTTCATTTCACCGGCGCGCAGCCCTACCAGGATTTACCTGGCTGGGCCAAGGCGTTCGACGCCGCCATCATTCCCTACCGCCTCAATCGCCAGGTCGCCAACGCCAATCCACTGAAACTGCGCGAATACCTGGCCACCGGCAAGCCGGTGGTCAGCGTGCGCAATGCCGAGATCGAAAAGTTCGCGCAGTGGGTCGGTATCGCCGACGACCGCGAAGGCTTCCTGGCCGCGCTGGATAGCGCACTGGCCAACGACACCCCGCAAGCGGCCGCGCTGCGCATCGCATCGGTAGCCGACCAGACCTGGGACCACCGGGTCGAGGTGGTACTGGATGCCGTGGCGCAGAAGCTGGCCGCCAAACATTCGCTGTCGAACAAATTTCCCCCTTCGAGTTTCAACCCGGTACTTCATGAGCATTGATCCCACTCTCAAGCTGCGCGTCGCCCTGGTCGGCGCCGGTTACGTCGCTGGCCACCACCTCTCCGCACTGAAAGCCCTGGACTTCGTCGAGGTTGTGGGCATCTGCGACACCAACCTGGAAGCGGCGCGCGCGCTGGCGGCGCGTCATGGCGTGCCGTTGGTCGTCGCTTCGCTGGCCGAGCTTGCGCCCGCCAAGCCGCAGGCGGTGCACGTCCTCACCCCACCTTCCTCGCATGCCTCCATCACCCTGGCGGCGCTGGAGATGGGTTGCCATGTGCTGGTAGAAAAACCGATGGCCGATTCGGTCGCCGATTGCGAAACGATGATCGGCAAAGCGCGCGAGAGGAACCTCGTGCTCGGCGTCAACCACTCCGATCTCTACGACCCGGTGCTGCTGCAGGCGCTGGATGCCGCGCGCAAGGGTTTGATCGGCGAACTGGTGTCGGTGGATATCGTGCGCAACTCCGAGTATCCGGCTTATGCCGGCGGCCCGTTGCCCGGCTCCGTCACCCAAGGTTCGTATCCGTTTCGCGATCTAGGCGTGCATGGGTTGTACACGATCGAAGCTTTCCTGGGTCCGGTGACCGATCTGCAGGTGCATTACCAATCGCGCGGCACCGATCCCAATCTGCATTTCGACGAATGGCAAGCGCAGGCGCGCACCGCCCAGGGCGTGGGCCGGCTGCTGCTGTCGTGGAACGCGCGACCGATGGAAAACCGCGTCTTCGTGCGCGGCACGCGCGGCACCATCGAAGTCGATCGCTTTCTGCAGACCTGCCGCATCCATCGGGTGCTGCCGGGCCCCAAGTTCATCGGCATCATGGTCAATTCGTGGATAAGCGCAATCAAGGACGTGTTCCGCATTCCCTGGAACGTGGTCCGCTTCGCCACCGGCATGCTCAAGCCTTCGCCCGGCATCCAACGCGGCGCGCAGGAATTCGCAAAAGCCGCGCGCGACCATGCGCCGCCGCCGTTCGGCGGCGAAGACGCTCTGCGTATCGCCAAACTGCTGGAACCGGTGTGCGCCGAACCGGACCGCTTGCGCCTACAAGGCCTGGAAGACCGATACACCGCCCTGGCCCCGGTGGACGCCCTGGTGACCGGCGCCGCGGGCTTCCTGGGACGCAGGCTGGTCGCGCGATTGCGCGAACAGGGACAGCGCGTACGCGTGCTGGTCCGCCGGCCCGTTGCGGCCTACGCCGACGACGACGGCGTGCAGATGGTGGTGGGAGACTTGGGCGACCCGCGCATGGTGGCTCATGTCGCGGCCGGTGCGCCGATCGTGTACCACGTGGGCGCGGCGATGCGCGGCAGCGCGCGCGACTTCGAAGCCGGCACCACTTGGGGAACTCGCAATATCGTGGAGGCCTGCCTCGTCAGCCGTCCGCAGCGCTTGGTCTACGTGAGTTCGATGAGTGTGTTCGATCATGCCGGACGCGATCCGCAAGGGGTGATGACCGAAGCTTCCGCGCTCGAACCGCATCCCGGGCTGCGAGGCGCTTACACCCAGACCAAGCTCGCGGCCGAGCGGCTCGTGCAGAACGCGATTCGCGAGCACGGACTGCAGGCCGTGATCCTGCGCCCCGGCCAGATCTTCGGCCCCGGTGCGGAGCGAGTGACGCCGAACGGCGTGATCGCACTGGCGGGGCGCTGGGTTGCGATCGGCAGCGGCGCGCAGACCATTCCGGTGGTTTATCTGGACGATGTGGTCGATGCCCTGCAGCAGGCGGCGATCGCACCCAGAGCAGTTGGCGGCGTATTCAACGTGGTCGATACGCAGCCGGTCACCCAGCAGGAGTACCTGGATCATTGCCGCCGGAAATTGGGCAGCGAACTCAAGCTGGTGCGCGTGCCCACCTGGATCTTCATGGGGCTGGGTTTTGGCGTGGAACTGCTGGGCAAGCTGCTGCGCCGCGAGGTTCCACTAACGCGGTACCGCGTGCGATCGCTGCGGCCACTGGCCAATTTCGATACCCATGCGGCGCGTGAGACGCTGGAATGGTCGCCCCGGATCGGGGCAAGAAGAGGAATGGATGCCACTTTCGGCTGACGCGTACGCGCCCTGACCATGCGCACGCAATCGCTTGCGGATTCCGTGAGCCCCCATTACCAGGTTCGCCTGGAACCTTTGCCTTCTTTGGACGAACTGGGTGCGCGCTGGCAAGAACTGGAACGGCGTTCGCGCTGCAGCTTCTTCATCAGCTGGCGCTGGATCGGCCCTTGGCTGACGCTGATCTCTCCATTGCGCTATGCGCGGCTGTTGAGCGTGTCGCAAGGCACGCGAACCATCGCCTTGGGAATTTTCACTCAGCGCAGACGCTTCTTTGGCCTGGGGCCGTTGCACTTGCGCCTGCACGAAGTGGGCGACAAGGTGCTGGACAGCCTGACCATCGAATACAACGGCCTGATCTGCGAAGACGGGCACGAACGCGAGGCGCTTGCGGCCGTACTGGACCATCTGGCCCACAACGACAAGCGTTGGTTGACGCTATACCTGCCCGGCATGGCGGCCGACGACGTCCCCTTCGAAAGAGTCCGTTCTCTCGGCATGGCCATGCGCTCGCGCAAGCGCGCTGCGCATTACATCGACCTGGCCGAACTGCGCGACGGCAGCAACGACTACTTGCCGACCGTACTCAGCAGCAAGGCGCGCGGCGCGGTACGCCGAACCGCGCGCAAACTGCAGGCCGGCTTCGGCGAGCTGTGCGTCACCATCGCCGCCACCATCGAGGACAAAATCGCTTTCTTCCAGGCTATGGTGCAGCTGCACGAGTCCCACTGGAGCGAGGAAGAACAGGATCGAGGCGCGTTCGGCAACCCGCGCATCTTGCGCTTCCACGAACAGCTTATCGCCCAATCCAGCGACGCCGAAGGCGCGCAACTGATCCGCGTAAACGCTGGCGACCATATCGTAGGTTACGTCTACAACCTGGTTTGGCGCGACACCTTGTACTTCTACCAGGCCGGCATCGACTACAGGCGTTTCGGCGACTCCGGCAGTCCCGGGCTGTTGCTGCTGACCCGCGCCGTGGAGCATGCGTTGGCCAGCGGCATGGCGCGTTTCGAATTGATGGCCGGCGACTCCGCGTACAAACGCACCCTGGGCATGGCCGAGAACAAGATGGTCTGGCTTTCCCTGGACCGCAACGGCTGGGCCTCGTCGCTGCGGCGCGCATGGTGGCGGTTGAAGGGCGAGGCGCAGGAATCATGACCATAGCCGTGCGCTGGCTGCCGTTGCAGGACGTCGATGCGGCGACGCTTTCGGCATGGACTGAACTCGGCCAGGCGATGCCGCGCGCCAATCCGTTTACCATGCCGCAGTTCGTGCTGCCGGCGGCGCGCTGGCTGACTCCGCGAACGCCGCCCCAAGTGGCTTTGATAGAACGCCAGCAGCCAGGTTCCCGCAAGCTGATCGGGGTGGGCTGCTTTACTCGGGAGCACCCTAATCTGTTCGTGCCCGTGCCGCACCTGGCAAGTTATCGCACCCTGCATACCTTCCGCTCGGGCCTGTTGTACGCATCAGGCGAGTCCGAGTACGTGGCCCGGTCCCTACTGGCCGATCTGCATGGCAAGAGCAAACGGCTCCATGCGATCGGCTTCCACAATCTGCTGGCGGAGTGTCCGGTTTTAGCTTCCCTGCGCGAACTGCTGGACGACGGACGCGGAGGCTGGTTCGAACAGCACCGATTCCAGCGGCCGGTGCTGCGGCTGCATCCGCCAACACAGGAGCATGCGTTGGGCATAATCGTGATGGACCGCGATCTGCGGCGGCGTAAGCGACGCCTGGAGGAACGCGGCAACGCCGCTTTCCGGATCACCCTGGCCGACACGAACGTGGCCGATGCCATGGAAACCCATCTGCAACTGGAACACGCGGGGTGGAAGGGCACCGCGGGCACTTCGTTGCTGGCCTCTCCTTCGCAGGCCGGATTCTTCCGCGAAATGATCCAGCGCTTCGATAAAATTCACGGCGCGGTATTCGCCGAAACCCTGTGCGATGGCAAGGTCATCGCCTCCACCAGCAATCTGCTGCTGGGCGACACCCTGAACGGCTTCAAGACCGGCTGGCATCCGGATTTCGCCGCCTGCAGTCCCGGCCGCTTGAACGAAGTCTTCCTGTCCGCAGCGGTTCCTTCTGCGTGGCCGCAAGTCGCCGTCTTCGACAGCCAGGCGCAGGAAGACTCCTATCTTTCGGAGTTGCTGCCGCATCGCGACACCATGATCACCGGCACGCTGGCGGTGACCCGCCTGGGCCGACGCGCGATGCGCACCGCGCGCTTGATCCGCCCTGTGGCCTACCGGCTGGACAGAGATCGCTGAAACCAAACGATCTGAGCGCGGCGTAGTTCTGCTTCAAAAAATCCCCCGTGAGGCGCGGCAAGCGGGGCGGGATAAACCCCGAAGGGGCGGCGCACAGGGATGTGCGCCGTTTCCGGAGGCGCAGGAAGCGCCTTACGGAAATTCCCGGCCGCTTGCGGACCCCACGGCTTCATCGTGGGGCGCGACGTTAGGGCGGCTTTCTTTTGGTTACTTTTCTTTGCCGTTCAAAGAAAAGTGACTCGCGCAACGCGCGAAACGCTCTTTTGCATCAAAGCAAGATGAGAGCAAAGTCGCTGGGTTCCCGCCCTCGCGGGAATGACGACCGAAAACAACGCAAGAGATTAAAAGCAGAATCAAAGGCACCCCTCCTCAATCCTCCCCTGCGCTGCGCGCAAGGGAGGAAGCAGAAGCAGAAGCAGGTACGAGCAAACGCAGATCAAGATGGATGACCAGCCATTCGGCTGTTGAGGAGCACTTCCAGCTCACGCTGGGATGACGGCGGCGTTGTTCGGAGGCTTGCTAGGCGATATGCGCCCGGTGCCATTCCTGTTCTTCCGGGCTGAGCCACAACACCCGACGCTCGGGCCGGATCGCGCCAGGTTTCGGTATGCACGCAGGCGGACGACTGCGGATCAGCAGGCGCTTGCCCACCGCAAGCGAACGCACCGTGGCCAAGCGCTCGAAGCCCAACGCCCTGTGCGCGCGCAACGATACCCAGTTCGATGCGCTGACGTCGGACAGGTAACGCATGGGTCGCTCATCCAATGTGCCGGCCAGGTCCATCATCGCGGTCAGCAGCCGCCGGCCGCGGCGCTCGGGTGCCACGAACGCATCGCGTGCCCATACATGGGTCGCTTCGAGATCCACCCGCCAGCACATTTCGTCGAAGTAGCGCGGACAGGCGTGCGCTACCCAGAACCAGGCCACCAGCCCCTGCTCTTCCTCCACCGCAAACAGCCGCAGGCCGTGACCGAAACGGGCGAGGATACGGTTCATGTCGCCGCGCCGGCCATAACGCCGGTCTTCCCGGGAAATGCGTTCGGCATCTTCCACGCGCAACTCAATGAAACGTTGGTCGAGCATCAGCGCCGCTTCGCGCACGAAACCGGGGTCGCGACCCAACAGAACGATGGCGTTGAACTCGATCATGCGTGCTCAATCATGCCTGCTCAATCACGCGTGGCCTTGGCGGGTTTGAAATTAGCCGATACTTGCTGCAGTTCCGACTTCCCCGACGCGCTCAGCAGGCGCAGCACATCCTGCAGCAGGCCCCGGCCGAACGCGTACATGCAAGCCGCGTACACCACGATACCCATCGCGATTTCGCACGCCAGCAAGACCATCTCCATGCCCTGCAGATGCGGGGCAAGCTGCCAGCGCAGTGACAGCACGCCCATGACCATCGCCACACAAGCCGCCAGCACGCGAAGCAGCGGTCCGCCCAGCTTCCGCAACGACAGTCCATGCTGGTGGCAGGCCGATGCCGAAAGCACGAACTGCACGATCAACGCGATTCCCACCGCGAACGAAGCCGCCACCACGCCCCAACGCGACAGAAACATCAGTGCCGCCACCAGCGTCGCGATCGAGATCGCTTCGATGCGCACCAGGGTGAAATTCCGCCCCAGTGCGGCGAGGAACGAGGCCAGCATGAAACTGGCCGCCCCCAGCACCGAAGTCACCGCCATCACGCTGAGCAAGGGCGCCACTTGCGCCCATGCCGGCGGCAGCAGCGCCTCGACCAGGGTCTGTGCGCAACTGGCCAGGCCGAACGCCATCGGACACAGCACCACGGCGGTGAGCGCAAGCGCACGTACGATCATGGATGCGCGCTGCGCCGGCTGCGCACGCACGATGGCCGGCATCAATACGTTGCCCACATGCCCGCCCACGAACAACGCTGGCAGGTGTGCAAGGCTGAAAGCCAGGCTGTAGGTGCCGGCGGCCTCCGCGCCCAGCGCGCGCATCATCAGCGGCTTGTCCCAGTAGCGCGCGCCCTCGCTCAAGGTGATCTCGGCGGTTACCGGCGCGCCAAAACGGAAGATGTGCCTCAATCGTTGTGCGGTGACCGGCGCCGGAGCCAACCAACTGCGCAGTCCGGTACCCGCAAGGAGAATCGCGGTGATCACACAGGATTGCACTATGAAAGCGACGATCATCGACTGCCCACCCAACGCCGTGGCACTGACCAGAACAATGGCGACCAGTGCGTAGACGATGTCTCCCATTCCGGTGGCGATCGCGATGCGCCTGAAACGCAGTTCGCGGGCCAGCAGCTTGTCCGGAATGGCGCCCACCCGACGGATCGCCATGCCCAGCAGCGCGCCCGGCAGGTAGTTGGCCAGTTGCGGGGCGGAAAGCAGGTGGGAAATGACGGGTGTAGCCAACCATAGCCCCGCCAGGACCAGCACGCCGAATGACAGGTACACCAGCGAGGCGGCGAAAATCGCCGGCCGGCCCTGGCCGCCGTGCACGATCACGTACTGACCGCAGCCCCAAGCCGATATCCAGTTTCCGGTCAGGGCGATGATGGTGGCCACCGCCACCTCGCCCACGATGTCGGGGCTCAGATGCCGCGCGACAATCAAGGTGGCCACCAGTCCCAGCGCACGGCCCAGCAAGCCGGCGCCGATGCCCCAGGCGGCAGAGGAAACGATCTGCTGATTGTCGCTCAACCACCCTCCCCGCGAAGGAGTGCGCATTTTTCCGATCGGGTCCCGCGCGGCGCGTGGATCATGCCGATTTCAATTGCAGACCGTTCGTCCGCCACCACGAGCGGATCTTCCGCATCGCGGGCCGTTCCACGACGAAGGTCAACGCACTGGCCAGCGTCAGCACGATGGCCAGCGTCAGCAGGCATGCCAGGACGCTCGGCACGCCCCGCCGCTCCAGATCGTGGATCAAGGCGAAGCCTATCGCCTGGTGCAACAAGTACAGCGAGTAGGAAATGCTGCCCAGGAAGACGAAGAATGGGCCGCGCAGCCATGCAAGCAGGTTATTCACGAACAACAGGAAAATTCCGCAACAGGCGAGCCCCACCCACAGGAATACAAGGGGATTGGCGACGCCGATCGCCACCAGGCACAAACCCATCATCGCGTAGTTCAACCGGTTTTCCTGCGGCCGCGTATGTAGGCGGTAGAACAGGATGCCCAGGGCGAAGAACGGTATGTGCCGCAGGATCAGCAACTCGCGGGCCAGATAAGAGAAGTGCATGCGGTGCTGCACCACTTCGCCGTAGCCCATCGCCAGCCCCAGCCACAGCAGGATGATCACGTGGATGCGCTTTAGCTGGCCCAGCGCGAACCACAACAGCATCTGCGCATAGAAGAACAGCTCCACCTGCAGGGTCCAATACGAGCCGTCCAGATGTTCGCCTCCTAGGATCTGCTGCACCATCGTCAGGTTGAGCAGAAGATCGCGCAACGACAGGCGCTGCTCCGGCATGCCCAGCAGGTAGACGAAGATGGCAGTGAGGACCATCGCGGCCCAGTAGGCGGGAAACAGACGGGAGAAGCGCGAGACCACGAAATCCATCGCGGTGCGCGTGCGCTCCAGGGTCATGAAGATCACGAAACCGCTGATCAGGAAGAACAGGTTCACGCCGTAGTTGCCCGGCGGGAACCCGAATCCGAGCGGCGTCGTATGACCGTATTGCTGCCCATATTGCGTTGTGTAATGGAAGGCCACGACGGCCAGCGCTGCGATTCCCCGCAAGGCATCCAGCTCAACCACACGAGAGGACGGTGACGCTTCTTTATGCATCTTGGCCCTCCTACTAAGGATCACTACATGGCAGTGGAAACGCAGTCCGCCGGATTTTTCGGCCAATGCCCGCCTCCGCTTCCCGTTGTGCGGACCGCTCGCCCATGCGTCTGCTGATCGTCACTTCGCAGTTCCCCATCGCCGGCGAACCGAACCGCGGCCGCCCTGTGTATCAGACCATTCGCGAACTCTCGCGCCTGGCCACAGTGCGCGTGATCAGTCCAATCGCCAGCTACCCGCGTTGGGCGCAACCGCGCAGCTACCTGTTCCGCGCCTCCGACGATACGCACACGGTGGAAGGCTGCGATGTGCAGTACGTGCGCTATCCGGCCTTGCCGGCATTGACGCGTCCGTTCAATGGCGGGTCTTGCGCGCGCGCCCTGCACGCGCCCCTCAAGGCTTTCGCTCCGGATCTGGTACTGTCCTACTGGCTTTACCCCGACGCGTACGGCGCGATGCAGGCCGCGCGCAAGGCGGGCCTGCCGCTGGTGGCCGGCGCGCGTGGCTCCGACCTGCGCGTACGCGACGCGATCAGCCGCGGACTGACGCGGCCCGTGGTGCGCGCTGCGCAACGCCTGCTGGTGGTCAGCGAGGACCTGGGACGGGTGGCTGTCGAAAACTACGGCGCCGAGCCTGCGCGCATCCGCACCATTCCCAATGGATGCGACGCTTCACTCTTCCACCCCGCCGATCGCGACGCCGCGCGTGCCCAGTTAGGTATCGCCGCGACCGATGCCGAAGTGGTGACCTATGTCGGCCGGTTGGTGGCCGAAAAAGGCCTGCGAGAATTGTTGGAGGCCTACCGCATGCTTTCCGTCGCGCGCCCGCGCCTGCGTCTGGTGCTGGTTGGCGAAGGGCCGATGCGCGAAGAAATCGCATCGCGCCTGGCGGGCGATCCTTCGCTGCAAGTGATGCTGGCGGGAGCGCAGCCGCCCGCGGAAGTCGCGCGTTGGATGGCCGCCTCCGACCTGGTGACTTTACCCAGCTATTCCGAAGGCCATCCCAACGTTCTGGTGGAAGCCCTGGCCTGCGGCCGGCCGGTGGTCGCCACGCCGGTGGGCGGCATTCCCGAAGTGGTCGATGCCGATTCCGGAATCCTGGTGCCGACACGCGACGTCGCTGCGCTGGCCGCTGGCCTGGCGCAGGCGCTGGATCGCCGCTGGGATGAAGCCGCGTTGGCGCGCAAGTTCTCGCGCGACTGGCGTCAGGTCGCCGAAGACACGCTTGAGGCTTGCGAGCAGGCTCTGCACGAATCGCGGACGAGCCTTCCCGTCAGCGCCGCGCACGCCCGCTGAGCGCGCCTACACTGTCGTCGACCAAGGAGCATCAGAACCGATGTGCGGAATTGCAGGTTTCAGCGGACCGGATGTCACGGCCGAGGCGGCACGCCCGGCGCTGGAACGCATGATCCATACCCTGGCCCATCGCGGGCCGGACGGCTATGGCTTCCACGCCGAACCGGGAATCGGCCTGGCGCATGCACGCCTGTCCATCATCGACCTGGCGACCGGCGATCAGCCGATCCACAACCCGCGCCGCGATGTGTGGACGGTGTTCAACGGCGAGATCTTCAACTACATCGAACTGCGCCAGTCGCTGGAAGCCTCGGGGCACCGTTTCTACACGCAGTCCGATACCGAAGTGATCGTGCACCTGTACGACCGTTACGGCGACGATTTCGTGCAGCACCTCAACGGCCAGTTCGCCATCGCCCTGTGGGACGCGCAACGTCAGCGTCTGGTGCTGGCGCGCGACCGCGCCGGCATCCGGCCGCTGTTCCATGCGCGCAGCGGCGGCCGGGTCTGGTTCGCCTCGGAAGTCAAAGCGCTGCTGGCTGTGCTGCCCGAATGCGCCACGCTGGACCCGCTGGGCCTGGCGCAGACGCTGACTTATTGGTCGGCGGTCGATCCCGGCACGCTCTACCAAGGCGTGCACAGCCTGCCGCCCGGCTGCCTGCTCAGCATCGAACGCGATGGACGCGAGACGATGACGCAGTACTGGGACTGGACCTTTCCCAGCGCCGCCGAGACCTCGCCTTCGCGTTATCCGAAATCCATCGAAGCGGCCACCTCCGAACTGCGCGATCTGCTGGTGGATGCGATACGCCTGCAACTACGCGCCGATGTGCCGGTCGGCGCATACCTGAGCGGCGGGCTGGATTCGTCCGGCATCGTGGCCATGATCCGCGGCTTCACACAGACACCGGTGCGCACCTTCTCAGTCGCATTCGAAGATGGCGAGTTCGACGAAAGCGAACACCAGATGGCCATGGTGCGGCACCTGGGTACCGACCACACCACCCTGCGCTGCACGCGCCGCGATATCGGCGATGCCTTCCCGCGCCTAATCCGGCATACCGAAACGCCCGTGCTGCGCACTGCCCCCGTGCCGCTGATGCTGCTGGCCGGCAGCGTGCGCGAGCAAGGCTACAAGGTGGTGCTGACCGGCGAAGGCGCGGACGAAGTGTTCGGCGGCTACGATCTGTTCAAAGAAGCCAAGATCCGCCGCTTCTGGGCGCGCCAGCCGAATTCGCGCATGCGTCCGTTGCTGCTGCAGCGCCTTTACGGTTATCTGGAAAATTCGCCGGTGCGCAATCCGGCGTTCGCGCAATCGTTCTTCGGCCAGGGCATGGAACACCTGCAACGCCCGATCTTCGCCCACACTCCGCGCTGGGCCACATCGCAGCGGGCGCTTTCGTTCCTGTCGCCGGAACTGCGCGCCAGCGTCGGCGACTGGAATCCGTTGGACGCCTACGAGCGGACCCTGCCTGCGGAAATATCGTCGTGGAGCGGCCTGGCGCGCGACCAGTACGTGGAAGCGAAATCGCTGCTGGCCGGTTATCTGCTGTCTTCGCAGGGCGACCGCGTGGCCATGGCCAGTTCCATCGAGGGGCGCGTGCCTTATCTGGATCATCGGGTCATCGAATTCGCCAATCGGCTTCCGCCCAGTTTCAAGATCCGTGGCATGACCGAGAAATACATCCTGCGCCGCGCCTTGGCCGACTTGCTGCCGGAGGAAATCCTGCAGCGGACCAAGCAGCCGTATCGTTCGCCGGACAGTCAGAGTTTCTTTTTTGATGGGCAGCCGTTGGATTATGTGGCCGAGCTGATGGGCGCCGACAGCATTCGCGCCGCCGGTTATTTCGACGCGGTGTCGGTGGGCAGGCTGGTGGAGAAGTGCCGGCAGGGGCGCGCCACCGGCTTCGCCGATAACCAGGCTTTCGTGGGCATCCTCTCCACGATGCTGACGCATCGTCAGACCGCCGAGGCGCGCCAGCAGGCGGCAAGCACGCGGGCGACCTCCGTCGACACCGCCCTCGCATAATGAAGAGGCGAACACGCAATATGCACCCGGCATTGGGGGACTGAGATGCACTGGCGAATCAAGGGGCTGATCCAGAAGGCGCTGGGCCCGCTGCCCGGCGGCGAGGCGCTGCACTACCGGCTGCAACGCCGTTTCGGCGGGCTGCAGAATTTCCACAGGGAACTGACGGTCAAGGTGGAGGACTGGCAGATCATGGTCCGGCATTTGCGCGATGCGGGCGTGGTCATTTCCAGCAGCCATTTCTTCGAGATCGGCACGGGCTGGTATCCGACGTTTCCGTTCGCTCTATATCTGGCCGGTGCGCGGCGCATCACCACTTACGATCTAAACCGCCATTTGCAGGGTGATCTGGTGCGGGCGGCGGTGAAGGAGCTGGGTGGTTTCCTTAAGGTGATCGCCGAGGATAGCGGCAGCGACCTGGCCGAAGTGCAGGCGCGCTACCAGATGGTGGCGACGGCGGTGGATGCGGGGGCGGATCTGAGCGAGGCCACTGGCGGCAGGATCCGGTATTCGGCGCCTGCCGATGCGACCGCCACGGCGCTGGGCGATGGCGAGGTGGACGTGGTGTTTTCCAACAGCGTGCTGGAGCACGTGCCGCCAGAGGCGATCACGGCGATGTACCGCGAGTCGATGCGCATCCTGTCGCCGGGCGGCATCATGTTCCACTCGGTCAATTGCGGCGATCACTATTCGTACGTGGACGGCAACATCCACCAACTCAATTATCTGCAGTATTCGGACCGCGCCTGGAAGCTCTGGAACAACGCTTTCCTGTATCAGAACCGGATGCGGGCGCATGAGTTCGTGGAGGGTGCGGCGGGGCTGGGATTTTCTATTGAGCTGGACACTTCGACTGCGCGCGCCAACCGCCTGGAGCAATTGGCGGCGATGAAGGTGGATTTACGTTTCGCGCAGCTGGCGCCGGAGAAGTTGTGCATCACTAGCGTGGATTTCATCGCACGCAAACCCGCGTAGGGTGGGCCTTGGCCCGCCATTTCCATGCATCAGGTTGCTGCGGTGTTGGAACGAAGAGCGGTGGGCTGAAGCCCACCCTACGGCCCTGGTGGGTGCATAGATCACCTGGGTGGTGCCGGTGCCGGAGGTCGGACCGCAGCCCGCCGCATTGCATGCCGTGACCCGGTAGGCATAAGTACCGGCCGCGTGACCCGTATAGCTCTGGCTGGTGGAGTCACCGTTGTAAATGGAAGTCCACGCCCCTCCGTTGTCGCTGCGATCCAGCACATAGGTGGTCGCACCGCCGACGGCTGACCAACTGACCGTGAACGCGCCGATCGCCGGAACGGAGAGACTTGGCGCACTACCTGGCGAGTAGAGGCCTGCACAGTGGCCGTGTTCGACAGCGGCTCGCAGCCGAGTTGGAGCTTCCGGAAAAGCCGGGGCGGTTCAGCCCACCATTTCCATACGTCAGGGTGCTGCAGCGTTGAAATGAAGAGCGGTGGGCTGAAGCCCACCCTACGGCCCTTCTTGTGGCCTCTCCGAGCCAGCATAGTCAAAGGCCGCACCCGGGAACCGCGGAGTTTCCGTGTAAATCGCCCCGGGTGCGCTTCGCTTACCCGGGCTACGTTGGCTGAATCGTTCGGTCGCCTGTAGATCACGCGGCAGACCTAGAACCAGGGCGGGTTAATTTCCTCCGTCCCCTTTAGTCACTTCAACAGGATTCAAGCTACCTAT
>Ga0307513_10006704_pt1 | contig 15023 bp, 15 predicted proteins | sample 15_EM_MG_FD_202174 | JGI IMG/M metagenome (GOLD analysis project Ga0307513, IMG submission 202174) | Populus trichocarpa ectomycorrhiza microbial communities from riparian zone in the Pacific Northwest, United States - 15_EM | ecosystem: Host-associated > Plants > Roots > Unclassified | place... | reverse complement strand
GATCTATATATACTTTATTTGTATTTAGGTTAACACTATGCATTCATAATAAACAGATTATTCAGAATTGTAGCCTCCTTTTTGTAGTTGATCTCAATTACTTTAACAATTCTCACTCACAAGGAAAAAAGAAAGTGAGTTAGACAAAAAAGAGAAGAAACTTGAACAAAAATTAAAAAGGAAATGAATTGACAAATCCTTTTTTTTTTTTTTTGTCAATAACCTCATACAAACTAATCAATCAAATATTGATTAATATGTAATTAAAAAAGAAAACTGCTCTTCAGCTCATAATAGTAAGCTTGTTTAGAACGCTCAAAGTCTCAAAATCTGTAATGAACATATTAGGTTTTACCCAGATTTCGTTTGTGTGGATTTCATTCAAAGGCAATCTTCAAAAAATTCTATGTTCTTGAAATCTCAACCTCAAAGGTAAGAAACATGCTAATGAATTTGGCTCTTATTAATGCCCTTTAGATGACCAACCTAACATATATATATATATATATATTTTTTTTTTTGGTGTTAGCAGACATGACAGTGATGACAATTTCTAGTCACCTCAGAGCTTGATGCTTTTCAACGGTTTTTGTCTAAAAAAACAGGTTGAGAAGCAATACCAAGTAGAGCCTTAGGCAGACCATACACATCTGAATAACACCTTTCCTATTTATTTTTTGAAAAAAGCAATCTGAACTACCTAATCCTAGACCCAATTTTAGTTTCACGAGAATGCATATTTCAATGAATTTTTTAAGCATAGTTTCAACATCATGATATCAGCTTATATGTCATTAGTTTTCTGTTAACCAATGCCTCTCCATGTGACCAACCTATTCCTCCTGACTCTGACTTTGCACTTTACTATTACTTATCAGCATAGCCATACGATCCTTTATATCCCAACACTAGTTCTCCATTGCTTTGTGTGAAACATCAGGGCTTGATCACCTATAACCAAGATGTTCATTGTTGCAGAAATACCTGGCTTCCTGCAAGTTTTTTCTGATGGGATGGTAAAACGGTTTGCCCCAGAAATAGTGCCTGCCTCGGCGGAGGAATCGTATTCCAATGGATTAAAGTTCAAGGACGTGGTCATTGACTCGTCTAAGCCCATAACTGCAAGGCTATTCCTTCCTGATACTCGGGGTTCTGCGAGTCAGCTTCCTGTTGTGGTTTATTTTCATGGTGGTTGCTTTTGCTTTTGCTTTTGCTCAACCACATGGTTTGGGTTCCATCATTTTCTTGGAGACCTATCTAAGGCATCTCAATCCATTGTCCTATCTGTTGACTATCGTTTGGCACCGGAGAATCGCCTTCCAATAGCTTATGATGACTGTTTCAGTTCACTTGAATGGCCAAGTAACAACGCGAGCTCTCAACCTTGGCTTAAGCTAGCAGGCTGATCTTTCTCGAGTGTTTCTCTCTGGAGACAGTGCTGGAGGGAACATTACACACCATGTTGCTATCAGAGCAATGAGGAGTAATACTTGTCAGGTTAAAATCAAAGGATTGATGTTGATTCATCCTTGTTTCGGGAGTGAGAAAAGGACCATGAAAGAGACGGCTGAAGGGGCAGCAAGAGACGTGGTCATGAATGATATGTTCTGGGGTCTAAGTATACCTGAAGGCTGAAGGATCAAATCGTGATTACTTTGGCTGTAATTTTGAGATGCAAGATGTATCCGCAGCTGAATGGAGTGAGTTTCCAGCGGTTATAGTTTATGTAGCTGGCTTGGATTTCTTGAATGAAAGGGGAGCAATGTATGCACAGTTTTTGGCAAAAAAAGGGGTGAAAGAAGTGAAGTTGGTTGAAGCTGAGGGGCAACAGCATGTCTTTCATCTGCTCTATTCTGAATCTGAGGCGACTCGTTCGCTCCAAAAACAGATGAGCGAGTTCATGAAGAGCCACTAGCATCTCAGACGGGTGTCACATATCATATGTGCCTGCTGTCAGCAGCCAGGAAGCAAATCATAGAAATTGCAAAAATATTAGTATAGTTTGGAGTTGGTAGCCATGTAAGAAGTTTCAGCATGAAGGATTCTCTATTACTGCTGTAATGCTATCGTAATAAATATTGCGATCAAATGTATACCGATAAAATGTGATTCTAACGATGTAATCATTGTAAATAACCGAATTCCAAAATGGTTTTTGACGCATCGTATAAGAAAGAATTAAGGTTTTTCAAATCCTAAAATCTTTGTTTCAATACATTCTGAAATTCAATAATTTTTAAATATATTTATGAAAATAAATTGCAAACTGCAAAACTAATTTAGTTATGAAAACGACCTCAACTAGTTATATCCAGTTGATTGAACCGGGTTTGTGGGATACATTAACAAAATTTCAGTCCGATTCAAATCAAAAGTTTTGTCCGTTTTCAAAAAACAAAAAAACTTATCAGCAGTTTCGAGAAATACCAGAAGATCTCATGCAAATTAATAGCTATGGACCTTGATATAGAAAAACATGATATCTGCAAACATCCTCATCCACAGCTGAACGAACCTATACAGAAACAGTCAGGGAGAGCCAATGCTGGACTAATCTTAACCATATGAACAAATTCAATACATGACTGCATGCATATACATGAATACCTCCATCCAATTGTATCACACACGTTGCTTCTGCTCATCGAAAGTGCTCATGACACCGCCACAGCTCCATTGTAATTCCCACGCAGCAGTTCCTTTCTGCCTCTGCAAGATAACTCAGTAGTTAAAAAGTGATCCATGCATTTGTTCCCATGATCAAGAACTAATAAAATTATACGACGGCCCTTGACCTGCAATAAGCGTTGGAATCAAGCAGTTACCTACCCACAAAGCCAACATGAATCAGCAGCTTCAAATTGACCATTGGAAAGATCAGCAGAGTTCACTCCACTACCTTTGCACTGAGAGCACAGAGAAGATCCTGCTAATTGGACTTCAAAACAAAAGTATTAATCACTAACTACATATTCTATTCCACTACAATTCTAAGATGGGCTAGCTTACCATTTCCATCACAGTCAGCACAAATCACACTGTTCGGTTTCGAGTTTCCATTGCTTGGTGCAGCCTGTCATCAAGCATTAATAATCAGACCAGCCGATACAAGTAAGCTATGCAAATTTTCCCTACACAGTCTGACTAATATTCCATCATGGAAACTTTAGAGTGGTATATAAGCAAGGCTTTTGATTTTTAAACAGGAAGAAGGGTCTAACCTTGACTACAATACTGCAATGTCTAGCAGTAGAAGAGATGGTGGGCCTTCGTGCCATAAAATGAGAAATCTAAGCCCATTTTCTTTGCAAAGAGATAAAAACAGAAATCGGTTTTCTTGATGGGCTGGGCTTCTTTAAATTCAAAAATTAGCTTTGTATAAGAAGATAATTTCTGAGATTGTGATGCCTTGCTTTTAAAATATATATTTTTAATATATTAAAATAATTTTTTTTAATTTTATTTTTGAAGTTAATACATTAAAATGATCCAAAATTATAAGAAAAAAAATTAATTTAAAGTAAGTGTGGTATAGATAATAATTTTTCAAAAAAAGCAAGTGTAAAAAGATTATAAAAGGAGGATAATTTCGAGAAAAAAGCTCAATCGAGATTAACTACAAGTCACAGGGTCACTGTGGTCAACGCAAAAAATCTCCCTCCCACTCTCCCTCCATAGTATAAAGACACTCAGAACCACAGAACCCTAATCATTCTCTCCTGCCGAGGTCTCCGCTTTGGTCTTCATTTTCCATCTCTCGAAAGGAAACTCTTTTCTTTAAATTTCTCGCTAACCTTTTTCCTTTGCAGCAAACCCTAACCCTAAACCCCAAATCCTCTTATTTATTTTACTTTCACAGGTACTTCCTCTTTCCTTCCCTCTATCTAATTCTCTACTCAATTTCACTGCAAAACCGTAATTAATCACTTCAATTTTCGTTTTCTTTCAAAAACCCTAATTTTCTTATCACTAACTTTGAGATCTATATTTGTTTGCTATAGAAATCATGGGAGAAACAAGAGACAACGACACTTACGAGGAGGAGCTTCTAGATTATGAAGAAGAAGACGAGAAAGCACCTGACTCCGTCGGCGCTAAAGTTAACGGCGAAGCCGTTAAGAAGTGAGTATTCTTTTTGTGTTTAAAGGCTGTTTTTTTGTGGATTTTTCTGGATATTGTTAGATCTGTAGTAAAAGTTTTTGTCTGTGTATTTGAGCTGGATTGTTTATGGGTTTTAACATATGTGGTTGTTTTATTTTTGGGTGTATAGAGGATATGTTGGGATTCACAGTTCGGGATTCAGAGATTTCCTTTTGAAGCCAGAGCTGCTTAGGTCTATTGTCGACTCGGGTTTTGAGCATCCTTCTGAAGGTAGTCTATTGCTTTGTACTTCTATTTTGTGTTTAATGTACCATTTTATTTTCTAGTTTTAAAGATTTTTTTTAAAATTATGTTTATGTTTACTTTTCAACAAGTTTGAAAAGTAAAATGTAAATATTTTGGTGGTACGCATGGTTTCAAGTTTTCAACACCTCAGAAACTCTAATGGTGTAAGGTTTGTTTTGTCTATGTATTTTTGGAGGATTTGGAGTAACTTACAAGTAGATAGATTTCAGTAATTTTCTGAAGTTGCATATCTCTTAGTGTAACTTTGTTTTTCCTGTAGTCTAATAAATTTAACTGTGTCCGTGGATGAAATCCATGTTTTGTAAATTAAAGCATGCATAGCTTCAAATTTTAATTTTCTTGCTTTTATCTTAATGCTGGGCACTTTTCTTTACTGAATTTGTAGCTTTGCAAAAGTTATTTGATGTTTTGTTTGCCCACCTAAGTCATTGTGGTTTTTAACTTTTCAGGTAATATACAATTATCACACTCTTGATTTTGGAGCTGTATTCTGCTATGGTAAACCTTTCAATTAAAGGATCCGAAAGGTTATGTTTTACTTACCAAGGGTTCCTTCCGTACAATTTTCTTTGGTAATTCATCAGTGCAACATGAATGTATCCCTCAAGCCATCTTGGGGATGGATGTCATCTGCCAAGCTAAATCTGGAATGGGAAAGACTGCGGTTTTTGTTCTGTCTACTCTTCAGCAAATTGAGCCTACCTCTGGACAAGTTATTGCCCTTGTTCTATGTCACACTAGAGAGTTGGCTTACCAGGTATCTTTAAGTTACAAAACTTACCAGTGTATTACTTAACCTTTGCTCCATATTGGAATATATGAAGATGTTTTCCCTCATATTTTGGCTATTCTTTTCTTTATAGATCTGCCACGAGTTTGAGAGGTTCAGTACTTACTTGCCTGACACCAAGGTTGCTGTTTTCTATGGTGGTGTCAATATCAAAACTCACAAGGATCTACTGAAAAATGAATGCCCCCATATTGTTGTTGGAACACCCGGAAGAATCCTGGCACTTGCTAGAGATAAGGACCTTTCTTTGAAGAATGTCAGACATTTTATCCTTGATGAATGTGACAAAATGCTTGAATCACTCGGTAAGTTTTTATCCTAAAACCTTCGCCCAAGATTCTTGCTCTCTCCATGTTTGATTAGATATTGATATCAAGCTTGCGGATGTTTCTTGTGATCTTTTTGCAGACATGAGGAGAGATGTTCAGGAGATTTTCAAGATGACTCCTCATGATAAGCAGGTTATGATGTTTTCTGCAACGCTCAGCAAAGAAATCCGCCCAGTTTGCAAGAAATTTATGCAAGATGTAATGTCCTATGACCAGTTATTCTTGAATTTAGAAGTTTTTCTTTTTTAATAATGCCAGATGTCACTGTGAGTCTTCCAGATATTTAGATCCAGCCTTCATCTAGAAGGTCAATAAGTGGTCACTTTTTCTGGAAATTGTGTTTTGATGTCTGTTGGGGCAGGTCTCAAAGAGGGGTGTGGCTATATTTCACATTTTTATTTTTGAGTCTTTTTACATTTGTTAGGACATTGCTCCTTTTTTATTTTAGACTTTTTTTTTTTTTTTTGGGGGGGGTTGCTGGGGAATGGGAATTTTTTTTTTTGGGGGGGGGTGCTGGGGAATGGGAATGCAATGGGATTGGGTGTGGGGGGGTCTCCTTTCTCTATGGTGATGTCTGTTGTCAAATAGAGTTGTATTGAGCTGCGGTGGCACTTCCTTGTTATGACTAAAAAAAGTTTCTTCAAGGAGACGATTCAGATGGACAGGAATCTCAATTGAGGGGATGCGAATCCATCATTCATTTCCTTCTGGATATCATTATCTTCATGAAGGCTCCTAATATGATTCACAATGATATTTGTTCCTTTCTAAGAGGGGTGTGGCTATATGTTGTTTTTTTATTTTTATTTTTGTGTCTTTTTACATTTCTTAGGATATTGCTCATTTTTTATTTTTGGGGGTTGCTGGGGAATGGAAATTCAATGGGATTGGGTGGGGGGGGTCTCCATTCTCTGAGGTGACGTCTGTTGTCAAATAGAGTTGTATCGACCTGCGGTGGCACTTGCTTGTTATGACTAAAAAAAGTATCTGCAAGGAGACTATTCAGATGGACAGGAATCTCAATTGAAGGGATGTGAATCCATCATTCATGTCCTTCTGGATATCATTAGCTTCATGAAGGCTCCTAATATGATTTACAATGATATTTGTTCCTTTCAGCCAATGGAAATTTACGTCGATGATGAAGCCAAGTTGACCCTCCATGGTCTTGTGCAGGTATGCATTCAGATTTTATATGATGTTTTACATTGTTGTTAAAGGAGCAAGGCAACTCCAGGTTATAATGCTAGGGATGGGGTTTGAGTGGGAAGCTAGTGATGAGAGAGATGTGTTGAGAGATGAGATAGATGTGTTGAGAGATGAGATAGGTGGTAGGGAGGAGAACGAGGGGCTGGACAGAGCGGATGCTATGGAAAGAGGGGGTGGACAGAGCAGATGCTAGGGGGAGATGTAGAATGAGTGAAAGAGATGGGAAGAGGAGTGGAGGGCTTACCTTATGGAGAGAAAAGAAGGGTTTAGGTATTAAAGAAAGATAATGCACCCGTTCTGGCTTGTCACTGCTGACAGGCTGGGCTCTTTGTTAAGAGTTGTGTTCACCCTTTGCTTCTTTAGAACAGTTGCTCCACATAGACAACATCATTGTGCCTAGCTCTCTTGACGAAACATTATTGTACCAGTTTATGGGGCATCTATCTGACTATTAAAATTGAAATGCAGCACTACATCAAACTGACTGAGCTGGAGAAAAACAGAAAGTTAAATGATCTTCTTGATGCACTGGACTTCAATCAAGTTGTTATCTTTGTTAAAAGTGTGAGCAGAGCAGCTGAGCTGAACAAGTTACTAGTGGAGTGTAATTTCCCCTCCATTTGCATACATTCTGGCATGTCACAGGAAGAAAGGTATGTGTATCCTTCATCTGATATCATTAGCAACACTGCTTCAGTTGTTCGGAGTTGTTTATTTCCTTTCATTGTTGTATCTTACTGTGCTTTGCCTTTGGTTAGCTAGGTCTTCTGGTAACTATCTGGACTATGATAGTTGCTTTAATTGGTTTATTGGTCCTTTATTTTAATGTTGCTCTAGGGCCATTTGAGATTGGGCATGTTTTGACAGGAACAGCTTTGTTGCTTGAATCATTTTTTGGTGTTCAATTACATCTCGGTACCATTGTTGGGGATTATCCAGTATGATTTGTAAATGTAGTGTTATTGGTTGCCTTTTCAAACACGGGGTGTATAGTTTTGGGTGCATCATTTGAGCATCTAGAATACGCATAGATAACTTATTATTCTGTACGTGTTTGGTTGGTATTCTATACCATTTCTTTGGAAATGATTTGATTGTTTTATGGAATCTTAGTGGTTGACATGGAATTGAAATTTGCCTTGTTTTTCTCCCCTTCCATGGGTGGTATGTTTTCTTTTTAAAGGTCGTTTTGATTTTATGACTTAGCTGAAAGTGATACTTGCAGTTTTTGAATTAGAAACAAGTTAGTTTGAGGGCTACTTTCAATAATGTAATGCACTTCTGTTCTAGCAGGTGGAAGATTTTTAGCATGTATAGTGTAGTTATAGTATTACCTTTAGCAGTGATAAGCTATATGCTGAGTGTATGCCATGTGCAGGTTGATGCGCTACAAGGGTTTCAAGGAGGGTCATAAAAGGATTCTTGTTGCCACTGACTTGGTTGGCAGGGGTATTGATATTGAACGTGTCAACATTGTCATTAACTATGACATGCCAGACTCAGCTGACACTTACTTGCACAGGGTAAAATCAATCAAATTTGCTCAACATTGTCTTTGGTGAAATGTCACACTGTTCTCACTGTTGCTTTCTTGTCAAATCCATGACAGGTTGGCAGAGCTGGTAGGTTTGGCACAAAAGGCCTTGCAATTACCTTTGTATCATCAGCTTCGGATTCTGATGTTCTCAACCAGGTCTTACTATTTATCTTTTTTCATCAAATCTGTATTGTTTTCTTAAATTTCTTGCCTTTTCTAATTCTTGTTGGCTGATTGCAGGTTCAAGAGAGGTTTGAGGTGGATATAAAGGAGCTTCCTGAGCAAATTGATACATCTACATATAGTAAGTTTCTCAATTTATTATAAGTTATTAATAAAGCCTGTTGCTTCCCCTGTTTCTTTTGATTTTCACTCTCATTTCCTGCTATTCTGAATTTTGACAACCGAAAGAACCTCAATAATTTTTTTTTCTAGTGAATTTGTTTAATTTTTCAATGATTAACCAAAAGCAAATAAGAAGTGACCTTGCTTGCCAGTAATCTTTTTTCCTGTTCATGTATATTTTTGGATGGGGTCACAGCATTTAGTTCCTATTTCATGTTTTGCCAATTGGTATTTTTTAAAACATAAAATCCCCAAATTTCTGTGGGTGAATAGAGATTCATGGCAGTGTGTTTACTTTTATTGCTTTCATCATAGAAACCTTTTATGGCTTAGGTGGAAGATGGCATTATTTGCTGAATTGTTTTCAACCATTTTCTTTTGCAGTGCCATCTTAATGGAGATTCAATCCGCATGTAGATTTTGACGGTGCTAGAGTCCCCCTTTCTATCTTATATGTTCTGCAAACTATGCTCTGCCTAATGCTCTTGTATTGGTGGATCTTACCCAATGATGTATGCAGCTTTTGAATTGTTGTAGCTTTCGGGGCTCTGGTTATTGGAGAATTAAGTAGAGTTTGCTATTATGGTGCATGAAACATCGTTACAACGGTATCTATATGCAGTATAACTAGTTTAGTTTTACAGGCGGCCATTTTATCATGTATCAATGTTGTAGATGCTAAAATTGAAGTATTTTTAGCACTGAATGCGTCATTTTGTCCCAGTGGTTTTGCTGTTTGTGTATTAGTCGAGCCTTTAAGGCTTTTGGTTGTTTTGTTGAGGTTCGATTTATCCTGATCTAATTTTTATCAATGGCTCCTTATTTTAAAGGCAATTGTTGGAGGTTGTTAAAATTAGTAGTTGTATAATAAGAAGGGCCAGCTTTTATTATGGAGTTGGCAATGCCTGCGTAATCAAACTAGGTAAATGTGAGATGCGCCAGTAGAACTTCCTGAATTTGAATAGATGCATGATTCCTTGATAGATGCTTGATGATTCCTGAATCTGAAATTGTTGTCTTGCATCACTGGGTTTTCTAGAAATCTGATTTTACAGTAGAAATTCATGGTCCGTGTGGTGATGTGCCTGCCTTCCTATCAGGGAGTGGATGTTTTTTTCTTGTTCATATCAAAATTTCTTGAATATTCCTGTCCCTGTATTTTCATCCAATCCAGATACAGTTTTCCATGGCAATTTGAAGGCGGCCTATCAAACGAAGATTTGGTTTTGAACTCTTGAAGGGTCCAACACGCCCATCTGAAAATAATTATTACAGATTCTGCTTTCCCCGTCAGACTCTTAAAAGCTAGAACGTGGACAGGCTGTGGAGCATTTAGCACCAGTGTTTGGAACGTGATTGAATTTGTGTTTTTTTTATAATTAAATATATTTTTTTGTTTAATGTAATTTTTTTAAAATTTTGGATTGTATTAATGTGTTAATTTTAAAAATAATTTTTAAAAAATATTATTTTAATTTTTTTTAAATGAAAAGTATTTTGAATGGTAATTTTCATTGTAATTTCAGACACAACACCGATAGACTCAGCTTGTCTCTGTCTTGAAAGCTTTGGGATCCTTGATTGTTTCTGGCATGCAGCTTCAACATTATTGTTTTTTTTATTTTTTTGTGTTATTAAAAATAATTATTTTTAAAAAATATTTTTGAAATATACGTACAATAATTATATTTCTTAAGAACATGGAAGGTAAGGGTAAAAACAATCCAAAATACAATAATGAGATTTAGAACATCACCGCTCAAGGTCCAAAGCTGGAAATTAAGGCACTGAAATCTCCCTATTGCACATGGCTGCATTTGAGTATAACCACGTCTCATTGGTATTATAACTGTATTTCTTGGCCTGCATTCATTTGCTTGTAAAAGTTATGATTTTACATTCTATTGTCACATTCAGCAAGGTTATGTTCCAAGTTGCCTCTTTGCAATCATAATTATTAAGTCAGGTATGAAAAATTTCAAAACTTGACCCGAGTTGAGTGTTTAGTCAAATTGACTGAAGCCGAGTTGAGTTTTTTTTGTTAAACCGAACAAAACATTGCCGTTTTAATAAAAAGAAGCTTGTTATAACATCAGACTATTTTTAGTATTATATCCATGGCTAGTGCATTCATCTCAATTAGAATCTCCTCTCCAGCTCTACATTTCAAGTTCATGGCCGATGCCATAACTCACATCAAATATCGCCTTATGAAGAAAACATTGAGAAAAAAAGAGAAGAAAATTACAACATATTAGTGTTTGATGTATCCAATGAAATCAAGGAATGGAATTTCCCCTTTTTTTCTCTTGTTTTTATGAATCAGGCATGAAATTTCATAAGAATCTTTGATGTACAATGAGGTAAATCTAGGATAAAGAACAAATTCAGGGGAAAAAATTCAATATCACCATGTATGTATTGGTGAGGCTATTCCATGATATTTGCCTCTTTTATTTGTTATGAATCAGGCATGAAATTTTCTAAGAGTCTTTGATATATAATTAATGAAGTGTAAATAGGAGAAAGAACAAAAATCTGGAGTTATACATTGTCCAGTAATAATTTATTTCTGCACTCAGGATACCAAGCATATCCATGCACATATATAGCATGATAGTTATATTGATTCATAAAAAATCATGAAATTAAATTAATTAGGTATATACAAAATACATTAATGAGATAGTTTGTCCACTGCTTACAAAAGATGTAAAAAAGCTGTTGCCCATCAGATTACTGCTACATTTACTTTAGTCCCTTCATTAATTAGTTAGAAGGATACATGATGGCAAGAAGTTCTTAATTTCAATACCATAATCAAGGAGCAGTAACCTTCATTTTCTATTCTTGTTTTCCCATGGAAGCTACTACAAATGCAAGCTTTAGAACTTGAAATGCAAGCTACTGTTTTTATCAGCTTTTTTATCCTATGCATCGCTGTGTCTAGTTTCGGCATTGGACATAGCCAGAAAGCTTTTGATGTGGTTCATTTTGGTGCCGTAGGAAATGGCCAGACTGATGACTCTGATGTAATTACTTTAGCTCTTTTTACATGCCTGCACTATGTTCTTAACACTCCTTCGCCCCTTGTTCTTGCTAATTAATTGAGGGGATTTCTCTGTCAGGATTAGCTATCGATTATGTAATTTCATATAGTTAATTGACTTTAAAATTAATTAAATTTATGTAATTTAATCATACTATATTTTTTTGATAATATTAATTAATCGTACTATATTTATGCTAAATGAGAAACTTTTCCTTTAAATCAAACTGGATGTTAAAAAAGATTTCAAATTTATATAATCCCTTTTAAGTCACAACAAGTATAGATTTTTTTCCTTTGGAACAAGATTCATTTCTTTAACTTTTATTTTTTTGTCGGTATAATGTTTTAATTAGTCACCTTCTTCAAGATTTATCAATAAATTAAGGAGGGATGATGTCTTGAGATAATTCAAAAAGGGTTTTCCATCTTTTCATATAAATTATAAATTTACTACCGTTTTTGTCTTAAAATTAAAAACTCAAATCTTGTTTCCTAGTTACACCATTGTTAAAAAAAGAAAAAAGAAATAATAAAGGTACTTGTATTATATATAAGATGAACATGTAACCCAATAATCTGGGCTTTTAGGTTAAAAGTGGTATCCATCCTCATGTAAGATCTCACAGATACAGACCCAAGGTGTCATGAGTCCATGAGCGTCTTCCCGCTGCAGATCTCCCCAGCAATAACGTTATTACCTTCTGCGCTCAGGCTCTGAAAATCCATGCAAACATCATAAAAATCAGAGCATACCTTACATAAACGGAAAATATCTGTCATGACTAAAAAAGTAATAGAGTTGTGGTTGCATACCTTGAACAAAATCACGTTATAAAAAGAATCTGTTACAGTAAGATTGATCTTTGGTTGTTGGCCCGAAATATCCCTATATATAGAACATGAAGAAGTATACTGGGTATTCACTCTTGAGAGATGGTATAACAGTGTTACATCCAGTCAAGTTGATTCTATAAAATGGTGAGAAATTGCTGTTCTGTTGCTACGAATTACAAATGTTCTACAGGCATTAATAATTCCCACTTGTTTTTTTTTTTTTTTAAATATATTCAGCTATACATATGAATCTATGATCATTTGTATACTTTTTTATACATGAGCTGAAACTTTTTTCCTTGAGCAGGAGTTGTTGCTAGCCACCGTTTTTATCTTTTGTATTGCTACATCTAATATTGGCTTTGGAGATGCCTCGAAGCCCTTCAATGTGTTGAGTTTTGGTGCCGTTGGAGATGGCAAAACTGATGATTCCCCAGTAAACACTCTAATCCTAATCTTTCTCTCTCTCAAAAAAAAAAAAAAAAACTATCTTTTTTAATAAATGAAGAAGAGAACTTTCATTAACTATGACTGCGTGCATGGAAAAGGCTTTTACAAAAGCATGGGGAGCTCTGTGTGGAGCGAGTGGAGGCACACCAACACTTGTAATACCACCTGGCCGTGCATTTTCATTGAAACCTGTAAAATTTGATGGTCCTTGCAAGTCCAACAGTGTTCACATTCAGGTATAAATGATACTTTACTTGAAAATCCTATCCTCAATTTACAGATTAATATAATTAGCTTATAGTTCTATATATATAATTGTCACAGGTAGCAGGGAACATTGTAGCTCCGAGCACCGTTGCCGGATGGGGTGGCTGTGGAATTCTGTTCTGGCTATGTTTCTCTAACGTAAACGGCCTGGTCCTGGATGGATCAGGCCATATTGATGGTCGGGGCTCACAGTGGTGGAATCATGTAATGTATCCTTTTCCAGTTTTATGTATGTATTATACTATCTTAATCTCAAATTTTAAGGTCTTCATCGAATTAATCAAGAATTAAGTTTTGCCTTTTTCCAGGGACAGCAGTGCAAGGCACCCGAAAAGGTACTCAATATTTCACGAGGAAGAAACTCATATATTCAAGTAAAATTCATATTGAAAAATATATACTTGTTTTAACCATAATTATAAGAGGGTGGTTGGTTTTGAGGTGTGATGGTTTTTTTTTAAAGGTACAATATATTTTAAACACAAACCACACCTCCAAAAACTATAAAAACATGCTTTTTACTCAAAAAAAAAAGCACAAGCTACCTCTCCTCCAAACACTTTCTAAGACTCGGTCGATTCACGGTCGGTCAGCAAGCTAACCCCATTATTTTTACAAAAACAAAGGGTTTTTTTAAAATAAAAATAATGAAATGAAGTATGTTTTATTTAAATTCAAAATGATGATAAAATGAAAAAAAACTGGTTCAAAATGAAATTTTATTTGGACTAGGCTGCAAAACACCAAATTAACTCACTAGATTAAAATAAACATAGTAACAAGAACTTTATATCATGTGAGAAAACTATTGTGCGTGACCATCACAGATCAAGACACGGTCTATTGTGTAGTAGATTTTTACATTTATAAAAGCTTAAGGTGAGGGTATTTTTATCTTTACATATGAAGTGAAGTTATTATTTTGTCCTTTTAAATGAAAAAAAATAGAAGCCTTTGATGTAAGGATATTTTGATCTTTTATATGCTCATTAGTAATTGAAAGATTGAATGAGTATGTTAGTCTTTTTAATTTTAATTGTATGGTAAAAAAACACAATCGAGTGAATTTTTTATTTTATGTGATTGAATATCTTGACCTGTATTTATATCTTGATTTTTTTAATTTTTTTTTTGTTATTGTTAATGATTTTTTTTTTATTTATTTATGTAAATGATTATCGATTTATTTAGTTGGATAATAACTTTTCAATTTACACTTTAATTTTTTTTATGTTAAAAACACATATTAAAACAATGTGTATACCTAATATTTTTTTTATAAAAAAAATCACGGGTTAAATGTATAGTAAGCATTAAATTATGTGCAAAAATACTTCTCATTGTTGTTGGCTAAAAACAACAAATGCATGCACCGTCCCTCAGTAATTATTGAAGCCCGCCTGGCGTTGATTTTAAAGTTCTTAATTTCTTACCGCAATACAGCCTAATTAATTACTGACAATTAATGTTGCAGGCTCTGCTCTTCAACAACAACAATAACCTTAAATTAAGTGGACTTAATGTTGTCAACAGTCCGAGGAGCCACGTCAACTTGAACGATTGCAAGGGTGTCTCTATCTCCGGCCTTAAAATCACTGCACCTGGAAACAGTCCTAACACTGATGGGATCGACGTGTCTTGTTCAAGCCATGTCAGCATAGTAGACTCTACCATAGGAACAGGTAATTTGAATTCTTCATTTCCTTACTTTGTTTTGTTTTATTTATTTATTATTATTATTATTATTATCATAGCATATAATTACAGGCACACAATTATGCATAAATTCAGATAAAGAAGTTA
>Ga0307513_10006703_pt1 | contig 15025 bp, 11 predicted proteins | sample 15_EM_MG_FD_202174 | JGI IMG/M metagenome (GOLD analysis project Ga0307513, IMG submission 202174) | Populus trichocarpa ectomycorrhiza microbial communities from riparian zone in the Pacific Northwest, United States - 15_EM | ecosystem: Host-associated > Plants > Roots > Unclassified | place... | reverse complement strand
GTTGTGAGCCAAAGCCGCGGAGCTGGCTCTGGGCGAGAGGAGTCATATGCCGTGCCGTTGCGGGATGCTTCGTGATGCTCTGGAAGAAGTTGGTTGTCTTCTTCGGTGGGCTGATGAGGATACTCTGTGGCCCAGGTGGTAGGAGTTTAAAGATCGGTAAGTCGGCATTGATAGGTTGATCAACGGCTGCTGTGAGCCCAGGTTGCTGTGTGGCGCTTATCAGGAGGTTGTTCGTCGTAGGGGTGGAATTATTCGCAGTACTCTGGCCGAAAGCACCGAAGAGATTGTTGCTGGTATTCCCCCCCAGTGTAGACTGATTATTCGCTATTCCTCCGAAGGGACCGAGCCCTGCCCCAGGAGCTGCAGTGTTGCTCGTACCGAACAAGCCTCCAGGTTTGCCGAAAAGCCCTCCGCCCAACGTGTTGGTGTTGGTGTTCTGACCGAAGAGACCTCCCCCAGTATTGAGACCGAGAGCTGGTTGAGCAGTCCCGCCAAGTCCCCCAAGCGGATTAGGTATAGTGCTCGTGGTGTTGTTTGCACCAAAGCCAGCTCCAAAAAGACCTCCGCTTGGTTTATTACCGAAAAGGCCCCCACCGAGACCAGTGGTTCCAGTTCCTTGCTGTTGCTGTTGGTTCGACTGGTTCTGACCGAGCCCGAATCCGCTGAAGAGGCCAGTACCCGCTGGTTGCTGCTGGGTTTGTTGAGTGGTAGGGGGCTGACCAAAGACTAGCAAGAGAGGTCAGATTCAAATATTGAAGAAATTCGAAATACGTACGGCCACCAGCCGCAGGTTGCTGTTGCTGTTGCTGCTGTTGATTGTTGTTGTTAAGACCAAAGGCACCAAAGGCACCGGTGCCAAACCCTCCAGTCGCGGGCTGTTGCTGAGCGGGCTGACCGAATCCCGTCGTAGCTGGCTGAGTCTGACCATATCCACCAAAGAGACCTCCGGGCTTCGACTGATTACTAGTGTTTGCTCCGAAGCCACCAAATCCAGTCGTCGCTGGCTGCTGAGTCTGACCGAATCCAGTGGTGGGTTGCGTTTGGGTTTGCTGTCCGAACGTTCCCAAGCCTCCGGTAGTAGGTTGTGTTTGCCCTAGAATATTCTTTGTCAGTTTCTAGTTCTCCTGTCCGCTCTCGAACGCACCAAAACTGCCGCCGAATGGCTTGTTCTGGTTGTTCTGACCAAACGTACCGAAGCCAGTTCCCGTATTCTGGGTATTCTGACCAAACCCACCAAACCCAGTGGTAGGTTGCTGCTGTTGGCCGAATGCCGCAGTTGCAGGCTGTTGTGTGTTCTGCCCGAACGGGGCACCGCCCGTAGGAGCGGTGTTCGATCCGAACCCCCCGAAGCCGGTACCTGTAGTTTGCGCGGTCTGGCCGAAAAGGCCTGTTCCCGCAGGTTTTGCTGCACTGAAAGCCCCGAAACCGGTGGTCGGCGGTTGGTTGGTAGCTTGACCGAACCCAGTGCCGGCCGTACCGAAACCCGTCGTCTGTTGCTGCTGACTGAAACCAGGAGGGGCAGCGGAGGCGGTCTTACGATTCGCTTGATAATCTTGCAATCGGAGCTCTTCGAGGGAGTAGTTCTTGTAGGTAGCCATGCAGGAGATGGCCTGATAGTGTAGAGTCGTGCCAGCAGCTTGTGGATCGCGTTCAGTGAACGCTTGGTATGGGGGATTGAGTGTTCCTTGGCCGGTTCCAGTTAATGCGGCTAAAAAGCTTGATCAAAACCTGCTTATATATCTGGTAGATAGATTACATACCCCCAAACCCAGTTGTTGTCTGTGCAGTACCCGCATTTCCCCAGCCACCACCTGTCGTCCCACTAAAGCCACTAAAGCCAGTGTTCGAGGGGCCAGCACCAGCAGTCTGACCAAATCCAGTAGTCCCAGCAGGTTGAGCGGTAGCCCCAAATCCCCCGAAGCCTGTTGGAGCAGGCTGATTTGTCGTCGCACCAAATCCCCCAAAGGTACCTGCGGGTTTTGTGAACGTGCTAGTTCCTCCGAATCCTAGTAGTTAATCGTGTCATTATAATAATTTTTGATAAGAACCCCTAGTTGTGCGCCTCACCTCCAAACGTGTTCTGGGGTTGAGACGTGCCGAAACCTGGTTGTTGAGGCTGTTGTGGCTGGGCGCCAAATCCGCCGAACCCTACAAATAACAAACCAGTGAAATATAGTTAAAATATTAGAATCAGCGCGGTTTTTTGTGTGCGACGTAGACTTGAACGTGCCTGTCGCAGGTTGTGCTTGTTGACCAAAGCCAGGGGGCTGCCCAAAGGCATTGGGCTGTTGCTGTTGCTGCTGATTACTATTTGCATTTGCCCAGTTGCCAAAAAGCGACATGACCGAGTTTGTTGAAGGGTCCAAGGCCGGTTTGTTTGGGCGTCCACGCTCAGGCGCCGACCAAAACTGGTTGCACGCGCTGACTCGGCCTCGGACGCGTTTCTAGGCGAGGAATACGTTTCCCGTGCCGTGATTGGAGTCATGAATATGAACATTCGGGTCAGCTCCTTCTACTGGGGTCGCCAAGGGTCAAGCAATATCCCTCACTCTCTATGCCCCGATACCCTTCGCGCTGTGTCAGGCGGGTGTTGACAGTGATATCGCTCACGGCGATCATGCCCCCGGCTAAACATACGTTTTTAGAATCTTGAGAAATCCAATCAAGCACGTCAGGGTCAAACATGCTTGTGTCGATTACCTACTCTACCCTTGATCCTTTCTCGCATCATTGCGGGCATTAATTATTATTCATGATATTGTGTATTGCCCTTGAGGCCGGGGAGGCGGGGGCAGCGGCGGCCAAAGAAACAACGAAACCATCTGGTCCTTCAAGCGAGTCTTCAAGCGAGTCAGGGGCCCCCCACCGAGCCCAGAGGCTTTCCCACCGCGCTTCTTTGACTTGGACCCAACCACTACAAAATTCTATCCGTCGGCTTTCTCGTGACTCTCTATCCCCTACAGCACGCCTCGGTGTCCCTTTCACGTTGCGGGTCACTCAGAAGACTAAGAAGAAAGCATATCTCCGGGACTGATCAAGGTGGATGCAATGTCAAAGACATCTCAATCTCAGGTAACCTAACCATGCGCCTAAGTGGTTGACTGTATCTCACGCATTCTGTTAGAATGTTCCGCAGGATATGCGCCTGCCATCGGAGCTGTGGTTGGAGGTTATCCGCTGCCTGTCTCCAGCCACTATAAGCACGCTCTCCAAACTCAATTATGGCTTCTACCAGCTTGTCCGACCATACCGCAACATTATGGTTGTCCTCAATAAGGACGCACACCCTTTTCGTACCGCCCGCAGTGTGACACATTCCTCTCGTGGACTATCGAATGTGGACGTTCTGCAATGGAGCTCGCATTCCAATGAAGATCAACCTCTGCAAAGCAGCTCTGCGCTTTTATCGGCGTATCCCCTGAGCGTCCGTGTGATTCTTAGCAATGCGTCCTCATTAACGCACCTGCACACTATCACACTATCATCCATAATCCTTTCGTCATCCCATCAAGCCTCTCTAGCAGAATTTCCCTCTCTATGCAGGCTTATCCTCCATCGTGCCACCTTTGACACTAGTAATAACCAGAACTCTGGTAGCAGACACCTTCGCATAAAACACCTCTTGATATCAGATATATCTGCAGATGGAAGCAGCGTATTTGAACCCGGCATTTCGCTTCTCCTCACGAACACTGCTGAAACCCTCGAATCTCTCTCTCTGAGAGAAGTCTCTCCAGGGATCACCCGTCTACATATGAGGTATTCATACCCTCAACTCTTGATCTATCGCTTTATCAGCCATGCCACCACGACCGAAGTGCTTTCGAAAGCACTCGCACAATTTCTCAAGCGCACACCGACGATCCAACAGCTGGACCTTCGCTGGATAGAATGTCTTTGTCTTGAGCCAGATGCTCTTCCAAACCTCCGCCACTGCTCCGCGAGCTATAAGATCCTCCCCACTATGGTCCACGGTCGGCCTGTCACGAGCGTATCGACGGTGCATCTCGATTGCCTCTATTCAACAGCAGAGATGCACAAACTCTTCAAAGGGATCCGCAAATGTTCCTCTCCGATCACCGAACTTAACATCCACATCATTTGGAATCCCCAGCAATTCTCAGGTACGCGACTTGCAGGCACAGCGCTTTCCCAACTTGCACAAGCAACCTTATGGGTCACCTTCGTGAAGACCGGAAGACATGACCCCTGTCCACATGGCGATTCCTGTCATCCCCGCACTATTGAGGAACTTCACCAAGTGGTCGAGCTCCGCGCACCGCCATGTCCATGTTACACCGAGCACCGGCAGCTGCCCTTGGAAATATCGCTCCCGAGGCTGCGGTCCCTTCGTATTCTCACATGCAGTCATCCACCTAATGGACAGGACTGTCGCATCCCACTCGAGATTGGCGCACGATACTTTCGTAATGTCATACTCCCTCTGAACGCACCTAGTGAGGGTATGCCGCAGCTGATACAGGTGGAGTTTATGCAATTCGCCTATGATCGAGTTAAGTTTAATGTGGATGAGGAACGGGTATTGCGGTATTGGAAGGATGTTTATGGGCATGGAGGATGGGAGGTGACGGTTTGCGAGACGGCTGAGGGGTTGAAGGCTGGAAGACGCAATATGAGACCGAGAGAGTCCCTCGCCATTTAATGTCTTTGATTTTCTTCCTGCCGGTCTCAGAGCACATCACACGCGATATCACCGGGGCTGTGAATGCAAAGGTACCAGAACCTGCTTGTGCTCCAGTCGCTCTAATCACTGACTTTATATGGATAGCCGCTTCTCATATCGATCTGACCAATGACGTTTGCACTCATTGGTGCTTGCTGGTTCCGGACCCGAGGAAGACTGGATCTGAGCACACATGACATGTGGACACAGATGATGGACACGTAATGCCTCTGCATTCTGCACGTGCTCGCAATTGGTTGTCGGCACCAGTTTTACACGTGATGTCATCGTATGAATGTCACGCTTGAGACCCGGTTCACTCCCATTCATTAGAACCATGTCCCGTTCGTGACGGCACAAAATGGGGACGTCTAAGTACCTGAGCGTCACAAAGAGTCCGGGATTACCGTCTGCCCTGACAGTTGGAGGTGATGTTATGGGATCTGAACCAGATAACGACTAAATACATTGGCCATGAGCAATCACTGGAGTTGGTGTTCGCTACGCCTGGCATGTTGGTTTAGCGCCGGGGGAGGCGTCATGGAAAGTCCGCACAAATACCAGAGGATTTGCGCACCAGGTGACAAGATAGCCGCCCGGAGACTGTAGGGACATTCCCTACGTGGTCAGAGTTTTCGGCAGGCACAGGTTCGGCTGGGTAAGAAGGCAAAATGAGGGACATGTTTAACGTGTGGCCCATATAACTTACTTGATTAGGGACGATTTGTGACTTCAAGTGAGTGATGAAGGGGAAAAAGACGGGTATGGCAAGCGAGGAAACGCCAGGCACAAGAAGCGTGGGATCAAGAATAGTAGAGGCGATGGGTCGACATACCAAGCGAGAGCGACGGCGTGGGGCAGACTAAGGCGATGGGAAATTTGGGGCAGTGGTTGCGGGCGGCGGACTTGAATGGCGGAAGTGGAGTGTTGCTCGTGCTCGGCTCCGTGTCCGTGGGACTGCGGGACCGGCTATCTCTATTCATACCTCGATTGATCGGTAGAGTTGCAGCGTTTCGCGCGTTTCGAAGGCCAGAGCGTCGCCAGGGATCCAACTCGTGTATCACAAGGAAGCTGCCTTACAGCAGCAAGGAGTTCCAAACCCTAACAGTGATTCAGTGCCACCATCTCCTGGCGCCGCTGCCGTGGTTTAGCCACCAGTTGCTGCCTCGAGAATTAAATAAAGGTGAGGTACGCAACCACTTCCACTGGATGCAAATTGTATATTGTCCCGTGTGACGTCCTTGAAATGATGGAGCTAAAACGCTCGCTTTTCTGTCGCTTTTATCTCAGACCGAAAGACAATTAACGTTTGGGGATTTACCCGGCAGGCCGAACAGAACCCAACACTAGTCCCGCACTCTTCTCACTCAGGCCATTGTGCACTGTACGATTATCGTGCCCTTCTCCAGCAGAGCTCTACTAGTGAGCGCAAGGGCGAGATCAAATATTCGAACGGACAGCGTTTGATAATTGCCGATACTCGGACACATAGTTTCCAGTTTTTCTGTAGCTGTACCTCATTAGCTTTGTTCTGGTAGTAGTAGTGTTCACGGGAATGAAAGACGAAGCTGGCCCACAGGTACGTAGAAGAGAGATGGTGTCAGGTAATGCGGCATTGACGTTTGTTCATGCTCGCACAGAATGACAGCAAGCAAAGGTTTCGTCAGACAGCCCGAACGTATCCAGGGTTCCTAGAATCGCGATGAAAGAGTGAATGCTACGCGAAATGGAGACTGGCCCCACGAAGCGAAGACTCCTCAGTCACCTTGCTTTGTTTGGCCCTGCGCATCCGGGAACGTCCCAATGAATATGTACGAGTACCTGGCATAATCCCTCGGTGCGCAAAGTATGCGATTACGCACTGTTCCACATCTGCTCGGAGTTCTTCGCCACCGCAAAGCAAGGATATGGACGCGCGACGCGCGTATAGAAACAGATAGGAGAGTAAGATCTAGTAAAGAGTGAGTTGGGAGATGGCCAATTTATCTGTGGTTGGTTGCATATCCCGAGCGGGAACTCAGTGAATAAACAGAGTACACCTTCGGAATGGTGCGGATAGATAGAGAGAGATGTGCCTGTCCTTTTCCGTAGTCACAGGTACACATTACGGGACCAAGACAGCACCTGACCAGCAGCCTACGAGTCCGTGCACAGGAAAGGCATAATGTGAATATGGGGGTTACAAGCATGGACTGTAGGGTACGCTGCCCAGTGCAGTTGGATTAAGGTACATCTGTCTAGCAGCGCGGTGTGCGGTGGGGTGATATCCATTACATAGAAGAAGGGAAGAGGTTCATACTGCATCATGGCCATAACCGTCACTCCTATGTCTACTGTGTCCTCTGGTTGCGATGTAGCAAGTTGGGTGGGTCTCATGGGTCTCCGAGGGGATTTAGTTTTTGGAATGCTTCGTTCTTCTTGATGAATCTTGCCAGGGCTTGAATGGCTTCATTTGTTCCTAGGAGAGTGGCGAACTGGTAGTCTGGTACGCCTTCTTTTACATTCCAGCTCTCGTCATATGTCCGGCCGCCGAATACTACGTGTTCTCATGGTCAGTACTCAGCCCCGCACGGGCAGGTTATAGGCTCTCGTATGTTATGTATATGGTAGTATTCGCCTAAGTATCTGTGCCCAGTTCGAACCTGAGTCCCTTGGTGTCCGTCGGTCGAGCGTTTGGAATGTGTCAGGAATTGGAACAGAGCACGAGCTCTCGGCGCTTTCCCGCTGTTGCAACAGGAACCGAGGCTTAGTGCGCAAGGCTGTAAACGGAAGCAAAGATCTAGGTATATAAGGACTCGCTTCGCTCGTCATGTACTCCAAGTGCCTGTAGCGGGTCCCAACAAACACTAGTTTTGCTCGTACTAGGAAAACCGGCCGCTAACTTCTGACAGAATGCGTGCGGTCCAGCCAGTGAGGGTGGGAATGGTGCGGGTAAAGACTTATTTCCTCTTCTATAAAGAGGTTGATACAGCGATGGAAAGCTCGGCTATTGTAATGAGATGGTGCATTCCATTCCAAGCGAGCTGCTAAATGCAAACAGCTGGCTGTACCTGGCTTACTGCCGCGAGCCAATTTCGAGTAGAATGTGACTGGTATCAGGCCGAATAGAACAAATCCAGAGACCGAGGATTTGCCAGCATGAGCGACGACATGGAGAGTCAAAGCAGGAAATCTGGGAGGTGGTTGCAAAACGGCCGAGAAGAAGGCAGGTGAGTTTCATCGGTTGTGGACGCATGGGTGAGAATGTGCTTGGCTGGACCGCAACCAGCAATCGACAGCCTCCGGTGCCATCACCCCCGTCGCGCGCTAGCTCGGGATGTATGCTATGGAATGGCGGCTGCCCCAGTATACCACTTCTTGTGCTTACGTCATATTGTACCGGAGATAGGCTGATTAAAGTTTTCCGCTCTCACAGGATTTCGGGTACAAGCTCTCAGTGCTATACAGAGACACGTGCGTGTAGTATAATGGGCTCGTATACAACAGGCTGACAGGTGTCTGACCGTTGGCACGGGAGGACATTCTCCACCCATAACAGAGGTAAGGTTAAATATTCAAATTGGTTTCCATGCCTGCCTCTGTAACGTACTTGTGGTGTGAATGTGCCATGGAGGCGCGCAGCAAATCACGTCATTGTATAAGAGGCGTCGATGGTTGACTGGCTGACTGGCCGCATTTCCCTCTGCCGATCCCTGCACCACGACGACATGACACCGGCGATGGCTCTTGAAGGGACGCAGTCGGATGTATTGAAACAACTTGGAGTTTCTTATCCTCAACTCATCGACTATTACTCAAAGCAGCATGCTGCGACTCTCGTGAGTCCAGCCCAGACCTGTAGATCACACACTCAGATCGATATAGGTACAAGTCTGCGGCTTGGTACTGGTAACATGGGACTGTATCACTACATTGTATCCAGCCCTCCATCCTCTTGGCTGAATATCGTTGACACCCCGCACAAATAGTGATAGCGAAATAGTGTTCTTCTGGCAAGCCAATAGACAAGTGCGTTGGTCGGTTGCCCGACTACTTTTTATGTTGGTCAGTTTCTGCACCTGCCGAGTTGACTATGCTCAATTTCCTTTCTCCAGAACCGCTACTTCCCGATCATTGGATTTTCCCTCCACGTCTACTGGCGCGTCAACCGATCGTTTGATAATCCCGTATGCACGAAATTGCATAAATACTATATACTGACTATGTGATCAGTTGTGGGTCCAATCATTTGGCACATCCGTATATATATCACTCACGATGTCAAGATGCGCCATGCGGAAGGGTATGACCTTTATCATAATTGTAAGTCTTCCCTTACTGCACTATGAGGCCAGGTATAACGTGCTACATCAGCCAATGTTTGTAACCATCGCAAGTAAGGACCTCAGCTCTTCCCTTGTTCCATACAGTATCTAATAGTCAATTCGAGTACTGCAAGTTATAAGAGTATGGTCTCTGTATCATCGATCGCGATTCGTGGGATTATTTCTCCTTGCTCTACTTCTCTGCGGAGGTATTGGCACCTTTCTAGCACGGACGCTCCCGACTCCAGTCAGTGTGCCATTCATTACTTGTCATACTGGAGAACGCTGACGCACGAATGGGTGGAACAAAGGGCGGTCTTCCATTGGCACAGCTTGGTAAGAATTCAGTATTTGAGAGAAGAGTCTAACACCTGTACAGCACCTGAAAGTTTGACTAGATGCGGGCATGAAATACCAACGGGAGTCCTTGAGCGTATATCTGGTGTGATTATAGAGGTGCGTCCAGTCATTGCTTGGGTTTCCCCGGTTGCATACATACCTTCTACCAGACGGTCCTCTTGGCTATGACCTTTACAAAAGTGTGCCAGAGTTGGGTGCATGTTGGTTCTATGCCGCTTTTTCGAGCCTTACTTGTAAATGGTGCAACCGCTTACTTTGTCCTCGCGCTCACTTTCGGCTTGGACATTGTTGCAAACACGAATAACGAGGTAGGCGGGTTCCACCTCATGGTGTCCAATGCTCCCTTACTCATGAGATACAGCTTTATTACCCCATAGTGGACACCCAGTATGTAGCGATGCCTAGGTCACGACATATCCTGAACACGCCAACAGCTTCGCACTGTCCTTGGGTGTAATAACCTGCAATCATTTAATCCTGTCCCTGAGTGAAGCTCGTGGTCGTCCCATTTCATTATTAATGGAACCGCTCTCCACATTTTCTCAACAAACAAACAATAAGTGATTCGCACCTTAAACTCCCGAAATTATACATACACTGGCTGGCCGAAAATGATTCCGCTACACCAACGCAATTTATCGACCGACTGGGATCTCCAGCAGGAACATCTGGCGTGGGAACGGGGTCCATGGCATTGAATTCTGCTCAGTGGTGACTTTTACCGCGCCAGCGTTACCTGAAATGGGCTCGAGGGTCTGCCTCCCGGATGGGTAATTCAATGTACATTACATCATCGCGTAACTCATGTCTCAAGGGTACATCAAACATATCCTTAGCTTAGTGCGACAATATATTTCGCTTTTCGGTCATAGGAATCCACTCAAATGAACTATATAATATAGTTTGCGATGAATCCCGACCAATTAATCACGCTAGCCTCCCTTAGACTTAAGAATGAGACGAGAGGTCTCACCCATTCAAAATAACCAATCCCGATATCTGGACGTCTAGTTCTGCTAACAATTTACAGACATCCTAGCACATATGTCCTCCAGTGCACGGACCAGCGCCTCAATGGGACAAGTACGAGAAGGATCAAGGGAACAAGGTGGAGTTTGGCACTTCCAGAAGAGGAAAAGAACAGATGGCTAACCTCTGCACATCTAGCAGCGGCACGCTACCTCCCGAGCCTCTGAACCGATAATGGGTGAGCATTCATCAACTCAACACTGGGGATGTAATTAAGGGCGTGGAACGGTTTACGTGTGCAAGACAACAATGAAGGACGAGGTATAGGAAGAGAAAAGATTGGCCCGACCGGGGTTCGAACCCGGGACCTCCCTATATCTGGTAAGGGCGCGTTAGCCACTACGCTACCCGGCCAGTAGTTGGAGGAATCATCAACTACAGTACGAGGCAGGTCGCGATGCAAATATATGCGACAGAGAAGTAGAGTCGGAGAAGATGGGGGTGGTCTGGGGTTACCCCAAGCGTGCAAGGAACGGTCGCACCGAATAGCCGCCAGCGATTGCATCTCCAGACGGATTGAAGGTGTCCATTAACCCCAAACTCATGACTGCTTCGTGGGTGATACGTGTTGGGGCTTGAGGCGTCGCGAACGATGTTCTGGAGTATTTTCGCCCCACTCTGTTAAACGTCAAGTAATACAACTCGGTAATTGGACCGTTTCATACTAAGTCCGGCGCTTGCAACGCCATCCTCCTTCTGTTCTTTCGCATTTCCGCTCTCTTTCTATCCGAAATACAGTCCCTGAATCGTCAACCTCTTCCTTTTTGTTCAGTTCCCGGGCCAGTTCGGGAGGTGCGCCAGTACCGGGCACGTGCGTCCCTGACTGGCCACCACCCCTCGCTCAACGCCAAAGAACGTAGGTGCACAGGATACGCGTACTATAATAGTAGGATGTCTCATCAATTGCAGTGCGATTTTATTCGCTCTTCAGGTTCCCTCGACATACATCGTGCTATCCCTTCTCAGGGCACTTGCGGTTCGACAGAGTGTTATTGATTCTTCGAACTCTCTCTTGCTCTTACCTTATTCGGTTGCTATCGCTATTACGCTGTCGCCCGGTGCTCTACTCGTACTGTATTTCGATTTGATGATCACGTCAGGACGGTCGCTCGAGAATGGGTCACCCCGTTTATTAGAACCACATCCCTGCTTCGACTGTACGGAATGTGGCTCTGAACTCAGACCCACTGTAAATCAGAAAACCTTGCTTGAATGACAGGACTAATCCACAAAAGAGGCTTTCATGAGGCTTTTACAGCATGGCCAGTGTAAGTGTGGGAGACCTCTTCGGCCTCCATGTGCCTGAAGCGTTACAAAGCGAAGTTGAAGCCCGCTTTGACGCCTAGTAGTCGAGGTAGGATTGCCGTTCCGCCCCTGCAGTTCATAGCGGTTCGGTTGATAACGGAAAGTTCGTGGAGAGAGTATGTGGAATCGGACCGGATAAAAGCACCTTCTCATGAGCCAATCACTGTTCGGCGAGCTCCCCGAGTAAAGAATGTCCGTAGTTCGGACTAGGGCCGATGGGCCACAGCACAAGCAAGCCGTTGAGGCGTCCTGGTGACGATTTGGCGCCCGTCCTGAGCCTAGGCAGTACCCGATACAACCTTTTGGCGTCACTCTACACACGCATATTTGGATCATTGTAATCAGTTATTTGTACCAGTTGCGATCTGAGGGTGTCTCATGGTTGGGATATGGTGGAATTTGGTGTAAGGCGAAGATTGTATGTGGCGGATCCCCACTCTCGAGAGTGGCGTTGCTCGCGGAGACTGGTCTGCTAGAGGCTGGTGTGGCTGGTGTACTGGCTAAGTAGGTGTCGAAATGGCCGATGTAGAGTGCTACAGGGTCAGAAAAGTATGTGCAACACAAGGGACCCACGCTGCATGGCCTCCGGCGGAGTCCGCTTCATCCGGGCCACGGTAGGTTACTGTGTCGCTGGCCGAAGCATAGGGACGTGGCCCAAGTTGTGTGGCTGCGGTGCCACCGCCAAATATAAATCCCAACTAGTGACTATTAATATTGCCCGGTTTGACGGCCCAAGCTGAGAGGGACCACCGGTATTTCTCCGTCATCAATGGGAGGGGAAGCGCATTAACGTTTGCATATCCAGAATTTCGGGTCCTCCACTGGTCCTGTGCTTACGCAGCATTGTCGCCGTGAGACCGTAGCGTCACTTGGGATGTGAGACCTCGGAGGCTTGATCAAGTTCCATATATATCCCCAACAGAGATGGCGCTTGGTCGTATCCGGGAGACCGAATAGAATTGAAACGCTTATTCGAAAAAATGTTCCGTTCACGGGAGAGACATTAACCACTTGTTATCTCCACTCACGGTGAGCTTCATTCAATACACGGGCTTGAACAAACATTTAAGCGGGTACGGTAATCTTGGGCTTCTGGAATCTCGATCTTTCACGGCATTTGATGATCAACGACCGCTCGAATGCAATGTTATTTACCTTTCTGTATATGTCTCTGGAGACGTACAGTCATCCCAAACCATGTCACTGTATAAGAGCCCCGCAGACTTGACTAGTCTGCCTTTACTCTGATACAACCGGCCATGGCCCTCGAAGGGACGCAGTCAGGCGTATTACAACAACTTGGAGTCTCATATACCCAACTCGTCGACTATTCCTCGAAGCAATACCTTGCAACTCTTGTGAGTTCCATCAATGGCCTGCTGACTTTCACTCAGATCAGATCAATGTAGGTTCAAGTCTGCATTATGGTACTGGTAATATGGGACTACGCTACCACCTTGTATGCACTCTCTCGCACTCCAAGTTGAATGTTGTTGACGCCCCACAAAGCAACAGTGAAATAGCCTTCTTCTGGCAGGCTGAAAGACGCTCGCGTTGGTCAGCTGTACGGGTGCTCTTTATGATAGTCAGTTCCTGCACCTGCGGTGTGATAAGGATTGAATTACTTTTCTCCAGAACCGTTACTTCTCGATCATTGCATATTCTCTCCACGCCTACTGGCGCGTCAACCGATCGCTTGATAATCCCGTACGTACCGAGCTACCTAAATATCATTCTCTGACTTTAGGTGACTAGTTGTAGGTCTGATCATTGAACTCCTCCGTGCATGGCTCTCATGATGATCAAGATGCAATTTAAGGGGGTTCATGACCTACAGCATACTTGTGAGTCTTCCTTCGCTACCCTCGGAAGTTATATGTAACGAACGCTCTCAGCCGATGTATCTCATCATTGGGGGTGGGTACCTCAGTTCCTCAGTCCATACAATTTCTCAAAGTAGATTCCAGTACTGCAAACACTAAGAGTGTGGTCTATATATCATCGATCGCGGTCTGTTGGACTCTTTTTGCTTGTCCTGTTTGTCTGTGGGGTTACTGGTTCTACCGTAGCAAGGACCCTCCTGGTTTTAGTCAGTACATTATCCATTGTGTGGCATACTGGATGAAATCTTACGCACAAAAATTGGTGTTCTACAGCATGATGTTGTATTCGTCCAGCTCGGTAAGATTTCCATTATTTGGGAGATGACATTTTAACGACCAAAAAAGCTCCTGAAAGTTTGACCGGATGTGGGCGCGAATTACCCCGGGGTATCCTTGACTGTTCATTTGCACTAATTGTCGAGGTGCGTCCAGCCATGGTTCCAGGTTTCACTCGCGTTAGCTTTTGCTAGACGGTTCTTTTGATTATGATCGTGCTCAAAATACGCAAGAGTTGGATTCATGTCGGCAATACGCCACTCGCTCGGGCTTTACTTGTGGGTGGTGCCGCCTATTATTTTCTCTTCGTCCTCGCCTTCGGTTTGGAGTTAGTCGCAAACTCCAGTAGCGAGGTAGGCAGTCTCCATCTTTCAATGTCTAGTCAGGCCTTACTCATGGGATATAGCTTTATTATCCCATAGTGGATACCAAGTATGTAGCCATGCCTTGCGATCGCGCCATATCCTGACCACTCCAACAGTCTCGTTATATGCGTGAACGTAATAGCTTGTAACAATTTAATCCTGTCCCTGACACAAGGTGGTGGTCAAGCTACTTCAAGGAATCCGCACTCAATATCTCGACATCCATCTGATGTCGTATTCGCAACACAAGCTTCAGACATGACACACACACACGCCACTCGGTCGAAAGCGATCCCGCTACCGCAACGCGACGAATCGACCGACTGGAATCACGAGGAGATCCGCCAAACGCGGAAGCTGAGTGCATGGCATGAAATGCAGCCCGTTCGCAGTTCTATCACGCGAGTGTCATTTGAAGTGGACCATTGATCACAGGGTGTTCTGTCTCCCAGGGGCCGGTGGTAGTGCAATGTAGTTTCCTTCGTTCAATACACACTATCCAAAGGGATATCTAAGCATTTAATGTGACGTTCAAGCAAACGGTTTGTCCGAGAGAAGCTTTCTATCCACCTCGGTCACAAGAAGCCGGGGCCTATGAGGCCTCCCGACGCATAGGCTTTTTACCCCCTCAGAGGGGGGGGTCCCGTCGCTTTCCGTTGCTTTACGTAAGCTTAGAAAAGCGATGCGTCGCTTTGCAAAACGACGGCCACCCTCCCATAAGCACTCCTCCTCCCTCTTCGACTGCTGGCGATTATATTGGATCTATACGTATTGTAGAGTAGATATACCAAAAATAAACATAGTTTAATGCTCCAGTTT
>Ga0307513_10006702_pt1 | contig 15026 bp, 19 predicted proteins | sample 15_EM_MG_FD_202174 | JGI IMG/M metagenome (GOLD analysis project Ga0307513, IMG submission 202174) | Populus trichocarpa ectomycorrhiza microbial communities from riparian zone in the Pacific Northwest, United States - 15_EM | ecosystem: Host-associated > Plants > Roots > Unclassified | place... | reverse complement strand
CCAAAGTTCTACCGTTTGCGGATTTAGTCAGGACTTGTGTTGGCATCCAGAACTGGAACTGGAACTGGAACTGGAACTGGAACTGGGAGATGATGTTGGAGCGCTCAAGTCTGTCGTAGTTCAAGTGATCATGAGGTGGGTTTGATCGACTCAGTCGAGATATAATTACGTTACTGTCCTCCGCTATATGTAACTCAATCCTCAACATTCTCCAGAACAAATGGATGATCAGGAAGTAACAAGAAGGAATTACAGTCCTGAAAGACATAGCACACAAAAAGAAGCGTTTCTAAAGATGGGGATCCCCAAATACTAGGCAACTTTCTGGCCCCACGACAGATCTATGTTGTCCTTATGACCCCCTTTCTTATGATCTGGCAAGTTGTTCTTCGTCCCGCTGACCACGCATACCTATATTCAACCCCCGGGCGTCTCTTGGTCTCCCTTTCTCATTTCATGCTGTTCGCGGGACCGGTGGAAGACAGTCGGGGACGACAAGAAGAGAAAATGCGTTGACAAGATAAATAATTGTAAAGGGGGCAAACGCGGCATTGTTTGAGAGTATGATATGGTATGGGGAACGTTGGGCATGAAGAATTGGGCGACAGATGTTGGACTGTATTGGTCGAAATTGCTCTATATTAGTGGCAACGACTTCTGTCCCTGTGATGAGAACGCGTAGAAAGCAGAGTGCCTCGTTCGGGTAATAGTGCTCCGTCCATTCTGCCTGTATTCGGTCCGTTGGTCTCGAGCTCTCTATCAAGTATGGTGTAGAATAGCTGGTTACACTTACAACCACCGGTCTTGCTGACCAATAACGTTCATTTCGACGATACTCTTCAAGCATTGGGGCCGGTCCCCATATACTCTGCAATCAACTGCAACCTCGCAGCTACGTGGTTCGGCAGCCTAAACACGTTTAACCTCTCACCAAAGGTAGCCAAGACCTCCTTGATGGCTGAGTTCAACTCTGGGAAAGGTCCTTTTTTAGTTTTTTCATCCACAAGAAACGTTCAAACCCACCTCCCACAAGCGGCTCGACGACTCTCGTCAGTCCCTCCTCAACCTGCACCTTCTTCTCTACGTCCCCTGGCCCCACAGAGGCTTGCAGTTCCCGAGTATAGTTCTCGAGCATAATAAGGTAGGAAGTCAACGCTTCCAGAATTTTCGGGATGTCCTTCTGCAGCACACCGTACGCGTCTTCTTCAAGGGAGGCAACCACAAAGCCCGCGAGGACTATTAAATTCCACGCATCAGCACCTGTAATAATTGTTCGGATGAAACGAGAAAGGGAGTGCACATACCATGAACAATCAAACGATCCAAATCTCTCCAGGGTAAACACGCCTCCATACACGCCGCGGGCCTCTGCTCAACGAACCACTTCATACTCTCCGGTTTCACCCCGAGCTTACTGAGCACCTGCTCCCTAACAATCTCCCTCACCGTGGTCTCCAGTTTGCCCCAGGCCCACGAAGAAAGCGCTACCAACGGTTGCCCAAGTGACCTAGATGGCGCGGGGACCGGTGGAGCAGGGTCCGCAGAGGGTGTAGGGTCGATGGCTTTCCGCGGGGTCTTGGAGACGAAGATCGAGGGGATGACCGTATTTGCGCTCTGATTCGAGGCCGGTGCAGGTGCTGCGGAAGGTGTAGAGGGTGGTGCGGAGGTCGAGGAAACGAGGGCGTTAATGAATGTGTCCCGGGAAGATTTTGGTGTGGGGCGATAGATTGGCGCGTGGAGGACGTTGGAGGGGCGAGGTGTGGAAGGTGCCGCTGGCGCTGCGGCGGGTACTGCAGCCGCTATGGAAAGGATATTTGGTCAGGAGGCTCCATTTGGTGTGGATAAGCGACCAACCGGGTGGTGGGGCAGGTGCTCCACGACGGTGTAAGTGGGCATAATGTTGGCCCAGGAGAAGGAGACATTCTTGGGAGAGCTTGCTCCATGATGAAGGTGTTTTCTGATCAACGAATATTTCTACTCGACGATTTGATGGTCCATTCTTGGCAATATGGGCGAGCTCGAGATATGCCAGATGCTACGAGAAATTAACGACTAGTAACAAAAATAGGAAATGTTTGGCCCACCCGATAGTACTCATCCTTACTTTGGATACCCGAGAGGATGCACTGAGTTGGGTCTGGCGAGTCTTTTGAGAGAAGCATCCCGAGAGAGCATATTGAATCAAAGAATGCTAGAGTGATTTCCATATGGATTGTCGTTATGAAGGAAAGTGATATGAGGGTTGAGACAAGACCACTCCATGGTAATCCTCGTGATGGTCGAGCAAACTCGATGATGAAAGGCCTGCAGTTCGGTCAGAAATTTTAGTGTTGAAGAAGTCACAAACATACTTGAGGATTATGCCTAAGACAGGAAGGCGAAGGATGAACCTATAAATCACCTTCCGAAACGGAATATATGCGAAAGAGTATCCGAAGACGATCGGAACAGGTATAACAAACGGCACCCAGAGCTGGAGCTTGCGGGTTGCTCTATCGAAAAGAACATGCGGTCTCGTTGTCTATGAAAAATGAGTGGACACCAGTTGGAGCCTAAAAGTAAACTCACGATCGTTGCGGCATATTGAACCGCCCACCGATGTTGGGCGAGATCTTTAACTGCCACCACAGACGCCACCAACATATTCCCAAAAACAAGAAAGACAACGTTCTCGTTGATATGAAGGGCATGTCGCTTAGTAGGGGCCAGTGGAGCATATCTGTATGCTCCCAGAGCGGCTGCGAGCAACGAATAGATGATAGTTGAAGCTCCCGCACTAAGTGCGTATACAGCAATTATGCGCCATGCACGTGCTTGTCGGGCCTGTACTCGGAATTCCTGGCTCCACGATGCTTCATGGGTGGTTGTGGCTGCAGAGCACGTTGAAAGGGAGCGGGAAAGCAAATTAGACCCACAAACGCTGTAGTTCCATTTTTCTGAGAAGTACCAGTGGTATTGTTGATGTCGTTAACAACAGACCGATTCCCCATGGGACAGCAAAGAGAATGGAAAGCGTCAATCCGCCTGCGAATCGATGAGGACATAAAACTATCGGGATAAATTGCTGTGTACGTGCCACGTGCCCATATTGAAAATAAGGATGTGGTTATGCTGAAGGCTGCTGCAGAATACGCGAGCAACGTCGAGAGCCTGGCGGTGAGCACGTACTGGGCTGTTGTGAGCACATTTACGCGTCTTTTGTGGGTGAACTTACACTTGCTAGACTCTGATATTTTTGTCTCTCACTCAGCTCGACCATGGCGCGCGAACCCATCGACAAACGAGGCAGTCAGTGGCCGTAGTCAGTAGCCAACTTGCAATTGCACTTTGTCCCCACTTGACGCCCATTCAGCCCGGCCACCACCGCCAGCGCCCACACCATCGGCGACGACATTGACAACGATGCTCGTCGAGGATGCAGACAACGGTCGCGGCTCTGGCTCGGCCCTCAATCCAACCATCCTCACTTCCGTTGGCCTCTCCGCCCTCCTAGCAACTGCACTCGCTTCCATGTCCATAGTACTACAACTCAAGAACTACCGCAAGCCTGTGTTACAGCGGTGAGCCCCTCGTCGAGGGTGACGTTGCCGCAGCTCGCTCTCATCCCGCTTCTGACAGACAGGTCGTTCGTATCATGCTTATGGTGTGTTTGTTGATCATTCCTTATGTTGGTTGGCTCACCTTTTATCAACTCAGATTCCTATTTATGCAATTGCTTCGTTCATATCCCTCCTTTCTTTCGAAGCTGCCGTCATCATCGACGCGATACGAGACATATACGAGGTCCATCTGATGCGCTATGTACTTTCACAAGGGTCCCACTGACCATATATCTTTTCCAGGCATTTGTAATCTACAATTTTTTTCATTTGCTGCTTGCATATCTCGGTGGCGAGCGTTCCCTCCTCATTCTGCTTCATGGCCGTCCTCCGAAGGACCATCTTTTTCCTGGTAGATGTTTTCCTTTCCACTTGACACGCAAGCTCAATCTCTCTGTCAGTCTACATCTTCAAGCACGAGATGGACGCCTCCGATCCATTCACCTTCCTCTGGCTCAGACGCGGCATACTACGTGGGTTATGAACCATCTCCTTTGTGCGACTTCTCTAAAATCTCCGTAGAGTATGTTCAGGTCAAGCCCATCCTCGCAGCTGTCACACTCGTGCTCAAAGCAACCGGAAAATACGGTGACGGTGATTTTCGATCCGACAAGGGATACCTCTACGTCACCATAGTGTACAATATCTCCATCTGTGTTGCCCTCTACTCCCTTGCTATGTTCTGGGTGGTCATCAACGACGACGTTAAGCCATTCAGGCCAATGCCCAAGTTCTTGTGCATCAAGGGTACGCGATCATTGCTCTTATGGTGATACCCAGATTGATTTCTGTCTTCAGGTATCCTGTTCTTCTGTTTCTGGCAAGGAATGGCCATTTCTCTCCTCGTCAAAGTCGGAGCCGTTACTCATGGTACGCCCTTATCTTGCATTTCTACACTCCGGCTCACCTGTTCCCAGTCGGCCCGTACACGGACAGCGAGCACATCTCCCTAGCAATATCTGATACACTCATTTGCTTCGAAATGCCCTTCTTCGCAATTGCACACATGTTCGCCTTCTCTCACACAGACTACATCGACAAGAATGTTCATTATGTGGCTCGCATGCCCTTCTATTACGCGGCGAGGGATGCTTTCGGCCTACTGGACGTACTGGAAGACTCTCGCGCAACGTTCCGTGGCGGTGTGAGCTACCGGACGTTCGAACCTGTCGAGGGTGGCATCCACGTTGGTTCTGGGCGCGATAGAAGGATTCGGGCAGGGCTGCGGTACGCGAAAGGCGGAAAGCAAAAGTATTGGTTGCCTTTGCCCCAGGAGGCAGACCCAGTTGCTGTTACGACCGCACCTCTGCAAGCTGCTAGACAACGCTGGGATCAACATCAGGGGTACGCCCCCCTTATGGCAGAACATGCTGAAGACGTAGTGCACGAAGGACCGTCCTATCGGCAATCTCAATACCAAAACGATGACTCAGCGTTCACACCTGACGATGGCGATGGACTCTCGCTTAATTTCGGCTCACCTCAAGAGGGCGAAGATAGGATATACAATGAGAGCCGTAAGCTCCTTTTTGGGGACTACAACTACCCCGTTATTGACGTCTCGTCCGAGGCTGCACGGATGCTCATGTGGGAGGAGGAGGAACGAATTCTAAGGGACGAACGGGCGGCAGCGTGGGCTTGGAAAGGCGGCCGAGCCAGCGCTGCATACTCCGGTACCAAAGGATATGGTGCGACCGACATTGAGAGCCAAAACCCTCTTCTGCGAAAACCCGAGGCCACAGGTCGACCGTACCCCGCAATTATCGACTATGACAACGACCGTGTTCCCGACATCGATGTACACGGTGTGCGGCTGAAGTGGACTAAAGCTGGGACTGCAGTTCCCCGCGCTTCCTCGTCCCAGAAATCTGTGTCTCGTCCGAAAGGGGATCCCATACTGGAACATGTATCCGATCCGGCTACTCCTAGCAATGAGGGAATGCCAAAGGACGCGGCTGATCTGGTTGTGGAAGACCCTCACGCACTGATACGGGAGATGGAGCAAGAACGACGGCGTAGAGAGCCGGGGCTCGAGGTTGGGACTGGAGTCAAGAAGGCTTATCGAAGGGAGTACCACCAAGGTACCTTCCGCGAGGTTGGCGAGCGGCCTGAAGACTTGCCTGATAAGATGCGGGTCAAGGTTCGGGATGGGACTGACAGTCCGTGGGGTAATGAGGTGTTTGGCCAACCACGAGAGACGAGTGTAACGATCGTGAGGGGCACCGAGCCTTCGCCCCGTGCGAGGGTCGAGTTCCACAATGAGTATCGTGGGTTATCTGGGGGTGATACCAACCCGTGGGCGTAAGATATTTCGGGCTTTACGAGCTTGTACGGTTATTCATGAGAGCGTCATATATTTTATCAAAAGATTTGCAGAATGTCTTCATCAGAAGAATACCTATGCATGTGAATTGTACGAATAACAAGGACGCGCTGGGCAGTAGCGATAAACGCGACTAAGACCTGACCTCTTCGCATTCCTTCAAAACCTGCGTCACGTAACAAACTCGTCCTCACCAGGATCACTTAGAAATGAGAGGATAGGGAAGTTAACCATGTAACAGAAAGGGAGAAGGATACAAAGGCCCTAAATACTTACGAGCAGGGCCGAGGCGATCCAGGACTAAATCAGCGTTGAAACTCATGTTTGAGACTAAATCATTATGGAGAGTCGCTGAACGAGCTCTCAATGAAGACTGACGGACCGGCGGAGGTTCGTGATCCTTAATATTGAACGTATTTGTTTTTTTGCTTAACATTGGCTGGTTGCATCATATTTCAAGAAGAAATTCAAACTGGAGGAAGAGCGTGATAAAATGAAAGGACTGCTTTCTCGACGATTCTAACTGGAGGCTTGCTCCCTGTCCAAAGCTCGGACTGCTCATATCCCTGTCCCAACAAGACTTCCACACCTGGGACTTGCTGCCACAGTGCATCTGACTGCCCCGCAAGCTCCAGAAGGGGGGTCTTGTGAGGCCGATAGGCCATATCCACGACTATGCCTCCTTCCGAGTGACCGAATATTGAGTTTGAGAGGAGAAGTCCTTCGCCCTTGGCATCCGAAGTCGTGGCGGAGGCAGGGACAGTTCCAACGACAATCCCAGGGGGATCCTTCTCCAAGTCCTTCAAGTCCTCCATGACGTGGATGTTGAACGATATTGGGAATCCGGCGATGACGGTCTTGGCAGTCTCACGAGTACGATTGTAGATCAAGATCTTGCCGAGTCCGAGTCGGTGAAGCGCGTATATCGCAGCTCGAGCGGTCCCACCCGCACCAATTATCAGACCGACATCAGAAACTGACCATTTACGGATGGATCTCGCAAGGATAGTGCGTTGGATACCAATCCAGTCCGTATTGTCGCCGTGCAACTCTATGCTGCCGTCCCTCTTTTTGAGAGGAACGACTGTATTGATCGCACCAATGATACGTCCCGCATGAGAGAGTGTATCGAGCAAGGGAATGATGGCTAGCTTCAAAGGAATAGTGACTGATGCACCGCCAAAATCGGGGGAGCGGACAATGGTTTTGAGAGCCTCCAAAGATCCCGTGGTGCTTGGGAAAAGGTCAAATTTGTGGGGTAAACCTAAAGTCTTGAACGCTGTGTTGTGGAGAGTCGGAGAAGGGGATTGCCCGATTGGATCCCCAAAAAGATAGAACTGCTTTGCTGGGATCTGACCAATGAGGTGAAGTGCGCTGTTGATTTGTGACACCGAGAGCTGGCCAGGAGCAGCAGCTACTGAGAGAGCGGGATGAGTTACAGGAGTGAGCGTGGTATTAAGGACACGAGAGAGTTGACCAGCTGCTCCCATATTGATTGCAATCAAGGGTTTGGCCGAACGCGAAGTTGAAACTTTCTGCACGAATCCGTGCAGTGTAAGGTTATCATCGATAGTGTTTGCCTTGCCGACAATTTTGACGACATCCCCAAGACTTGCTCCCAGTGTATACTGTGCTTGTACCTCCGGCCCACTCCATGACATCTTGCCTGACCAGTCATGGTAGGATGCTATGATCTTCGATGACCCTTTGCGATTGGCTAGCTTTTGGATTCGCACATGCGGTAGGGTGGTTTCCACGTCGATGTACTCCGCACCAAGTCGGAGACCGCTGTCCAGTAAACCGAAAAGGTGATCCTCTGATCTATCAGGGAAAGCACCCCCTTGTCCGGCAGTTCGGACAGTATAGACGATTGGCAGGTTTGTGAAATACTTAAGCAACGCGAGCTGTTGGGTGACATAGTCGATTGAAGGAGCACTTGGGACTGTGACCGGACCAGTTGGGGATAGAAGATCCACTCGAAGTTCGACAGCGTCGATTCCAGCGAGGACCGCCACATCTCCCAGGGAATCATCCAGCGATAGCTGCTGAGCGGCAATATCGGGGAAGGTCAAGGATAAGAAATAGGATTTCCTATCTCTGTCGAGATTAACGAGATTGGGGCTGAGGCCCGTAATGTGTCCAAAGAAAGTCCGAACGGCGGCCTGTGTTTTGGCCTTGCCTTTTCGTCCTTCCCCGTCACTGATCTTCGTCAAACTGACAAACTGATGGCTCGAACATTCATGAAACCACGGCTTCCTCCTGCTGTACACTTCTTCAATCTCCTCTCCATATGCGGGTCGTTCCGTTTCCTCCGTAAGATAGTGGACGATCTCCTTGATGTCTCTGGAAATATGGACGATAGGTCCTCGACGCGCTTTGTACTCCTTGAGAACATCTCGAGCATTCGGTGTCTCCACAATGCCCCCTCCCAGACTGATGATCGTCTTCTCCGCCTTGAGCTCCAGCAGTTCCGAGAGAATTGCTGTCTCCGTCTCTCGGAAGGCCTCCCAGCCATTTTGATGCACGCATTCCTTGCAAGTCATTCCATGTCGCTGTTCAAGGAATGCATCGGCATCGAGGTACTCCCATTCCAGTTCCAATGCGGCCATATGCCCGATGTAGGACTTCCCTGCTCCACGCATGCCGATGAGGAGGACTGACGCGTCAGGGCTCTTAGTAGTTTGACTTGTAGATGCTACATCAGCATGGAGGTCAACACCCTCAACAGAGAGCCCGATCTAAATAGCTTCATTATAGGAGAATAAGGAACAGAATATGATAGACGCACCTTGTTCTCCAGGTCATCCCACCAGTTTGGCCAAGTTTTCTCCACGCATCGCTTCTCCTCAAGGATGGTTCCCCTGATGGCCGAGCCGAGCACGCTGAAAGCCATAGCGACACGATGATCATCATAACAATGGACACTGACGCCGGTCTTAAGTTCCTCAATGGGCTTTCCATAGATCTCAAGTCCGTCATCAAATTCCTTCGTTTCTATTCCGAACTTCGCTGTTGGTTGAGGTCACATGCGACGCTCGGAAGGAATTGGAAATACTCACCTAGCTCATCCATCATGGCCTTTATCCGGTTACATTCCTTGACCCTTTGGTTCGCAATTCCAAAGATCCGGGTTGTGTTCGGCCGTCCACTCTCCGTCTCAACCGACCTCTCAGCGAGGGCGGGTGCACTAGCAACGGCAGCAAGCACACTTGCGGTCAAGAAGGCGTCCGTCATTGGCTCCATATCAACAAGCCCGATCGCCCGCAGCTGGCCGACTGGAGGGCCAGTGACAGTCGTCTCGTCCTCCGTCTGTACAACTTTGCAACCCATCGGCTCGAGGACGCCCTTAGCGAACCCGGCGTCACCCTGGAGGGAGGCTGAGCCGATGCTCTCCAACGTGCAGGTTGTACCCGTGATTGCGGCGATAGCCAAGGGGTAGGTCGCAGAGCTCGCATCACTTTCGATACTGTACACGGGTGGAGAGGTATATGGGACATTTGGAATATCATAGATATCCAAGAGTCTCCCTGTACTCTCGTCTTTTCGCCGAGTGACTTGGACACCAAATGTGTGCATCATGGAAACTGTCATGTCAATGTACGGCTGTGAGATGACCTGCCCCCCAATGAGCTCGAGAACGACCGCATCGCGTGCATACGGAGCGCAGAGGAGGATGCTGGAGACATATTGTGAAGAGACGCTTGCAGCAAGTCTGACGTGGCCACCTGCAAAACCATCCTTGTGAGCTGTCACTTTAAGGGGAAGACAACCTTCTGATTCCTGGTAGGCAATTTCTGTGCCATTGGCACGCAAAGCGTCGACGAGCGGACCAATGGGGCGTTGTTTCATTCTCGAATTCCCCGTTACGGTTGTGTGCTTATCTCCTTCCGGAGAGCGGACGAGAGCGCATACAGTAGTCAGGAAACGGGCTGCGGTGCCGGCGTTTTGGAGATAGATCTCCTTGCCGACTGGGGGGGGAACGAGATTACCACCTCCTCCGTGAACCACAAGGGTGTCTCCATTATCTTCCCAAGAGAAAACTGCTCCCTGGATGAGTTGTGAGCCAATGGTCCCCGTCGGTCGACTTATGCATACCTTGAAGTCATTGAGAGCAGCCATCATGACTTGCGTATCATCAGAGTGAAGGAGGTTCTTCAAACGGCAAGTCCCTCCAGCAAGAGCAGCAAGCACGAGAGCTCTGTTGGAGATACTCTTCGAGCCAGGAGTGGCCATGGTCACAGGACTATTTTTCGGGACAGCAGAAATGACTTTGACAGCGTCAGAAAGTGCTTTCCGGATGATATTATCTGGGACCACAGTCGCTTTTGGTTCATAGGTTGCGCCGATTCGGGAAAGAAGCACGACTTTTTTGGCCGGGCCAGTGTTTTTCTTGTCGATCTTCATAATATCCAGCAGACGGTCAACAGTGAGGAGCTTCGAAGCTGGAACGGCGGAGAATCTCGGATCATTGACTGAGATCGGGAGATTGTACGCCTTCAATGCTCGAGTAAGTCGGCCGACTGCGACTTGGCTGAGGATGCCCATTGAACGAGCAACTTCTGCTTCAAGTATCATACCGACAGAGACGCATTCTCCGTGGAGGATAGTTGGGGTAAGAACGGCTTCTATCGCATGGCCAATAGTGTGCCCGAAATTGACAAGGTTTCGGAGACCTGTCTCGCGCTCATCGACTGTAACGATGTGCGCCTTGACGGAGATCGAGCCGGTGATGACTCTCAGCAGGAGTTCCTGTGCTTCCGAGCGTGTGGCCTTGGTACGTCCAGCGTTGTTCAAGGAGGTAGTCTGGATGGCAGCGAAGACCTCTGCTGACCGAGACTCGAGAGCTGAGAACTCATCCCCATTCCAAATGGCAGCAGTCTGAGCAATTGAGAAAGTCAGAGAGTGGCGAGTTTGTCAAGAGCGGGTAGCCGTACTTTCACTACCTCGGCCATTCCATTGGAGAATTCCCGGACAGGCAGAGTTTCAAGTAAGGCAGCGTCGATAAAGATGTACTCGGGCTGCCAGAACGCGCCGATAAGGTTTTTTCCGTGCGCGGTATCGATTGCCGTCTTTCCTCCAACACTTGAATCGACCATGGCGAGAAGAGTGGTGGGAATCTGCACGAAACGCACTCCCCGCATGCTGGGGAAGCATTACGCATGAGTGTGGAAGCAGAGACGCGGGAGAGCGGCACATACAAAGTAGCGGCGACAAATCCGACGAGATCGCCAATGACTCCACCGCCTAGAGCGAGAATGACTGTATCTCTCGTACAGGTTTGGGAGAGAAGGTAATCTTCGATGGCAGCTTTCACCTCTCGGGACTTTGAGGTTTCGCCTGGTGGGATAACGTGGGCGAGGAATCGGCTGGGTGAGGCCCTGGAGGTGAGCAGAGAGTCGAACTCATCCTGGAACTTGTCTAGGTGATAGTTGGCGACGGTTGTGTCGGTGATGAGTACATAGGTCGATGCAGGGATTGTTTCGACAACGGTGCGAACGATGTAAGGGACGAGATGGAAGCCGCAACGGATCGAGTCCTTCCCAAGTATGGATACGGTAGTGATATCGGTCGAGTTGTGAGTGTCGTCGGCCATAGCGAGCTCGCTTACCGCTTAGGTTGGATCCAAGTGGGCAGGTGTCAAACAATTACGCTCGACTCCTGAATCCTAACCCTCGTCGCATTTCCAGCGGCAGACAGCTGAAAACACCCAATATGAATCCGATAACGCGCTGTACGTTTGATTATCAGCGGTTATGCGCGAAACGGCTACCAACTGTGACACTTTCCAGTTATATTTCGTGCTGGCCCTCGGACATCCAGGGTGTCCCGGGCGGGATGCGTAGCTCAGTCCCAGCAAACCCAGAATGCCCCTATATTGTTGAGGGCGCTTGCAACAACGCCTTCGACAATGCCCGGCGCTGCGACTTTGCCAGTCAGTTCACACCCGTCACGGAGCTCGCTGCACACCGCTGCTAATATCCTGCTCGCTATGATCATAGGAATATAAGCCAATCGGAAAATACAGGAGGTTCCTCCAGACCCTCGGTCGCGTCACTCTTTTCAGCATAGTCTCCGCTGCAGGTACAATAACCTATCTTGCCTACAAGGACAGACACCCAGGCCAGCAACTCCCCCCCGATCCTTCAAAGAAGACTATTGTTGTCCTCGGCAGTGGTTGGGCCGCTACAAGCCTTTTGAAGCGACTTGACACCGCGAATTATAACGTTATCGTCATTTCTCCCAGGAACTACTTCCTTTTCACGCCTCTCCTCCCAAGTGTCACAGTCGGTACGGTTTCCCCCCGGGCTATTATCCAGCCTACGCGTTATATCACGCGCCACAAGGCGCGGAGAGTCCTCGTTTATGAGGGTGAGGCATTGGATGTCGACGTGTGTCCTCTCATTCGAATACAATCAGCCGTGCATTTGACCTCTTAGCAGCCAGCCAGCAAGACTGTTACATTCCAGGATACCTCGCCTATTCATGGCGAAGGCGGTCCCTCGACGGTCTCATATGATTATCTCGTGTATGCGGTCGGTGCGGAAACACAGACCTTCGGTATACCAGGTGTCAAAGAGTACTCGTGTTTCTTGAAAGAGCTCTGGGATGCTGAGCAAGTACGTCAAGTGTTTTGTCACTGGATTATGCCCGACTTACGTCGCACGTCGCAGCTCCGATCGAAGACCATGGACTGTAGGCGAAGGTCTCTTGCCCCCAGTGTTTGGCTTACATTTTATCAGGTATTGAATCCGCTGCTTTCCCCGGACAGAGTGACCAGGAGGTCAATCGTCTCCTGCACATGGTGGTCGTTGGTGGAGGTCCGACTGGTGTTGAGTTTGCGTGAATGCCTAGTCTGAAACCTCTTGGATTACCTACTGATCCCCTTTCCAGGGCTGAACTTCATGATTTCGTTGTTGACGACTTGAGGTACTGGTACCCAGGTTCGTGATGGCTATATCCTGGCACTGATCGAAGTTGACACCAACTACTCTAGACATGGCCGATCGTGTCCGAATCACACTCATTGAGGCTCTGCCCTCTGTCTTGCCCATGTTCTCGAGACAACTGATCGGTTACACCGAGTCGACGTTCAAGGAGAACAAAATTGACCTTTTGACACGCACTATGGTCAAAGAGATCAAGGAAAAGTCTGTCGTGGTCCAAGATCCTGAGGGCAAACGGGTCGAGATTCCGTTCGGGCTGCTTGTTTGGGCTGGTGTACGTCTCCCCTTCAGGGACTCTTTACACCCAACTCATACATCCCTCAATAGGGCAACACCCTCCGTCCGGTCACCAAGACCCTAATGGCGAAGCTCGGCGAACACCAACAAAACCGACGCGGCTTGACCGTCGATGACCATCTCGTCCTCACCGGATCCAACGGATCCATATTCGCCTTAGGTGACTGTACCGCGACGTCGTACGCGCCTACCGCGCAAGTCGCCGCGCAGCAGGGACACTACCTCGCCCGAATATTCATGCAAATCGCGGCGCGGGACGAGTACCAGGCCGAAGTGGATGAGCTGAAGCGTATCAAGGCGCCACTTGAAGCGATTGATACTGCTACAAGGAAGTTCAACAAAGCCAGTGCGCTCAGGCCGTTCCATTATACCCATCAGGGAAGCTTGGCGTATATTGGGAGCGATAGAGCGATTGCCGATATGCCATTTATGAACGGAAATGTGAGTTCTATTTTCCATAAACAGATGAATAGTTTGCTAAAGGCTGTCGGTGTAGTTCTCGAGCGGTGGCGTCGCGACGTTTTTGTTCTGGCGGAGTGCGTACATTAGCAACCTGTTCTCTCTGAGGAACCGTTCGCTGGTTCTTCTGGACTGGTTCAAGGTCCTCCTCTTTGGACGGTGCGTTTCAACCGGCATTGTTTTGGCTTCAGGTTCACTTGGCTTACTATCACCTCTCAGCGATGTCAGCCGAGACTGAACCTCATCGAGGAGGGTTACCACCCGAACAGAGGGGAGATCCTCGATTTTATTTTGCATTGGAACCTAGATCGACTCTAGACGATAGATTATGTGCCTCCTCGCGCTGACCCCAGTACATACACCCTTCCCTAAGGTCCACATGACTAGTTCAGTGACGAATTACTCTACCTGGAATTTAGTATTCGGTTTCTAAACACTACCATCACCTTCACATTTACCGCTTCAAGAAGAAGTTTTGAGTTTTGATCGAGATCTCACATGATATTTATTCACCCGTCCTTGACGCACTTGTGCTTAAGGATGTCGTCGCATCCCACTCTTGGAATGCCGCTGGACAGGGGGCTACCATGAAACCTTCGGAAGGCCATTCTTCACAAGTCTTCCTCAGGTCTGGTTGGTTAAATAAACTGCCTCTGGTTACCAAAGCGCTTCATCATCCGTCTCATGCTAGCCTCAACTGTACCCAGGCTCGCGGACTTCGGGACAGAGTAATCAACTATCCTCCAGCTCTTCGTCACATCCTGGATGTCACTCTGAATGCAGGCGCCCAAGACGCTGAAGAAGGCGACAGGTGAGGTAATATAAGTCTCCTCGTCTCCGAACAGGGGAAATTCATACATTTAGATATAGAGTGTTGGATTGAGCAGCGGGTCGGTACTTCTGTTTCTGCAAGGGTCTTGGGGTGCGGACTGAGGAAGAGACTGGTTACGTCCCGGCAGTATCGTTATCGGGCAGTCGAGTCTTAGAGCTAGAGGAAAAGGATCAAGAAAAGTGAACAGAAACCGGGGCAGTCCCGATTCGAGATTCAGACTGGAGGTGATCTACCAGTCCGTACATGCTTATATGGAGTCTATAAGAGGATTAGTGCACGTGGCGGAGAAGATCCGAATCTCGAAGGCGGAGAGGATATTGTATGAGAGAACTTCGGAAGACAGGTGGGTCGTGAGGAATACAGCACAACCACACGGAGAGTATCCAGAATGCAGCGTCTATGACGTTTGAAGGTGTTGGAGTTGATGATTCCTCCAACTACTGGCCGGGTGGTAACGCACCCTTACTAGATTTAGGGAGTCCCGGGTTCGAACCCGGTCGGCCGATCTTTTCTCTTCCTACAGAAGGAAGGAGAGGCCATCAAGGTGAACTGGGCGGGTAAACGTGAAACAG
>Ga0307513_10006701_pt1 | contig 15028 bp, 13 predicted proteins | sample 15_EM_MG_FD_202174 | JGI IMG/M metagenome (GOLD analysis project Ga0307513, IMG submission 202174) | Populus trichocarpa ectomycorrhiza microbial communities from riparian zone in the Pacific Northwest, United States - 15_EM | ecosystem: Host-associated > Plants > Roots > Unclassified | place... | reverse complement strand
GTCGTGTAAATCCGCTTGATCGCGACATAAACCCGTTCATCGACATCCATGTCATCCCGCGGTCGCGTCGAAGCACGTCCCCCTCGTCCTTTGTAACCAGGACCGACGGACTGATAGTACGCGCTGCTGTCAGCTGGGTGATCGCCCTTCCACGGCCGGTTGTCCCATTCGTCATAATGCAGGTCGACGGCTTTGTACACTGAGGAGAAGGTTCCTGTACCGAGGCGATCTATGAGTTCGTACGAGTACTCCAGCTCTGGGACCGAGCGATGGAGTTCTCGAATTTCACGAAAGATTTCTTCTTGCTCTTCGGTTTCCCGGCGGGAGAGACTGTCGTATTCGTTGGGTGATGAAGGGCGCGAGGATTGTGGGGAGGAGAACGGAGAAGATTGTGCAGATGAAAGGGGTGTGAGTGGAGATAAAGAACCCAGGCGCGAGTCGGACTGGTGGGGTGCGTCTTGCATTTCCTCGTCCACCACAAACACCTCTGAGATCTCTTCTGGTTCGTCAACGAAGTCTTCCTCGTTGTTCATTACCAGTGGTAGGTCTTCGTCCTCATCTGGAAGGGCTTCCTCGGGCTCCTGAAAATTTTCTGGCTGCTCCACCTTATCCAGTCCGCGTGGCGTCAACTCTTCTTCAGGCTGAAATGGAATCGTCAACTCATCCTCGCCCTCCATGTCGTCGTCCACATCAAAAAAAGGTTGCGGTACAGATCTGAATGACGCGCCACTGCGACTCGGCCCTGCCTTTGGTGTTTGCTGCATAGCCTTCCTCTGTTTTAACGCTTGAAATGAAGGAATTTCCCCGACAGTTTGTTGGATATGGCTCTGATATTCATCCTTTGGCCATTTCCCGAGCTCGTCAGAGTCTGAGAGATATTCCGTGTCTGCCTGGGCCAATATACGTGCGTACGCCCTGTTAAGTGGGTCTGAAAAGCGGGCCTCGAGTGGGTTTGAAGAATGATGAGAAAATTGCATGAAGTTTCTTTGAAAAGCCAGGAAACAAGTTAATTTCTCGGGAGAGATCAAGCGCGTTGGTCACATGATCGTTTCTGGTTCAAATACATATGTAAACGAATAATTGTTTCAACGGATTTGAACGTGTTTAAAAAGGATAATTTTGGCTTACAACTCAAAGTTCTCGGAGGGAAATTTTTTGAAGGGCATTCCGAAATGAAAGAAAAAAAATGACCACCGCAGGACTCGAACCTGCAACCTTTTGGTAACCGTTGAGCAATCGAAGCCAAACGCGCTACCATTGCGCTAGGTAGCCATAGATAGTTAATGACAAACGTACAACCTGACCTCCTGACACGAGGTATTGGTCACCTGGCCGGCGACTTCTGTAAGTCATCGGTCTTTTCCTTTCGTCCTCCACGTCGAGCTCGACATCGGGTGCACCAACGGGCATATGAACCTCCAGGGCATCCTCAAGAGCACTCTATTTCAGCAAATTGCCCCCCTTATCGTCCTTTTCTTGGTCCCCGCACTTATTCTTTTTGCCGCTCAACGCCTTCGTCGTCTGAGTCTCGATAGACTCTTCCTCGGTTGGTATCGGAGATTCAGCATGGGTCTCGAGAGCTTTGGCTTCTCGATTCCTTGGCTTTGGTCCTCGGATACCGTAGCCGGCTCCAGCACACATGGCAAGCGGCATACGCGCAGTGGCGGGTCCTCCAGGTCCAAGGGTGGTGTAAAGACCCGAGCCGACCAAATTGCGATGAACGACCTTGGCAAAAAGCAAGGTCAACATGGTATGTCTTCTTCGCTTTGAGTAGAAGAAATAGTCAAGTAACACTTCCGCCAGATGATGAAGCACAGTACTATCCTGGTCTGGTCAACATTTCGGGAACATATTGTTTCATGAACTCTACCTTACAGGTTAAGGACTCTCTAAGTAATTGGCAATAGTTGCTAATACTTCGTCTTGCAGGCAATGGCTTCTTTGACGTATCTTCAACCTCATATCGACGCCATTCACTCTCGAGCAGAAGCTCTGGACGTTCCAACGCCTGCAATAGACACCCTGCAGGAGCTATTCAAAAGTAATTATTCCTACTTAGCTCGTGGAAATATATTAACTATTTGCAGACCTCAACACTCCAAAATCAAGATACCACTCCCTACGTCCTCACGATATAATTAGCGTTCTTTCCACGCCTATACCGGGTACTAATCGCAGCCCATTGTTCTCCTCACGCGAACACCAAGACGCACAAGAGCTCTTCCAACTTGTGTCGGAGCGCATCAAGAATGAAATGCTGGCAGTGGAGAAGGAGGGGTTGAAGGACCGAGGCATGGCAGGTGTCCTGGAGCTCCAAAAGTCCCCTGGAGCAGAAGACGACGGAGTGCGAGGCTCGGCCAACAAGAGTGTCTTCGACGGGTTGACCGCCAATCGGAGAAGCTGTGTGATGTGTGGGTATACAGAAGCGGTGATGCATTTTGGTTTTGATAATTGGCAGTTGCCAGTCCCACTTTTGGTAAGCATCAGTAAACCAGTTTTTTTCTAAGAATTTCCATTCATTTCAATTTCAGACGTCGTGTAGACTGGAAGCCTGCCTTGAAGAATACACTCGGCTAGAAATGCTCACCGACTGCATTTGTCGGAAATGCTCTGTTCTCGCTACGCATAAAAGACTTCTGGAAGAGATGAAGACTCTTCAAGAAGCCTTGGCACCCCAACCATCTACGATTCCCACAACATCCACCCCGTTTGAACCGGGCTCGCCGATTGCATCTTCGTCATCCATGCCTTCGCCAACTCCGCCCAAGCGAGCTAAAGTTTCGAATTCAAAAAAGAAACGATACAAGGAAGTGAAGAAGATGGAAAAAAAGGTGAAAATCGCCCTGGAAGAAGGCCGTATCGAGGACGAGTCGTACTTGGAAGGTGTCAGGATAGAAAAGGTAGTAAGCTCAGCGTCAACCAAGCAAGCTATGATCGCAAGGGTGAGCGTCATCATTTTACGAACGATTGCACCCACATATTGACGTAAAAAAATCTTCAGCCGCCTCCTGTGCTAGCTCTGCACCTCAACAGATCGGTCCACTATGGACAATACGCTTCCAAAAACACCATCCGCGTGCAATTCCCCGAGGTCCTTGACCTAACACCCTATACCACATCCGGAAGTCTCTCCACGGACCCAATTAATGCATTATCAACCCCATCGCCACGTCCTTCCTCTTCTATCCAATCCCAAAGCGCCTCCTCCAGTGCTACTGTCAGTAGCAGCATTAGTACTACGTCGAGCAATCCAAAACGCTCGACGACACCAACGCCTGAGACGTACGCGCCTGGGTTGCAGCGAACGATATACCGCCTCGCTGCGGTGGTGTGTCACTACGGACAACACTCGTTCGGACATTATATTTGCTATCGCAGAAAACCCCGGCGAATAGGGGGGAAATGGATACCCCCTACCTTGGTCGATCCGCTGCTGCTAGAGAACGAACAAGAGGAAGACGCGGAGAAGAAACCTAATGGGTCCGCGCACACCACGAAGACGCCAGAATATTTTGGCTCTTCCAGTCTTGGCGAGGGACGGTATTACTGGGAAGATCGAACGGAGGAGGATGTAGGTACGGGGCGGGGTTGGTTGAGGATCAGCGACGATGCGGTGTCGGAGGTTGGGATTGAGAGTGTGTTGGCGGAGAGCAGTGGAGCATTCATGCTCTACTATGAGCGGGCGATTCATCCGAAACCTGGGGTATATTTGCTAAGTCGACAGAAGAAGGCGTCGGAAGGCGTGGGTCGAGACGATGAAAGGAGAACGAGGAGTCGAAGTCGAGTGCGGAGCGTCAGTGTTTATGATCTAGACATGGACGGTCTGATAGATGGGGATGGGGACTCGTTCAGTGTGGACTCGGAGGAGACGTTGAAGCCTGAGATGAAGGTGGTGCATCTGAATGGGAGTGTTGGGTCGCTCGTCAGCGAGGTTGGTGTCGGTGTGATGAAGGTGCCGAAGAAAGGCAAAGACAAAGAGAGGTCGAAATTGGATCCTGAGAGGGGTATAGAGACGATGAGCATGAGTGCGCAACTGCCCATACCCTCTGCCTCTTCTTCCTTATCTTCGACGAGCGTTGGGGCGAGGATAGTCAGGAGTGTGAATGCTCGCCGACGGACGACTGAGACAGCGGCTCCGACTACGAATGGCGTCTCTGCCCATTCTTCACCTTCGCCGGAACCAACATCTTCTGCCACCACACCTACGCTGGCAAATGGCTCTGCTGTTCACGACCAAGAGCAAGAATTCGACGATAAGATTCTAGCAGATATGACCGCCTCTGCACCATCCATACTCTCGACACGGAACTTGGAATCCCCGACTCGGGCCTTGAATGGGCAACAGTTGGCCACGACGACGAACGCGCATTCGACCCCGAATAAATTAGGAATTGGATCAAAGAACACGAGAGTGCACCACTCGCCCCCTAGGGCTGGTGTGAAACTCAAAGCCCAGTAATATCGGTTCTCTCGGTCCTCGAGCTCGTTCAAGTTTACATAAAGATCCAAATCCAAAAGGAGTCCTTGTTATACCTCCATCCTTATTCCCCCCCGCCTCTCTGTTTATCCAATCGACCTTGCTTTTGTTCTTTGCATCTTACATTATTCACTCCGCCTTCACATCATATGACCTGCCTTCATCCATTACTTTTTATCATACTTACATTCCGGTATTTGGGTTCATACATCCTGTACATATAACTCGTGCTACTGATCTGGTTGTACAGTTTTCTTGATTTTTTCTGCTCTTACTCCGGCCCCTTGCAAAGTACTACTGTATTTTTACGCCTTTGACTACAGTATCACCAAATTTCCGACTGCAAGGATATGTTGGCGTAGCTGACAACCGAAGTCCATAATGCCGAGAATCAACGTTCGGTTCGGGGTCAATTGGTAATCGTTGTGACTTGATCCCTGTGATTGTCATAATTGTCAAGTGTCCCATTGACAATCAACCACGCGTACCCGAGCCCTAGCCCTATTCATGTCATCTCGATGTTCAATTAGCGGCGCTTATGGATTTTTTTTTTGACTCTTTCCTCCCACTAGCGCGCGCGAAAGGTACACCCCACCATAATTGGCCTAGCATCGTGGAGCGGGAAGCCGGACCGAGCTGAACAGGGCGTAATTGGTGGCGCCGTCGTGGTGGGAGGTAGGTCGGCTTGCGCTTGCTGACGAAAATTGTTGGATGCACTGCTCCATGACATTGGACTTGTCTATCTATCATGTATCTTTAATGAAACGGGGCATCCCGGAGAGCTCAGGATTAGAACAAGGGGCACGAAACACTCACCGCTTGTCTGCTCATTGACACTGGTTTGCCGATTGTCCACTGGAATCTGTTGGGAATCTGCTGGGTTTCCGTTACTTTCCTATGGCTGGCCACACATACTGGAGCTCCATTCACCCAATATGACACTCAATCTGCAGTCCTTTCGGGAGAGTTTTCTTCAAGGTTACTTATGCTTGTACTCGCGTCGCATTCTAATCCAGATTTGCAAGGGCTCCGAGTGCACATACACGAAAAAGGGAATACTCTTGGAATACTCTGCGATTGGATGTCAGAAAATCTTGTGCCTGATTGTCAAGATTGGCAAAGTATCACCGCCCACATGGACAGACAGTATATATGTATGTTGAAATGATGCAGTGCACACATTTTGTGATTGGTAGAGATCACCCTGTGCAATGCAATTGATCCGCGGTATTTGACGTGAGCCATCTAACTGAAGTGTCAAAACCTACTGCAGGCAGGCAGGACAATCGCTTTCTCGGGACCATTGTAGGCGGATCTTTCGAGCAAGCTTGTTTCTAAACGCGAAGTCATCTTTGAAGGACGATCGAGGAAGTCTGGGTTTAAAGCTGACCAGGCTACTGGCTACTGCGTCAGTTTATATCTTTCAAGGATAGTGGCGAAAAAAGGTACCGGTTCGACCTCGTTTCTCGTTCATTGCTTCCGTGAATCTGATCCGCCTCGGGGAATTAAGCGCAGCTACGTCAATGTCATGAAAGAAAATTTATGTTTCGACCTCACACACAGCCACTCTGTCAAGACTTCGACCTCAAATACCTGCCCATTGCAGGTACTATGTCTTTGTGATCTCATGCAGTCTTAACGCCATCTTCACCCTCACTTCGTTGGCGTTGTACCCCGTTGACATGAATTCTTCCAGTCCAAGCGCCTGCTTTACTGCACAGACAATCCCTGGACAATTCGGGAACGACAAGTTCAACCCTGACGTTGGAGGTGCCGCAGTTGCCTTTAGCAGTGAGGTTTATGTGTAGTTAACCGCCAACTTGAATTAACCAGTTGTCTACAGATATTGTCATTAATGTCTCGCTCCGTAGGTTGCATGCGTTCTAAATAAGTATAGAGCTCACTTCATTTCTACAATAGCAATTCTTCTGCGGTGGGCACATGAAGACATCCACACCATAGTTATAATGCTCCTTTTCCAAGTCTACCCTATCATGTTAGCGACGGCGGCGAGCATCAATAGCGATAATCTCAGTCTTTTCGACGCCCATTTCGCAGTGGCTGTAACAGCGTCGCCTGTTTCAGTGTACTTGGCCTATTCTGCGGCTCGAGACGTGTTTAACAGACCAAACATGCTATTCCGAAAGCTAGCCCATGGGAAGACCTTGATTCGGTGCCTAGGGCTCGCCCTTCCGGTGCTCTGGTTCGCGATCAATTTAACAATATCGTTCTCCCCACGAGCATTTAGAAACAGCCCAGAAAATTGCCAGAAAATGACAATTATAGGCTGGTTCGAATTTCAAGTCATGTCGAACTTCATTGGTGTGCTTGACGTGATGGGACGACGAGATCTTTGGAATGACCTTCATGACAGAGGAGGTCTAGGTGCCATTTCATTAGCCCTCATGTGGATATGGGGAGTATATCTTGTTCGTCATCGTTACGATATCTTGAATGAGATTCGATTACGGCAAGAACGACAGGCGACCCATAACTTCTTCCGCAGGAAGTTGTTCGCAGTCTGGAGTGTGGTTTCGGCATCTTGGTGAGCGCCTATATCTTTCCGTCTTAAACGAAGCCCACTGACTGACTTATCCTTAGGTCTGTAGTGACCCAATCACATCCATGGACTGTCATTGCGATCATCATGTGTTTGCATTGGAGCTGGGTGCTTGGAATTTCGAAAGGGATGATCATCGAGAACTACCAATTTTCTTATGGCCAGGTATGGTATTGGTTCTTCTTTGTGGTCGTGCCACCCTTCACTATTATCTTTCTTGTAGATTATGTCTCTTTTTTCAATTGTCCCACCCTTGATGTCAATCGGCAGGCTCGTTCAAGCTCGCCGGAAACCTCTGCTCGCGTTTCTCAAGGATCTTCCCAACTCGTTCAGCGAGGGCGTTCGATTTCTCCTCACAGGATCGCCAAACCCTTGGCTCGTGCATGAGAATAAGACCATGCCTCTAGAGCCTATCTCTATCTGCGCCTTGGAGCAGTATTGGCCTGTAGGTGAGGTTGCCTTGACCCTGAAACAAGCGCCGCGGCTAACTTGAAATGCCTGTACAGTATGCCTTGTTTGGCTCGTGACCAACGTAGTGGACGTCAGATGGATTATGGCTTGTGAGTTAATCAATTCTGGTGGATAGAATAATTTCTCATTTTATTTTTCACAAAAAGACGTCAAAGCTGGCTCAATTCCGAATCCACGTACACCCGTCAATGATCCACACAGCGCATGGAAACCGTTTTCCGTTGCTAGTATGCAATTTATTCAATCCCTGATGTTCGTTTATTGAATTTTATGTGCATGTTACAGCGTACATATTTGGCTACCTCGTTTGCTGGATTAACATTCTCGTGTGGACGGCATATTTTGATAGCTATCCTCCGTCTGGTGGATTCCCTACCCGTGTTTCTTGGTGGAGCCTGAGGATCAGCGACACTCGGGGAAGGATATTGCGCCAGGTCCAACTGATGCTTATTCCAGTAGCCTTCCTGATGTCTATTGGTCCTCTCTTTGCGCCCATTGCTGCCCTTCCACTTGCTCAACAGGTGAGCCTTTCCTACCCCAGGAATAACAATCAGTTACTGATATCAATTTCAGTGGCAATGGACTCACTTTTGCGATTCCTTTGCAGGAGAAGCAATTCTCAATGGTGGGACGAATCCATCGCAAATACCCACCGCCTCCTTCTACTACCCGAGTCAGACCAATAGCTCTGTTCTCGAATTTAATTTCGACTATTCACTTGTAGCAAATACAACTGCAACACCAGGCACCCTCAACTCCCAGTTTCTCGTTTTTAATGCCCCCTCGGGTTCTTTCATCCCTTCTGATATTTTGGCGATCACCTACGATGTTCAAAAGCAGGAAATTTCTGCAAACTGTGCGGAGGGACTTTGTGCTTTCGGGAATTACAGCACGACACCCTACTTATCCTTTACACTCCAGAACTCAAGTACGGGCGCAATAACTCAGCTGCGCGCTGTCGACAAGGAGTGGAAGTTCCCCGACGACGCTCCCAGTGTTTCCCTTCGTTATCCGAACATGGGTGACGAACCAGGCAGCATAGTCCTACAGAGTTCCGTAACCCAAAGGAACCACTGCGAAACATTGAAGGTCTGTCTTTCCTCGGGGACACCTGACTTTGCTACACTCGCGCCCCTCGGTGTTCTCTTGATGGCCCAGCAGACTTATGCAGAATATTGCTTACGGCCTCGAATATACTCAATTTAATTATAAGGATTATCCCTTTCAAATTGTAGGCTCCCCTGTATACCCATGTCATGTAATCTTTAGATTCCTTCTGGACTATTATTTATTGTAGACAGCGGTTCCAACTATGAACTTTGGCGTCCCTGCTCATTCTTTACCTTCGCCAGAACCGATATCTTCCGCCACCACACCTACATTAGCAAATGGATGCGCTATCCATGACCAAGAGCAAGGTCTGCCACGATTCAGACGAACGCGTATTCGAGTCCGAATAAACTAGGGATTGGATCAAAGAACACGAGAGTGTACTCACCCCCTAGGGCTGGTGTGAAACTCAAAGCCCAATAATATCAGGTTTCTGTCCCTGAGCTCGTTCAAGTTTAGAGAAAAGCAGTCCTTGTTGTACCTCCATCCTTATTCCTCCCCCCCCCTCTCTCCATTTATCCAATCCACCTTGCTTTCGTTCGTCGCATTTTACAAACATAGTTAGCTAATACAACCATTCCATCCCATCCAGACTACTTCCCTTCACTGACTAGCTAGCGAGGTCGCTTAGGCTATCTGAGTTACTTATCTAGCATAGTAGTTAGCTAATACAACATTCCAATGAAATTCCATTCCATTCCATCCGATCAACAACACAGAGGCATAGGTTATGGAGATAATGAGAGGTAGTTGAGGAGGGAACTCATCAGCATGGGGAACTCACCAGCATGACAAAGGTGTAAAACAGAGGTGAAGATAAAAGATCAGATCCGTCAGACGTCCCCTGATCTTTCAATCCACAAAATGAAGGCATAAGTACTATTAGAGATGATGAGAGGTAGTAGAGCACAAGCTGACGAGATAAACTCACCTGCGTGGCAAGGGCGCACGGCGGAAAATGGGGACGATGAGAAAAACAAGACAAGCGTCACCCAAAAGCAGAATTTGGGCATCAGTTGAACCCGTCTCTGCCAAGTTTCACGTCGTAAACAGCATCAACTCGTTCGGCGATAAGGTTATTAACAAGACGCCCATGCCTGTGATGACTAAAATGGGCGTGCTGGATTTACACATCGATAGTTGAACATGTTGCCGAAAAAGGTGACACAGTGGATATGGGAGACTTGCAGTCGAAGACGGTCTGCAGGGTATCCCGCAAACAGAAGAAACCAGGAGGCAGCCAGCATAGCCACACTCAAAAAAACCTGAAAAGGCTTCGGGGTCGAGTGGTGGCTTGATCCGTGTCGGCACAAAATTGACGATCCCACGAGTGTCCACGAAATCTACCCGCCCTATATATCTCGACGTTCCATCAGCGACGCTTATGGATGTTTTGGAACCCTTTCTCCCACTAGCGCGCCCGAAAGGTCTACCCCGCAATAATTGATCTAGCATCGTCGAGGGAGAAGCCGAACCGAGCTGAACAGGGCGTAATTGGTGGCGCCGTCGTAGGTTGGTTTATTCGGGCTGCACTTGCCGACGAAAGTAGTTGGATGCACTACTCCACGGTATTGGACTTGTCCATCTATCATGTATTTTTGATGAAACAGGGCATCCCAGAGTTCAGGATTAGAACAAGGGCGCGATTGACTCACCGCTTGCCTGCTCATAACTCTGGTTTTCCGATTATCCACTAGAATCTGCTGAGAATCTGCTGGGTTTCCGTTATGTGGCAGGTCACACCTACTGGAGCTCTTTTCACCCAATATGACATTCAATTTGTAATCTTTCCGGCAAGGTTTTCTTCTAGGTGACTCACGCCCGCACATTTTTCGTATTTTAATCCATCACACCTGCAAAGGCTATGCGAGTGCACTATACGAGAAAGGGAATACCCTGCGAATGGAAATCGGTGTCTGAATGATGCTCTGCACACATCTTGTGATTGGTCTCCATTCCTAACCAGGGGGCGCCCTATTCAATGCGATTGGTCCGCCGCATTTGACTTCAGCCATCTATATGATGTCCTTCGTCAAGACTTCGACCTTAAATACCTGCGCATTTCAGGTATATCATGATGATTCATGCAGTCTTAGCACCATCTTCCCCCTCGCTTCGTTGGCGTTGTACCCCGTTGATATGAGCTCTCCCAGTCCAAGCAACTGCTTCAGTGCACAAACAATGCTTGAACAGTTCGGGAACGACAAACTTAACCCTGACGTTGGAGGTGCCGCAGTTGCCTTCAGCAGTAAGGCCCACGTCCACGTGTAACTAACCGCCAACTTGATCTAACCAATTGTCTACAGATATCGTCATTAATGTCTCGCTCCGTAGGTTGCATGCATTCTAAACGAGTATATACCTCACTCCACTTTCTATAACAGCAATTCTTCTGCGGTGGGCACATGAAGACATCCACACCACAGTTATAATGCTCCTTTTCCAAGTCTACCCTATTATGTTAGCGACGGCGGCCAGTATCAATACCGACAATCTCAATCTTTTCGACGCCCATTTTGCAGTGGCTGTAACAGCGTCTCCCGTTTCCGTGTACTTGGCCTATTCTGCAGCTCGGGACGTGTTTAACAGACCAAACATGCTATTCCGGAGACTAACCTCTGGGAAGGCTTTGATTCGGTGCCTAGGGCTCGCCCTTCCGGTTCTCTGGTTCGCGATCAATTTAACAATATCGTTCTCCCCACGAGCATTTAGAAACAGCCCAGAAAATTGCCAGAAAATGACAATTATAGGCTGGTTCGAATTTCAAGCGGTGTCGAACTTCATTGGTGTGCTCGACGTGATGGGACGACGAGATCTTTGGAATGACCTCGAAGGCAGAGGAGGTCTAGGTGCCATTTCATTGACCCTCATGTGGATATGGGGAGTATATCTTGTTCGTCATCGTTACGATATCTTGAATGAGATTCGACTTCGGCAAGAACGACGGACGACTCATAAATTCTTCCGCAGGAAGTTGTTCGCAGTGTGGAGCGTGGTTTCGGCATCTTGGTGAGCGCCTATATCTTTCCGTCTTAAACGAAGTCCACTGACTGATTTATCCTTAGGTCTGTAGTGACCCAATCACATCCATGGACTATCATTGCGATTATCATGTGTTTGCATTGGAGCTGGGTGCTTGGAATTTCGAAAGGGATGATCATCGAGAACTACCAATTTTCTTATGGCCAGGTATGTTAATGTTATTAGTTCTTCTTTGTGGTCGTACCACCCCCCATTATTTTCGTAGATTATGTCTCTTTTTGCAATAATCCCGCCCTTTATGGCAGTCGTCAAACTCCTTCGAGTTCACTGGTCGGAATCTCTTCTTCCCTTTCTCAAGAAGCTTCCTGACTCGTTCAGCGATGGCGTTCGATTTCTCCTCACGGGATCACCAAACCCTTGGCTCCTACATGAAAATAGGACCTTGCCTTCAAATCCTATCTCCATCTCCGCCTTGGAGCAGTATTGGCCTGTAGGTAAGCTTACCTTGACTCTGAAACAAGCGCCGCGGCCAATCAGAAATACCTGTACAGTATGCTTTGTTTGGCTCGTGGCCAACGTAGCGGACGTCAGATGGATTATGGCTTGTAAGTTAACCGATTCTGGTGGATTGAATGGTTCCTCAATACTTTTTAAAGACGTCAAAGCCGGCTCAATTCCGAACCCACGTACACCCGTTAATGATCCACACAGCGCATGGAAACCGTTTTCCGTTGCTAGTATGCAATTCCTTCAAATACCTGATGTTCGTCTGCTGAGTTTCATGTGCATGTTACAGCGTACATATTTGGCTACTGCGTTTGCTGGATCAACATTCTCGTGTGGACCGCATATTTTGATAGCTATCCTCCGTCCGGTGGATTCCCTACCCGTATTCCTTGGTGGAGCCTGAGCATAAGCGATACTCGGGAAAGAATATTGCGCCAGATCCAAATTATGCTTATTCCAGTGGCCTTCCTTATGTCCGTTGGTCCTCTCTTTTCGCCCTTTGCTGCCCTCCCACTTGCTCAACAGGTAACATACACTTCAGAAATAACAATTCGTTGCTGACATCGATTTCAGTGGCAATGGACTCACTTTTGTGATTCTTTTGCAGGAGAAGTAATTCTGAATGGTGGGACTAATCCATCACAAATACCCACCGCGTCTTTCTACTACCCGACCCAGACCAATAGCTCCGTCCGCGAATTTTATTTCGACTATTCATTTCTCGCAAATAAAACTGTAACAACAAGAGACATCAACTCCCAGTCTCTCGTTTTTAATGCACCCCTGGGTGCTTCTTTCATCCCTCCTGATATTTTGGCAATCACCTACGATATTCAAAACCAGGCAATTTCTGCAACCTGTGCGGAAGGACTTTGCGCTTTCGGGAATTACAGCACAACACCCTACCTATCTTTCACACTGCAGGACTCAGGCACGGGCGCAATAACTCAGCTGCGCGCTGTCGACAAGGAGTGGAAGTTCCCCGACGACGCTCCGAGCGTTTCCCTTCGTTATCCGAACACGGGTAGCAAACAAGGCGGCATAGCCGTACAGAGTGCAGTGACCCAAAGGGACCACTGCGAAAAATTGAAGGTCTGCCTTTCTTCGAGGACACCTGACTTTGCTACACTCGCACCCCTCGGTGTTCTCTTGATGGCCCAGCAAACCTATGCAGAATACTGCTTACAGCCTCGATTATACTCAATTTAATTATAAATAGTATTCCTTTCAAGTTGCGGACTCCCTGTATACCCATGTCATGTAATCTTTCTGGACTATTATTTCAAAGACTTCATAAATGCTGCGCGGATTGTTGTAACACCTTCATTTTTCTCCCGCGTTGGCAATGGATTCCAGCGATAGGAAGGGCCTGGAAGTGAATGGAAGAAACCTTTAGACCATTTTAGAAACAGTCTATATGGCAAGGAATGAAAGGTGAATGTCGAAAGTTTGTAGCGACAGAATGCCCAAAAAGCGACCTTGACACTGACTAACAGCGTTGTAACTTGTCAAGAACCAAGGTAATAATGTTGAGCTTCGTATTAGGCTTTGAAAGTGGCGAGACATGGAAAAACATTCCGAGGCACCTTTGATATACGCTACGTCTGAATTACGTTCGGTATAATCCTGGGGAATCTGTAATACAGTGTATGCGGGAATAATCATGATGGTAATATTAATAATGACTTGACTTAGATACATGCCTGTCCTCCCGGCCATTCTTTATCGAAGATGAACATCGACAGCCGATGTGAATAACTTGCCTAGAGATGCTCAAATAAAGCACCCTGAATGACCTTGGTCACATCCAAAGGGTTATCATTGCTCTTTGACGTTATCGATGCCGTTTAGCCAGTCCAGGATTAACAGCTTCTTGGATCTTATCGCTTCAACGTGCGTCGATGTTTGCTGGTCGAATTCACGGAGCGTCTCATCGTCGAGCCATGTGCCATCGCCACCCTGTTTCTGTCGCTTCGAACTCTTTGGTGCCGGCATAGGTGAACCTTCCTGTTCGGGAAAATTTCGCTTCAAGGAGTTGCGAAGCACCCGATGAGTACTGGTGTGTACGCTATCGTTGTCGCTGACGTCAGAGTTGCCATTGCGAGGATTCATGTAGAAGGCTTGTCCATCTGGTTGACCTCTGTCGACCGCCCGGCTCCATCTTCTCCAGATATTGAGAACCTTCAACATATCCACAGCCCGGCCATCTGCAGGCCAGTCGGTCGGGCCAATAAGTTTGGCGCCGGTGTTGCATATGACGAAGCGAGGATGGACATGTGAGACGATCACCGGGAAATCATGATAGGGGTGGGGATAGAAGGTAAAATCAAGTGGCGGCTTATCATCGTTGCTCGGAGGCGATTTTTGGCGATGAATCGGTACAAGACGCATATCTTGGTGTGCAAGGAGCGTGTATTTGTAGGATGGTTGCTGTTACCGATCTAAATAAGCAATGTACCAACAGATAAAGTACAATATTGTACGCACATCAATAATAGGGAATTTTTTGTTTCTTGCATTGTGGTACGCGTTGATGATTGAGGTCTCAGGGAGGAGCAGCCAACGGCTTGAATGAAATAACTTGTAAAATTTTGAACTGACTAAAACGGACGTAAGGGTAAAGAAGATACACTGGGTTGGAAAAACGTACGGCGGATAACATTGGCGCGAGTATCGACGTTCAATGTGAATCGGGGCATATTCCACGCAAATTCAAGACTATCGAGCTGGAAGAGAAGGTTAGTCACGGGCGAACAGTAGACCCCAAGGAGGAAGCCTAACCAGTCCGTTTTTCGTCAACCTTGGCAAACAGTGGACATACTCCACAGCATTGGATTCATCTGTATTTTCGATAAGGCAGCGTTTCCCAGTGAGCTTCGAAGTAGCACGGTCGACCCTCCGCTTGGCTGCCGCTGACATTG
>Ga0307513_10006700_pt1 | contig 15028 bp, 25 predicted proteins | sample 15_EM_MG_FD_202174 | JGI IMG/M metagenome (GOLD analysis project Ga0307513, IMG submission 202174) | Populus trichocarpa ectomycorrhiza microbial communities from riparian zone in the Pacific Northwest, United States - 15_EM | ecosystem: Host-associated > Plants > Roots > Unclassified | place... | reverse complement strand
TTTTCTATGAAAAACCGAGCCCAACGAGCCCCGGAGCAAATCCGAGCTCGAGCAGCCCAACTGGCACCACTTGCCTAATTGGGAACCCGGACTTCTGGGACGCGTTGTCGAGCGCTTTTGCGCTCCCCCCTGCTCTCCCTCGGGCGCCAAAACATCCCAGATGGATGTATATAGCGCATATATACCCAAATATAAAATATCCCGCCTGAAATCCCCCCCCAACGTGTGCAACAGCGAGTACAACCACCTGCCTACCACATCTGACATTGTTTATCTCTATTTACTAGTGTCCCCAACCCCCACCCAACAGCCCCACCCTATTACACACCCCCGCCCTCCCATCCGGCCCTCGGCATTCCAACCACCCTACCCGCTCATCCAAAGGATGAAATTAGTAATCCTACTGTACCCCGGCATCCCGGCGAGCACCCTGTTTTACTGGTTTTTTTTGGCTGGTTGGCAACTACCACTATACATGTATCAACTAGTTTGGCAGCTACCAAGTATTGATACATAAATATAGCCACTATGGCTGCTCATTGTACCATCGTGCAAGAGGAATGTGGTCGGTGGGCACACGGATTTGGCCACATGGTCCTGCAGTGAAGGTGACAATCCCAAGGATCGTGTGAAGAAGTGACTCGAGGTCATGAACAGGACTGTGGATAAATTTGCTGTGATTTTTTTTGTCCAGAGAGGCAAGCGGCATGAAAGGCAAGGTGCCCTAAAGCAAAAAGTCATGAACTTTAAGATAGAACAATCCAGGAAATGACGCGGATGCACCAATGTTTTCTCTGTGGTGGTGCCAATGTTACGAGCATAGTCGTAGTCAATAACAATGCCAGTGACAGGAATAGTTTCCGTCAGCCCTTCTGTTGGAGCAGGTGTGAACATTGCTTGTGCCTTCGCTGCAGCCAAACTGGCCTGAGGCTTTCGCACTGACACTGCCTTGTCGTTTTTCCTTGGCAATGTATTTGGGGGTGGGTCCGAGAGGGGAGTGCGATAAATTACGATGTTTTTGATTCTTAGGTCACCGTGTACCATATTGCATTTTGTGTGCAGATATTCAAGCCCTGAAAAGCAATTGAATAAGTGGCTATGATACTGAATACTAGACTTACAGTCAATGCAGTCCAGGAGCACTTGGACAAATTCTTCACAAGAGTGGAAAGATGTCAGGGGATCCCCAACAGGACCAGTCACTACCTGATGGTGGAGACGTTCTGGGGGCATGTCAGCCAGTCTTCCTCTTTGCGTGTTAGTAGAATCTCCCATTTCCTCCCCAACAATAAATCGGGGATGCATTGATCGGTATTTCTGAGCATTTATACTTGGGTCGTTCTTGAGAGCATCACTAATAGTTGAGAGGATGTCGATTTCGGAAATCCCATGATCGGCAAGGAGCTAAGCGTCCTTGAGGATGTGGGATTTGCCATCCTTGTCTTGTACAAGGAAGACATGGGTGCCGCGGCCAAAGAGGATGAGAGAAGAATAGACATGCTTAATAACGTTGAACTCCTGATCTTTGACCTTGATCTTGGTAACATTCCCAGAGAGGAGGTCTACTGTCATTGAGGTGTCGACACTGAGGAACTCGGGCTTGGTGTAGGAGAGTGCAAATACAATGTGGGCAAGGTTAAAAGCATCATATCCAGAAATATGGGCCCAATTAGTTCGACAGACGCCACCTTGATTGACCAACACAAAGCTAAACTCGGTGGCAGTAGTGCCCCGCAAGGCAAGACCGATGGCAAACCAACGAAACGGTTGGGACTCAAACATGAGTGCTGCCTTCTCAAAAATTTGTTGCAACATGCTTTTGCATGGGGCAGATACTGACACTTCCACAATTGCCTTGACTTGGTGCCATCGGGGCCTACGATTGCCGTCCTTGAGAAAATGGCGAAGGTTTCGGTTGATGAGAATAATATCGAGCTTGCGAAGATGATAACCCCCACTAGGTGCTTTCTTGTGTGAGACTATGCTGAAGGAATGATCTTCGGCACCTGCAATAGTGAACCCCTTCTTCTCTGTACTGCTGTCAACTCTGTCAACACCAATGTCCTCATCATCATAGGAGTTAAGAAGCTCCTCGAGCTCCTTCTCCTTAATTAGACTCCGAGGGTGTGTACCAAGTGGTTGAGCCATTCCTGGATGGCCTGCTCCCCCATGGTTTCCGGAAGATTAGAAAATCGCTGTCTTGACTTGTCCCAGCATTCTGGGACATTATCAAGGCAGGTGTCATTGAATACTACAGGGAGAAACTTATCAGGGAAAATCGCTTTGGATACCCACTCAGTTGTTCCAACTTGAGAAGTGATGGCATTAAGGAGGGCATTTGCAGTGGTGGCATTGACTTCCTTGCGAAGCAGCTCACGGTTCATAGTTGATGCTGGTAATGGTGGACATAGATTTAAGGAAGGGAATTCATTTGCAATGTACTCTTTGAAGTGCTCTTGTTGAATAAGAGTGGTAAGGAAAGTTGCTGGAGGGAAGGTAGAATGAATGTAGCAAGGGTTTAGTTCTTTTTTTTGGAGCATCGCAACCTCAGGATTTTGCATATAGGTAGGATAAGAAGAATCGGTAGGTTTGGAGGCCCAAAGTAGAGAGTGCTTCTGGGAGGGAAAATCTTCGAAGTCACTGGTGCTGAAGCAGGCGGAATCAAGAGGGATGTTGGCCCTTATTGGAGGCCACACAAAGGGTATCGACATAGCGAAGGGGCAAGGCTTTTATTATGTGATGAATGTTGAGAAGGAAGGTGTGTTATGTAATAAGAAATACATGCGTCTGAGTCTCAGCTATTTCCTTTTAGTCCAGGTCTCTCTACCAGGCAACAATAATGATCCTTAACATGTTTTTCCAGTTTACAGCTATCTGCAAAATCGTAGATGTTTTGAAAATTTCCTCAATGTGCACGTTTGTTTGTAGTAAGCAGCTATAATAGGTAAAACAACTCCACTATGATATCAGTGTGGAGTGTACGCATGCCACCGCCTTCAAAAGAGACTAGTGAGGGGAATGTGGAGCAATGAGGATAACCAACTAGCCTAGTCTAGCCAACAAAGTGGGGTGTGGAGCGATGAGGTCAACCGCACCACTTCGCATCATTCGGCTGGTGGTAACCATATCCGATTGTTTACTACAAACAAAGGCACACATTGAAGAAATTTTGAAACATCTACAATTATGCAGATAGCTGTAAGAGGCACCGTTGCTACAACAGATTGACAGCTATCTGCAAAACGCTAGAGCATTTTTCATATTTTTGTGTACCCATGCGTATTACAAACAATCATTTTTGGTAAGGTGTGGGAGTCAATCTTCTCATTAGTTGCAATCGTTGCTCCACTCTTACTCCCTCTTCTCAATACAATTCCTATGTCATAGCATCGCTAATATGTCCATAATTGTGAGTGGCACGCCGCAGCGCCATAGTCACCAGGGTTCAATTATGAAGATTACCTGACGGGAATCTGGGGGGCCAATTTTGGCGTGAATATGGAACACGAATAGTGACGTTTACAAGCGTTTGCTAAAGGGTTCGAAACATAAAGGGAAACAAGCGGAAGACAGCGGATCGCAAAGAAAGATGCGATCTAGAAAATGGAAAAAAAAAAAAATCAGAACAAAGCAACTAGGAACGAGCTTTGAATTCCTTCACAATTTCTGTCCGATGCCTCAGCAGCCAGCATTTGGCAAAAGATGTTCTCACTGTGTAGTGCGGCTTTTTTCAGGCATCACGTTGATCTTTTTCTTCTGACGAAAACCGGGTTTCGACACCTGGCGATGTAGGAAGGAAGAAAGGCGCTTGTTCAGGAGCTTTTGGTGGCTCTTTTGGTTTATTCTGTCGCTAGAGTAATTGTCAGTGGAATTGGCAAAGAGAAGGTAGTCATTAGCGCACCTGAATAACCTCAACATTGTGTAGAGTTTGCCATCGAGAACAGGGCAGGAGAGTCAGAGTAATTAAATCGCCATCTAGTTGTGCTGGAATTGAGAATGCGTCTGCATGTGCATCGGACGCTTGCAGCGCGGTAAGCTTTGAGAGCTCAAGTTTACTCTATTAGTCAAGGATAGGATCTGCTTTGGCGCGAAAGTAAATACCTTTGTCTTCATCTGCTCCCTGTGTCGACGGTAGGGCCGCATCAAAAACTTCATCATTATTGACACTCTGGAAAGACACATCTGCATATTGAGTGCGGTTGGCCCTTCAAAATAGTTGTTTAGTTAATTAAAGGACTTCGTGTAGTTAGAAAAAACAAACCATAAGAATGTGCCCACACTGCCAATGGGCGCCGTTGCCAAGAAATCATTTGTTGGAGAAAGGAGATGCTGGCGGCGACACTCGACGTCCAGAATGCATCAAAGGTATATTGAATGTCCGAATCGCTGAATCCAGACGTGAGGGAGTGGGGGGCGATAAGATTCAGTGAGGGAAAGGATATGGACTTCAGCCAGGTGGCGTCATGTATGGCGCAGGAGAAGTAAGAGAAGAGGGAGAGGGTTGGTAGATGTGGGATATCAGGAAAGGAAGCACCTGAGACCGTCGCAGGAGTATGGGCCAGTCTCGGGCGCAGCTGGTTGGGGAGGAGGAAAAGGAGGGAGAGAATGTGTATGTAGTTGGCGGAATAGGATCAGGGAAAAGGCAGCCAATGCTATCGAGGGTTTTGAACCCAGCTTTTTCAAGATTAGTGACAGTGCGAGAGGGGAGTTGGACTCAGTCTGGGAAGAGCGCTCTGCTTATTCTTGTGAGATGACAGATACTGATAAACCATCACAAATATGCATCAGGAAAAGGCCACCTAGCTCTGGCTGTCTTTAGATGCTTTAGCTGTCCTAGGACATCCTGAGACATCCCAAGACACCCCAGGATGCCCTAGGATGTCCTAGGACAGCTAAAGCATTTAAAGACAGCCAGAGCTAGGTGGCCTTTTCCTGATGTGGTGGCTTGAGGGAGGTGGAAAAAGGGTGAAGGGGTCAGATAAAAAGCGAGAGGCAATGTGGGGGGTGCAGAGAATGGCGCAGTAGACCGCGCCGTCTGGTTCCATTCGACTGTCACAAACAACGGGGTCTCCAGAACCATCGGTGGAGGTGTGCTCGAGGTAGCAATTGATGATGATTTGGCAAGAGGGTGACCAGCGATACCATTAATGGCTACTTCCAATCCAGTCTTGGGTTGGATATAGGAGAGCAGCGATGGTGATAAAAGCGTCGGTCAACTTTGAGCAGCTGGTTCATGAGTTGGCTGAAGGCATCGCATGCTAGGAACAGGTAGAAAATCCGACAGCCATCCTTGGGTACCCAGGATGATTGGACAAGGAGGCTTTGGGCTGTGAGGACCCTATCCAACTTTGACTTGAGGGTCACCAGATTGACGCCCTCCTTGGCCAGGAGGTAAACCTGTCTCGTTTTGTCCATACGACTAGCAGACGTTTTCCACCGAGCGCATAGGCCATCAATGCCATCAAAGACAATGCACACTTTGTCCAGTACATCCGGACGAGGCACTTCCTTGTAAGGGTCGACTAAGGAAATCCAAACATAGTCGAGGGGGTGGCAGGCGAGGGTGGCAGGTGAGACAATGTTGAGTTTGGGGAAGTTGTTGTACCTTCCGCCCAATTCTTGGAGGACACGTTGTAGGTGATTTTGGGCAGCGTTAAGGGAGTCACGAGGTATTCCAGATATGATTAGTTCGATGCCCATGAAAGGATGGGAGACGTCGAAGTCGAGAGGGGGCGTTTCAGGTCGGGTGGGTTGAGAGATGGGAAAGGGTTGGAATTCTCCGGGATTGAAATCTGCAGTGGCTCATGAGTTCAGTGATGAGTAGAGGTTGATGAGGTAAGGTAGATATGATGATGTGGATGTGGTGGTGGCAGCTGCGGCGGTGCGATGGTCATTGGGAAGGCCCACAACTTTTGCTGCCATGCCAGCGATCGCACGATCCCAATCCAAGAAACGCGACAGTCCCTTCTTTTTCTCTAGTTTCATCCAACCCATACATGGCGGTATGCCCGCCCGAAATACATCAATGTTGATATAGGTGGCCTACATCCCTCACGGGAGGGGAAGGCCAGCTGGTCGCGAATTTGCGTGTGGAGGAACTTAAAAAAGAAAGAATGAGATTAGCACAAGAATAGTAGGAGGGTTGAGAACGTGATTACTTACCTTTAAGTCACGTTTGAAGAGGATTTCGATCCCGACGTGGCTACGCAACTCTTCGGGAACCCTACACATGTGCAGCTTTTTTGGGCTGAGTGAGCGCGCTGAGATTCATCAAGTCCCCGGGGGACATTCCTCTCAACAATTCATGGCTGTGGTGGCTATGCTTCTGAAGGAGCTTACAGCAAGAAACGCTTTGCATGCAGGGTTGTTCGAAGGAGAAGCGGTCATGGGCGAAGTTGGGACATCAGGAAAAACCTGAATTGCTTGTTTGTGAGAAGGAAATTCAAATTAAGTAGTGAGGATTAATGGTCACCAAACTGATGCAGACTTTACATCATCAAATCAGCTCAGATAAGTTTATGGTCAGTAGTCACTCAGTAAGCTTCCAACTTATTCGGCACAAATCAGCTTATATCAGTTTATGATTAGTAGCTCACCAGTAAACTTCCAACGTATTCATGTGATGGAATATGACAGGCATGACATATACTCAAAGCTCGATCGCGGGTTCTGTCGGAGTCTAAATTGAAACCAACACGGTCAATCTCGCTTTCCACCCACACCAACCCTCTGGGCTCAATGCACACGGTACGACGTGTTAAAAGGTAAATAAATTGTTTCAAATCCTCTTATCATGTATTGAAGTCTTTCCCTCTTTTTAGGTCCGTAACTACTACCACCTGGCCTCTCCCCTCCAGTGAGGGATGTAGGCCACCCTACACAACATCGAAGAGTTTCGGGAGGGCGTATGAGAATTGGGAGGAATGCGGGGGGAGACCTATGGTGTGGGAGACCCGCGAGGTACGTGAGGAAAACTGGGTTGGGACACATATCGTCTACTTATGCCCCCACGCTACACAGCATACGCCAGCCTTCTAGCCAATGCCCTTCGGGTTCTGGGTAATGATGACAATGCACCAGGACCCCGTTCCATGAGCACCCGACATAACGTATTCCCCTACAATGCTACCACCTCCACCACTATTGATGCAATTGGCACCATTGACTCGGACTCATGCAATTCCTTTCATGGATTCACACTACCATGACCACCTTCCAACGAGCCAAGCCAGGTACCATCGATGAATGCAACCACTAACGCCTGCAACTGCCTACCACCACCCGCCGTGACTCCAGTTGAACCACATGAAGCACCCATCAACTCCTGTGCCCTGGTTACCATCTTCACTGACTTCCTAACCTCGCAAGACTGCAGCGCAGTGTCAATTGACACTCGCACTGCACTTGCGAGGTTTATTGGTCTGTCTTGGGAGGATACACGTTGCGGGTTTGGGTACACCTGGGTCATCGAAAGTCCTGACTCTAATTGGAATTTCTTTAACATCTGAGAGCATTAAAATGTTTAAAATTAGAGAGGGTTGACTACTTGTAGCTACGTGAGTTTAATAAATGGTTGAGTACAAAAACCGATCTGAGAGTGAATTTACATAGAAAGAAATGACATATTCAAGAACAGTACTCAATGACCATGAAGTAGGGACTTGTGGACCAAATTTTGGAAAAAGGTGGACTGGCACTTCGGAAGGGCCACAGACAAATATGCCACTACAAACCCGAACTCTTCCTGCCATGCCAGTCGGATCCACATGGTACACCATATCACGCCAGAAAACGTCAGGGTGAAGACTAGTTCAGAATGTGGAGTAACAAGGACAACCATCTTGCCAACAAAGTGAGGGCATGGAGAACCGTTGCAGTGGCTTCCGAGTGCCGCATTTCCATGTTCAAAAGTGCTCCACAGATTGTTTGGAAGTGGTTATTGCAATGCTCCATTCCTGAGCTTGGCCAAACATATAAAGAGTCGAGATGCCATGAGCGGTCAATCCAAAATGGACCACAACAACCCTCGTCGTCGATTTGTTATGCTGTACTGCAGCCAAGGCACCCAGACTCAGCCTGAAAGCAAGTACGAAGAGGCTGAATCTTTGGACTTCGGAACAACCAACTTGAACGTACTCAACATAATCCACAGAAAGGTGACACTGCACACTTTTTTCAGGCAACCAGGCTAATCTTGAATCTAAATGCAAGGTGGTTCAGACCAAGGAGGCCGAATCTGATTCTCAGACCGAAGAGGAATCTCAGACTGAAGCTGAATCTGCCAACTTCGGACCCATCAAAATTGGGAAGCCTGAGGCGATGTCTCCCACCTCAGCTATGCGTCGGAACCAATATCCACTTTCTCCATCCAATGAGAAGAAGCCTCCTCAATTGCGTTGTGGACTCGGACATACCAATATAGTCAATGTAGCCGACGCAACTGCACCGGTACAGCACAGAAAGGTGACGCCATCACCCTATACACTTTTGCAGGCAACCAGGCTAATCTTGAATCTAAATGCAAGGCGGTTCATCCTCATCAGACCAAGTCCCTGTTAAAACGAGAGTCTGGAATCCAAAACATTACCGATGAACACCCAACAAAAAAACGGCGCCTTTCTTTTTGCGATAAAGACAACGTGAAACAGACTCGGATGCAGGCTCAGCAGGAGATGATACTTCTAAAGGAGAGTGTTCAGAGGATTGAGGCCGAAGTACGAGAGGCAAATGTTACATTGAAAGATCTTCTCCATGAAATCCAGTGGCAACGAGAGGAATGAACTGTACCTCCCAAATCCTTGTAAATGTAAAGTTTCGATCAAGCCTCATTGTATTATATGTATCTATGTTCTGCATCCTATACATGCCATTTTCTACCTAGAATTGACCTATATCTAACATTAATAGTTCAACATCTTCATATGCATCAGCATTGAACTCGGCGGCCACATGTGAACCATTGCAGAACTCGTTGAGGGAGGCATGGTGCTGGGGACAAAGGTATATATAAGCAGGGTCAAAAAGAGCAATGAGGAACATACACAAGTTGCAATAAATGCCGTGATTGCAATCGGCACCTTGTCGCTTTGAGGGCCAGTCAGGATTGTACGATGAGTTCAGTGCCTACTTTGATTTGTATGTGGTCGCCATCGTTCTACTGGGCGGCCAGTGCCCACTCAAACATGTGACAACCAACTGTCTTGACAAGAATGGAAGTGAGTGTTGGGGATTTGGGGCGATGATATTGAAGCCTTGGATTGTCCATGTCGGCTGCTGGTGTCATTGAACTCAGCTCATTGAGTAATCCAACTGCATTAAGAAAAACACACAGGCAGGGGGTAGCGGCCGCATTTTTCATCGTCGCTCTCTGAGTCTCGCTGCTTCTCACATCAACCACTCCCCACATTGCCATGAGTTGGCACTTGATGATACAATGGTGCAGGGTGCTGGGCTACAATGGTTGAGCCCAGCCCACATCTCTTGAGGGAGGGGCACACAGGCTAGTAGATGACGGCAGCACCATTCATGTCATGTAAGTTATGACTTGGAAGTGAGATCAGAAATTAGAATCAATATTTTGGCAACACATGACACATTGACGCCGCTTCCCAACTTTCTCAAGCATTGAACAGTGCTCTTCTTTCCCCACTTCTGCACCTCTCATTATCTACCTAGGCATGACGTAGGATGCCCAGTAACAAGTGGCTCTCAAGTAAATTAAACGAAGCCCCATGGTAAGCATTTCTTTCGATCTCCAATTCTCTTTATTGTTCAATCACTTCCAAGTTCAAAATATATAGCTGATTCCGACGCCATCAATTCCAATTTACAGCAGGCAATTAATGTTAACATCAATCCTCCTAACATGGTTCAGACGAGCTCCAATCCGCCTCTGCAACACCTGCCATTACCATGCTGAATTCCCGCATCCTTTCCATCATTTCTTCTTCCTCCTTGGCTGAAGCTATTTCTTCCATATATGCTGACGATGAAACCGGCTACCTAACTTCAACTCTTCAGATGCAAACTGTGGCTACCGTCCTTTGAGGCCATTGGCAATTGTATGTTAATTGAGATTATCCTGACATTTAACAGCCTCGGTTAATGATTTAGCTACTTTTGAGCAGTTGTACATTGTCACAATATTCAAGAAATCATATTGAGAGATACTATACATAATATAGGATACATTGTTGCTAAGAAATACGTTCAGTGGGCTTCAAAAACTTATGACTGGGAATTATGGCAACTCGTGAGCAGGGACAGTATAGACACATGTGTAGATAATCATTGAGCACAGCTCAGGCACCTTCCTCCTCTTCAAGGGCCGCACGCTGTTGTTTGAATGCTTTGCAAGATGATGAGGTGTTTGACTGACGATGAAGGGAGGCAGTAGGGAAGATTTTCCTTTCATGGTCACTGTTATTCAAATGCTCCTTGTGCAAAGAAGAAATACTCACATCGACCACCAGTTGAGTAAATTTTTGGCACGTTTCTTCGCAGCAGGCCCAGGGGTATCCTCAAAAACATCAACAACATAATTGTACAGTCCCTGGTAGTTGAATCCTCCATAAATCGGGGTCCATGAACCCGCAGTTTGCAAGTTGAAATGGAGCTGGCAGTCACAGATAAGCAGAGAATGACATATAATAAAAATAAGTCTACCTGGACCGCAGCATATGCAATAGATCAGGGAGTAACCTTGTTATTCAGAGGGAGCTTTGATGCCACATTGCGGCACACAGGCTTGTTGCTGGACAAAGTCTTCTGTACTTTGGCTGGAGGCATGTTTTCATTGTCCTCCTCTTCTGAAACATCCTTTGCTGAAGATGGTGAGGTGAATATGGTTTTATAGACCTGTAAAATGGGTAAGTACAAAATATGAACTGAAGGACAAGGATAAACCGACACACTTTGATAAGGAGAATATTTTTCAGGTACCCGGACTGCAGCTGAGTTGCGTCTGCTTTGTAGTCTGGATAGAAACACCTTGAATGGTAACTGGAAAGCCAGTCAAACTCCTCATCGCATGCGCGTAGCTTAGCCCGAGTACTGTAAATGAAGGTGAGATCACTTGTTTCAGGGACTGAATGATTGACTACTCACACCAGGTCATCCCAATCAAACTCTGCAGGACATCAGAGTTGTCCTGTAATGTCGTGCACAAGTCCCCTATTCTTATGGCAGTTGTGGTCCAACTGAGGAGATGGGATGGGGTCGGCCTTGTTCAACCAATCTGCAATGCATCCATGAATATGATTCAAGTTGTCGCTATGGGCACCATTGGCACTGCGTTGAAGCTAACATTACTGATTCAGTAAGCGAATACACCAATGTCTAAGAAGGTTTACTTGCCTCTGTATAAAACTTGGTGAGTTCCTCAGGTGACCCCTCGTCGATTTTTTTCTGGAAGTTGGGGATGAGGTGGTTGAGTTCTTGCATGGCAGTGTGGCTGCATGCCCAACTTGGTAGTCATTTGTCAGCCAAGCAAAAATGAATACAAATACTCAGAACATACTCGCGCTTTAAGTCCTCGACTTCATCCTCATTGAGCTCACTGAATTCATTATTCAGATCTAGGTCATCGGGATCTTCCAGGTAAGCATAATGCTTGTCTGAATCAGACACCAAATCTTTGATCTCTCCGCAGATAAAGACCACCTTTCAGATGCCACATCCAAGCTGACTGACAGAAGTTGTAGTCCTGATAAATGACAGATCGTTGAGTCAGTTGGTGACTCGGTGGATTTTAAAGCTTAGTTGAATTTACTCACTCTGCCTTTCTTTCAGATGCTGTTTGAGTATTTACACTTTCTTGGAGCACAAGATCATCGTTTCCAAACACCAGCTTCAACCTGGTCCTCAGGGTTATCAGAGCCAGGCGCGCGAGGATCACTGGCAGGAGATGGTGGATGAGGCAGCGAGGGAGAACCAGTATGCGTAGAGGGAGGAGGCATGAGCACCAAATGTGGGGGAATTAAACAACAAGAGGTACATTACTCACTTTATATGATATACAATGATATTCAATTTGGAATTTAATGTAGGCGGTTTTGCTCACAGAACCGATGTTCGGTGGTTAATACTCAATTGTGGCTGCAGGGATGTGCTGCTCCACTGTGCTAGCCAGTTTTAACTTGGTCACTGGTGCAACAATGGCTCCACTGGTAGGTGTACCTCACGACGGTGTCGGCTCAAGCACCAAAAGAAGATTTTCAATTCCCAATGACGCTATACAGGGTTGGAGCCAAATTGGAATTTTGGGCAGCCCTGCAGGTAACCTTTACAGACACAGGTGCGGGTTCGTCTTACTTCTCACTTTACTTCTCACCAATGGCGAAACGCCCTAGAAGTCGCCCAAAGCTACGAATTGCCATCTTTTTCTCGCTATTGTTAACACTATTCGTTCTCTCCATGTTGTTTATGTTTGCATGCAAGCATTGTCCAGACGGATTCAGAGCTGCATCTTCTGGGGGTCTCAGCAAACACCAGAAGAAATATGAAGCCTTTCTAAAGCGTGAGGATGATGCAAATCAATGCCGAAAAGCAATCGCCACTTCAAACAAGGTTAGACGAGCGAAACTCAAAGATTGCAAGATGCGCTTGAACTCTGCAGCTCCAGGAGTAAGCCTTTTCGTGATAATCGATAAACATCATGGCTAATTAGCTTAACTAGGAAGGGACCATTGCTGGTGCAAGCACAATTCCTCTAGAAAATGCTGTATCCCACAACTTGGAGTATCAACTGATGGATGAAGATTTTGGTGTTGTCGAACCCTCGCCACCCTCGTTTCCATTGCCCATCTCAACCCCCCTGCCACGATTGTCCCCTTCAGAGTCTCCCCTTCCCCAAATTACACAAGTGGGTCAACCAAAGCGGAATTATCAGCTGCCAGCTCACTATGAGGATGTTAATCCTGAGCCTTTGCCGCCGCTTGATGAGGAAGAGGAGCAACCAACTGCAATCATACCATGCCTACGTTTGATTGTGCACAATCGACTTCGGACTGCCACAAATTTATTTGGCTTGTTGCAAGAATATCTTTACTGGCCCTCCTTCGATCCCGACTCTTTTGTTCCTGACAAGGATCTTCATGAAGTCGGAGGAGCTGACCCTGTGCCTATGCCGCCGCCATCTCCAGCTCCTGTTCACCGAAATGAATCAGTTGAAATGATAATGAACTGGAAGAACTCTGGTGCACCCATGAAATTGGATTCTGAGGTCAATCATCTTGTAAAGGATGTCCTCCTTGACCCCGAATTCAAGCTTGAAGATTTGCGAGGCTTCAGTGTAGCAAGGGAAAATCAACAGAGCGATGCTGCAGAGAAGAATTCCCCCTTCCTCGATTCTTTCCAAACAGCTGACATCAATATTGAAGTTCCTTCAGGTGTCAAAGGCGTACCACCAGGCACATTCACCATTCCAGGGTTGCTCTATCGGAAATTGACTGCTGTTATCCAAGCTGCTTTCTCGTCACCTCTTGCTTCCCACTTCCACTTCTCACCTTTCAAATTATTTCATAAGTCTCCAAGTGGCGAAGAAGAATGGGTATTCTCCGAGCTCTACAACTCAGATGTTTTCATCGAAGAACATGACAACGTGCAACGTGCTCCTCTCCCTACCAATGAGCCAGATTGCAAGAGAGAGAAGGTTGTAGCTGCCCTTATGTTCTGGTCCGACAGCACCCACCTTGCGAACTTTGGTACCGCAAAGCTCTGGCCGATTTATTTACTTTTTGGGAATGTTTCGAAATACATTCATGGACAGCCAAACTTGGGTGCTTGCCAGCATGTTGCATACATCCCATCTCTTCCTGATTCATTCCAAGACTTTGCCGCCCATTTCTGCAGTAAATGGGGTACACAAAAAACAGACCTCATGACGCATTGTCGACGAGAGCTTATGCATGGTGTTTGGAAATTCCTGCTAGATGAAGACTTTATTCATGCATATGAATATGGAATGGTAGTCAAATGTGTTGATGGCATTGAGCGCCGGGTGTATCCCCGATTCTTTACATATTCTGCGGATTATCCTGAGAAGTAAGTGATTTTTTTTTGTTCTGCTATAAGCAAATCCTCGATCTGATCCTATTGATAGAGTCTTGCTTGCCACTATTTGAAACAAGGGCCTTCACCCTTGCCCTCGATGCCTTATTCCGAAATCAAAACTTGACGAGACAGGCATGAAGCGTGACAGTAAATTTCGGCTTAAAAATGTTTGCACATACTTGTTCGACTACGTTCAAATTGCCCGGAATGCAATCTACAAGTTGGGAGCAGTCATTGCCGGTGAGGCTGTCAACCGACTTCTCAAAACTACTTCTTCAGTCCTGAAAATAGTAAGTCCAGATCCCTTTAATCTTTCCAATAATCATTCATTTGAGCTCTGTGTTTCCATTAGAATGCATTTATTGATAAACTTGGCTGTGATTTCGATATCCCGCGTATGCTCATTGTCGACCTTTTGCATGAGTTTGAATTGGGTGTCTGGAAAGCACTTTTTACTCATTTAATTCGAGTTCTGTATGCTGCAGCTCCTAATGGCAGTTTGGTTGCTGAGCTAGATCGATGGTAAGTCAAGTTAAGCACTCTTATCTATCCAAAAATAATAACATTTCTTCCATGACTAGCTTCCAGGCCATGCCAACATTTGGCTCAAGCACAATCCGGCGTTTTGAAACAAACGCTTCGGAAATGAAGAAGCTCGCAGCCCGTGATTTTGAGGACTTATTGCAGGTAAGATCGATGACTTCCAGCAAGAAGAAAAGGCTGACTCTTGTATTTGCTTAAGTGCAGTATCCCAGTGTTCGAAGGACTGCTGCCAGAGCCATATAATACAATCATCATGACGCTCCTATACAGAACAGCAGAATGGCATGCATTCGCAAAACTTCGGCTATGTTACGATCTCTCTATCTCATCTTATCGCGCTGTTATCTTATCATCATACGGACACTTTTCATTTCAACGCAGCCTTAACACAGCCGCGCGCTTCCTCCATCATTTCCTTTTGTCATCGCACTTA
>Ga0307513_10006699_pt1 | contig 15030 bp, 15 predicted proteins | sample 15_EM_MG_FD_202174 | JGI IMG/M metagenome (GOLD analysis project Ga0307513, IMG submission 202174) | Populus trichocarpa ectomycorrhiza microbial communities from riparian zone in the Pacific Northwest, United States - 15_EM | ecosystem: Host-associated > Plants > Roots > Unclassified | place... | reverse complement strand
GCGCCGCGCTGGTCCGCGCCACGATGCTGCGCGGCCGCGCTGCATCGATCTCGCCACTGCTCGACCAGCTCGCCGCCGCGCCCGCCGGCAGCATCGAACGTGCACGGATCGCGCTTGCGTGGTTGCTGGCCTCGTGACGGTGCGCCAGGATTAGCTCCACGCCATGCGCCTCCTCGTGCTCGCCGCCATCTCGCTCGCCGCCGCCGCCGCCAGCGGCGCGCCCGGGCGCGTGGTGAAGGTCACGGCGCCGCGCCGGGTCGAGGTCTTCGTGCCCGGCGGCCGCTTCCTGATGGGCGTCGATGACGACGCCACGCTCGCCGCGGTCCAGCAGTGCGAGCTGGCGTACCCTGCCGTCGCCGGGACCCACCCGACCACCGGTCGCCAGGTCGGGTTCTGCAGCGTCGACTACCAGGACGACCTCGGCCACATGCGGCCGCGCGGCGTGCACCTCGACGCCTTCGCGATCGATCGCGACGAGGTCAGCGTGGCCGACTACCGGCGCTGCGTCGCCGCCGGCAGCTGCGATCTCGACGCGCTGATCGCTGGCGACGAGCGCTACATCCACGACGACTGGCCGCTGGTCAACGTGACCTGGCTCGAGGCGCAGGACTTCTGTCGCTGGCGCGGCGGGCGGCTGCCGACCGAGGCGGAGTGGGAGCGCGCGGCGCGCGGCGATGACCCCGACGCGAGCTGGCCGTGGGGCAGCGTCGAGCGGCCGCGCGACTTCAACCACGGCCAGCCGCGCACCGAGGCGATGCGCGAGATCGAGCGGCCGCAGCAGACCATGCTCGTGCCGGCGCCGCTGCTCGGCGATCCCGACGACAGCGACGGCGTCGCGCTGATCGCGCGGGCGGGCACGTACGCGTGGGGCGAGGGCCCCTACGGCACCCGCGATCAGGCCGGCAACGTCGCCGAGTGGACGGCGGACGCGTACCTCCACGACGAGAACCAGAAGGGCTACGACAACCTCGCCGCGACCAACCCGCAGCGCGAGCCCAAGGCCGGCGAGCTGACCCCGGCGCGCGTCGTGCGCGGCGGATCATGGCGCCAGCCGGTGTTCGTCGCCCACGCCAACCTGCGCGACCCGTTCAACCGGCTGTACCAGCAGAACCTGCGCTTCTCGCACATCGGGTTTCGCTGCGCGCGCAGCGTCCGCTGACCGGGCTACGGCGCGGCGCTGACCGTCGCGTCGGGCGCGTCGGGCAGCTCGGAGGCGTCGATCGGCGCGTCGATCGGCAGCGGCTGCGCGTCGAGCTGCGCCGAGTTGTCGCCGCCGCACACCCGCGGCTCGGCCTGCGAGCAGTTGCCGTCGGCACAGTCGGAGTTGCGCTGACAGCGCTCGCCGGCGCCTTGCTTGCAGCCAACGAGCGAGAGCGAGAGCACCACGAACGCGAGCAGGGTCTTCACGGCGTTACCTCTTCCAGGGGAGCGATGTCGAGCCACTCGACCTTGGTCACCTCGTACTCGCGCTTGCCCTTGGGGTTCTGCACGGTCACGGTGTCCCCGACCTCCTTGCCGATCATCGCGCGCGCGACCGGCGCGCCGATCGAGATCCGGCCGCGCTTGATGTCGGCCTCGTGCTCGCCCACGATCGAATAGGTCTGGGTCTCGCCGCTGTCGGTGTCTTCGATGGTCACGGTGGCGCCGAACTTGACCCTCGAACCCGACAATTTGGTTGGATCGATCACCTCGGCGAGCGTCAGCTTGGCCTCGAATTCGCGGATCTTGGCCTCGATCATCCCCTGTTCTTCTTTGGCAGCGCTGTAATCGGCGTTCTCCGAAAGATCGCCGTGGCCGCGCGCGATCTCGATCGCGCGGCTGTTGGCGATGCGATCGATATTCTTCAGCTTCCACAGCTGAGCCTTCATCGACGCCTGCCCCGACGGGGTCATGGGATATTTGTCAGCCATCGCGAACCTCGTGCGCGTTGGTATTCGTAGCCCCGCGCCGCGCGCGACGCAAGGAATCACAGCTCGTTACCTTACGGGCAGCGGTCACAGCCGCGGGTATCCGTCGAGTCGCAGGGGGCCGCGGCCTGGCCCTCCTCGGTACAGATCCCGTCGATCACGATCGGGCACAGCGAGATGCCACAGGCGCTGGTCGCCGGACTGCAGACCTGGTCGCAGCCGCACGACCGCCCGCAATCGAGCAGCCCGCACGCGTGGTCGCCGCTGCAGCCGACGTCGCACGAGCCGGTCCCGCACCGGATGCTGGGGCAGGCGTTCTCGCCGTTGCAGGTGACCTCGCAGTCGCCGCCGGCGCTGCAGTCGATCTCGCTGCACGCGCCGGTCGCGCACGTGATCTGGCACGAGAAGCCCGGCGGGCAGACCACGCGGCCGCACGGCCTGCCGACGGTGCACGCGATCGTGCAGGTCAGATCGTCGAGATCACACGCCGTGCACCCGGCCGGGCAGCCATTGCTCGGTGGCGGCGCGACGATCGTGCGCTCGGCGCAGAACCCGCGCGAGCACATGCGATCCGCGTCGCAGTCGGCGTCGCTGCTGCACGCGAACGCGGTCGACCGCCGGCTCACCGTGCAGCTCGGCGTCGCCAGCGCGGCCAGCCCCGCGACGACGAGCGTGGCGGCGACCATCGCCAGCCGCGCGCCGGGCCTCGGCGACGTCGTCCCAGCCGTCACAGGCCCCCGGCGATCGTGAGCGCCAGCCCGGCGCCATGCGCGAGCGGCACCGGCGCGATCGCGACGCCGCGGCGGTCATTTCGGTCTGGGCGCAGCAGGTAATACAGGCCGAACCCGGCGGCGACGACCCCGGTCGCGACCAGCACGTCGCCGCCGATCGCGTAGCGGCTCGCGCGATCCTCGAGCGCGACCAGGTCGTCGAAGTCGGTGCGGTCGCGCGTCGCGTGGGCGTCGATCGTGTCCTGCTGGCTCGCGTAGCTCGACCACAGCGCGAGGCCGACCGCGAGCGCGACGCCGCCGGTGGCGGTCAGCACGATGCCGACGTTGCGATCCCGGTGGCGCTCGCCGCCGACCCGCGGCGAGACGATCGGCGGTGGCGGGGCAGGCGGCGGCGCGGCGACCGGCGCGGGCGGCGGCGCGAACAGCGGGGCGACCTCGGCGGCCACGCGATCCGGCGGATCGCTGGTCGTGATCGTCGTCGCGAGCTCGCGCGCGGAGGCGCCCTTGCTCGCCCGCCGCACGACCAGCCGGGTCTGCGCGCCGTCCTTGGTCGCCGTGCCCCACACCAGCTCGTCGACCGCGAGCGTGCCGAGCACCTCGTCGCGACAGCTCGTCGCCTGCGGATCGCAGCCCACCGCCGCCGCGGTGTCCGCGAACGTCTGATCACCGGTCGAGACCTGGCCGTCGAGCGCGTGCGCGAGCCGCGCGATCTGCAAGGTCAGCTTGCTGCGGATCGCGGCGTCGGCGCTGCCGTCGACGGGGAGCACGAGGATCTTGGGCGTCGCCGCGGCGGCGGGCGCGGCGGCGGCGAAGGCGAGCACGGCGAGCGCGATCCACCAGCGAGTCATGGCGGATCGATCCTCGCACGGATGCTGGCGGCGTCGCCTGCGCCCGGTGCGAGCTGCAGATACTTCTGGAACGCGGTGCGCGCGGCGACGCGATCGCCGAGCTTCTCGTGGACCAGGCCGAGGCCGCGCCACGCCGGCGCGAACCCGGCGTTGCTCTGGATCACCCGCTTGTACGAGGCCAGCGCCGTCCTGGTGTCGCCGCGCACCCAGGCCTGCAGGCCCGCCTTGAAGACCTCGTCGACGTTGATCTTCTCGGGCTTGTCGGCGCGCTCGGGCCTGTCGACGACCTTGGTGGCCTGCGCCGGCCGCGCGGCGCGGACAGGCTTGATCGGCGGTGGCCGCGTCGCCTGCGTGCTCGGCTCGCCGCGCACGGGCGCGACCTCGGCCGTGGTCGCGGCCGGCTCGGGCGCGGCGCGATCGAGCGGCCTGGCTGGATCGCGCGCCGGATTCGCGGCGACCATCGACGGCACCGCGCTCGCCGGCTCGGCCACGGGCTCGATCGCGCGCACGCGCGGCGGCTCCGGCGGTGCGACCGCGCGCGCGCCGGACGGTTCGTGGTGGCGCGCGAACACGGCGATCACGACGCCCAGCGCGAGCACCGCGACCGCCGCGATCGCGATCCGACCCAGGCCGCGGCGGACCTGCACGGCCTCGGCGAGCTCCGTCAGCTCGTCGGCAGGCTCGTCCACCTCGTCGATCGGCACGCCCCCGGTGCCGCGGGCCGCCACGCCGGCGAGGCTCGTCCGCGCGCTGGAGTCATCGCGCCGCGCGCTGATCGCTGGCGTGTGCTCGGCCACGGCGTCGCCCGCGCGCTTGTGCGGCATCCACGTGTCCTGGGTCGGCAGGATCGGCGTGCCCGAGGCGATCGCGCTGTCATCGCGGAACGCGGCCTCGACCACGTCGGGGCTCGCGCGCCCCTTGCTCGAGACCTCCTGCAGCAGCTTCTTGCGCGCGGCGATGTGGCTCGCGAACGTCGCCTGCATGTGCTTCGCGATCTGGTCGTTCTTCGCCGCGTAGCCGTGCTGCCGCAGCACGTCCTCGAGGTCGGCCGCCATCGCCTTGGCGGTCGGGTAGCGCAGCGCGGGGTCGCGCTCGAGCGCGCGCAGCACGATCGGGTCGAAGTCCGCCGGGACGTCGCCGTTGACCGACGACGGCGCGAGGATCTTGCTCTCGAGCACCTGCAGCATCGTGTCGCTGTCGCTCGTGCCCTTGAACAGCCGGCGCAGCGTCAGCGCCTCCCACAGCACGCAGCCGAGCGACCAGATATCGCTGCGCCGATCGCCGCACGCGCCGCGCAGCTTCTCCGGCGCCATGTACCCGAACTTGCCCTGGATGCGGGTGTTCGCCGTCGCCGACTGCGAGGCCTTGGCCACGCCGAAGTCGACCAGCTTCACCTGGCCGTTGTAGAGCACGACGATGTTGCCCAGCGAGACGTCGTGGTGGACCAGCTCGATCGGCTCGCCCGCCATCGAGCGCAGCTCGTGCGCGGCGTCGAGCCCCTCGGCGGTATCGGCGACCAGGCGCGCGGTCGACAGCACGTCGAGGCGCTGGCCGTCGCGTCCGGCGCGCAGCACGGCGAGCATCGGCTCGCCCTCGAGGTACTCCATCGCGATGAAGTACCGGCCCTCGGCCTCCCCGAGGTCGTAGATATCGACGACGTTGGGGTGCTTGACCAGGGCGGCGACCCGCGCCTCGTCGAGCAGCATGTCGACGAACGGCTTCTGGGTTGCGAGGTTCTCGTGCACCAGCTTGACCACGACGAGCTTCTCGAAGCCCGCCGGTCCGCGCTGCAAGGCGAGCTGGACCTCGGCCATCCCGCCCGCGCCGATGCGGGTGATCAGCTCGTACCGCCCGAGCTTGGGTGGTCCCGGTGCGGTCACCGCGACAGTGTAACGCAATGACAGTTTCCTTAAGTGTCTCCGTCACTAAAGGTTATGTAGGTGTGATGCACACCGCATGATTCGGCGGGCGGATTCGAGCCTCTCCGACGGCTTTGCGCTTGCGATCCGGTGCGCGTCCAGCTCGCGTGCCACGTCGTGCAGCACAATGCTCCAGTGCCACGCAACGCGAGATCGGACAGGCCACGTGGTCGCGCTTTGCGATCTCACCGTCGACGCGCGCCCACGCGCGCTCGTCGCGGCGATCCCTGCGCGCGAGTTTTCCGCAGGCATGACACTCTCTTACACTCCCGTGAATCACGCTCCGGTTGTGTAATATTGGATTTGGATGGAGGAAGACGGGTCTTCGGCGCCGGCGCGGCGGCTGCGCGAGGGACTTCGGCTGGTCTCGACCGTGACTCACGCCTTTGCTGATACCCGCGCGGACTATCGCCGCGTCCTGGATACCGTGGTCCAGCACATCGCCGAGGTGATTCCCGATCGCTGCTGCGTGCTGCTTCGCGCCGGCGACACGCTCTCGCTCGCCGCGCTCTACGACGCGACCTCGCCCGTCGAGCCGCTCAGCCGCGACCTCCTCGATCGCCCGCGCGCGATGCACGAGACGCCGATCTCGCTGGACGCGCTGACGCTCGGGCCGGTGTTCATGCCCGCGATCGACTTCGCCGCGCTCCGCGACCGGATGGCGCCGGCCACGCTCGAGCTGCTGCGTGCCGGCGATACGACGGGCTTGCTCGTCGTGCCGCTCGCGACGCCCAGCGAGAGCATCGGCGTGCTGTGGCTGCTGCGCCGCGGCCGCGTCCGTCCGCCGCTGGACGAGCTCGACGTCGAGCTGGTCCAGGACGTCGCGAGCCACGTCGCGCTCGCGATCAGCAACGCCCGGCTGTTCCAGCGCCTCGAGCGCAGCGAGCAGCTGCGCGCCGCCGAGGAGCGCGCGGTCGCCGCGTCGCGGCTGCTCGACGCGATCGTCGAGAACATCCCCGACATGGTGTTCGTCAAGGAAGCGCAGCGCCTGACCTTCGTGCGCTTCAACCGTGCGGGCGAAGAGCTGCTCGGCCTGACGCGCGACCAGCTGCTCGGCAAGACCGACGCCGATCTGTTCCCGCCGAGCGAGGCCGAGTTCTTCGTCGCCAAGGACCGCGAGACGCTGCGCCGCAACGCGGTGATCGAGATCACCGAGGAGCCGATCCAGACCCGGAACGGCACGCGCTGGCTGCACACCAAGAAGGTCCCGCTGCTCGACGCGCAGGGCGCGCCGCAGTACCTGCTCGGCATCTCGCACGACATCACCGATCGCAAGCAGGCGATCGCCGATCTATCGGCGGCCAAGGCCAACGCCGAGCACGCGATCCGCGAGCTCGAGTCGTTCAGCTACTCGGTCGCGCACGACCTCCGCACGCCGCTGCGCGCGATCGACGGGTTCAGCCAGGCGCTGGTCGAGGACTACGGCGATCGCCTCGACGCCGAGGGCCTGCGCTATCTCGACCGGGTCCGCCAGGCGGCGCAGCGCATGGCCGAGCTGATCGACGACCTCTTGACGCTGTCGCGCGTGACGCGCACCGAGCTGCGGCGCGCGCGGGTCGATCTCAGCGCGCTGGCCCACACGCTGATCGGCGGCCTGCAGCGGCTCGACCCCGCGCGCCACGTCGAGACCGTGATCGCGCCGGGCATCGTGGTCGACGCCGATCCGCAGCTCACCGCGATCGCGCTCGACAACCTGCTCGGCAACGCGTGGAAGTTCACGTCCAAGCGCGCCGACGCGCGGATCGAGGTCGGCGTGCTGCCCGCCGACGGCGAGCCGACGTTCTTCGTGCGCGACAACGGCGCCGGCTTCGACATGACCTTCCGCGACAAGCTGTTCGGCGTGTTCCAGCGCCTCCACCCCGAGGTCGACTTTCCCGGGACGGGCATCGGGCTCGCGACCGTGGCGCGCATCACGCAGCGCCACCGCGGCCGGATCTGGGCCGACAGCGTGGTCGGCGAGGGCGCGACCTTCTACTTCACCTTGACGGAGACCCATGCATGACCGTGTGATCGTGCTCGTCGAAGACAACGCCAACGACGAGGAGCTCACGCTTCGCGCGTTCCGCAAGAGCAACATCGTCAACCGGGTGGTGATCGTGCGCGACGGCGCCGAGGCGCTCGACTACTTCTTCGGGCGCGGGCGCTACGCCGATCGCACGTCGACCGAGATCGTGCAGGTCGTGCTGCTCGACCTCAAGCTGCCGAAGATCGATGGCCTCGACGTGCTGCGCGCGCTGCGCGCCGACGATCGCACCAAGCTCATCCCGATCGTGATCCTGACCTCGTCCGCCGAGGAGCAGGACCTGGTGCGCGGCTACGGCCTGGGCGCCAACAGCTACGTCCGCAAGCCGGTCGACTTCACGCAGTTCGTCGAGGCGGTGCGCCAGCTCGGGCTGTACTGGCTCGTGATCAACCAGGCCGCGCCGCTGTGACCTGAAGTCGCGGCACGACGTGATCCACGCACGTTGACGGATCGCGGCCGTGGTGCTGGAATGCGCGCGTGTTCGTCCGCCGCGCCGCGATCTGGGCCTCGACCGTGCTGGTCGCGCTCGTCGTCGCGCTCGCCCTGCCGGTGAGCCAGCTGCGCACGGCCGCGGTGGTCACGTCGTGCTGCTGCCCCGATCCGGACAACTGCCACTGTCCGGATCACGAGACCGATCACGGCGGTCCGACGATCAAGCAGTGTCACAAGTCGGCCGATACCTTCGAGTCGGCCGCCGCGCCGAGCGTCGCGCTCGTCGAGCGCGTCGTGCTCGTGCCGGCACGCGCCGCGCGCCTGCTGCACCACTCGCTGCCTGCCCCCCACGCGTCTCCGATCCTCGAGCGACCCCGCGGCCCGTCCTAGCTACGCGCTGCGGACCCGTCGTCGTCGTTCGATTGCGATCTGACTCGTATCGACTGTCCGCTTTGCGGACGGTCTGGAGGCATTCATGCGTCTGATTTGTGCTGCCCTGTTTGGAATCTCGCTCGTTGCCACGGCGACCGTCGCCGAGGCGCACGTCTCGATCGTCAGCGGCTCGGCGGTGACCGCCAAGAGCCAGAAGATCACGTTCGGCGTCGGCCACGGCTGCGACGGCGCCGACACCGTGAAGATCCGCGTCGAGATCCCCGCCGGGATCTCCGGCGTCCGCCCGCTGGCCAGCGACTTCGCGACGCCGTCAGTCGAGAAGACCGGTGACAACGTCACGGCGGTCACGTGGGACAAGCCCGCCGAGGCGCTGCAGGACGGCGACGTCCAGTACTACGAGCTCACGCTGCGTGCGCGGGTCGACGCGCCGGCGTTCTCGACCCTGCTGTGGCACGTCTACCAGACCTGCCGCACGAAGGCCGGCGTCGAGACCGTGGTGCCGTGGATCGAGGCGCCGGGCGGCACCGGCGATCCGGCGCCCGCGCTGATCGTCGCGCCGGCTCACCTGCCGGGCTGGAACAAGATCACGCTCGACGCGACGACGACCGTCGCCGCGACCAGCCTGCCGACCTACCTGGGCGATGCCCAGATCGTGTGGCGCGGCTCGGCGGCGTTCAGCACCAACGCCAACACGATGGCGATGGTCGCGGCCACGCCCGGGGTCACCGCGCTGTCGGGGGACCTCGCGCCCAACGATGTCCTCTGGGTCAAGTACTAGGAGGCGGCCATGAGAGCACTCCTGTTCTGCGCCGCCGTGCTGGCCACGGCGTGCGGCGACAACCGCGCCGCGCCGCCGCCCGACGACGCCGCCGTGATCCCCGACGCCCCCGCGGCGCGCACTGCGTGCCTCGATCGCCCGACCGATCTAGCGGTCGCGCCTAGCGGCGAGCTGCCGTGCGACCTGTTGCCGCCCGGGTTCAAGCCATGATGCGGCGCGCGCTCGCGGCGCTCGCGCTGGCAGCCTGTGGCGGCGGTGGCGATGCGCCCGGCGCCGACGCCGCGGTCGACGCCGCGCCGCCGCGCGAGACGGTCACCGAGGTGCAGCCACTCGCCGCCGGCGAGCTCGTCGAGGGCATCATGCACGGCGGCGCGACCGACCACGCGGTGATCCACCTCGCGAGCGCGACGCCGACGATCGACTGGAACCTGCACGGCCACAACAACGGCGGCACCCAGATGCTCTACGAGGAGCTGGCCAAGATGGCGGTCGACTACCGCTTCGTGCCGGCGTCGAACGGCGACTGGTACCTCCTGATCCGCAACGGCGGGACGGTCAACATCGACGTCGACGTTCGCGTCGAGCTGTACGGCGAGATGACGTGGAGGTGGCAGTGACGGCGCGGCTCGCGGCGCTCGGCGCAGCGCTCGCGCTCGCCGGCTGTTCCGACCGCGCGCCGACGCTCGGGCCGCCGACGCAGTCGGTGTGCGCCGAGGGCTCGAGCCTGACCTACGAGAGCTTCGGCGAGCCGTTCATGGAGGCGTACTGCACGCGCTGCCACGCGATCACCGTGAAGGGCCTCGATCGCGAGGGCGCGCCGAGCTTCCACGACTTCGACTCGCTGAATGGCATCAAGGTCGTGTTCGATCACATCGACCAGAGCACGGCGTCGGGGCCGGCGGCGACCAACGAAGGCATGCCGCCGGACGGGCCGTTCCCGTCGCTCGCCGAGCGCCAGCAGCTCGGCGAGTGGATCGCGTGTGGCATGCCGTGATCTCTTGTGGCACGCCGCGATCGCGCGGTTCGCGTATGATCGGCAGGTGAACAAGCCGGTCGTGGTCGTGGTTGTTGCGGTCCTCGCGGGTGCGGCGTGCGGTGGCGGGGCGCCGACCGTCGCGGCGGCGTCGGAGGCGGTCACCGTCGCGTTCCAGCCGACGGCGTTCGGCGTCGCCGTGGCAGGGCGGGGCCGGCCGGTGATCCTCATCCCGTGCCTGGGCTGCCCGGGCACGATGTGGATGCCGACGGTCGGCCACCTCGGCGCCAGCGTGCAGACCCACGTGCTGACGCTGTCCGGGTTCGCCGGCCGGCCGCCGATCGACAAGCCGCTGATCGCCACCGCGCGCGCCGAGCTCGCGCTCTACATCCGCGATCGCCACCTCGATCATCCGATCGTGATCGGCCACAGCCTCGGCGGCTTCCTGACCTACTGGCTGGCCGCGACCGAGCCTGACCTGGTCGGCCCGGTGGTCACGGTGGACGCGGCGCCCGCGCTGATCGCGATCCCGGGCGCCGTCGCCTATGCCGCCAAGCAGCGCGATCGCTGGAAGCAGCTGCCCGCCGGGGACTTCGCGGACGCGATCCGCGCGTTCTTCGCGCCGATGATCAACGAGCCGTCGCACCTCGAGCCGCTGATGCGCGACATCGTGCGCTCGGATCCGCGCACGGTGGCCGACGCGTTCTACGAGCTGTTCACGACCGATCTGCGCCCCGATCTGGCCAAGATCAAGGCGCCGCTGCTCGCGATCATCGCCGACTCCGAGGACCAGCAGCTGATCACCGACCAGCTCGCGCCGATCGCGCGCCACCAGGCCGTCGTGCTCCCGCACACCAAGCACATGGTGATGCTCGACGATCCATCGGCGTTCTACCGCGCGCTCGACGGCTTCTTCGCCGCGCACCCGGCGCCGCCGGTCGCCGCCGCCAACTAGCCTTACTTGCGCGCGTAGGTCTGGAGCGACGCGACGCGGATATCGCCGCGCTTGGCGACCGCGATCGCCTCGAGCGCCGCGCGCGCGCCGCGCAGCGTGGTCTGGTACGCGATGCCGTTCATCAGCGCGGCGCGGCGCAGCGACACCGAGTCCTTGGTCGCCTCGGCGCCCTCGGTCGTGTTGATCACCAGCTCGATCTCGCGGTTGTCCATCGCGTCGACGCAGTCGGGCCGACCCTCGAGCACCTTGTTGATGCCGCGGCAGGTCAGCCCGGCGGCGCGCAGGTACGCCGCGGTGCCGTGCGTGGCGACCAGCGCGAAGCCCAGGTTGACCAGGCGGCGCGCGATCTCGACCGCGGCGGGCTTGTCGGCGTCGCGCACCGAGAAGAACGCGGTGCCGCTCGTCGGGATCCGGCCGCCCGACGCGATCCAGCTCTTCATGAAGGCGCGCGCGAAGTCGGTGTCGATGCCCATGACCTCGCCGGTCGAGCGCATCTCGGGGCCAAGGATCGTGTCGACGCCCTCGAACTTGACGAACGGGAACACGACCTCCTTGACCGAGACGTGGCGCGGCTCGACCTCGACCATCGCGAGCTCGGCGAGCGTCTGGCCGGTCATCACCTTGGCGGCGATCTTGGCGAGCGGCCGGCCGATCGCCTTGCTGACGAACGGGATCGTGCGCGACGCGCGCGGGTTGACCTCGAGCACGAACACGTCGCCGGCGTGGATCGCGAACTGCGTGTTCATCAGGCCGACGACCTCGAGCTCGGTCGCGAGCAGGCGGGCCTGGCGCTTGACCTCGTCGATCACGTCGGCGGGCAGCGAGTACGGTGGCAGCGCGCACGCCGAGTCGCCGGAGTGGATGCCGGCCTCCTCGATGTGCTCCATCACGCCGCCGACCACCACGGCGCCGGTGCGATCGGCGACGACGTCGACGTCGAGCTCGACCGCGTCGGCGAGGAACTGGTCGATCAGCAGCGGGAACCCGACGGTCGACGACTCGTCGCGCCCGCCGGCGCCGCCGGCCGTGCCGCTCACGCCGCCCATGACGCGGGCGAAGTAGTCCTCGAGGCCGCGCGCGTCATAGACCCGCTCCATCGCGCGCCCGCCGAGCACGTAGCTCGGGCGCACCATGACCGGGAAGCCGATCTGCGCGGCGCACTGGCGGGCCTCGTCGAGGCTGCGCGCGATGCCCCAGTTCGGCGCGCGCAGGCCGAGCTTGGCCATCACCGCGCCGAACCGCTCGCGATCCTCGGCGCGATCGATCGCGTCGGCGCTGGTCCCGAGGATCGGCACGCCGGCCGCGGCGAGCGCGACCGCGAGCTTGAGCGGGGTCTGGCCGCCGAACTGGACGATCACGCCGATCGGCTGCTCGACGTCGCAGATCTCGAGGACGTCCTCGAGCGTGAGCGGCTCGAAGTACAGCCGATCCGAGGTGTCGTAGTCGGTCGACACCGTCTCGGGGTTGCAGTTCACCATGATCGACTCGATCCCGGCCTCGCGCAGCGCCATCGCGGCGTGCACGCAGCAGTAGTCGAACTCGATGCCCTGGCCGATCCGGTTGGGCCCGCCGCCCAGGATGATCACCTTGCGGTTGCTCGTCGGCCGCGCCTCGCACTCGGTCTCGTACGACGAGTAGAAGTACGGCGTGAACGACTCGAACTCGGCGCCGCAGGTATCGACCCGCTTGTAGACCGGCCGGACGCCGGCGGCGTGGCGCGCGGCGCGGACCTCGGTCTCGGTCGCGCCGGTCAGCGCGGCGATCCGGCGATCGGACAGCCCGAGCCGCTTCATGCGCAGGAGCTCGCCCTCGGTGGCTGCGAGCTGGGCCAGCGGCTGGCCGGTGAGCGCGAGCTCGGCCAGCGCGATCGACTGCACGTGGTGGAGGAACCACGGATCGATCCGGGTCAGCTCGTGGGCGCGCTCGATGGTCAGGCCGAGCTGGAAGCCGCGGCCGACCTGGAACAGCCGATCGGGCGACGCGATGCTGATCGCGCGCTCGATCGCGGCGAGATCGTCGCGGATCGCAAGCATCGGCAGGTCGAAGCCGGCGCGCCCGGTCTCGAGCGAGCGGATCGCCTTGCCGAGCGCCTCGCGGAACGTCCGGCCGATCGCCATCGCCTCGCCGACCGACTTCATCTGCGGGCCGAGCACCGGCGACGCCGACGGAAACTTCTCGAACGCGAAGCGCGGCCACTTGACGACCACGTAATCGATCGTCGGCTCGAACGACGCCGGCGTGACCCGCGTGATGTCGTTGTCGAGCTCGTCGAGCGTGTAGCCAATGGCGAGCTTGGCGGCGACCTTGGCGATCGGAAAGCCGGTCGCCTTGGAGGCCAGCGCGCTCGACCGCGACACCCGCGGGTTCATCTCGATCACGAGCATGCGGCCGGTCTTGGGATCGACCGCGAACTGGACGTTGCTGCCGCCGGTGGTGACCCCGATCTCGCGCAGCACGGCGATCGACGCGTCGCGCATCCGCTGGTATTCCTTGTCGGTCAGCGTCATCGCCGGCGCGACGGTGATCGAGTCGCCGGTGTGCACGCCCATCGGATCGAGGTTCTCGATCGAGCAGACGATCACGGCGTTGTCCTTGGCGTCGCGCACGACCTCGAGCTCGAACTCCTTCCAGCCCAGCACCGACTCCTCGATCAGGATCGAGTGGACCGGCGACTGGTCGAGGCCGAACTGCACCATGCGGTCGAGCTCGCCGCGGTTGTAGGCGATGCCGCCGCCCGAGCCGCCCATCGTGAACGACGCGCGCAGGATCGCCGGGAAGCCGATCTCGTCGACGCACGCGCGCGCCTCGGCGACGCTGTGCACCATCGTCGAGCGCGGGCAGGCCAGGCCGATGCGCGCCATCGCCTGCTTGAACAGCTCGCGATCCTCGGCCATCTCGATGGTCGCGATCGACGCGCCGAGCAGCTCGACGCCGTGCTTGGCGAGCAGGCCGGCCTTGTGCGCCGCCATCGCGAGGTTGAGCCCGGTCTGGCCGCCCAGCGTCGGCAGGATCGCGCTGACCTTCTCGATCGCCAGCACCTTGTCGAGGACCTCGACGGTGAGCGGCTCGATGTAGGTCGCGTCGGCCAGCTCCGGATCGGTCATGATCGTCGCCGGGTTCGAGTTGATCAGGACGACGCGCAGCCCTTCCTCGCGCAGCGCTTTGCACGCCTGGGTCCCGGAGTAGTCGAACTCGCAGGCCTGGCCGATCACGATCGGCCCCGACCCGATGATCAGCACCGACTCGAGATCCTTGCGTCTCGGCATCGGCGCACGTGTACCACATTGCTCGGCCGCGGTGACGACCGGCGGCGAAACGCCGCGCCTGAGGGTTCGTCTGACGACAGATCGCTACGGCAGGCGGTCGACGATCTGGACCGATGCCAGGCACATCTCGTCCTGCGTGCCCTCGCCCCAGCTCACGGCGACCCCGGGCGTCAGGCCCTTGGCCAGCCGGTTCTGCGAGCTGTTGTCGTACTCGCAGCGGATCGTGAGCGTGTCGGTGCTGGCGATCTCGATCGGCGCCACGAGCTCGTAGTCGCCCTGCCAGTGGAAGTTCCAGTCCGGGACGTCGAGGATCGTCGAGGTCCCGGTCGCGTTGCTGCGCGTGATCGTGATCCGGCGGCCGACCAGGTGCATGTGGCCGCCGGCGCCGAGCACGTAGGCCTTGGCCGGCGTCGTGCCACCGCCGCGCAGCGCGCGCCACTGAGCGACCGTCGCGGACTGCGCGTGCACCGACGCCGCGTCGTTGACCGCGATCGCGAGGTTGGGCTTGATGAGGCGGAGCCCGCCGAGCCGGATGAGCGAGGCTGCCGTGGCGTCGGGCGCCAGGGCGATCGCGACCTTGGTGCGGTCCGGGGCGTCGCCGCCGAGCAGGTTGTAGTGGACCTGGATCACCGCGAGCGCGCCGGCGGGGATCGGCGTGCCGGTGCCGGTCGGGTAGGCGACCGCGCTGACGCCGGGCACCCAGCTGCCGAGGCCGGCGACCTCCTTGATCGGCGCGTCCTGCGGGATCAGGCCGCCGACGCACGGCCAGCCGGCGCGCTCGGGGGTCGCGGCGTCGATCGCCTCG
>Ga0307513_10006698_pt1 | contig 15031 bp, 12 predicted proteins | sample 15_EM_MG_FD_202174 | JGI IMG/M metagenome (GOLD analysis project Ga0307513, IMG submission 202174) | Populus trichocarpa ectomycorrhiza microbial communities from riparian zone in the Pacific Northwest, United States - 15_EM | ecosystem: Host-associated > Plants > Roots > Unclassified | place... | reverse complement strand
GCCGGATGCGGAACGACCGGTGTGCGATCGGCGAGAATCAGTGCGCGTTCGGCCTCGTTCGCGGCCGGGTGATCGGTGGGCTCGTCACGGAACCACCGCTTCCAGGCGATGACCCACACGAAGCCGACGCAGCCAAACACGAGCAGGATCGCCCGCCAGCTCATGAAGGGCAGCAGCGCATTCACGGTGAAGGTGGTGAGCGCCGCGGATGCGTACGCGCCGGAGAAGAAGATTCCTTTCGCCGTGCCGCGTTCGCGCAATGGTACCCAGCGCGACAGAACGCGGGCGACGCAGGGAAATGCACCGGCCTCGCCCGCACCGAACAGGAAACGTGTGACGAGCAGTGACGCGTAGTTGAACGCGCCTGCGGTCATGAGCGTGAACACCGACCACCAGCTCACGATGCGTGTGAGTACCGCACCCGCGCCGTGGCGATCGGCCCAGCGCGCGGTGGGGATTTCGAAGATGGCGTAGGCCAGGATGAACGAGGTGAAGACCCAGCCCATCTGCGCGTCATCGAGGCGGAAATCCGCCGCGATGTGCTGCTTCATCGCGCCAATGCAGGCGCGATCCAGGTACGTGACCATGGCCAGCGTCACCATGAACGTGACGACGGCGTATCGTGCGCGCGTCGGGCGCTGTTGTTCGTCCAATCGGTAGTCCCCCTCGAGGGGCTACCTATATCACGGAGCGGGACTGGGTCGGGGAACTCTGCTGGCTCAATATTCCGTCGAGGGCCGCATTGAAGTCATCGGGCCTGTCGAGGTGGATCCAGTGCCCGGTACCCTTGACGACGACGTGTTTCATGTGTGGCACTACGTGATGCAGGCTGAGCGGCGCGTCGTTGCGTGGCGTGACGATGGTGAACTTCGGGCCGGCATAGCGGCGCAGTGGGATCGACGCGTCGACGGCGAAAGCTTCGCGGGTCAACTCGATGGCGGTCCTGCGAGGCATCTTGCGTAATCCGGCGAGCAGGCGCTGCTGCACTTCGGGGCGCGAATCGATGAACATCTGCTGATCCCAGAATTGCTCGACGACGGCGCACGGATCCTTGTCGAGCGCCGCGAGGATCTGTTGCAGCTGAGCGGCGGAAATCGCGCCCGGCGCTGGTGGCGGATCGACCAGCACCAGCGCCTCGACCCGCCGCGAGTGTCTGGCGGCGAATTTGGCGGCAATCGCCGCGCCCATGCTGTGACCCACCAGCACGAAGCGCTCGAGCTCCTGGGCGTCGGCAACCGCGCCGATGTCTTTCGCCAGTTCGTCGTAGGAATAACGTCCGACCGCGCCCGGCGACCTGCCGTGCCCGCGAAAATCGAAGGCGACCGCGCGGTGCCGCGGTTTCAAGTGCTCGAGTGCGGCGGCCCAGTGTGAAAGATCGCCCGCGAAGGAGTGGGCAAACAACACGGGCAACCCGCCCGTGCCGCGGCTGTCGGTGACCAGTGTCAGCGTCATGGCCAGGCAAATTGCCCGAGGCGCGTGGCGGAAATCTGTCGGAGCTCGCCGCTAGTTATTAAATGGGAACATGTCCCCATTTCACTATTTCAAAAATTGCCGGAGACGGTGAGCATCCACCACATGTCGGGATAGAACGATGCGATTTCGCGCAGGCTGAGTACGCCATTGCGGTCGGGAGTATAGAACCGGCGATCACGCTCCTCGAAATCATCGAGCACGTTCTGCAGCACGAGGCGGATCTTGGTGTCCGCGATCCACGTGGTTTCGATGAACGCGTCGAGCCGGTGCAGCTGGCGGAAGCTGTCGATCTCCGACGAGCGGAAGTCGGAATCGACGGAATAGCCCTGGAAATTCAGGCCCCATGCGAGCTTCGCGGCATTCAGATCCTGGCGCAGTTCCACTTTGAGATCGTTCTCGACGAAGTCGCTGATCTGACGATGCGCGCCCGTCAGCGGATCAATGACATCGGTCTCCTGCCAGGTGCCGGCGACGGTGAGCGTGCCGCCGGGCAACCATGGTTGCAGCGGCAGGCGCAGCGAGAGCTCGACACCGTCAGTGGTGCCCTGGCCGATGTTGCCGGGTGCATCGATGAGCGCATCGGGCGGACCCACGGGGACGAAGTCCACCACGTCATCGAGCCAGTGATGGAACAGGCGCACGCGCAGCGCTGCGTCGCTGGCGAAGCGAAGGTCGCCTTCCACTTCGGCGGCCCATGCCGTCTGTGGCCGCAAATCCGGATTGCCGCCGTTGATGAGGTCATCGGCGAGGCGCGCGGTGGACACGAAGTCGGTGAAATCGAGCTGGCCCACGTCGCGGAATGCGCGCATCTGCAACTGGTGCTGGCCGAACTTGCGCGTGAGTTGCACGCGCGGCTTCACGTAGGTGAGTGAAACGGATTGTTCGGTGTCGCCGGTGAAACCGAGGCGCGAGGTTTCGGCGGCGAGCCGCGAATCCAGCGACCAGAGCGGGTTGATCTGCCACGCATGGCTGACGAAGGCTTCGCCGCGGTTTTCCTCGACGCTCAAGTTGGAGTTCGGAACCGGGACAGGCACGGGGCCCGCACCCTCATCGGCCGTGAGCTCCATCTCGCCATCGAGCGTGTTCACCGCCACTTCCGCTCCGGCCTCGAGACGGCCGATCGCCAGGTCGCGCGCGAACGTGGCGCGCGCGATGGTCTCGCCACTGTGCTGGCGCAGCGCCTGCGTGAACTCGGAATCCTGTACGTCCTCGCCGTCGAAGTGTGTGGAGATGGCGTTGCTCTCGAGACGTTTGCGGGTCACAAGTCCCGTCAGCGTCATGTCCCAGCCCGCCATCGTATTTTGATAGGTGACACCCGCTTCGCCGCTACGCGTGTTGTCATCGTACGGATCGATCTCGCGTTCGACGGACGTTCCGTCGGGCGCGGTGGTGCGCAACCAGAAGTCTTCGGAATACCGCACATAGGACGCCTGTCCTGTGACGACCAGCTTGCCGTCGCCTACGCCCTGCGAATACTGGCCATTGATCGCGTGTTCGCCTTGTTCGTGGGGGAAGCCACCGAAGCGATCCGCCACGCGCGCGCCCGTGCCGTCGGTGACTTCGCGCGGCCCTTCCGAGTTGTGATCGTGGGCGTAGGTCGTGGCACCCACCGAATATTCGCGGTCCTCACTACGCCCGCTCCAGGCAAATCGTCCGGTGGGAGTCGGGGTTTTCTCATTGGTCATCTCGAAGCCTGCCATCCACGTGCCGCCGCCGGCGGTGCGGGTTCGAATGACGTTGGCCAGCACTGCGGCGTTGGAGGCGTCGCCGGCCACATCGGTGCCGCGCAGGATTTCGATGCGCAGGACTTCGCTGGCGGGTACGCGCTGCAGGACGTCCTCGAGCGACTGGCTTTTGGCGCCCAGGCGCTCGCCATCGATGAGCACGTTGCCCACGGCGCCGGAGAAGCCGCGCGTTTCGTTGTCACCACCGTCGAACGAGAACCCCGGAGTCTGGCTGACCATGTCGAGCGCGGTGCGCGGCGCGAATTGCGCGTAGAAAGCCGCGTCATAGACCACGCGGCCGGAAGCGTCCTGCGCATTCTTGTTTGGCGAAGCGGGTTCGGGAGCCTGCGCTTCGGCACCGTCAATGAACATAAAGCCCAGCGCCAGGGTGCGCAGCAGCGAGGAAGCGTTGATGAGCCGATCTCCCGATTGTTTGATGTCCCGGCTTGGGGCCGCGGGAGCTCGAGAAGTTCGCGCGCGTGCGGCAGGCGGAGGCCGCGCCGGGCCGGGGCGCGTATGGTACCGGCGAAATTTGACGGCGGGTGATCCCTGACACCGGCGAATTACGCGTTTCCTTCCATATGAAGAACCGCTGCCTGGTCAGCCTGTTTGCCGGCCTGGCATGCCTGGCCATCGGCGCCTGCTTCCCGGAGGATGCCGATGATCCGTCCTGGATCGACTATTCGGGTCCAACGCCGACGTTCTCGATTGGCGGCACGGTGGCGGGTACGGCCGGCGTGCTCACGCTGCAAAATTCCAACGGCACGCTGCTGAATGTCGCCGCGGACGGTTCGTTCGCGTTCGAGACGCCCATGGTGACGAGTGCCTTGTACAACGTGACGGTTGCGGTGCCGCCCCAGGCGCAAACCTGCAGCGTGGCGAACGGCTCCGGAACCGTAGGCAGCGCCAGCATTACCGACGTCCACATCACCTGCAGATGAATGGGGACACTCCCCATTTCCCGGAAACGGGGCCGGACCTCATACTTCCGGCATGCCCGCCCGGCTCAACCCGATGGAATTGTCGTTGCCCGAAGGGCCGATGAAGGAATTCACCGTGCGCCGCCTGCTCGACACGGGCACGGTGGCGGTGCGGAATGTGGACTGCCAGGGCACATGCCGGCATCGCAGCGCGGAGGAGTGCGCGTCGCACACGCACTTCGTATATCCGTACCGCGGCGTGTATCTGCGCCACGTGGGCGGTGAGCAGGCGGTCGCCGACGCCAATCACGTGTTGTTCTTCAATGAGGGGCAGGGCTACCAGGTGAGCCACCCGGTGACGGGCGGCGATGCCAGCCTGGTGCTGAGCGTGGACGAAGCCACGCTGCGCGAGCTCGCGCCGAAACAACTGGTGTGCGAGAGCGCCAGCTTCGCATTCAATGAGCAGCACCTGCGCATCGATGCGCGCGCCCAGGCACTGGTGATGCTGCTCAAGCACTCGCTGCAGAACGGCACCATCGAGCCGCTCGAAGCCGAAGGTCTGTCGCTCACGCTGGTGTCGCGCACGCTCGGACCCCGCACGTCGCGTGCGCCGGGCGCGAGTTACGCGCGCCGCCGGCTGGTAGATAGAGTCAAGGTGCTGCTGGCGGGGGATCTGTCGCGGCGTTGGACGCTGGGTGGGATTGCCGCGGAGATGAAGGGCTCGCCGGTGTACCTCACGCAGGTGTTCCAGCAGGTGGAGGGATTGCCGCTGTATCGATATCACCTGAGGTTGCGGCTGGCGCGGGCGCTGGATCTGATCGTCGAGCGGGAAGATTTGTCGGGCCTGGCCCAGGATCTCGGCTTTTCCAGCCACAGCCATTTCTCCGCGGCGTTCAAGCAGCACTATGGCGTGACGCCGGGGGAATTCCGCTCGAACGCGAGTTAATGGGGACATTCCTCGTTTCCTAGCAAACGGGGACGCGGCTCGAAGCGTGAGAGTGCGGAGCAGGCTCCCGGTCGAATGGCCCGTGCGCGAACATGGTGAGCGGCGCAGCGCGAGGCGAAAAGCGCGCAGATATTTCTCAGGGCTAACGCCCCGTCGGAAAACGTCGTCCTTCGGCCGCCGATCATGTACGCCGCCGCTTCGGCGGCCTTAAGAGTGGCCGTCAGGCCGGGCAAGGACGCCAAAAACTTCCTTCCTAGGAAGTTCTTGAAGCGCGCTCACCAGTGAGCACATGGGCCGTTCGACCGAGAGCCTGCCTCGCGCCCACGCGACTCTGAGGCGCGTCCCCGTTTGCTAGGAAACGAGGAATGTCCCCATTTCTGACGTCCCCAATATCACTAAAGATTTCGACAGCGCCCGCCGGCCCCGAATGGTCTCCTGAGTACGCCCCGAAACGAGGGTGAACAAGAGGATTCCGTCATGACCAAGAAAACCTGCGCCGCCTGCGATTACCCACTGGAGCCGAATTCCACCATCAAGGTGAAGATCGGCGGCAAGACGGTCGAGGTCTGCTGCGAAGAGTGCGCAACGAAGCTGCGGGAAGCCGCCAGCGCGAAGCAGAAAAAGCGTGCGTAAGGCGACTCCGACTTCTTGCGGTGCCGCCGAAAACGGTAAGAAGTCTCGGTTTGCGCGTCTCCGCGCCGCCACCCGATTGCTGGCACGACGCACTCGCGCCCACACTGACCCCGCGACATACCAACAAGCGGTCCGAAGCGCTCGCAAGAAGCGCCGGACCGCAAGATCAATGGAACACCGGGGATCTTTCGAAGTGACGTCGATTTCCTATTTGCCCGCCACGTTTACGACGTTGTTCTTTCTCGCCGCCAGCCTGCTGCTCGGCTACATCCAGTAAGCCGGGCTATCTACCAGCGCGATAGGCAATTCGCCGCATAGCAGCAAGCGGTTGCATCGGTTTGCCGCAGTTGCGTTAACGCTAACAGGAAGCGTATGTTCGCCCCGCGTCCGGGATGACGCACAGGAGCGGGCGCAAAAGGGACTTTTCGACAACTCGTTTCACGAGGGGGACATCCAATGACCATTCGTACGGCCGCATGCGGCCGATTCCTTTCTATTGCTTTGATTTTGGGCGTAGCCGCGCTTTTCGCGCAGCCTGCCGCCGCGCAGATGGCGGCTGGCAAGGCGAAATTCGTCGGCAACGTCACCGGAAACAGCGTGCCGGCAAATTTCGGCACCTACTGGAACCAGGTGACGCCCGAGAACGCCACCAAGTGGGGTTCGGTCGAGGGAACGCGCGGCACCATGAACTGGGCGGGCGCGGACGCCGCGTATAACTGGGCACAGACGAACGGCTACAAGTTCAAGTTCCACACGTTCGTGTGGGGCTCGCAGTTTCCAGGCTGGCTAAGCGGTCTCACGACGGCGCAGCAGCGCACCGAGATCGAGGAATGGATCCGGCTTGCGTGCCAGCGTTATCCGAACACCTGGGCCATCGACGTGGTCAACGAGCCGATCAAGACGGCGCTGCCATGGAAGGCCGCACTGGGCGGTGACGGCACCACGGGCTGGGACTGGGTGATCACCGCGTTCCAGATCGCACGCACGAACTGTCCGAACGCCAAACTACTCATCAACGAGTACGGCACGGAAAACGATCCGCCGGTGCGCAACACCTACAAGACCATCATCAACCTGCTGAAAACCCGCGGTCTCATCGATGGCATCGGTATCCAGGCGCACCACTTCAACATCGACAACATGAACCGCGCCGCGGTGACGACGATGTTGAATGACTACGGCACGCTGGCGCTCGATGTGTGGGTTTCGGAGCTCGACATCATCGCTGGCGGCAGTGATGCGGCGCAGCTCGCGAAGTACCAGGACGTATTCCCGGGCTTCTGGGAACACAGCGCGGTCAAGGGCATCACGCTCTGGGGTTACATCGTGGGCCAGACCTGGCGCGATGGAACGGGGCTCGTCACCACCGCCGGAGTGGAGCGTCCCGCCATGACCTGGCTCAAGGGATACGTCAGCGGCTCGGGTGGCGGCGATACACAGGCGCCGAGCGTACCCGCGAATCTCACGGCACCTTCGACGACCGCGACTTCAATATCGCTGACGTGGACTGCGTCGACGGACAATGTCGGTGTGACGGGCTATCAGATCCTGCGCGCGCCAGGCGCCAGCGGTGGCACGTTCGCGCAGATCGCCACCTCGACGACCAACTCGTACGTCAACACGGGACTTACGGCGGGCACGACGTTCCGCTACCAGGTACGGGCGGTCGATGCCGCGGGCAATGCTTCGGCGGTGTCGAATACAGTCACCGCGGCGACGCAAGCGGGCGGCGGCGATGTCACGCCACCGGCAGCACCGACCAACGTGACGGCACCGTCGACGACGACCACCTCGGTGTCGCTGGCGTGGACCGCCTCGACGGACAACGTCGGTGTGACGGGCTACCAGGTCCTGCGGGCGCCTGGCGCCAGCGGCGGCACGTTCACGCAGATCGCAACGTCGACCACCACCTCGTACGTCAACACGGGTCTCACGGCGAACACAACCTATCGTTACCAGGTGCGGGCCACCGACGCGGCCGGCAATGTTTCGGCGGTGTCGAATACGGTGACCGCGATGACGCAGACCGGTGGGAACGGCGGTGGTTGTTCGGTGACTCCGACTGTGCAGACGCAGTGGCAGACGGGCTATGTCATCGAACCGGCTCGCGTGGCGAATACGGGAACGGCCACGATCAACAGCTGGACGGTCACGTTCACTCTGCCGGCAGGGCACGCCGTGATTGGATCGTGGAACGCCGTACTCACCATCAGCGGACAGACCGTCACGGCGCGCAACGCGCCTCACAACGGAACGGTTGCCGCGGGCGGAAATACCGCGTTTGGCTTCCAGGTGAGCCGTCCGAACGGCAACGCGATGCTGCCGACCGGCTACACCTGCGCCACACCTTGAGATCGAGGGGGACGTGATTGACGCGGGCAATCGGGGAAACGGCGGGCGGCGCTATGCGCTGCCCGCCTTCTTCGTGCTGACAGCGGCCGTGGCGATTACGCTCACCATTGCTCAGGTAACGGACGATTCACGAGCGCCTGGCGCCGATACCACGGCGGCACTCCCGGCTGCTTCGGTGTCACCAGCAAAACCGGCGCTTCTCGTGACGCCGCATGCCTCGCGCGATCGGCAGGCGCAGTTGGCGCTCGAGGTCGAACGTGCTCTGGTCTCTAACAACCCGCAGGAACGCGACAAGGCGATGTACTTCTCCCTGCCCGAGCTGCTCGACGCCGACCCGGTGCGTGTCATCGAGCTGGTGGCGCGGCAGGAAGGCGAGACGCGTGACGCGCTTCGCGATGAGGTGGTGCGCCTCTGGATACGCAGGGATCGTGAGGCGGCATTGGTGTGGATGGGTTCTTTCGAGAACGAGTGGGAACGCAAGGCGAGCGCAACCATCGCGATGCGAACGCTGGCGGCTATCGACCGGGCGCAGGCCGTTGCCGTCGCCGGCCAGTTCGGCATCGGGCGCGACGACGGCTCGATCGAGCACATCGTGCAGATCTGGGTCACGGAAAATTTCGACGAATGCGCGAAATGGCTCGAAACACAGCCTGAAAACGCGCAAACGACGCAACTGCGCGCGCGTGTCGAACTGGTACGCGAACAACGCCTGGCGGCGCTCGAATGATTGCGGCAGGTACGTATAACTTCCGCGTTCGCAACGGAACACCATCTGCGAATCGACGACGGTTTCATCTTGTAAGAGTTTTCTGACGACTGAATGCGATACCCCGTCAGGCAGGTATGGCAAGGCAGGCAACTGCTGAACGTTCCGGGCCTGAGTAAACTCGCGGGCAGCGACCAAATGCTGCCCGTTTTTTTATGCGGCAATTCTCCATCGTCTCCCTCGTCCTGGTCACGCTGCTGGGCGTGGGGGCGGCCTGTTGGATCGATGCCGCGGAAAAACCTCGCCGGCACTGGCCCAAGCCAACACCCCCACCGCCACCTTCGCCTATCTACACACCGTCGCGTGAACACGTACCGGGCCAGGAGGAGATCGCGCAACAGGCGCGCGATCACAACGGGCAGATCGAGGCGGAAATCGAAAGCGCGCTGATGGGGAAGGATGCACAGCGGCGCGAAGGCGCCTTCACATTCCTGTTACCGGAGCTCGTGCAGGTGGATCCCCCGCGCGTCATCGCGATGGTGGCGCGACAGCCGCCGGGCGAGGCGCGCGACACGCTCCGTACCGAAGTCACGCGCCAGTGGATGGCCAGGGATCCGGACGAGGCGGTCCGGTGGATGAAGACCTTGCCGGAAGCTGATCGCCGTGCAAGCGCAGTCACCGCGGTCGAATCCATCGTCGGGCACAGTCCCTCCAGAGCCGCCGTGCTGGCCGACGAGTTCGGGATTGCCGGCCTCCTGGATCACAGGATCAAAGCCGCCCGCGATTGACTCTCCCCTCGAACGGCACGTTAGTATCCGCCGTCCGTTTTTCATGAGGGGTGAAGGTCCATGCTGAATCGTTGGCTTGCCACATTGGTTGTCTTGCTGGGCTCCTTCTCCGGAGCGCAGGCGGCCGACGTCATCGCCGCACAATCCGGCTTCGTCACGGTATCGCGCAAGCATTTCGTCCTCGATGGCAAACCTTACTACTACGCGGGTGCGAACCTCTGGTACGGCATGTATCTTGGTTCTCCCGGCAAGACCGGCAATCGTGCGCGGCTGCTCAAGGAGCTGGACCAACTCGCCGCGCAAGGCGTCACGAATCTGCGCGTGCTGGCCATCTCCGAGTCCAGCACGCTGAAACGTTCGGTGACGCCGGCGGTGGTCCTGCGGCCGAATCACCTCGACGAAACCCTGTGGCAGGGGCTCGACTTCCTGCTCGCCGAAATGGCGAAGCGCGACATGAAAGCCGTGCTGTACCTCAACAACTTCTGGCAGTGGTCGGGCGGCATGTCGCAATACCTGGCGTGGTTCAACGGCAAGCCGGTGGTAGATCCGGACGTGACCGGCAACTGGAACGAGTTCATGGACAACTCGGCTGCGTTCTACCGGGAACCCAAGGCGCAGGCGGCATTCCGCTTCGCCGTCAAACAACTCATCACGCGCAAGAATTCGGTGAACGGCCGCGTGTACACCGCCGATCCGACCATCATGTCCTGGCAGCTCGCCAACGAACCGCGTCCGGGCAGCGATGCCAATGCGAAACCGTACTTCGACGTGTTCGTGAAATGGATCGACGAGACGGCGGGCTATATCAAGGCGCTCGCGCCACAGCAGCTGGTGAGCACCGGCAACGAAGGCTGGATGGGTACGGGAGGCAGCCGCGAGCTGTTCGTGAAATCGCACTCCACGAAAAACGTGGATTACCTGACTTTCCACATGTGGGCGCCGAACTGGAGCTGGTACGACCCGAAGAATTCCGCGGCGACGTACGACGGCGCGTGGGTGAAGATGAAGGAATATCTCGATTGGCACATCGACACGGCCAACAAGATGGCCAGGCCCATCGTGCTCGAGGAATTCGGCATCAACCGTGACGAAGGTTCATACCGGCCGAATGCCACCACGGTGTACCGTGACAAGTTCTACACGGCGATCTACGGATTGCTCGCGCGCCGCGCGGCGGCGGGCGATGCCATCGCCGGCTCCAACTTCTGGGCATGGGGCGGTTCGGGCCGGACGCAGAACGCGGATTTCATGTGGAAGGCGGGCGACAGTTTCGTCGGCGATCCGCCGCAGGAACCGCAGGGCCTCTACTGCGTTTTCGATTCGGACATCTCGACGGTGAAAATCATCTCGGCGCACGCGCGCCAGATGAGTGGACTTCACTAACGGGTTTACTGGGCCCCGCCCAGCGGTCGATCATCGTGCGTAACGCTGTTAACGAGAACGGCTTGGCAAGATAGTCGTCCATGCCCGCGGCCACGCAGGCTTCGCGATCGCCGGGCATCGCGTTGCCGGTGAGCGCGACGATGGGCACACGCGCGCCGTCCGTCTCCGCCGCGCGGATCGCGCGCGCCGCAGCCAGGCCATCCATCACTGGCATCTGGCAGTCCATCAGGATGAGGTCGAGCTCGGGATCGGCGGCCGCGGCCAGCACGCCTTCGCGGCCGTTCGATGCGGTAGTGACCCGGAAGCCCAGCATGTCGAGCATGGCGCGCGCCATTTCCTGGTTCACCGCGTTGTCTTCGACTACGAGCGCGCGGCCGCGCGAGCCGGACATTGGCAACGCGCGAATCCGCGTGCTCTGGGCGGTATCCACCACTGCCGCCGCTACGAAGTCGGCGGTGCACACCGGTTTCACGAGGACGCGCGTGACGCCGGTGGGCGGAGCCGCATCGGCATCCGGAGGCATCAGGGCCACGACTTCCACGAGACGCGGTGCGGCCGCGGCACGCAGCCCGCTGACCGTGTGTTCGATCTTGGCCGCGGCATTGGCGTCGATGACGATTCGTACGCGCGCGATGCGCCGCGAAAAGTCCTGTAGTGCTTCGATGGCGCCGATCGGTGAGTCGACGCTGATCACGTGCGAAACTTCCGCCGATAACGTGTCACAGACCGCGCTGCGGATGATCGGATGCAGGCCGATGACGATCGCGCCCAGGTCGGCCGCCGGCGCGACCGGCGGTAGTTCGAGCGGATCCACACCCATCGGAATACGGAACGAGAAGCGGCTGCCGCGGCCCGGTTCGCTGCTGAGATCCATGGTGCCGCGCATGAGCTCGACGAGCTGACGGCTGATGGCCAGACCCAGTCCCGTGCCGCCGAACTTGCGGGTGACGCTGCCGTCGGCCTGCTCGAATGCATCGAAGATTCGCTCTTGTTCGGCTGGCGCAATGCCGACACCGGTATCGGTGACCGAGAATTCGAGCGTGGCTGGCCCGGCGCCCGCGGGAACCGCGGTGACGGCTAACAACACGGCGCCCGCGTCGGTGAACTTGACCGCGTTGTTCACCAGGTTGCCGAGCACCTGGCGCAGGCGGATGGGGTCGCCATGCACGGTCGCCGGCACGCCGCGGGCAATGTGCGCGGCGATTTCGATGCCCTTGTCGTAGGCACGCGCGCCAAACAGGCCGACCACCTGTTCGAGCTCGCGCCGCAGTTCGAATGGGCCGCTGGCGAGCGCGAGCTTGCCGGCCTCGGCCTTGGAAAGATCCAGCACGTCGTTGATGAGCGTGATGAGCGCCTCGGCCGAAGTCTTCAGCGTGCGCACGAAGCGGCGCTGCTTGGCGTCGAGCGCGGTGTTCTCGAGCAGCGAGGCCATGCCCACCACGCCATTGAGCGGCGTGCGCAGCTCATGGCTCATGTTGGCGAGGAAGCGCGACTTCGCGTGCACGGCGGCCTCGGCGGCCACGCGCGCCTTCTGGAGAACTTCGGCGGTGCGCTTCTGTTCGGAGATGTCGGTGATCACGGAGGCGATGCCGGTGATGGTGCCGTCCTCGGCCATCAGCGGCGTCTTGGCGATGATCACGTCGAAGGTGGTTCCATTCGCGATCTGGATCGAGGTCTCGTAGCGCAGCGACTTGCGCTGGGCGAGCAGTTCATCGTCGGTTTCGCGGTGATTGCGTACCGGCGCGCCAGCCGGGTCGTGGTCGAGCTGCTTGCCGACGATTTCGTCGCGCGGAACGCCGAACAGCTTTTCGAACGCGGCGTTCACCAGCGTGACGCGCCGCTCGGTGTCGCGCAGGATCACGGGCAGCGGCAGCGTCTCGAGCAACGCGCGCAATACGCGCAGCGTGTTCGACAGCGCGCGTTCGAGTTGTTTGCGTTCGGTGATGTTCGAGTGCGTGCCCGTCATGCGCGTGGCGCGGCCGAACTCATCGCGGCTGCTGACGTTTCCGTAGGTCTCGAGCCACACCCACCGCCCGTCGGCGTGCCGCATGCGATGCTGGACCTGGAACATCGGCACGTTACCGCGCAGCGCGTCGCGCGTGGCATTGCTGAACACATCCAGGTCTTCCGGATGCACCAGGCTCACCAGATCCTTGATGGGCATGACCTGGTCATCGCGCTCGATTCCCAGAAAGCCGAAATACGTGCGATCGACGAACAGGTTGTCCGTGGTGAGATCCCACTCCCAGAGCCCAAGGTTCGAAGCTTCCAGTGCGACCTTGAGGCGCTGATCGCTGGTGGCGTGCGCGGCGCGCGCTTCGCGCACGTTGTCGACCAGCGCGAGACAGCCCTTGCGCATGAGCTGCGGATCGACGTCGTCGCCGGCGCGCAGCTTCGCGATCAGGGCTTCGAGTTCGGCCTCCGAGCCGACACCAAAGGCCTGCGCCAGTTGTTTCTTGAGATCGGGGTTCACCTGATTCACGTGCGCAAGGCGCAACCTCGGACGCTACACTCCTGCTAACGATGTCGGCAGCCGGAGAGATTACTGAGGCTGGGCGGCGAGCGGCATCAGGCCTGGCCCGGCCGGAGTGTGCATCCGATCACAGCCGGCAGATATATTGTCATTCGACTTTGAAGGCGATGATCGAGTTCTTGAAGAACGTGGGCACATAGACCGTCATGGTCGCCGGGTCCCAGCCGATGTCGGCGGTGCTGGTCTGCACGGCCTTGCCATCGAACATCAACTCCTTGGATCCGTCGGCGCTCACGTACCACACCGCGCCGCTCCACACGGACACGATGAAATCGTTGCCCTTGACGTTTTCGAGGCCGTCGACGCCGCCGGGCATGCCATCGGCGAGCAACTTGAGCGACTTGTCGGGCTCGACGCGGTTGAGGCTGTTGTTGTCGAGCACGTACAGCGTACCGCCATGGACTAACAACCCGTTCGGGCCCTTGAGCACCGTTTCATCGAGGTACACCGACGCTTTGCCGTCTTTCACGACGTACACTTTCTTGCCCTTGGAGTCGGAGGCGTACAGCGTGTCCTTGCCGTCCGAGGCGAGGTCGTTGAGCTGCACACCTTCGGGAATGGCGATCTTGTTCTTGATCTTGCCCTTCCTGACGTCGATGACCACGATGCCGCCGGCGTCGGCGGCGTACAGCCATTTGCCATCCGCCGAGAGTGCGAGCCCCTTCGGGCAATCGAGGCCCGTGACCCATTCGGCGGCAATGACTTTTCCATCGAGCCCGACTTTGGCGATGGAGCCCTTGCCATCGGCCTCCCACGGCTGACCGTCGATGTTGGAGACGTACAGCACCTTGCGCTTCGCGTCGAGGCGCACACCTTCGGGGACCTTGAGCGTCGCTTCGGTTTCCCAGAGTTTGGTGAGCTTGTGAGCCGTAGTTTGGGTCTGGGCCTGCGCCTGGGCCGGAACATGGACGATAGCGGCGAGTCCCATCGCGACCACCAGTGCGAGCAGCTTCTTCATGGTTATGCGTCCTGGTTGGAAGGGACGCGAAGTATAGGGGCGCGTTATGCTCACCGCATGCCCGTGAACACCTTGTTTGCCACCCGCGTCTACACCAAAAGTCTCAAGCGCGGTCCCTCGGACGCGATGAATGCGCGGCTGCTGCGAGAGTGCCGCCAGCTCAGTCTCGATGACGCCGCCGGCATCCGCTGGTCTGTGGCTAACTATCCAGGCGGGTATACCTCGTACAGCTCCCTCTCGCGCATGCATCAGATGTCGCCGACATTCGCGGTGCTCGAGAAGCGCATCGACCCGCATGTCCGCGCTTTCGCGCGTACGCTCGACTTCGATCTCACCGGCCGCAAGCTGGTGATGACGGACTGCTGGGTGAATGTGATGACGCGCCAGGTGGTGCATGGCCTGCACCTGCACCCGCTGGCTTCATTGAGCGGCACGTACTACGTGCGCACGCCGCGCGGTTGCTCCGGACTCAAGTTCGAAGACCCGAGGCTCGATCGCTTCATGGCCTCGCCGCCGCGCAAGGCGCGCGCCCGCCGTGAAAACCAGGTCTGGGTCACGGTGCCCGCCGAGCAGGGAAAGGTGGTGTTGTTCGAAAGCTGGCTGCGCCACGAAGTG
>Ga0307513_10006697_pt1 | contig 15032 bp, 13 predicted proteins | sample 15_EM_MG_FD_202174 | JGI IMG/M metagenome (GOLD analysis project Ga0307513, IMG submission 202174) | Populus trichocarpa ectomycorrhiza microbial communities from riparian zone in the Pacific Northwest, United States - 15_EM | ecosystem: Host-associated > Plants > Roots > Unclassified | place... | reverse complement strand
CCTGACTTACCAGGGTGTTTGATATTTTGACAGAATCAGATTTCGATCACCTTATCTTTGAGTTAACCAATTCCCATATGACACACAAAAACATGTTTTATATCAACAAAGTTTCTTTTTTTTTTTTAATTTTTTTATTGTGAGAGTAAGGAAGCTATTATTTCGAGGGAAAATCTACCACTTATGTATGAATATACTTGCTATTTAACCTGGGCTAGATATATTCTTCTTTAACAAAAAAAATTATATATGTAAGCTTATTTTTGACATGTTTTTATAAATAAATAAAATTTAAATGCAAATCAAAAAGCTTATGTATATATATAATTAAATAAATTAAGAATTATATGTGTTAATAAACAAAAAAAAGTTATTAACGACAACTAAAAATAAAATTAAAAAATCAAAAAACAAATATAGATTAAGATATTTAATCTCACAAGATGAAATATTTTTCCGGTTGTATTTATTGAATTTATTTATTAAAATTATTTTTTATTCAATTAAACAATAATAGAAATAAAAACACACAATAAATTGATTGAGTAAAACAAAAGAAAAAAATATATTAGAAAACAAATATTATGCAAGACTGCACATATTATAATAATTATATAAAAATAAATATTTTTTATTTTAAAAAATAAATTTCATCTATGCAAAAGATAAAAAAAATTATAGATAAATCAAAATAATCTTCTAAAACATTAAATACACATAACACCATTAACAAAAATCTTTATCCAAAAAGGGTTAAATATGCAAAAAAAAAATAATCACAAAGAAGGATATTAATTGAAACATATATTTAAAAGTTATTTTAAAAAAGAGACATATTAAGGAAATATATCAATTAAAAAAACAATATTAGAAAAAAAATAATAGCCCGAGTTTCATGTCTTAATTCGTCAAACCTATAATCTAGACAATGAATTCAACCGGGTTCAATAATATATATATATATATAGCCCATGATCATGGCCTATGACCCAATGCTCCTAAGCTATTGTAATGAAAAACCCAGGCGCGTAGGTGGACATTTAAGCCTAAGCTTGAGGGCTTGGGCTTGGTTTTATTTATTTTTCAATTTTTTAAAGGTGCGAACGACCTTTAAAGCTGACGATGTGTCTTTTGTTTAGATTTCAGATACCATTATGGTGGCTAGAAAATTAAGACAATGACTCTTTTGTCTAAAAAAACCCCAATTACTTAGTCATTCTAACCCAAAAACACATCATCAACACATCAAAAAAGAAAATATCCGGGATTGAAAGTCAACCAGGACAACTTGGCTGGTTTATGCATTGAACATGCTAGTGTGTGGGGAGAGATTGTCATGCTTTTAAGGCATGTACAACCTCTTTCGATCGCTTACCACCACCATTCATGGATGCATTTGAATTGCCACAACGAGACCTTTCTGGTGGTGGGTTGCGTGTGCGCAACAGTGCAACGATGAGGCTCTAATGGCTTTTTGTTTCTTTTTCTCCCTCATTTCAGTCTCTTTTCCTCGAAAATTGTGTTGGCCTGGAAAAGTTAAAAGGTGTCATATTATTTTATTCTAGTATCAAATTTGGTCATAATTCTTTTGATTTCTATTTGTTTTGTTTTTTATCCTTTTTTTAAATTGATTTTGTTTTCAATTTTGTTTCTCAACATTTTGTTTCATTTAGTTTTAATATCAAATTTGGTCCTTATTCTTTTGATGCTATTAGTTTTGTTTTGAATCCTTTTTAAATTGTTTTTTTTTTAAATTTTATTCCTGACCATTTTATCGATTAGGATTTTGGGTTTTCCATCCATAGGGTAATCCAGGTCTCATGACCAAAGTTATTGGTTTGGAAGATTAGCCTAACTAGACTCTTTTTTTAGGTCTTTTATAAAATTGATTTTTTTAAAAAAATTTCATCATTCAATATCACAATTTCATGTCTTAAATCACAAGTTTGACATGTTGATCTGAGTTAACTCGAGTTGACTCAACTTTTTTTATGTTGTTTTTTTTTTTCAATTTCATCCTTCAACATTTGGTGGGTTTAAGAATTAAGCTTCATTATTTTTTCAATTTCATCTCACTGGTTTATAAAAGCATCTATTAGTTCATCCATATAGATTGTTTGTGGCAAATCTTCATCTAGCTATAGTAGATGCCTACTGACCGCACAAAACCTCTAGTTTCTACAAGCCTGACTGTATTATTCTCTTCTGGTTAGAGAGAACTCATCCTTGAGTTCTATTCTTTCTTCAAATAAGATGTCAAATGTTGCACGTTACAGACATCAAAAGGCTTCAGATAGCTAGAAAGGTGAAGTCTATAAGCATTATTATTAATTTTTTACAAGACCTGGCAAGGGTTTATCTCTTTTTTCATCAACTTGTTATAATATCCTACTAGAAACTTGTCACGAGTGAGTACTACCCACACACAATTACTTATCTCAAACACTACTCTTCTTTGATGGATATCGGTTAGGGCCATATATTTTGTATTGTTTTACTTACCTTATAAGCAATCTACGTACCATCAGTTTGGACACTCAATCATCTAATACGAGGAACATGTGTTATCTTTATCACGCTAGAAGGATTCTGTTTGTAGAGTATCTCAAATGGACTTGATTGGGAGATCAAATTTTGAGACATGTTATAAGCAAACTCTACTCATAGAAGGTGATATCCCATTATTTTGGGTATTCTTCCACCAAACTTCACATCAAGCATCCAAGGTTACGGTTAACCACCTATATATGTCCATTTGTTTAAGGATTATAAGCACTGTTAAAATTCAACTAGGTTCCTAGCTTTCCTCGTAATCTCTTCCAGAAATTACTCATAAACTTCACATCTCTGTCTAAAATGATAGACCTAGGGATACCATGTAAGAAAATCACCTCGTTAAAGTAAATATGGGCTATCTAGGATGCAACCATGTCTTTCAACTTGTTATGAAATGGATTATTTTTTAGAACTTGTCCAAAAAAAGGAAAAGAGAATCCATTGCTTGTTGGGTATGAGGTAAGCCTAACACAAAATCCCTACTAACATCCAACCATAAAGCATCATGAACTAGCAATTGGGTATATAGCCCTACTTTCGATAAGGAACCTTAAGACCTTTAATAAATAGTACATCTCTTCATAAAACTGGATACCTAACTTGAAAACTTTGGCCAATAATAATTTAATGACACCAAGGCTATTGTTTTATCACGCCCATAATATTTCTCACAGTGCAACTCATAAATGACAATTCACAAGCATTAAGTTATCTCAGTTATCTTCATGCATACTTATTTGAAAGAAGAGTCACCTGACTATAAATCTCAAAAGTATCAAACCCCATCACCTAGGCATTTATAGTACCGAGCATGGTAACTCATCTACTGAGGGTGTTAGCTACTTTGTTAAGATTGCTATATTAGTACATCAATAAAAAGGTAAACTCTGAAAGAAAAGACACGCACTTTGTATGCCAATGACTTAACCTATACTACCTATTTATATACTTCAAAGCTTCATGATTTATGATTAGAATAAACTCCTTTTATAAAAGGTAGTTTTGCAATCCTTTAGAGCTTGAACAATAACATAAAACTCTAGATCATATGTAGAGTAGTTTTTATTTGAACTAGATGATATCTCACTAAAAAAGGCATTTGGTTGTCCATTTTGGATAAGAACAGCTTTAAGGCCTATCCAAGATGCATCAGAGTTGACTTCAAATAGTTTGTCAAAGTCAAGAAGTGCAAATACAAGAGCTTTAATCATCTTCTGCTTCACTAGCTAAAAATTATCTTCGACATCATCTATTCACTGAGAATTTCTTCCCTTTAAGCACTCTCTAATGAATGCAATCAAGGAGCTAAAATCTTGAATGAATTTTCTGTAGAATGATGCAAGTTTATGAAAACTCTAAACTTTATAGATGTTTTTTAGCGTTGGCCAATCTACAGTCATCATGACTTTGAAAGATCAACCTGAAATCCATCCATTAATATAACAAAATCTAGAAAAAGTAACATTACTAGTGAACAACTTACACTTCTTGTAGTTGATAAATAACTGCTTATTCTGTAAAGTGGTAGAGACAACTAGTAGATGCTCTAAATAAGACTTTGGAGTGAGACTGTAAATCAGGATGTCTTTAAAATAAACCACAATGAATATGTCTATGAATGATCTCAACACCTGATGTATGAACCTTATAAAAGTGTTGTGAGCATTGGACTTACCATACTACATAACCATCAATTTATACAACCCATCCTATGTTTTAAAGGTTGTTTTCCACTCATCCATCAATTTTATTCAATATGATCATAACCACTCTTGAGATCAATATTGAAAAATACCTTAGAACCTACTAATTGATCCAGCATGTCATCTAGTCACGGAATTGAATACATGTACTTCATCGTTATTTGGTTAATGAATCGATCGTTTACACAAATCTACTAGAAACTAACATTTTCTAAGACTAAAAAGGCTGAAACTACATACTAATGTTTTCTCAAATATACCTATTTTCCAGTAACTCCACCACCTACCTTTGCAACTCTTTAGCTTTTATAGGGATAAGCCTATGTGTTGGTTTGTTTGGTAAACTAGAATTAGAACCAAATTAATCCAGTGTTGTATCTCTCTTATAGAGGCAATCCTTGGGGTAACTCTTCTGACATCAAATATGTACTTTCTATTAGCATATATTTTATTTTTGAGTACTTTCATCAACATCATCCTCTTCTTGAATTTTACTACTACTAAGTATTAGGGTATAAACTACTCGTTCACTCCTTATTTTCTCTATAAACTACGATAAAGACAATAAATTCTTCATCTTTTTAGTTTTTAGCTCCATTTTCTTCCTTATAGATGCCAATACTATACATTTCATCTTAATACTAAGGGTTAACATATTCCTCCTCTTATCATGAATAAAACTTCTATTAAACTACCATGACCTCCCCAACAGAACATGGCATGCATCCATCAATACCACATCACATTACACACTATCAATAATTACCTTAATGTCTTTATTCATCCATGTTAGTTTGTAGGGCTTGAGATGACTTTCAGTTGCTAGCTGTAGTTTTTTTACTACCTCGTTGACTCTACATTCTAAAAGCTACCATTGTCTATTATCAAGCTACAAACCTTATATTTTCTGGTCCATGTAGAATATAAAATAATAATGCACTATCAATATTTTTTTGAATCACATTGGGCATCAACAAATTCTTTTTAATGACAAAGGTAGTACCATTATCTCTATGCAAAATCTCTTCACTACTATTTGAGTCATTATAGATAATATCAGCCACATCCATAAATTCCTTTATCAACATATCCTTACCCGGATAACTCTAAGATTTGTTACACTCGTTAGCTTGATGCTCTATTCTTTATATCTATAAAAACAAATTTTGAAATAAGAACCAAAACCCTGACTTATTATTTGTGGAGTCTACTGAGTTGGCTTGGGTTGGATGGTCATCATCCTCTTGTTATTGTTGTGTTCTCTTATATTATTCCTTTTTCTCTAGAAATTTATGTTAATAGCCTTATTAACTTGCTACTTAGCCATTGTCAAGGTCCTTTGATACGCCTCCAAAACTATTCACAAATATTATCGGCACAACATGTCCTATATAGTTATCATAACCCACTTAGTTACCCCACCACCAGTTACTCTTTGGTTTTTACCAAGTTATTCCTAGCCACTAATTCGTAAAAATCATCAGTATATTTGTTAACGGATTTACCTTCTTGTTTTAGTGCGTAAAGCCTTTGGTATAGGGTTTGTGTGTAGCCAATAGCCAGACCCAGCCACGGTTGGGCTTGGCAATATGCCAAGCCCATGGTGCGCTAAGTCCTAATTTTAAAATGAAATCACTTTCATAGTTATATTGGAAATCAAATATCCTAAGACATGAATGAGTTTTTTAGGAATTTAGATTTCATTAACTCAACATACATAAAAATGCAAGGTATCGATGAACCAAAATTTTATCAGTATATCTTTATATATCTTAAAAAAAAAATACTAAATCAAGAAAGACATACGAGTATAATTTTTCTGAATACAAACATGCTTTAGTGGAGGGGCGCTGTGTTCGGAGCTAGCCAGACCCAGCCACGGTTGGGCTTGACAATGTGCCAAGCCCCGGGTGTGCTGGGTTCTAATTTTAAAATGAAATCACATCCATAGTTATATTGGAAATCAAATATCCCAAGACATAAAGAGGTTTTTAGTTATCCCGGGTGCAATGTGCCAAGCATGAAACAAATAGTTGACTAGTTTGATCAAAGGATTTAGATAGTAGCCAACTTTATTATTACTCCTATCAACCGAATGACCAGATCATTTGGTAATCCTGATCCGTATACCAATTTGTATAATTCATGAGATGTTAGTTCAATTTTTAGTTTTTTTTTTCAATTCATGCAATACCCAAAGATTGTTCATACTTACTAATCTCATTCTATCATAAAAACATCTATTTAATCCTTTATTCATTAAAACATAATTTACATATCATTCTCATATATAAAATACACTAATTTTCCTTAATAATTCAAAACTAGCTCAAACCAAGATTCCTTGCCTCTTAAGTATAATAGATTAAGGTAACTAGAACAAAGAAATTATATTCACTTCTTTTCCTCTTCTTCTTCTCCTTCAAAACCAGCCCTCTCCCTTAGCTAAATAGTCCAAGAAATTCTTCAATTTTTTCTTGCTCAATTCCTTACCCCATCTCTCTTTGATATTTACTTTAACTTTTTTTGGTGTTTCTAGCAAGAATTTTCCATATATTTTGCTCAAATCTCATCTATTTTCTCTACCATGTGGCCGACCATCTTGGCTTCCTTTGAAAGCCAAGTTTGTATATTTATATATCCCTCAATTTTATATTTACAATTTTCCATTGTTCTTTTATTCAATCAATTTCTTATCTAACCAAGTATCTTGTCTCAGCTTATGTTTAGAGTTTGTTATATTAAAGTTTAATCCCTAAAACTTCATTTAAAAACCACTATATATACATACCTATATATATCATTTTATTTTCTTCATTAGGTTAAGTTTTTAGCACTTTGCTAATACCTTAATATTTTTAATCGAGGTCTTACAAGTTAAATCTAGATGAAGATCAATAAAGATAGATGGATCCTTATTTAGAGCATCTAGTGTGGAAATGCTTTTCAAGTTAGGTGTAACTTCTTTTGAGTATAGGAGTGAGAGTATATTTGTACCTACTCGTTTGCATCATATCATTCTGCCCTATTTTTTTAAGGATCTAGAGTTGTCTTTATGTAATTAGTGTTGCATACATGAAAGCTTATTGTTATGTAGGAGGAAAAATATGAAGATATAGTTGCATAGCTATGACAACATCATTGAGCTTTTATTCATAATGAGAGAGTTATTGGAGGTCTAGGAGAGTGAATGTATATCTTGTGTGGAGATTAGTTATTCTCCCTTGTCTTGGATCATCATCATCTATGGAAAGAGTTTTGGTGAATGATGAAAGGGAATGAACTAGCATTTATTTAGTTTCTTATATATTATGGAACCGATTAATTCATGAAAAACCTTCATACAAAAACTAGGCTTTCCATGACTACATTCGAGGTTGGTGGAGTGATGAGCTTGAATGCAGACCTTTATCTCTAGCCTTGATTTTTATAAAAAAACCAGTCCTCTACTGAAATATGGGCCAGTGTGTGTGAAGAAAATGTGTAAAGTAAGAGAGTAATGTTGTATATAAGCTTGTGTATGGAGTTCTGGACCAGTCTTGGTCTTTTACTTTTGAGTTTTACTTGATGAACTCCTGAGGAATTTATAGACTTGGTTAAGTCGGCTTACTTCTTGTAGTATGGAGAAAACTGACGTGCCATTGGTGGAGGAGTTGGTGCTTATCATGGGTTTTGAAGCTAGTAATCCATTAGAGGAAAAAATAGTGTTGATAATGTTATCCAATATTTTTCAAATAAGAAAAGCCATTGGCTAACCATGGTGTTAATAAAAGCTTTTTTTTTTTTTATCTTTAATATTAAATTATATTTGATTAATGAATATAATATTTAATTAATGAATCTAGAATAAAGATAAAGTCCACGGAACAAAAATGCTTAGCATAAGAAATTATAAAGTTGTTATAATTTTGAGATTCCTATTGCATCAAAGCATTATTTCTAAATATTCTTGGTCAATGTTCTATTAAGACTACACATTAATTAGAGCTGTTGATATTGGGTATAACATAAACTATATGAAGGTATTTAAGTAATCAAGAGATGATTCACCACCCTAGATGAATTAGAAAAAATGTTCCATCTGTTCTAGAAAAATATTAATTGTGAAATCCTTGGCCACGGTGGAATGAGATTTGAAAAGATTTTCAAATCTTATTCAAATAATCAATGACTATAGGGTTGAGAACAAAAAAAATATTTAACAAATTAGACATTATAATATCTAAATAAGAATATTCTTGATGAATGAATAATAATTACATCGAGAAACTAGTGACTAAAAGGTTAAGTCAAACTATTTATGACTTTCTTAATATTTTGGGAATCATGACAGATTGTTAGACATTATAAACTTGATCTTCAAATATAAATCAATCAATTGTTGAAATGATAATAAATTAAATTATTTAATTTATTTAATCCTATTTTATTTAGGATTATGATTTCTATTTTGGCCACCTTATGAGGGAACCTAATGGGTCACACACATAAGAACCATTAGTCAGAAATTAAAATGGAATGATTAATCAAGTGTGACTTGATTGTAAATAAATTATAGAAATTGAAGACTAGAAAGATTACAATTCTAAACCTAAAAAAAAATCATGTAGGGACTTGATTGAATAAATTTTTAAAATTATTCTAAAATAATATATGTGATATTATTTAAGTGGAAAATTGATATATTGCTATTTATAAGGGTTTATTAGGTTTTCTTGTAAATAGAATGTTATGCCTTCTATTAAAGGGTATTAGATGACAGTACAACATTATAATACATAAACATAAAAGAAAAGAGCTAAACTCTAAACCCTAAACATAAAAAAAAAGAGCTAGCACTCAAATGTATAACAATCATTCTCTCATAAAAGGGTTTACAAGATTTTTCACTAGTAGTTTGTGTAAATTACCATTAAAGGCTGGATACTTGGATGACTTATGGTTTGTGACAACCTAGCCTTGAAGCAATTATTCGAAGTAATCTTTGTATAAATCTTAAATAACTCTAGATCTATCTAACAAGATCCTTAGGACTCCCAAAAAAAATTTAAATTTACCATTTCCGTAGTGTGTATTCGTTTTGAGAAATCTATTGGTGTATATTGTGAATTAATTTATGTGACAATTTAGACAATTATTAGACAATTTAGGGTTATTTATTGCATGTTTTAATTTTTATTGGTGTTTATTATGAATTAATTTATGTGAAAAATCATTTTTTTCAAAAATAATTTTTCTCTCATGATTTTTCAAAAAAAATTAAAAAATTAAAAAAATGATTTAGTCGGATTGGTGGCTAAAAAAGCCATCACCAGCACCGTCAGAACTGCTGATATCGCTAGCTGGCAAGGCAACAATCCCTCAAGCAAGGGGTGACGATGCATGAGGTAGGAGCCTCGCCTTGCAGGTGGTGCAATGCAAGGGCTACTGCCCCGCACTATCATCTGAAGCAGCGGTAGCAACAACAAGGTTGCTACAACAAGAGGAAGAAGAAGGGATAGGGGAAGAATTACAGTTTTGCCTTGCAACCTATTTTTAGGGTTTAATTTAGGTACTAAATTATAAGTCCATCCTTGTAGATATATAAAAATTTGATTTTATAATAAGATTAAAACCCTAAATTAATTAATTGTACAATTAATTTTCTTGATAAGATTAAGATTGAATTAAAATGTTTAATTCAAAATTTCTTGAGTTTTGTAATATCATAATAGGATTAAGTTTTAATTAAAATGTTTAATTAAATAATGTTTAGAAAAATGATTTTTTTAAATTAAAGAGAGTTTTTAAGCTAAGATATTTTTATTTAATTGATCCTAAAATAATTTTGGATATTAATAAGAATCTTAATATGGTTAATTTTCTTATCAAATTTTGAAAAATAGTTTTTTCAATGAAAAATTTACGTTAAATAAAATTTATTAAATTTGAAAACTTATCAAATTGGATTTGAATTTAATATTTCTAAGTGTTAAAAATATTATTTTAAATTGCATATAAAGCCAATAATTAGAAATAAAGCATGCAATATTTTTATTATGCATATTAATATGTTCTTATGGATGATGGATAATTATGGACATTAAATACCAATGTGACTGTGTTTTTATGGTTGAATGATTGTAATATTAAATAGTGTCTCTGTGTCCTGTATTTTCTCTAATTTTCTTCTGGGGTTGTAAAATTATTTTCTCATAAAATTCCTATGAAACTTTGGAAATTTATAATTTAAAAATGCGGATGTGTAAACCCCCATGTAAATGTAAGACTGAAAGTGGTAAGATTTGGATGAGTAATGAAAACCGAGATAAGAAATAATAGATAAATGATGATAATAAAAATAATTATGATGTATAATGGAGGGGATGACCTCCATAAAATGAATTTGAATTATAAAATGAATTTGAATTTAGAATGTATAACGACAGAGAAACTAGTAACGCGTTTTGATAGATAAAATAATAAGAAAAATGATAAAATATTTCTAGGGAATAAGTGAGGTAATAAAGAATAAATTATAAGAAAGGATAGTGCAATGAAAAGGTAGGACTGAAGGTGCAAGCATCGATTAAAAATCAGTGACATTATTTTGAAACATTAATAAGCCGGATAAATAAATAAAGATGGAAAATTTAAAATGAATATATTTCAAAATGATAAAATGACCCTAAAGGTTTAGAAGGATAATTGATATGATTTATGTGAGGATGAATAAGAAAATTTGGATTGTTGACAAAAAGTCATGAACTGATTAATTTTACATTAAAGAGTAGACCTCTCAATCCAATCATCGGATCGAGATAAAATTTTGCCTGAAGTCTATTAATATGTTGTCTACCTTGGTTTAAAATCTCATCTCAATCAGAGTTCATTAAGGACTAGTGATTTAAGCAGAAAAAACCAGATAGTTTATGTGAAAAATAAAATAAAATACATAAAGGCATAAATGAGGGACAAAATTGTAATTTATAGAAAATTTGCCTTTAAAACAGCAAAGAGGACATCTAGTCCAAAAAAAAGTGAGACAATACAGAAAATTCAGCTAGAGAGTGAGAAGCGTAGAATTTGGAGGAGCCAACCCAAAAAAGGTTGTATGCTTTGGTGGTCATATCTTCAGAATCAACCGTTGGATCGTGCTTATGTTTTGATATATCTCTCTTCTCACAAGCCTCTATGTCCTGACCGGAGGGATTTAAACTATCACATTTCGGATCGCCATTGGCAATATCCTGGAAAGCAAAAGGAAACACACCTTGCAGAACTGTTTAGGTTGTCGGCTGATTTCTCTCTCTTGCACCGTGGGATCACGTTTATTTTTGGATATGTGGTGTGCCTAGATGTTGTTTTCATTCTGGATGGTGGAGATTGGAAACACACTCTTTGACAAGGTGTTGTTCATGTTGAACAGTAGCTCGCTAATTTTCAGGTTAGCTCGGTTTTATTCTGATCTAGGAAGATTTAACCATTGGATCATTCTGAGTTTGAGATATATTGTAAAAGCCTCTAAGATATATATTCTGACCATTGGCTTTGAAAATAAATGCTAAGGTGGATGACATATGGCTTTTTAAATCTATTGCTAGTTTTGGCATACTTTAGGAAACTTGATTAAATACATGTTTTGATAAAATTAAAATTTTATAGGTGTTAGGGTTTATGGAAGATGTAGTGGTAAAATGTGATCTTGTTATTAATATTGCTACAAATGAATTGTGTATTCTTTATAAGAGGGGAAGAATGATTATGGTGTAAGAATCGGAAGGAACATCATTATATGAACATGTTGAATGAATAAAAGGCTAATTTGTTAGTTATGTGGATGTGAATGACGTGGAACCATGAAGAAATTGAAATGAAAGAAATTTGGAAAATAAAACATATTTAAGGCTGGCTATAAGTATGTTTTTGACAGATTGATTAGTTAATGAAAATTATCATGGATTCCAACTAGTAGGGTGAAATTATTGTTGTGATAATGATGCAAGAACATTAATTGTTAAGGGTTGTTGCATATGTTTAATTGCATGAGGAGAAAATGAAAAAAATAAAATAAAATTGAAGGGTTCATTGTTTTGTTGTATTAATAATGCTAAATAAGAATAATAATGTATGTAGTGCGTGTGTAAAAAAAAAGGAGAAATTCCAAAGGGATGATTTTTCCTATTTTGACTGAATCTTGCTATGTTGTAGAGGTAGAGAAATTGTTTGAATGTTTTGTTTTAGGATTGGTTTAAATTTGTGATTTAATGGTGTCAAATGACCTTGGATAATATTGTTTATGTGTGAAAATAAGTTGAAAGTTGAAAAGGATTTTCAAGGGATAAAAACCCTCATTGTCTAAAATTTTAGTTGTAAAAGAGGGGCTATTATGATTGTTGATTTTGAGCTTTAAAACGATATAATTTGGACTTGATTTCTTCATGAAAGTTATATTTCTATGTTTTAGACTTTCGTAGAGACAAATCACGTCCAAAACTGAGTTTTACAACTTCAGTTATGATTAAAACACTAGATAGTGTTATGGATTGGTTAAGCTAAGTTGATTAGAATTAGATAATTTTTAATCTTTGCTTGGAATTGTTGTTGAGTGATGGTTTTAACAACAAATTATAAGAATGGATATGAACATGAAAATGGGTAAGAGTTTGAGATTTTAAGGAAATTCCTTGTGATTGGTTTGAGAATAATAGTTGAATGAGAATTAAATGAAGTTGTGATGTTAGTTGTATTGTTGATAAAAACTGAATCCCTGGTGGTACAGGGGAGGTTGTGGGGATTGGACAATAGCATGGAGTGAAAGCACATACACATACTCCAGGTAGGTGCATTGCACCTTGTCTTTTCAATTTATGTAAACTTATTGATAAATTTCAGAATTTATTGTTTTATTGCTTCGAAATATTAGAATGAATATGAGTACCTTATGTACATTGATGTGGATCAACTAGTTATGATATAATTGGAATGGATACGAGTACCTTACGTACATTAATATGTATCAAACTTGTGATGATATTATTGAAATGAATAAGAGTACCTTACGTACAATAGTACAGATCATTGAATTAGGATAATGTTTGAATGAACATGTGTACCTTGCGTATAATGGAATGGATCAAGTTAGTTAGGATAATGTTTGAATGAACATGAGTATCTTGTGTGCATTGTTATGTGTCAAATTAATTATGTTATTATTAGAATGGATATGATTACCTTGCATACATTGATAGGTATCCAATTAGCCATGATAACTTTGGAATAGATGTGATTATCTTACATACCTCGGTATGGATTGGGTATACACAATGACTTGGAGATTGGAGGAGAAATGATAAATAATTGGTCACTGTAGTGTCCGTGGCTAAGGATACATTATGATGATACTTAGCACAATGACGAGGGTGACTAAAGGCATAAATTCATACTTGGCACTGTGATGAGGATGACCAAGGTTATGTGAAGGCTGCTTAGTGACCGTAGTGGCGGTAACTAAGGTTGTGTGTGAATGATACTTGGTAATCGTGGTTACAATGTATATGATGTTAATAAGAAAAACGTAAGGGGATTGGTACACAATACAAAGGTGAACCAAACACCTGCCAAGAGACCCCCCAATACAAAGGACCCCCTCTCATGTTTTTTTATTTATGGATAAAACTAAATCTATGTTGAAGACATTCCTACACAAATCCCAGTCAAGGAGGAACTGAGCAGAGGAGGGGAAGGATGATGAAAGCCCCTGAGGCTCACGGTCCCCCATGGTAACAAAATGGAGAATATGCAACTCTAACATAAATGACATCTCTAACTCAAAACCATTAGAGTTGTCATAACCCATTTTTGGGTTATTCCCCAATTCACATTTTTTCTTTCTTAACAAAAAAATAAAATACAAAAAAATAAAAAAAATATTACAAAAAATATAGCAGTGAGAAGAGGATGCCAAAACGCCTATAAAATGGTCAAAAAATGGTTGAGGAGGTTAAAAAATACAAAGGTTGAAATTTGGCAGTATTTTGTTGACTGATGAGAGCCTTGTTGATAAAGAAAATTCAATTTGAGGAAGAAAAGTCCAAAATCAGATGTTTATAGACTCAATTAAATTTTATTGAAGGTTTAATTGAATTTATGGAGGGTTTGATTGCAAGAAAAATTGATTTTGGAGTCAATTTGGGCTTTAATTGGAAGAAATTAAAGTTATGGGGTCAAATTATAATTTTTTAGAGTTAATTTGGTCAAATCAGGGGTTTAATTGCATAAATATTGAAGTTTGATGGCCAATTAGGGACTTAATTGAAGAAATTCGAAACCAAGGACCAAACTGGAAAAGGCGCGTAAATAGAGGGGCTGGAATTAAACCAAATCAGGGGCCAAATTGAAAAAATTAGAAGTTTATTGCTCAATTGAGGGTCAAATTGCACTAATTCGAGACCAAGGACCAATTTGGAGAAGGCGGCCAACTTCAAGGCAGGCGATTGAATTTGGCAGAGATGCAATTGAATTGATTTTTAAAATCAAAATTGCAATTCAAGACTTGATTGAACAAATCATAAATTGAGGACTGATTTGTATTTTAACATAAGTTTTGCGCCGTTTTCATTTAAATGAAATGGCGCGTTTTGCCCAAAATGGCGCCGTTTCATACACTGTTTTTGCCTATAAAAACAGGGGGTAGAGAAAAAAAAGCAAGAACAGAAGAGAGAGGGCAGAGAAGAGAAGAGAAGAGAAAGAAGAGAAAAGAGAGGGGGAAGGCCGAAAGAAGAAGAAGAAGAG
>Ga0307513_10006696_pt1 | contig 15033 bp, 12 predicted proteins | sample 15_EM_MG_FD_202174 | JGI IMG/M metagenome (GOLD analysis project Ga0307513, IMG submission 202174) | Populus trichocarpa ectomycorrhiza microbial communities from riparian zone in the Pacific Northwest, United States - 15_EM | ecosystem: Host-associated > Plants > Roots > Unclassified | place... | reverse complement strand
GCGTGACGTACTGGACGATGTTGTCGCGGTCCCCCGCGTACAGCGCGCCAAGCGCGGCCTCGCGGTGGACTTCTTTTTCCTTGTCGTCACGGCTGATCACGATCAGCGCTGGCCTGGCCTCCGGATAGAACCCCAGGGCCCGGATGGCCTCGAGGCGCGTGGCCTCGTCCTTGGTCTGCTGCAGCACCTTGTACACCGCCGGGTAATATTCCTTCTTCAACGCCATGGAGAGAATGCCAATCGCGGTCGGCGCCGGAATGCCGGCCTTGTCGGGGCTCTCGAGGCCGCCGATCAGCCTCTGCTGGGCCCTGGCGTCGCCGTGGATCACGAGCCTGGTGTAGGCAAAGATCTTGATGGCGAGCTCGGGATCGTCGAGCAGCTTCTGGTAGAGCTCCGGCGTGTTCATGCTCGAGAACTGCAGGTTGGCCTCGACCGCCAGGGCCTGCAGCCGCAGCACCCGGGGCGCCTGCGGATTGCCGAGCCAGTCTTGCTGCAGCTGCCGCAGCCGGTCATCGCCGGGCACCGACCGGACGATCTTGTCCAGCGCCATCGCCCGGATCTCGGGCGGCTCGCTGTCGTCGCGCACGGCGGCCTCGAACTGCTGGACCTGCTTGTCGTCGTAGATCGTGCTGTGCGGCTCCATCGCCTTGAGCCGGTCGGCCGCGGGCAGCTTCTTGTTCAAGAACGTGGTGGCCGCGGCATGCACCGTCTTGACGTAGTCATCGACCTCGCGGGCCAGGATCTCCTTCCTGGACGGCTGGGCGTGGACGATCGCCGGAGTCACGGCGAGGATCACAAGGATTGCCAGTTTCATAACATCGTCCTTTCGCGATCGATCAGTACGGAAAGACATCGTCATATCCGAAGCCCATGCCGGGGTACACGAGGACGAGCTTGACCGTCGGCTTGGCGAACGGCAGCAGGCCGCCGAGCACGATCGGAAACGGCGTCATGACGGCGATGCTGGGCCGCCCGGCCGCGCCGGTGCCGCCCACCACGTTGTCCCACGGCCACAGCGTGTCCTCCGCGTACTGCCCCAGCGTCCGGTTCGCGGTGATCTGCCCCGCGGCGTTGGTGGTGAACAGCGGCGCCGCGACGCCGGGCGCGGGCGCGGCGAAGCTGCCCTGCAGATCGTAGGTCGCCACGTCGGTCACCGTGTTCCGATCGTGCAACCACTGCCACTTTGCCCACAGCCGATCCACGTTGCAGTGGAGCGAGAAGAACAGCGGATCGCGGGGCGCGATCGCCGGCGATCCGGCGATCCAGGACGCGCCTGCCGCCGGGGCTCCCGAGGACGTGGTGAACCCGGAGCGAGAGTGCGCGGGGTTGTGCGCTTGCAGCTCCATGGCCATGAAGTTGGCGTAGGCGAACCCCGGGCTGCCGAGCGCCAGCGTGGCGACCTCGCTCGCCACCAGCGGGTGGCCGCCATCGCCGTACGGCGTCTGGCGCTGGATCCCCGCGGGGACGGCCTCTCCCGGCAGCGACCACGAGACGATCGGATTGCTGGCTGCCAGGGTCGCGATGTTGCCGCTGCTGTTGGCCCCCATGAAGTCCGGCGTGAACACGTTGGGCGCGTTGTCATCGAACTTCCAGTACGGCAAGGCCACGCTGGGATCCGCGGACTGCAGGAGGCGCTCGATGTGCAGGATGAACGCGCGGTGCCAGGGCAGGAACGCCGAGCCGCTATGAGCCTGTCGGTGCGCCACCAGCGAGCCGACCGCGCCGGTGGTGTCACGGCTGTGGGTCTTCACGAAGTCGATGTAATCGAGATAGGTTTGACTGACCTTCTTCAAGGCCTCGAGGTACCGACTTCGCTCGGACACGGTGAGCGCATTCGCGTTCTTGCGGATCCGCACCATCACCGCCTCGCGCGACAGCAGCGCCCCCGCCGAGGTCACCTCGAGCACGGCGTCCTTGTCGGCCAGGCTCGGGCTCGCGAAGTTGCCGGCGACGTAGAAGGTCACCCAGGCGCCGTCGCCGGTCAGGGTCAGCGGCAGCGTGGTGCTGGTGGCGGTGGCGTCGCTCGCGACCGTGGCGGCGAACCGCAAGTGGTCAGTCCCCGCCATGTTCTGCAGCGTGACGGCGAGCGTCCCGGCCGGAGCGCCCCCGACCCAGCGGAGGCGCGAGAACGTGGGTCCCCACGCGATGTAGTCATCCAGCGTGGCGATCGATCCGACCTCGATCTCGACGCGCGGACGCGCCGGCGCGGCCGGGATGGGGAGCGCACCGGACGGGACCATCATGGCTTTCCTTGCCACCACGACCTCGCTGCACGACCCCGCGGTGGCCATCTCGATGACCGCGCTCTTGTCCAGCGCGCTGGCGGCGTTGCCCCGCACGACGAACGACGACCAGCCACCGGCGCCGGGCAAGGTCTGCAGGATCGACGACGACAAGGTCGCGCCGGCGGACGTCGCGAAGCCGAGCGTCGACCCGCCGGACGGATTGCGCAGCTCGACCGCCACGCCGCCCGGAAAATTGCTACTGCCGTTGAAACCCGTCGGATTGGTGATCCTCGCCCGGACGGTGGTGTCGGCGGCGGTCGATCCATAGTCGTCGTGGTTGGAGGCGGTGTCGTTGACCTGGATCTCCACGATGGGCATCAAGGTGCCCACGCACGGCGCGATCGTCGCGCAGCTCGACAGCAGCATCGCCGCGATCACGCCCCACACGCATGACACGCACGACATCAGAGATGGCTTGTTCATCTGCCCGGTTCCCCTTCCATTTCGACTCGCCCCTGGTTCCCGACCGCGCGGAGTCACCACGCGCATCGCGATCCCCGTACCCGTATGACGCTGACCACCGCACAAATTCTTGGCAATCGACAAGGCGCGCGACGCAAGGCGCCATCGGCCCGCGGCAAGCGCCGCGCGCACCTCGGCTGGAGCAGCGTCGGCGGATCCTCGGCGCCGTGTGACCGACACCGCACGCCCTTAACCTCCATGAGGCGCGAGAGTCCTCGGCCTCATGGCGTACCCAGCAAGAGCAGTATGTGCGGCGCTCGTCGTCGCGACGGTCGCGTGCGCGTCCGACGGCGATGACCCGGTCGAGATTCCACCTGATCGCGCGCCGATCGCGTTCGCGATCCAGGGAGCACCGGAGCTCGACGCGGCGAAGAGCATCGTGATCACGAGCCGCGCTGGGTTCCGCGACGTGGCCGACCCGGCCGCGAAGCTCACGCTCGGCAGGTTGCTGGCCGATCGCCACGAGCTGATGAACGCGAAGCGGAGCAAGGACTCGATCGACGAGCGCACCGGCATGTTGATGGTGTTCACCAAGCTCGCCGAGGATGTCGACGACCACAACGCAGCCGATCTCGATCGCAAGATCGGGATCGTGAAGTGCACGACCAATCCGTTCCGCGACCTGATCCTGGATCGCTGGGGCGACACCGACCCGGATGGTCCGTTCCGGCTGCTCGCGGTGATCAACCGGCTCGATCTGGCCGGGGCGAACGACAATCCGGGCGGCGGCTCGACGCTGCCCGAGGAGAAGCGCAAGTTCTTCGGCGAGGGCCGCCTCGTGTTCGGGCTCACCGCCAAGGACGAGGCCGGCAATCCCTATCCGATGACCTTGATCATGGAATACCACCTTCCAAAGCTGAAGAAGATCATCAAGGACGGCGTGCTCACCATCGAAGCCGAGGACGTCGAGTTCAACCAGGACAACATTTCAGATAAGGACTGGGCCGAACAGCGCCAGAGCTGGGCAACGATCTGGCTGGAGCTCTCGCGCTACGCGTTCGATTCCAAGGCGTACCGGTCGCTGCTCGTGCAGATCGTGTCGACGTTCGCCCGCGCCGGCAACTCGATCGCGCTGCGCGTCGGCTACGTGGTCGCGCCGACAAAGGTTCCGACAAAGAACTGTCCGAGCGATTCGGGGAATTCGGAGAGTACGATCCGGGAGTTCGAGTATCGCGAGAACTACACGCAAGCTGGGTTCCTGCTCGCGCCGCGCGATCTCGCGCGCGACGTGCACCCCTGCGTCGCCCAGCAGCCGTTCTTCGCCGACCTCGTCGAGCAACGCTGGCAGGCGAGCACGCACGACATGAACTTCGAGTACAAGTGGCCCTCGGCGATCGACGATCGAGATCAAGACGCGATCTTTGCCGCCTGCAAGCTCCCGTTCGGTGCCGAGATGGGCGCGCAGGGGCCCCGCGTGCACGTGGCCCGCTTCCTCGAGGACAAGTGGTGGCCGGCGCTCTACGGCACGTCCGAGGTCGACTACACCATCAAGGACATGGAGGAGAAGCGGCACGACTTCGCGATGACGAGCTGCAGCGGTTGCCACTCGCGCGAGACCGGCACGAAGGGCTTCATGATCTTTCCGCGCGCCGAGGACGCCGACGCCACCGTCTCGGACTTTCTGCACGAGGACACGACCGACGTCACGTTGCCCAACGGCGCGCAGTATTCGTATTCCGAGATCGCGCGCAGAAAAGAGCTACTCCGCGCGTTCCTGGAGCTGGGCTATCCGTGTGACGGCCGCGTGTGTCCGGCACCGCCGACGCGCGTGACGAGCATGCAGGAAGAGATGCTGACCCACGTCGTGTCCGAGTAGGCGCTGCGCCGCGTCGGCGGCGAGGGTCTCGACCATGGTGCGGATCACGCGGGCCGACCGCTGGCCGGTCGCCGGCGACCGTTCGCCGGTGCTGCATGGCCGCGCGCGGACCGCGCTCGTAGGTTGGCGACATGATGCTGACTGATAATTCGTGGATTCGCTCGATGATCGTGGTCGCGACGCTCACCGGTTGTTCATCGAGCGACGGTGCGAGCCCGGACGCCGCCCCGTCGCTGCGCCCCGGCGTCGAGGACTCGAACCTGGTGTACAAGGGCACGCCCAGCGCGAACGAGAGCGCGTTCTGGGTCGCCGTGCGCAACGCCGACGACACCGGGCGCGCGACCGCGGTGGACCGGCTCACCGCCGACATCGCGGCCGATCCGAGCAACGGCTACAGCCAGTTCCTCGTCGGCGCGAGCCACTTCATGGCGCCCAACACCGTCCTGCGCGCGCTCGCGGACGGCACGCCGCCGCCGGCGTTCTCCGTCGACATGCCCCCGTACCTGCGGGAGGCGCTGAGCAACCTCACCGATCCGTTCTACCTCGGGTTCGACGGCGGCCTGCTCGCGAGCCTCGAGCTCGCGGCCGGCAACGTCGCCGACGGCGGGCCGAGGTTCGCCACCGCCGTCGCCAACAACCGGGTCGCGACCGCCTTCATCACCGTGATCGGCGACCTCCAGATGCGCGACCCCGCCAAGGGACTCGCGGACATGTACGCGATGCTGGACTACTGCAACGGCGCCCCGCTGGACCGCAACGGCGGCGACGCCGCCGCGTACGTCACGAAGGCGAACGCCGGGGCGCTCGCGCAGCGCGAGTGCTACAGCGGCTACCACGCGCCGCACGGCACGACGGGTGAGCTGCTCATCCTCGCCGATCTGCTCGCGCTCGACGGCAACGCCGCGGCCTCGCGGGTCTACTACGACGCCCTCCAGGCCGCCACCGACTACCCGACCTGGGCGCTCAAGCCGCTGGTCGAGCGCCGGCGCAGCGGCGCGCAGGCAGCCGACGTCGCGACGGTCGGCGCGATCAGCAACACCTGCGCGACCTGCCACACCAACACGCTGCCGTGAGCGCGATGCGCACCTCTCTCGCGGTGGCCCTCGGCGTTGGCTGCGGCCTGGGCTGCGGCGTCGACACCGCCGCGTGCGTGTCGCCGCTCCAGGTCGAGGCGACCATGCACGCGACCGCCGACGAGGTCCGGCCGATCCTCGCGCGGTCCTGCGCGCTCGGCGGGTGCCACCTGAGCGCGCCCGGCGCCGGCGGGCTCGTCCTCGACGTGGCCTCCGCGGCGTGGGTCACCGCCGTCGTCGGGGCCCGGGCGCAGGCGAACCCGGCGATGGAGCTCGTCGCCGCCGGCCGGCCGGAGCGCAGCTGGCTGGTCGCGAAGCTCGACGGCGTGTTCTGCGACGCGACGTGTGATCGGGACCTCGGCTGCGGCGCCGCGATGCCGCCCGGAGAGCCGCTGTCCGACGCCGAGCGTGCGGTCATCGTGGCGTGGATCCGGGACGGCGCGCGGTGAGGGTGCGCGCGAGCTCGACGAGGCCCGCACGCACGAGCGCGGGGGTGGCCGTCCGCGGCCTGCTAGCATGAGCGCGATGCGGGCGAACGAAGACACGCTGCGGCTGCCCCGCGAGCTGGGCTGGCTGTACTTGATCGGCCCGCTGCTCACGGCGCCGCTGCTCGGCCACGAGCTGCACGATCCGACCTGGTCGAGCGCGCTGCGGGGGCTCGCCTCGATGTACCTGCCCTTCGTCGCGATCCCGCTCGGCTGCCACGCGGTGTACGAGACCTCCGTCCCGCGCTGGATCGCGCGCCTGCGTCACCGACCGCTGCGGTTCGCCGCGCACGCGGCGGTCACCTCCGTGGTCGCGCTGCTCGTCGGCGCGGCGATCATGCCCGTGCTCGACGTGGTGTCCGTGCACGGTCACTACTCGTTCTACCGGTTCCTGGCTCGCAGCGTGGTCATCACGTGGGCGTTCGTGCTTCCCGCGCTGCTGCTCCAGGAGCTGCGCGCGCGGGCCGACAAGATCGAGCGCGCCGAGCGCGCACAGCGTCAGCTCGCGCTCGAAGCCCAGCTCCAGGCGCTCCAGGCGCGGACCAACCCGCACTTCTTCTTCAACAGCATCAACACGGTGGCGTGCTTGATCTCGGAGGATCCCGTGCTCGCAGAGCGGACGCTCGAGCGGATCGCCGACATCGTGCGCTACGCCCTCGAGAGCTCGCCCACGCGCGAGGTCGCGCTCGCCCGCGAGCTCGCGATCGTGCGCGACTACCTCGAGGTTCAGGCCGCGCGGTTCGGCGCCCGCTTGCGCTGGTCGGTCGAGCTCGCGCCGGACGCGGCGGGCGCGCTGGTGCCGCCGCTCATCGTCCAGCCGCTGGTCGAGAACGCGGTGCTGCACGGCGTGGCGAGCCGGACGCAGGGCGGCGAAGTCGAGGTCCGCGCCTACCGGGTTGACGACGTGGTCCGCATCGAGGTCCGCGATGACGGCCCGGGCCCCGAAGGCTCGAGCCACGCCGGGACGCGCACGTCGGTCGCGGACCTGACGACGCGGCTGGCGCTGCTCTACGGCAGCGAGGGCCGGATGACCTCGGGCCGTGGACCGAACGGCGGCTACCACGCGTGCATCGAGCTACCGTTCCGGGAGCTGGCGCGATGAGGGTGCTCATCGTCGACGACGAGGCGCCCGCGAGGCGCCGGCTGATCCGGATGATCGACGTGCTCGCCGAGGTCACGGTCGCCGGTGAGGCCGGCGACGCGGAGGCCGCGCTCGCCCAGGTCGCCGCGCTCGCACCGGACGTCGTGCTGCTCGACATCCGGCTGCCCGGCATGGACGGGCTCGCGCTCGCCGCGCGCTACGCCCACCTGCCGCCGATCGTGTTCGTCACCGCGTACAACGAATTCGCGGTCCGCGCCTTCGAGCTCGACGCGGTCGACTACCTGGTCAAGCCGGTGCGGCCCGAGCGGCTGGCCGCCGCGCTCGAGCGCGCGCGCAGGCGGCTCGACGCCAGGGCCTCGACCGAGCTGCTCGGCCGGCTCGCCGCGCCCGCGCAGCCCGGCGAGCAGCCGACCGCCACCACGCGGATCGTCGTGGTCGATCGCGGCGCGCTCCGGCTGTTCGACGCGCGAGAGATCAGCCGGTTCTGGGCGAGCGACCGGTACACGCTGTTTCACGCCGCGGGCGAGGAGCGCCTGACCCAGGAACCGCTCGCCGCGCTCGCCGCGCGGCTCGAGCCGCACGGCTTCATGCGCGTCCACCGCGGCGAGCTCGTCAACCTCGCGCGCGTGCGCACCGTGCGCGCCGAGGACGGCCAGCACATCGCCGAGCTCGACGACGGCCAGCAGGCCCGGGTCGGCCGGCGCGTGTTCACCGCGTTCAAGGCGGCGCTCGGCGTGTAGGCGGTCGGGCGCTCGCCGCCCACGGCAAGGCTACACGACGCCCGCGAACGGTCGATGACCCTCGCGAGGGCCGCTTCCATGTCGTGAGATACCTCCGTGCGGCTGGACGCCGCACCCGCCAATCTAGCTCGCCCGTCGAGCCTGCGCCCCGCCGCCGCGGTCGCCATCGGGGGCGTCGCGCCCGTCGACGCCGACCCCGAAGGTGACGCGCCGGCGAGCCCGCCGCCATCGATCGACGGCAAGGGCACGCGGATCAACACCTACGCATGAACGCACGGCGCGCGTAGGTATTGCTTGTACAGCCGTCGTGCGCCGGGATTCTCGTCTATGGGTGTGTTGCACAGTGTCTGCGGCGTGGGCATCGCGATGGCGGCTGCGTGCTCGGTTCCCGCGGTGACGTTCCTGCCCACCGACGACGCGCAGCTCGACAGCCGACTGTCGGATAGCCCGACGCTGGATGCCGCACTCGACGCGGCTGCCGACGCGGCGCCGCCCGTACGCTGCGCCCCCGGTCGGGTCATTCACCTCGACGTGACTCCGGTCGAGCCTGGCGCGGCGATCCCCGATGGCCGCCTCGTCGTCGTGTTCTACCAGTTCGGGTTGGAGGTCGTGCCACGGCCCCCGCATCTCGTCGGATATGATCAGCCGTTCCAGGGCGCCAGCACGGGCGTCGACCTCGCGCTCGGCGATATCACGCTGCCGACGCAACTCGACGACTACCAGCTGTGCCCGCGCACCTGCGGTGACCTGACCGAGCCGGCGTGTGATTGCCCGGAGGCCAAGCCCAAGCTCGCGCTTGCCTGGGTGCTGGTCGTGCGTGACGTCAACGTGTCCGAGATCCACGAATTCACCGACGAGAACACGTACGGGATCGGCCATCTGCAGCTCGGCGCTGCCGATCGCGCGTACGCGGCCCCGGAGGAGCTCGGCTTCCTCGTGCCCGGTGGCGTTCAGGACTGTCTGGCGCCGTATTCCATCGAGCCACCGGCGGCCGGGACCGAATTCGAAGACCTCGGCACCCCCGCTGCGAATGCGACCTTTCCGCTCGAGGTCTGCGTCCCCTCGGATTCGTCGTGCGGCAGCGTTCGTCCGCCGAACCTGGGCCGAGGCTAGCCGACCACGCGGGCTTCGGGCAGATCGGAGCGTTGCTCGACGGCGGCCGCCGCGGCGCCGCACAGCCGCGCCAGCAGCACGACCAGGGCGACGCACACCCCGACGACGAGCAGGAGCGCCACGGAGGCGCTGTGGTCGACGAGCTTCACGAGGACCAGCGGGCCGACGAACAGCGCGGCGACGACGCAGTAGACGTAGCGCGAGGCCAGGTGGAGAAGCTCGTCGAGGTCGAGGCGACGCGCGAAGGCGCTGATCGTCGCGGCGAGCATGGCCGCGCCCACCGCGGCGGCCACGGGCAGCGCGAGCAACGCCGCTCCGTCGAGCCCGCGGCTGTGCAGCGACGGGACGAACGACGGGACGAACGCGCGACATGCGTCGGGCAGCACGGTGAGCAGCATGCGGCTGCACCACAGCGCGATCGTGCCGGCCAGCGCGAGCGGATATGGCGCGATCGCCGCCCCGCGATCCCGCGCCGCGCCGAGCAGCGCGAGCCCCAGCCAGCAGAACACGACGATGCCAAACATGACCGCGAGCGCCCCGATCACCGACTCGACGACCGTGTGGCCGGCACGCGGCGCGGTCAGCAGCGCCAGCGCGGCGGTCAGCGCGATCATCCCGGCGACGGTAACGCGCAGGACGCGCGCCGTGCGCCGCAGATCACCGGCGAGCCGCGCGGCGGCCACGGCCTGCGGCACACCCGCAAGCGCGACGACGACCGCGGTCAACACGGCGATCCGGATCCCGGCGAACATGAGCCACACGACGAGGAAGTCGGAAGGGCGAAGCCCGAGCCCGGGCGAGAGGCACCCGATGAGCAAGGCGGTCAGCGCGCTCCCGATCCAGATGACCATGACCGCGACGCCCAGCCCCGGACTGCGGCGCCACGCGGCGACCCCGAGGCCGATCGCGGCGGCGATCATCACCGCGAAGGTGCCGGAGTCGAGCGCGACCACCAGCCCCCACGTTCGCGACCACGGCACGTCGAACGCGAAGGACAGCTCGCCGAGCAGGCGGAACCCGAGCGTGGCCACATAGCAAACCGCCGCGACGCGGAGCCCGCGGCGAGCTGCGCCGGCATGGCGCTCGGCCAGCAGGAACAAGCCATACGCGAGCTGCACGTTGCCCACGCCGGCCAGCCCCGCGGCGACGGACACGCGCAAGCCGGGCGACACCGGCTGGCCCAGCGTGACAACGCTGAACAGGAGGCACGCCGCGGTCACCGCCAGCCCGACGACCAGCGGAGGTGGCAGCGGGCGCCGGCGCAGCATGGGATCGATCATGACGTGCCTTGTACGATGTCCGTCGCGCCGTGCGCGCGCAAGCGAAACCGTTGCAGCCTCGGGCATCGCGGCCACGCGCGCGACGCCGGCCGTCCCTGGAGCCTGCCGACAGGCGATCTTCAACAGGCCTTATCGCGCAATGCCCGGAATAACGATCTCGTGTTCATCGCCATGCACCAGAATGCCCTGCTCCGGCGGATCGCGGGACTGCTCGGCGAAACGTCCCGGCAAGCCGCACGGTGAGTCTGCTCGTACTGAGGCGCAGGCGCACAGCGGTTCGCAACGAAGGTTGCTCGATGGTACGATGATGGCAACACGCGGTGACTGGATATGCGCGCTGCCCCGCGCGCGTCCGCCGCTGCCCTCTCGCGGGATGAACCCATGTCTCTTCAGGACTTCATCAAGACGAACCACGACAAGATCGTCGCCATGACCAGAGAGAAGGTGGCAAAGCGGAACGCGGGGCGTCGCTCTCCCGAGCTCGAGACGAGACATGGTGTTCACCTCTTTCTGGACCAGCTGCGGAGCTCGCTCGAGGACGAGGCGAAGCGAGACCCTTCGCAGCGAGCGGACGCAGATCCTCCAACCAACCCGGACATCGCCAAGACTGCTGCGTTGCACGGTCACGACCTGCTCACGCTCGGCTTCTCGATCGACGAGGTCGTGCACGACTATGGAGACGTGTGCCAGGCGGTCACCGAGCTCGCCGTCCAGAGGGATGCCGCGGTGAGCGTCGCAGACTTTCATACGCTGAATCGATGTCTCGATAATGCAATTGCGGCAGCCGCGACCGCATGGAGCGCGGATCTGAAATCAGAGCTCTCGGCGGAGGAGGAGGAGGCCTCCAACGAGGCGAAGCTACGCCGCATGGTGACCGCCGCGCTCGCGATCTTCGAGATGTTGCGCGCCGGCAAGATCGGGACAGGTGGATCCTCCGCCGCGATGCTGGGACGGCACCTGGAAGAGATGCGCGATCTGCTCGCGGCCTCGGGACGTCCCGGCGCGACCACGGCGAAGACCTGAGCCGAGCACCGCGAGGCGATCTGCTCCGTACCAGGCGCCGCCGGCGTTCCTCGCCGGCGAGCCGATCAATCAAGAGCCGAGGGGGCGCGCGCACGAGATCTTCGGGCGCTCAGCGTGCTTCACGTCTCGCAGCGTGACGCGGCCCGTCTGCTCGCCGAGGCTGGGCAACGGCAAGATCTCGCGAGCTTAGGGCATCGCGAGGCCGCGTAAAAAATGTGCACGCGGTTTGCTGCCACCTTTCACGCCGTGGTCGCCACAAGCTGTCCATGCGATTCATGACCCTCGCGGTTTCCGCTGCCACCCTCGTCGTTTCCCTCATCGGATGCTCGGTCCCGGATGGGACGGCCCAACGGAACGCAGAGATCCAGGCGTGCGGGCTCCAGAATGATCCATCGATCACCAGCGATGTCGATCTGCACGCGTGTCCGGCCGACTCGACCAAGAAGACGACGATCTGTCACATCCCGCCCGGGAACCCGGCCAACGCGCACACGCTCTGCGTGGGGAACAACGCCGTGCCTGCCCACGTGAACCACCACAACGACACGCTCGGCGAGTGCGTGAGCGAGCCGCCCTGTGACGGCGGTGGCGACGACGACGTGGATGCGGGCGTCGATGGCGGCGGTAGCGGCAGCGACGTCGACGGCGGCGTCGACGACGGCGGCGTCATCTTCCTGTGAACGCCGGCTGACCGTACGCGGCGCGAGCGCGTCGCGTACGCCGATTCGCGAAGTTGCGTCGTGGCAGCGCGCTCCGCCCGGAGGTACGCGCTCCGACGCACGAGTCGCAGGATCACATGCGACAGACGCGCACGCGTGACTCCGTGCCAGTTCGGATGCTTGGTCGGGGTCCCCTTCTTGCTTCCACGGCATCACGGAGGGTCACCTTCTGCTGCGGCATCGAAGGATCCCGCCGGCGTCCCCACAGCCCGAACAGCTGGATGAGGGGCGCCTCGTCATTCGCGCAGATCGGCGACGGGTGCCCATGAGCTGGACCTGACGACGACAAGGAGCACCCAGATGCTATTGCGCAGTCTACTTGGTCGCAAGCGACCACCCACGACGAGTCCCCACAATGCGGTTGCGAAGGAGGGATCAATGGCAATGTCAAACGAGTGGGAATCGGGAATGCAGAACGGCACGTCGACGGGCCACGCCGGGCACAACGAGCCGAGCTCCCCGGGATCGGGGAACGGCAACGGCAACGGCCGCGGGACCGGCGCCGCGGTTCCAGGATCGATGAAGCCAGGCGGGCCAGGGTCCGCGAAGCCGAGCCGCCCCGACGCGCCCAGGCCCAATCGACCGGGATCACCGAAACCGGGGAAACCGGACCGGCCCGATGACGGGTCGCAACCGGAGCAATCGACAGCGTCGCATCTCACGCGGTTCGAAGGAATGCGCCTGAAGCTGCGCAAGACCGCGTCGGGGCGCTACGCGCTCGGTGTCGACATCGAGCTCGGCGTCGATGGCAAGAAGCCGGTCGCCGGCGACGCCGACCGCGACGACGCGCTCGCTGGCGACGCCGAGCACGATGGCGAGGACTTCGCCGCCGATGGCGACGAGGACGAGGGCCGCGAGACCGCCTTCGCCGCGGCGGACGACGACAACGAAGCCTTTGCCGCGGCGGACGACGACGACGAGAACGATGACGATCGTCAGCTCGCCCTCTCCGACGACGACGACGTGGACGGCGATCGCGGCGAGCGTGACGTCGGCACCGAGGACGATGACGAGCTCGCCCTCTCCGCCGACGATGATGACGATCGCGGACGCGGGGCCGAGGACGACGATGACAACGAGAACGCCCTCGCCGCCGACGAGGAAGACGATGGCGAACGCGGCGGCCTCCGATGGCCGAACCGGCGCCCCGTCCGCAAGGGGATCCTGGAGATCTCGCAGGCCTCTGCACTCTTCGACGACGACGACGACGACGATGACGACGACGACGACAGCAAGGACGAGAGCCAGGACGAGGACGAGCGGCAACCTCAGCACGCGACGCGCGTCGCGGCGAGGCCCGCGGCGGCACGCGCTGCCCTGACCAGGTCCATCCCGCACAAGGCAGCGCCGCCAAAGCCGGCTCCGCAACGGCCAAGCCCGCAGCAGCCGGCTCCGGCCGGGGCAGCGGTTAAACGGATCCTCGCCCAGGCGAGGAAGACCATCGGGATGGGAGAGAAGCCGCCCGGCTCGAACCACAACAAGATCACCCAGTGGTACAATCAGCATATCGATAGAATCGGTGACGGCGCCTGGTGCAACATGGCTGTCACGTACTGGGCCGGCCGCAGCTCGAACCTCCCGGCGATCCTTGGAGGCAAGCACATCGGGTATGCCGCGACAGTCGCGCATGCCACGAAGTTCAGGAAGAAGGGTCGCTGGCATGCCGGCGTGGCCGGCATCAAACCCGGGGATATCGTGTTCTTCGACTGGGATGGCTCTCGGTCGATCGGAAGGATCGATCACGTCGGGATCGTCGAGCAGGTGAGGGGCAAGAAGATCATCACGATCGAGGGCAACACCACCGGCGACAAGTGCCGTCGCATGGTGCGCGACGGCAAGTACATCGTCGGCTATGGCCGGCCTCTCTATGGCAAGTAGCGAGCAGGAGGGTTCCCATGAACGAGGCAAATGCCAGCAGGGGCGAGATGACGTTTCGCAGGCAGCATCGGCCCCCTGTCGAGTATGAAGAATCGGCGCTCGAAGATGACGCCGACGACCAGGACCTGGACGAGGCGGCGATGGACTCGGACACCGAGGTCGATCCAGATGGAGCGCTGAACCAGGACCTGAGCTCGGACGAGCCTTCCGCCGCCCGGGGCGACGACGCATCGGAACAGCCGGGCGCGACCTCGCTCCGGTTCGAGGACATCAAGGTCGGGTTGCGCAAGCGCTCGGCGGAGCGCTGCATCATCGGCGTCGATATCGATCTGATCCTCGACGCGCGCACGGCTGACTCCGAATCCGACGATGAGGACGAGCGCAGCGAGCCGCGAGCACAGGAGTACAGCCTGGACTCCGGCGAGGTCGAGTCCATGCTCGCCGCGCCCACGCCGCGCAGGATGGCTCCGATGGCCATGCCGGCAGGGCGAGCCGGATCAGCCATCCACGGAACCGCGGCCCCGCAAGCCCGACCGCCTTCGAAATGGAACTTCGACCGCAAGAAGTTCTTCCAGGGCTACACCGCGGCGTTCTCCAAGCTCGATCGGCGACAGACCGAGGGGCTGAACGCGCTGCTCACCGCAGCCGAGGCGGACACCAAGCTCACCGACATACGGTGGCTGGCCTACATGCTCGCCACCGTCAAGCTCGAATGCGGGGACAAGTGGCGCCCCATCGAGGAGTATGGCAAAGGTGCGAACCAGCCATACGGGAGGCCTGTCGTGGTCACAGACCCCGAGGGCAAGAAGTACCGGAATGCGTACTACGGCCGCGGATACGTACAGCTGACGTGGAAGCGCAACTACGATGAGATGGGGAAGCGGCTCAAGAATCGCCTGCTCTACAACCCCGCGCTCGCGCTCCATCCGTCCGTCGCCTACCGGATCATGTCGATCGGGATGCGGGGCGGCCTCTTCACCGGCAAGAGCCTCGGTGACTACATCCATGGCAGCAAGGCCGACTACGTGCGTGCGCGAAAGATCATCAACACGCTGAA
>Ga0307513_10006695_pt1 | contig 15034 bp, 12 predicted proteins | sample 15_EM_MG_FD_202174 | JGI IMG/M metagenome (GOLD analysis project Ga0307513, IMG submission 202174) | Populus trichocarpa ectomycorrhiza microbial communities from riparian zone in the Pacific Northwest, United States - 15_EM | ecosystem: Host-associated > Plants > Roots > Unclassified | place... | reverse complement strand
GCGAGCAAAGGAAAAGGGGCCCAGTTCGGGGCCCCCTTTTTTGGTTCGCTGCGTCCGAACTGTTCTAGAACTTCTGCTGCTGCATGAAGTCGTCGAAACCGGCTTCGGTGAAGCGGAACCACAGGTTCTGGTCCTTGCGGAAATTGGCGAAGTCTTCGTAGACCTTCTTCCACGACGGGTTGCTGGCCGACAGCTCGCTGTACAGCGCCAGCGATTCCTTGAACGCCGCCTCCATCATGTCCTTCGGGAAGCGGAACAGCTTCGTGCCGCCGGCCGCCAGCCGCTTCAGCGCGGCCGGGTTGCGCGCGTCGTACTTGCCCTGCATCTCGACGTGGGCATGCGAGGCCGCCGTTTCGACCATCGCCTTGTACTCGGCCGACAGGCTGCCCCAGGCCTTGTCGTTGATGAAGAAGTCGAGTTCGGGGCCGCCTTCCCACCAGCCCGGGTAGGCGTAGTTCGGGGCCACCTTGTTGAAGCCGAGCTTCTCGTCGTCGTAGGGGCCGACCCATTCGGCGGCATCGATCGTGCCCTTCTCCAGCGCCTGGTAGATCTCGCCGCCGGGGATGTTCTGCGGCACGCCGCCGATGCGCTCGAACACCTTGCCGCCGAAGCCGCCGATGCGGAACTTCAAGCCCTTCACGTCGGCCAGCGACTTGACTTCCTTGCGGAACCAGCCGCCCATCTGCGCACCGGTGTTGCCGCCGGGGAAATTGACGATGTTGTACTTGGCGTAGAACTCGCGCATCAGCTTGAGGCCGTTGCCTTCGTACATCCACGCCGTCATCTGGCGCGAATTCAGGCCGAACGGGATTGCGCAGCCGAGGGCGAAAGTCGGGTCCTTGCCGAAGAAGTAGTACGGGGCGGTGTGCGCCACTTCGACCGTCGCCGCCTGCACGCCGTCGACGACGCCGAACGCGGGCATCAGCTCGCCGGCTGCGTGCACGCTGATCTGGAACTTGCCGCTGGACATCTCGTTAAGCTTCTTCGAGAACGTCTCGGCGGCGCCGAAAATGGTGTCGAGCGACTTCGGAAAGCTCGATGCCAGCCGCCAGCGAATGCTCGCCTGGGCATGGACGACGGCCGGCGCGATGCCCGCGGCGAGCACGCCCGCGATGCCCGCGCCGTGAACGAATGAACGACGTTCCATGGTGATCTCCTGAGAACTGGATGTGATGATTGGCCTGAAATGGCCTGAATGGCCTGAAATGACCAAAGTGGGCGCGATTCTAGGCAGCAGGCACCAGCCCTCCCGGGCGGGTTTTCCCGCTCGATCTGCGGCCTCAGGAGCCGGCCAGCTTGAGCCGTTCGACGAGCACCGAAGCGATCGACTTGCTGCCCGAGTTGTAGACGTCGGCGCCGATCGCGACGATCGCCTTGAACATGTCGCGCAGGTTGCCGGCGATCGTGATCTCGTGCACCGGGTGGACGATTCGCCCGCCCTCGACCCAGAAGCCGGCAGCGCCGCGCGAGTAGTCGCCGGTGACGTAGTTGACGCCCTGCCCCATCAGCTCGGTGACGAAGAGGCCGCGGCCGAGCTTGGCGATCATCGCGTCGAGGTTGTCGCCGGGTTTCGTCAGCCGGCTGGTCATGACCAGGTTCTGCGAGCCGCCGGCATGCCCGGTGGTGTGCAGGCCGAGCTTGCGCGCCGAATAGCTCGACAGGAAATAGCCCTGCACGACGCCGGCCTCGACCACCGTGCGCGGCTTGGTGCGAACGCCTTCGTCGTCGAACGGCGCGCTGCCCTTGCCCTTCATCAGGTGCGGGTCTTCGTGGATGTCGACGTGCGCCGGCAGGACCTGCTGGCCGAGGCTGCCGTGCAGGAAGCTGGCCTTGCGGTACAGCGCGCCGCCGGATGTGGCGTGCACGTAGGCGCCCAGCAAACCGGCGGCGACCGTCGACTCGAACAGCACCGGCACTTCGCCGGTCGGCACTCGGCGCGACTTCAGCCTTGATAACGCGCGTTCGGCGGCATAGCGGCCCACCGCTTCGGGCGCGGCCAGCTCGGTGGCATCGCGCATCGAGGAGTACCAGGCGTCGCGCTGCATGTCCTTGCCGCTCTTCGACAGCGATGCGATCGGGCTCACGGAAAGGTAATGGCGCGAGCTCGCATAGCCGCCGCGGAAGCCACGCGTATTGCCGGCCCAGAAGTGGGCTTGCTGGGCCGAGACGCCGGCGCCTTCGGAATTGGTGATGCGGCGGTCGACCGCCAGCGCGGCGGCCTCGCAGCGCTGCGCCAGTTCGGCCGCCTGCTCGGCGTCGACGACCCACGGGTGGAACAGGTCGAGGTCGCGCGCGGCTTCTTCGCTGCTCGCCAGGTCGGCGGCATCGGGCAGCCCGGCAACCGGGTCTTCGGCGGTGAAGCGGGCGATGTCGTAGGCCGCCTGCACGGTCAACGCGATCGCCGCCGGCGAGAAGTCGGAGGTGCTTGCGTTGCCGCGCCGCTGGCCGAGGTAGACGCTGACGCCGAGCGACTTGTCGCGGTTGCGCTCGACGTTTTCGAGCTCGCCCTTGCGCACCGAGACCGACAGGCCGACGCCTTCGGAGACCTCGGCGCCCGAGTCGCTGGCGCCGAGTTTCTTCGCCAGCGCCAGCGTGTCCTCGACGATTTGCTGGAACTGTTCTTTGCGGTAGCCGAAGCCGGGGGCGGCGCTGGATCGGGACATCGTGGCGGGGGTCCGTGGAGAAGGATCGTCGCGTCTATGATAAGCGCCGACTCCAATGACCTGAAGCCTTCAGCCCCTTGCCATGACCCGACGCGCCGCACCGCACCGCGGCATCGACATCCACTACGGCGATAGCGGCAACAGCGCCGACAGCGGCGACAACGGGCCGGCCGATGGCGCCGAACGCCCGAGCAAGACCCAGCTCAAGCAGAAGTCGCACGAGTTGCAGGCGCTCGGCGAAGCGGTCTCCGCGCTGTCCGACGAACGGCTGTCCAGGATCGAGATGCCCGAGCGGCTGCGCGACGCCATCGAGATGTTCCGCAAGACGCGTTCGCACGAAGGCCGGCGGCGCCAGTTGCAGTACGTCGGCAAGCTGATGCACACGGCCGACGAAGCGCGCCTGCGCGAAGCGGTGGCCGAAGCCACGCTCGGCTCGGCCAAGGAAACGCTGCTGCTGCACGACACCGAGCGCTGGCGCGCCGAGCTGATCGCCGACGACGACGCGCTGACCCGCTGGCTGGTGGACCACCCCGACACCGACACCCAGCAGTTGCGCAGCCTCGTTCGCGCAGCCCGCCGCGACGCCGCGCTGCCGCTCGAGCAGCGCCAGTCGAGGAGCCACCGCGAACTGTTCCAGTTCATCAAGCCGATGTTGAAGCCATGAGTGACCACGACCCGGTCCGCATCGGCGTGGTCTCGGTCAGCGACCGCGCTTCCAGCGGCGTCTACGAAGACAAGGGCATCCCGGCGCTGAAGGACTGGCTGGCGCGCGCGTTGCGCAACCCGATCCAGTGGCACGAGCGTTTGATCCCCGACGAGCAGGACGGCATCAGCGCAGCCTTGCGCGAACTGGTCGACGACGAACGCTGCGACCTGGTGCTGACCACCGGCGGCACCGGCCCGGCGCCGCGCGACGTGACGCCTGACGCCACACTCGCGGTCGCGACCCGGGTGATGCCCGGCTTCGGCGAGCAGATGCGCCAGATCAGCCTGGCGTTCGTGCCGACCGCGATCCTCTCGCGCCAGGTGGCGGTGATCCGCGGCAAGGCCTTGATCATCAACCTGCCGGGGCAGCCGAAGGCCATCGCCGAGACGCTGCAAGGCCTGCCGCAGGCGACACCACCGGTGCCCGGCATCTTCGCCGCGGTGCCGTATTGCATCGACCTCATCGGCGGCCCGTACCTCGAGACCGACGACGCGCTGTGCCGCGCGTTCCGGCCGAAGTCGGCGCTGCGGCAGCGGCCAGGTTAAGCAAGGGTTCGGCGCAACGCGCCGCCAGCGCGCGCCCAGGGCCTACTTGACGAGCCGGTTCAGCCGCTCGGCGTCGAACTGCTCGGTCGTATGCGCTTCCTTCGGCACACAGTCGTCCGCCGGCAGTTCGCGGGCGCGCGCCGAAAGTTTCTCGATCGCGTGCCACAACAGCGCGATCTGGTGCTCCTGGCCGGACGCGTTGTCGATCAGGCTCTTCATCGCCTGCGAGATCGGGTCGTCGCCCTGCGTCAGCCCATAAGCCGAGAAGCCCATCTTGGCGGCCGCCGTCTCGCGCTTGACGTCGCGGTCGGCCTGCAGGATGCGCGCCGGATTGCCCACCGCGGTGGCACCCGCCGGCACCGCCTTCAGCACGACGGCGCTGGCGCCGACGCGGGCACCGTCGCCGACCGTGAAGCCGCCCAGGACCTGCGAGTTGGAACTGACGATCACGCCCCGGCCCAAGGTCGGGTGCCGCTTGGCGCCCTTGGCCAGCGACGTGCCGCCGAGCGTGACGCCCTGGTAGATCGTGCATTCGTCGCCGACCTCGGCGGTCTCGCCGATCACCACGCCCATGCCATGGTCGATGAAGACGCGATGGCCGATCTTCGCGCCCGGGTGGATCTCGATGCCGGTCAGGAAGCGGCCCAGGTGCGAGATGAAGCGGCCGAGCCAGCGCCAGCCGTGCTGCCAGCACCAGTGCGCCCGCCGGTGCAGCACCAGTGCGTGCAGGCCCGGGTAGCAGGTCAACGCCTCCCACGCCGAGCGCGCGGCAGGGTCGCGTTCGAGGATGCAGGCGATGTCTTCACGCAGTCGGCTGAACATGGCGGTTCCTGGGGCTTCGGAGCTCTTTGAATTCAGTGTAGCCGGGTCGGATCAACCCCGCTGCTTGGTGGCCGCCCGCGCAATGCCGCGCAGGATGTGGACTTCCTCCAGCGTCAGCCGCAAGCGGTTGGCGAGCTGGTTCAGGCGCGGCATCAGCTTCTTCGGTGCCGCCGGGTCGAGGTAGCCGATCTGCAGCAGCGCCTGCTGCCAGTGGTCGAGCAGGCCTTGCACCGCGGCGGCGTCGGCCAGGGCCGCGTCGACGGTGCGCGCTTCGACCCTGAAGCCGCCCAGCGCCTGCCGCCAGTCGTAGGCGATCAACTGCACCGCCTGCGCCAGGTTCAGCGAGCCGTAGTCGGGATGGGTCGGAATGCTCAAAGCGACGTGGCAGCGGTAGACATCTTCGTTCGACAGGCCCGTGCGCTCGGGGCCGAACACGAAGGCCACCCGCTCGGCGCCTGCCGCCAGCAACGCGAAATGCCCGCGCGGCGCGACGGTCGGCGGACCGAAGTCGCGCGGTGTCATGGCGGTGGCGCAGGCGTGGGTGATGCCGTCCAGCGCCTCGGCCAACGTCTCGACGACCCGCGCCCGGGCCAGCACGTCGGTGGCGCTGCTGGCCATCGCCAGCGTCTCGTCGCGGCTGAGCACATCGCTCCAGCGCGGGCTCACGAGCACGAGGTCGGCGAAGCCCATCACCTTCATCGCGCGCGCGGCCGCGCCCACGTTGCCGGCGTGGCTGGGCTGCACGAGCACGAAGCGTGTCGGCTCGGGGGTGGGCTCGCGGGTCGGGTCGCGGGTTGGATCGGAAACGGGGTCGGTCATCGCCGGTAAAATCAGCGCTCTTCGCGAGCCAATCGTCGGATTGTCGCCGCGCCGCTCTTTACCCCTGCAACCGCTGATCCCCCGGGCCACCCATGTCGCAAGCGCTCCACCCCATGCTCAACATCGCCGTCAAGGCGGCTCGCGCGGCCGGGGCGATCATCAACCGCGCCGCACTCGACCTCGAGGTGCTGAAGATCGGCAGCAAGGGGCCGAACGACTACGTCACCGAAGTCGACCGGGCGGCCGAAAGGGCGATCATCGACATCCTGCTCGAAGCCTACCCGGGCCACGCGATCCTGGCCGAAGAGTCGGGCCGCGAGCACGGCGCCAAGCACAGCGAGTACACCTGGATCATCGACCCGCTGGACGGCACCACCAACTTCCTGCACGGCTTCCCGGTCTACGCGGTGTCCATTGCGCTGGCCCACCGCAACCAGGTGCAGCAGGCGGTCGTATACGACCCGACCCGCAACGACCTCTTCTTCGCATCGCGCGGCCGTGGCGCCTTCTGCAACGACCGCCGGCTGCGGGTGTCCAAGCGAATCCGCATCGCCGAAGCGCTGATCGGCACCGGCTTCCCGTTCCGCAAAGGCGACAACTTCAAGCGCTACGTGAAGATGTTCGAGGAGGTCATGCAAAGCTGCGCCGGCCTGCGCCGCCCGGGCGCCGCCGCGCTGGACTTGTGCTACGTGGCCGCCGGCTACTACGACGGCTTCTTCGAGACCGGCCTCAACCCCTGGGACGTGGCCGCCGGGTCGCTGATCATCACCGAGGCCGGCGGCCTGGTCGGCAACTTCACCGGCGAGGCCGACTACCTGTACCAGCGCGAGGTGGTGGCCGGCAACCCGAAGGTCTACGGGCAGCTGGTGCAGATCCTGGCGCCCTACACCCGCGTGATCAAGGACACGAAGGACGCACCCGAGGTCGCAGCGGCCGACGTTGCCCAAGCGGACCCGACCCAGGCTTTCGTCGAAGCCGCGGCACCGGTCAAGCGGGCCGCGGTTCGCATTCGCAAGCCGGGCGGCGACAAGCCGGCCTGAACCTCAGGCCGCCGGCTTCCTGCGCTAGGGTCCCCGCCGCCTTGCACTACGGCGGTTTGTCGTGGAACATAGCGGTGGCCGGCTACGTATGCGAGCCTGCTCCCATGTCTCGCCCCGAATCCGCACCCATCGTCACCGAGGGCCGCTATCGCGCCATCGTGGAGGCGCAAGCGGAACTCGTCTCGCTGGCCTCGGCCGATGGAACCCTCATCTACGTGAATCCGGCGTACGCGAGGCATTTCGCCTTTGTACCCGAGCAGATGATCGGTCTGAGCCTCTTCGAACTTGTGCTCGAAGCCGACCGGCCCGGCGTGCGCCGGGTCGTCGCCGAAGTGCTTGCCGGGGGCAAGTCGCTTTCAACGGAAAGCCACATCGTCAGCGCGAGCGGAGAGCGACGCTTGATCGCGTGGACGACCGGTGTCCAATTCGAGGACGGCGAGATGCTGTTGCACTCCGTGGGCCGTGACGTCACCGAGCGCAAGGCCCTGGAACGGGAAGTCCTGGACAGCGAGGCGTTTGTCCGCAGCATCACCGACAGCCTGCCGCTGCGCATCGCTTACGCCGACCGCGATCTGCGCTATCGCTTCGTCAACCGCGCCCACTGCCTGCGCTTCGAACGCCAACGCGAGGACATCCTCGGTCATACCCGTGACGATCTCCTGGGGAGTCCAACTCCGGCGGAGATCCGCACGCGCATCGATGCCGTACTCACCGGCCAGGCGCAACGCTTCGAGTACGAGGAGGAGATCGGTGACGCGACGCGCCACTTCGAGATCCAACTGATTCCGGATGTAGGGCTCGGTGGCCACGTCCGAGGCTACTTCTATACGGGCCTGGACATCACCGATCGGGTTCGCGCGGAGCAAGCGCTGCGCGACTTGACGTTGCAGGCCCAGCAGCAATCCAACATCTTTCGGCTGGTGGCCGACGCGATCCCGGTGACCGTCGCCGTCATCGGCGCTGACGGGCGCTATCGTTTCGCCAACAGGGCGTTCGAAGCGTACTGCGGCCTGCCCAGCGAGCGGATCATCGGGTGCACCTCCGCAGAGGTTCTGGGCGAAGAGGAAGTGGCGCGCCGACGGCCGTTCATGGCGCGCGCTTTTGCGGGCGAAAGCGTGACCTTCGAGCTCGACTACGCCGGCACCGACGGCACCAAGTGGCTCCAGCTGTCCTGCATTCCGATGCGTCTGGGTGGCGGCACGGTCGACGGCTTCGTCGGCATGTCGCTGGACATCACGAATCAGCGGCGCGAGCAGGATCGGCTGACCGAACTGTCACAACGGGACCCGCTGACCGGCCTGCTCAATCGCGCAGGTTTCGAGCTTTGCCTGGACCGCCGGATCCAGGAGGGTCATGGCGCGGGCCTGGGGCTGCTGTACATCGATCTCGATCGATTCAAGGCAGTCAACGACCGTCATGGTCATCCGGCTGGCGACCGGTTGCTGCAGATGGTCGCCCAGCGTTTGACCAACCTTGTGCGCCCCACGGATGCGGTCGCACGCCTGGGCGGTGACGAGTTCGCCATCCTGCTGGTCGACTCGGGCACGCGCTCGATTGCCGAGGCGGTCGCAATCAAGGTGGTCGCGGCGATCGGCGCGCCCTTCGACGCCGGCAATCTCAATCTGGATATCGGAGCCAGCGTTGGTGTGGCATTTGGTGTCCACCCGCCGAGCGACGGGCGTGAATTGATCGAGCATGCCGACGCAATGCTCTATCGCGCGAAGGAGTCCGGGCGCGGTCGTCACGCCAGTTGATGAGCGGCGTCGGATCGGCATTCACTTTCAGCGCCGGGCCTCGCGAGCAGCCACACGGCGCGCCACCGCACCGCGGGCAGGCGCGGCCACCGAATCGCGCTCGACCAGCGCGACATCGAACACGACACGCCGCCGCGGGTCTTCGGGCGCCTTGATGCGGCGCAACAGCATGGCGACCGCCTCCGTGCCGATCTCGCTGACCGGCATGTCGATGGTCGTCAGTGCCGGCGCACACAAATCACCCCAGGCGATGTTGTCGAAGCCGATGACCGACACATCGTCGGGCACGCGCCTGCCGGCGCGCTGCAGCGCGCGGATCGCACCGATCGCGATCAGGTCCGCGCCGGCGATCACGGCGGTGGCCTTGCCGCGCAGCAGGGTCTGGACAACGCCCGGGTCGAGGTCCGTCGAGAACGCCGCCTCGACCTGCCACGCCACATTCGCATGCGCTTGAAGGTAGGCGCATGCAGCCTCGGCACGCACGCGGGAACTCATTGCATCCGCCGGCCCGGCGATGATGCCGATGTGCCGATGCCCTGATTCGACCAGATGCCTCGCCGCGATCTGGCCCCCGGCTGCATAGTCGGCCAGCACGCTGTCGAAACCCTCGATGGTCCGGTCCAGCACGATCGTCGGCACGCCTTGCAGACTGGGCTGCTGGTCCGGCAGATCGTCGATCGGGAACCACACGATGCCATCCACCCCGCGGCGAATCAGTGCGTCGATGGACTGCGCCTCGGCTTCTTTCGAACCCTGCGTGTCGGTCAGGAAAACGCTGTAGCCCTGCTCACGCGCGGCATGGATCACGGTCTGCGCGAGTAGCGGGAAGAACGGGTTGGTCAGATCCGGCAACACCATGCCGATCGCGCCGGTGCGGCCGGTGCGCATGGCCTTGGCGCTCAGGTTCGGTCGATAGCCCAGGCGGTCGGCCTCTGCGATGACGCGGTCGCGCGTCTCGCGGCCGACCGAGCCGCCGTTGTTGAGCGCGTAGGACGCCGTCGCCAGCGACACGCCCACCGCCTCGGCCACCTGCTTGAGCGTGACGCGCGGCGTCTTCGTTTCGTCGTTGTTGTTCATGGCATGAGGCGGCAATTTCTCGTGGTCGCCGGCAAATTTCACTGCATTGTCGCAAAGATCAAGTTAGACTTTCACTGAAACGTTTCACTATTCCTTCACTTTGCGTTTCATCGACACGACCTTTCCCCACATCCAGCAGGAGCGGAGCATGAAAAAGATGGTTGGTCTCTCGGCGACGGCGTCCGTCATTGCCCTCCACAGCGGCATCGCGGCGGCTCAGGTGCCGCCGCCTTCGCCCCCGTCCTCGGCCTTGCAGCCTGCGGGGGCGGCCTCGAGCCCACCGCAGCCCGACGCAGTGGTCATCACCGGCAGCGCGTTGGGCAAGGGCGAGGCGCGCGCCAACAGCGTCGTCGACCGAGCCACCATCCAGGAGCAACCGGCCGGGCTGGACCCGCTGAAGATGGTCAATCGCGTGGCCGGCCTGCAGGTCAGCTCCAGCGACGCGCTGACCGGCAGCTTCTCGATGCGCCTGTCGATGCGGGGGCTCAACAAGGAACAGATCGGCATCTCGGTCGACGGCATTCCGAACGGCTCGACCCTTTCGAACGGCGGCACGCTGCCCAACCGTCTGCTCGATCCGGCCAACCTGTTGCGCGTCGACGTGTCTCAGACTGCCGGCGAGATCGGCACGCCCTCGAACCAGGCGCTCGGCGGGTTCATCGACTTCAAGACCCGGGACCCGAGCCGCACGGCAGGCGGCGAGGCCGAGGTTTCATTCGGCAACTACGGCTACAACCGGCAGTTCTTCCGCTACGACACCGGCGAATTCGGTCATGGCACGCGGGCTTACTTCGATGCCTCGCACGCGGTCGTGCGGACCTGGCCGGGCGACCAGTCCGGCCGCAGCGAGCGCACCCACGCCGACCTGCGCGTGCTGCAAGACCTGGGCAGCGGCCAATCGCTGCGCGGCACGGTCAGCTACAACAAGATGTCCGACAACGACTACGACGCGGTCGCCCTGACCGCACTGAGCGCGCCCTTCTACAAAACCAACTTCCAGACCAACCCCAACACCGACGCGCTCACCGACGCCTGGACGGGCAACCCTTTCATCGACCAGAACAACCGGCGCACGCGCGGCATCGACAGCACCGAGTGGTTCGCCCATCTCGACGGCACGTTCCGTTTCGGCGAGACCGGCAAGCTGACACTGAACCCCTACTACCACCACCAGGAAGGCGCCGGCTGGTTCTACGTGCCGTACCGGCAGGTGCCCACGAACGGCGTGGTCTACAGCGCCGCGGCGGATACCGGCGGCAAGCCCATCGCGACCGTGCAGGAGTGCTTTGCCAACCAGTACCAACGCGATGCCAACGGGGCCTTGATCAAGGGCGGAACCGCGCCGGCCGGTGCCAGCGCGGCGCTGACCGCAGGAAGCTGCCCGGCCGCTGCCGGCTACACGATGAACCCGGTGAGCCAGTGGGGCGCGCGCGAGGCGTCGCGCCGCAAGGGCGGCTACGAGACGAACCGCACCGGCACGCTCGGCGAGATCTCGGCGACCTTCGCCGAGGTGCACGATGTGCGCGCCGGCGGCTGGTACGAGCACATCGGCCGCGCGAAGACGCGCAACTGGTACCTCGCGGCCAATCCGGCGGTCGACTATTCGTACGCCGACAGCGCGCTGTACTCGATCACGCAGGACCGCAAGTACCAGTCCCACACGCAGATGGCCTACCTGCAGGACCGCATGCACCTGCTCGACGACAAGGTCGAGCTCGACATCGGGGCCACCTACCAGCGTTTCAGCGAAACCTACCGATCGCCGGTCGAGTTCTCGGGCGAGCGGGCGCTGGCGGTTTCGTCGGGCCTGCTGCCGAAAGTGGCGGCGTTGTATCGCCTGACCGATAGCGTCGAGATCTTCGCCAGCGGCTCGAAGAATTTCAGCGCCATTCCCGACGCGGTGTTCGAGGGCACGCCTGCGATCAGCTCCAAGACCGGCATCAAACCGGAAACCTCGACCAACATCGATGGCGGCGTACGCTGGATCAGCGGCAAGAGCGGATTCTCGGCCCAGGTCTATTCGATCGACTACCGCGATCGCATTTCGATCCAGAACGGCAACCCCGACGGCGACCTCTACAACCGTGATGCCACCACGTCATTCTTGAATCAAGGCGGCATCAGCTCGCGCGGCATCGAGTTGACGGGGCAGACGAGCCTCGGAGCCTTCGACCTCTACGCGAACTACGCCTTCAACAACGCCCACTACACCGCGGACACGCCCGCCGAAGGCATCGTCGCGGGTGACCCGGTGCTGGGCGCCGCTCGCCACAACGCGTTCGCCGAAGTGACCTGGCGGCCCACGAACGCGCTGCGCATGACCAGCAACGTCAAGTACGTCGGCAAGGCGGCCGGCACCTACGACGTGGTGGCCAACGGCACGGCCGCGAAGCCCATCGTCGCCGGCGGGCCGCTGACCTACCCGCGCGAGTACATGCCGGCCTATGCGCTGGTCGGCATCTCGGCCAGCTACAAGCTGGGCGCGACCTTCGGCGCGCTCAAGGGGGTCGAGCTGGCATTCAACGTCGACAACCTGTTCAACAAGCGCTACCTCGGTGGGGTCGGCGCCGAGCTGACCACTTCGAACCCGCTGACCAGCGGCCGGTACTTCCTGGGCAGCCCGCGGACCTTGTTCTTCACGCTGCGCGCACAGGTATGAGCATGGGGGCCGGCCGACCCACCACTGCGGCGCCAGCGGCGTGGGCGAAGTCGCGCCTCTCGATCTGCGTTCTGGCCGGCCTGGTCGCCGCCGGCTGCGCGACCGCTCCTGACCCAGTCGACCCAGCCGCCCCAGCGACATCGGCACCCGGCTCCGTCAAGTCGCTGACCTGGCTCGGCACGGCCACGCTGAGCCGCACCGCGACCGGCTTGTTGCAGCACTTCGGCGGGATCTCCGGCATGGACCGCGACCCCGCCACCGACATCTGGTATCTGCTCAGCGACGACCGCTCGCAGAACGCCCCGGCGCGCTTCTACACCACGCGGATCGCGATCGACGCAAGCGGCTTCGCCGGCATCACGGTCCAGGATGTGGTGGCGCTGAAGCAGGCGGACGGCAGCACCTACCCCGACCCGAAGCAAGGCGGTGGCGTCCCCGACCCCGAGGCCCTGCGCATCGATCCACGCAACGGCGAGCTGGTCTGGTCCAGCGAAGGCGACCGCCGCCTGGGCCTGAACCCCTGGGTGCGGCGCGCGAGCCGCGGCGGCGCTCTGCTGGGCGAATGGAATCTGCCGAAGAACCTCGCCATCCACAAGGATCAAGAACTCGGCTCGCGCAACAACCTGAGCCTGGAGGGCCTGGCCTTCGCACCGGACGGCGCATCGCTGTGGCTGGCGATGGAGGCGCCGCTGTACGAAGACGGGCCGGTGCCGACCCCGGAGCACGGCGCCGTCGCACGCTTCACCCGCGTCGCGCGCAACGGCGAGGTGCTGGCGCAGTACGCCTACCCCGTCGATGCCGTTCCGGTCGCGGGCACCGGTGGCCACCGGCGCAGCGACAACGGCGTCAGCGAGATCCTCGCCATCGGCGACGGCAGCCTGCTCGTCATCGAACGTTCCGGCCACGAGGTGGGCGAGTTGCTGTTCGAGTTCTCGGTGCGCGTGTTCGAGGCGAAGATCGGCCGGGCGACCCATGTGGCGGGCATCGCCTCGTTGAGCGGCGCGACCTACACCCCGATGTCGAAGCGCCTGATCCTCGACCTGAACCAGGCCGGCCTGGGGCGCATCGACAACATCGAGGCCGCGGCCTGGGGGCCGCGGCTGCCGGACGGCCGGGCCACGCTGGTACTCGCCTCCGACGACAACTTCGCCCCCAACCAGGTCAACCAGTTCATCGTCTTTGCGGTCGAAGAGCGTCAGCCTTGATTACTGGTCCGTACCACAATAGAATGTGATTCCGACTGTGGCTCCGATGGAGACGGCCGCCGCTGTTGCACCGCTGCTGCACCGCTGCTGCACCGCTGCTGCACCGCGCTGTTGCACACTCGGCAGCTGTCTTCCTTCGCGCCAAACGCCCATGCCTGCTGAAGAACCCGCCCCCACCCAATCGCGCTACCGCTGGCTCGCCGACGAGCTGCGGCGCACCATCGAACTCGGCGCGATCGTCGACAACGACGCCCTGCCCTCCGAGCGCGATCTGGCAGAGCAGTACGAGGTCAGCCGCGACACCGTGCGCAAGGCCGTGCGCTACCTCGAGGAGCGCGGCGTGCTGTACAGCGACCACGGCCGCGGCACCTTCGTCGCACCGGCGCTGGTGCGCAACATGTCGCGCTTTCTCGACAGCTTCTCGCACGACACCAGCGCCCGCGGGGGTGTGGCGGGGCAGAAGATCCTGCTCGTCGAGCCGGCGGCGGCATCGCTGGCGATGGCCGGGCTGCTGGGCGTTCAGCCGGGGCGTGCGTTGATACGCATCAAGCGCATCCGCAGCATCGACGCACATCCGGTCGGCCTGCACGACGCCTACGTCGTGGCGCGACCCGAGCTGCACATCGACCGCGCCGCACTGGAGCGTACCGGCTCGCTCTACAAGCTGCTGCGCGAGGGCTTCGGCGTGCTGCCGGCCGAAGCCGTCGAGAACCTCAGCGCCGCCGCGGCCGACGCCGAGGATGCAAAACTGCTGCAGGTGCCGAGCGGGTCGCCGCTGCTGGTGTGCGAGCGTGTCACCTTGTCCGAGCGGCGCGAGCCGATCGAGTACTGCCAGATGAAGTACCTGCCCAGCTACCGCTACAGCACACGACTGAGCCGGCACGGGTTCGAGAGCTGACGCATGGACGAACCCGGCCCCGGCGTGTTGCGGCGCTTGCTGACGAACTGCGCGATCGGTGCTGCGGTGGTCGCCGGGTTGCTGCTGTTCGCCGCCACCGGGCGCGACTCGGCTACTGCCGCCGGTGGCAACGGGCCGCGCGTGGCGCTGTTCATCGCCGGCACATTGGGCGACAAGAGCTTCAACGACTCCGCGGCGCGTGGCATCGCGGCGGCGCGCACGCGCTGGAACCTGCGGGCCCGGGTGATCGAAGGCGGCTACGACCCGACACGCTGGGAAGCCTCGCTCACCGACCTCGCCGACGGCGGCGACTTCGACATCGTCATCGCCGGGACCTTCGCCACCGCGCCGATGGTCGAGAGGCTCGCACCGCGCTACCCCGAGGTGCGCTTCATCGTCTACGACGCGGCCGTCGACGCGGCCCGCTGCCGCTGCGGCAACGTCCATTCGATCCTGTTCCGGCAGAACGAAGGTGCCTACCTGGCCGGCTGGCTTGCGGCCCGTCTGGCCGGCGGGCCGGCGCACCCGGGCGCGGCCGGCGTGCCGGCCCACGTGGGCGTGATCGGCGCCATGCAGATCCCGGTGATCGACGACTTCATCATCGGTTTCAGCGCCGGGGCGAAGGCGGCGGACGCGGGTGTCACCGTGTCGCGCCAGTACGTCAACTCCTTCAAGGACCCGGCGGCGGCGAAGGAGATCGCCAAGGCCGTGTATGCCCAGGGCGCCCGCGTGATCTTCCAGGCGGCAGGCGCCTCGGGCCAGGGCGTCATCGAAGCCGCCGAAGAAGCGCAGCGCTACGTGATCGGCGTGGACTCGGACCAGTACGCGGTCTACCGCGCCTCGCAC
>Ga0307513_10006694_pt1 | contig 15035 bp, 21 predicted proteins | sample 15_EM_MG_FD_202174 | JGI IMG/M metagenome (GOLD analysis project Ga0307513, IMG submission 202174) | Populus trichocarpa ectomycorrhiza microbial communities from riparian zone in the Pacific Northwest, United States - 15_EM | ecosystem: Host-associated > Plants > Roots > Unclassified | place... | reverse complement strand
ATTCCTCAAGTTGGACAACAGCTCCATCGTTATTAAGTATACCCTGTCATACATGGCCCTCCCCGTCATCGCTTCCCTCGAGATCCAATCGCTCGTTCCCTGGAATATAGCACAGACTCTCAACGACCACCTCTTCCCTGATGACCGTCTTCCAACACGACTCTTTCCAAACTCCCCAACATTTGCGGTTAGGACCGTTGGCCTCGACGGGCTGGAGGCCTCAACTGAAATTGATATCGGCGGCGCAAAGCTATCGTTCGACTTTCCCACTGGGCAGGGTGAACGTGGCAGGAAGGCTGTCATGTCCTCTATCACCCGACTGGTTCCATCATCTGTAACCACTCTCAAACTGGAATACGCGCAGTTGGGCGAACGGGGTTGGAGGGACTTTTTCGCGTCACATCCGGAAGTCCGCTCGATCGAATGCATAGAGTACTGCGGGGCGTCCGTGCCCAGGTCGTTGTGGGATGCGTTATCACCCGCTGGGGAGGATGCTACCGTCCCGTGTCCAAGGCTCGAGTCGATCCTTATCACGTCGTACACAGGGGGCATGGTGCACTTTCCGGCCCTATCCGACTGTCTTCAGAATCGTCAGACTGCCGGGTTCAAACTCAGGCGCCTCAAAATGACGGATTTTCACCGGATGATGACTTATCGGTTCCGTGAGGAATTTGGCCCTCTTGCCGAAGCTGTTGAAATCGACGGACTCAATGGGTTTGTGCAGAGGGTGAGTCCAATTTCGATAGGCGAGATCTGCGTGTACTGATCCACGTCCAGTGGGGCAATAACCTCTTGAGGGAATGGAAAAATCCTGAAATCTAGGATCTCGGTGTAACCTTTCTTTCTCCACCTGTCCCCTACGAGCACCAGCGTAGAAGAGCAGCGTTTTCAGATTAGGAATGCCCAGAGTCCATCTGTTGTTCGTTCGGGGTGTTGTCTGATGCGTTGTACTTATGTCCCCAGCGGATTAGAATAAACAGCAAGTGGCCAAGGTTAACTGGTAGAAAGAGGTTCGTTGCCTGCGGCTCAGAAGGATGAGTGGGACCAAGCCGATTGACCGCATGGCCGTTGCGAATAGCTGAGCGATCGTGAGAAATTTGGCCACCAGATTTGGGATGAAAATTCGGTAAGGCCAAGTCCCACCAATGCCCTTACTGCTATGGACATCGACGATGGGAGAACGACCGCCGTGGTTGGCATCCCCAGTCTGCCCCCTACTGGAACCTTCACCGTCCCGGCTCACATGACAGCGACGACAATCGTGCCTCAGAAACGAAAGCAGAAACAGGTCACCGAAGATTCGTCTACCACCGAGACCATCGACTGCATTTGCGGCTTTGCGTACGAGGACGGCGGTCTGTCCATCGCCTGCGACGACTGCGGACGCTGGTGTCATACGACATGTTTCAACATTATCGAAGGCGCTGTCCCAGAAGAGTGGCGATGTTGGGAGTGCCTGCCGCGGCCAGTGGATAAGGAGAGAGCGGTCTTTCTACAGCAGCAGAGGCAGAAACAGAGCTACGAGATGATGCGTAGGGTGAGCCCCGGTGTCGAGAAGAAGCCGCGACGAACGAGTGCTCTCGCAATCGAAGGCAGCGGCGGCCGTCGCAAACGGTCCATCCTGACTCAGCAGCCCAGCAACCACCCCCAGCCCGCTCGAAACGAAGAGGAGCCGATAGACGTCTGCGAACCCCCAAACACCAGCTACGTACAAATATCAAAGGACGTCGTTCCCAACCAAGAGGCCCGCCGGAGACTCGAACGAGCTGCTCGTGGTTGGCGAGGTGTCACCGCTCTTGACCTACCAGAAGTCGAACTCCATTCACCGAAGACAGTCCTGCAACCGCTTCCCCCCTCTTTCCTCTCCCAATCCCCTCATTCGATATGTTCGAATCCCCACGTCCGACCACCTTCGTTCTCCCTCCACACCGCTCAGCCCGTTCCCCGTTCAGCCATGATAACCCCTTATCCCTCAACCATACTTCCCTCTTCCACATATCTCTCCGATCCCCTCAACGCGTACGCCCACCTAGGAATGCCCAAGCCCTTCGTTCACTTGGTTGGGCCACCCCTTGACCTCGCCCTCGACTCGCGCATCACAGGAAACGAAGCACGATTTGTGCGAAGTGGATGCCGACCAAATGCCGTCCTTCGACCCATGATTTGCAATCGGCCAAAGGATAGGAAGAAAAGTAGTGAGGAACCCGGAATATCATTTGGTGTTTTTGCGCTGAGGGATATGAAGGCGAGCGAGGAGGTTGTTCTTGGTTGGGAGTGGGACGATGGACATGCGGTTCACCACCTGCCGACGCTCATTGAGTCGCCAGGACTTTACTCGTACGTGTTTTTGATACGCTCCGACAGTGGCTGACCCACTAACCAGCTGTATACAGGCCTCACCACCTCGAGTATTTGCGGAACCAAATGTCGTGCATGCTTCACACCCTCAGTTCGACATTCACAACGTGCGCCTGCGGTTCAAAATCCAGAGACTGTGTCTTAAAACTGATGGAGGCATTCGTCGATTGCGAACTGCCACCAAAACCGCCGAGCACGCGCATTGATATGGGCCCCCTTGTCGGTCATCGAAGGGGCTTCCGGACACGGGAGAAGGTGCCTTTTTCGGGTGGTTTGAGCGGTGTAGAGATGGTTACCCTTGAACCGATGAGCAGGGCCACATCCTCGTCAAGTACGGATAGCGAACCCCACGGACGCCCTCTCGACGGTGACATAAAACCACAACCGGCCGTTACTTCGATATCTAAATCCTCCTCAGTATCCTCAACATCTCGCAAGAGAAGACGCGATGGGACTATTCGTGGAGGACAGGGTTCTTCGTCCAGTGATTCGGAAGTCGATCACTCTGGTGCGCCCCATCGCTTCCCTTCGAATTAATTTCATTCCCACACCTGCTATAGTTACTCCCCGTCAGAGACAGAGACGAAGAATCGACCCGGAAGTGCCTGCCCCCGACTTTCCTCGGGGTGTCGACCAGCGGACTGTGCCAGCCAAGATGCGCAAGCAATGGATTCATCAGGCGATCCAGGAAGCCACCCCTCGGCCAACCCATACAGATGAGACCAGTGGAACCGAGGAAGAACATATGGACATTGACCATGGTGATTTTACCCTCTCGCTCACTCCCTGCACCAGTGCTTATCGCATACCAGACTCGACCATCATGCCCCCGCCACCCGTACCCCCACGCCGCAAATCAAAGAAGACAAGGAAAGCATCAGCTTCTGCGTCCCCCGCACCAGTCTCTTCGCCGTCCACGCACTTCGCTAAATTATCTTTATTGTCACCCATTGTTGAGATTTCGAAAACCTCTCTGCACACCGCGTCTTCCCCATTCAGCCCTCGTCCCCAGTCCCCAGTCCCTTCGACTTCGTCCTCCCCCACTCCGACCGCCCCACCCATCAAACTACACACAACTCCTATATCTCCCCTCCTCGCTTTCACAAACTTACCTACCCACCTAGCAGTCACCAAATCCCCTCCGGCGCCGGATCTGCTAACCGTTCGACAACCTATGGCGGAACCTCCGGATAATGAGAAGCCTCCACGCTCCGTTTCCCCGAATCTGTTGGGTTTGCTACCAGACTTACGCCGTGATCGGAAGGAAGAACCCGTGCCTAACGCCATCCAGGAACTTCCCGCTCCCCTACCCACGAATATGGAATCTGCCCACCTACCCGAAAACGACAGCCTCCTTCCTTCGAGAACCCATACTCTCCCAAGTATACACTTGGAGATCCCTCCCGTCGACGACTTCCAACCTAGTACTGATTCATCACCTCCCCACGAACCCCCGCCTTATCAACCTTCTGATCACCGCGAGCCAACGAGTACACCTGAGCTCCTCTCTCCCCCATCTACTACACAAAGCATGCCTCAAGTCACTCCACAGGACACGCCCGCGGTGGAGCCTGTCGCAGAGCCCGGACAGGAACCGGAACGCCAGTCAACCCCACCACCCCTGGTTCGCGAGGCGTCACCTGCTCCTCAGAAGGTTAAGACTTCATTCAAAGATTTTTTAATGAGGAAGAAGAAGGAACAGGTGGAGAGCCCTGTGATCCCGTCGATTATTCCAGTCCTGGAAACTACCCCTACCATCCCGGCCATTTCCGCATGTGGGTTAGATTCAATTATGGACCCTCCGGAGGAAGTAAAGGAAACCGCGGAGGAAGAAGGTGCTACCGTCCTCGGACAGCCTTCAGAACCGCCTGTTACTGAGACCTCGGATGTGGACATGGATGTAACCAGCTCTCCCGCGCCTGAACTCGAATCTATCGAGGTCAAGTCAGAAACTCCCCAACCTTCACAAATCCAGCCTGATGGTCCATCTGCATCGTGGCTGCTTGATTCTCAACTTCTCAGACCTGGGGTCGTTGTTGATCTTCGACAGGATTCGGCACAGGACTGGGTTCATGGAGAGTTTACGGGTGTTCACGGAGTCATCGAGTCCGTCGTCAATCTCCCCGGACGTCCTCCCACCGCGTTGTTTAAACCCATCGATGGAAAAGCGCATGCAATCGTGATACCCGTAACGACGATGATTCCTGTCCAACCATCCGAGGAAGGAGAAGTTGTCATCGTCCTATCCAGAGAGTATAAAGGAAAGATAGGAAAGGTCGTCAGACTCTCGAAGGATGTCGCATCCGTCGACCTCGATGGCCTGGAAACCACGGTAGTTGATGTTGAGCTCCCCTGGTTGTGCTTGTTCTTCCGAGAAGGCCGAGCACCTCTTCCTAGCCCGCTACCTCCGCCTCCTTGTGCCTCATCGGAGAAAGGGGACTCGATGTCTCCATCCCCTGCGCCCCAGTCCGAAGATGGCGAGATTCCTCAGGACCCACTTCCAAGAAGCCAATCCCAACAGCCGGGTAACCCTTCCTTCCCCCAAGCAACCACTCCGCTCAGGGCTGCACCACTAAATGCCCCTACTCAACCTCGTTCATTCCAAAACGCCTGGAAAAATAACCCATCTCCTACTATACCCTCTCGATCCAACTCACTCTCACATTTAATGAACGCCAACCCTAACGGTAGCGTCAATGCCAACCTCACTAACCTCAGTAACCCGTTTGTGAATTCACCCAGTCGACCTGGCCCACCGAGTGGGCCTAAGGCGCTAAGAGGGTTGAATCCGCGTACCCCGTTTGATGGGTCGAGATATAAGCCTGGAGGCATAGGTTCAGGATTGAACGGGAATGGGATGAGCGGGGTTCCTGGGATGAATGGGAACGGGTTGGGAGCTGGATTGAAGAGGGAGTTGAATCCTAACAACGGACATCCGTCGATTCCCAAGGGGCCTTCGGCGGATCGGGAGCGAGAAAGGGAGAGAGGGAATGGCAATTGGTCAACGAAGAACTGGGGAAATGGGTGGAGGTGAGGTCCGTATTGTGTGGGTATGGGTTTGGTGGATGGAATGGTTTGGGTTCACCATCCAGCATTTGAGTTGGATGGCGTATTTTTCTCTCTTCCTTTTGGTTATGGTTGTATCGCTGCTTTCTTTTCCTTCACCGTGTGTGTGCCACCACTACTCTATTCGTTCTCTTCGCTCCTGTGTTTGCTCTCCTGTCTGTGCGCTGTCGTTATCCCTCTATTCGTTCTTCGGTGTTTCAATTCTTCCGCTGTTCTGTTCTCTCAATCCTGTGTCTTATTCGCTCAGTTTATTGCTCGGAGCGAGCGGGACCTTCGTCGTTTTCCACTTGCATCGACTTCTCCCCGATATCGTGCTCTCCTTCTACCCTCCGTCTCGTCCCAGATCGCAGAGCCACCGCATACTGTACATACGTGTTTAGTTTCGAGGTGTACTACGTGTATTAGTTAGATATAGCACCCCATCGCTCAGTTCATTAGATCGTGTCGTCGTTTTTCGCCTCAGGCACGGGCTTGTCGAACCGGTCTGTGCAAACCCCATGCCGGACGGAGGCGAAACTAAATCCACGCAGGACTTAGACTTCTGAAACACCTGCGGAGGCATTTGGGATAACTTGCGATCTGCCGTCTGCTGCGGCCGGGTGATCTCCTTGCGTCCTTCTAGTCATCCGAGCGTCCCGAGGCTGCTTTGATCATGCCTTCATTCATCGCAAAGCACAGTAATACTTCTAATCCTACATATGTCGGCGGGGATGGCAGCATTGGGATTCCCCGCGGAATTAACAATCACTGCGCAAATGGAGGCGCGTAACTTGGTATAAGTACAGATTCCCTCTGGCCTCGGAGTCCCCACAGAACCGCGACCAGCCGTTGACCTGTTCGAGCATTTTCCGGGTCACAACCCATCTGTCTGGACGGTACAGCGACTCGAACCACCAGACGCGGCGGCTATGAAACTCGTTTTCACGAAGAACTCTCCTCTGAACACCACCCTCGTCGACCAGACGAGCGGGCTCGTGATGTACGAGATTGAGACAGAGAGGAGCCTTATGAGCAAGACAACCGTTATTCGGAAGCCCTTTACCAGTGCGTTCTTTCACTTTTTCGAGCACCGCATTCCTCCCCATTTACCTGGGATTCGGATATCATTCACGCATCAGATCGGCGGGGGCAGCCGGTACCTCACACCTCCACTGAAGTTGCAAAGATCCAGTGGAAGACGTGGTCGTCTGACAGGATCGTGTATTATGGGTGCAGTATGAAGAGGGGGGATTTTATGCCCAAAGCGGGGCTTTTCAGCGAGTGAGTGCGGGTCGGTGACTTCGGTTATGCCGGAACATTGACACCCGGTTTCAGAGGGTTTGTGATCACGGCAAATGGAGCCAAGTTCCGGTGGACAGGTTCTTCTGGCAAAAGCCTCCCAAAGGTGAGCCGGTATATCCCTCGCGTTCGGTCTTGTTCTATCCCCTTGCTAACCGAAAATGTGCACCCTCAGCTTGTGACGAACAACCGCAAGAAGAAACTAGTCGCGGAAATGCACAAACAACGTCACGTCTTTAGGAGGCGTAAGGCGTATTTGGAGGTTGCGCCAGCAGGATTGGCCATGCTAGACCAGATTGTGGTTTCACTGGTGTATGTGGAGAAGAAACGGAGAGAGAAAGGGGTGGAGGTGGACAACGATCCTGATAAGGGTGGGGATGACGGTGGGGGAGGTGATGGTGGTGGAGGTTTCGACGGTGGTGGAGGTGCCGATGGTGGTGGCGGTGGTGGCGCCAGCTAGGGGATATCAGGGCACGTCGAAATGGACCCGGAAGGGGGGGAATGCTTTGGCTTTATTGAAGGGGCGCAGAGAAGTTTTCCAACCAGCCCACCGCCACGCATCGTCACCACAAGGGATGGCCACTTTCTTTAGGGTATTGCATATAGGAACCATGATCTACACGGACTAAAGGGGAGATGACGAAGAAATTCATATTTCATACTGTTGTACCAGTTTTCACCATGATCGTGAACGATTCGTTGATGTGGAAGAGGTCGTATCCTAGGACCTTGGCGTCCGTCTCTGCGACGGAACTGTTAGGACCACCACAGAGACACGCTTGTGAGTTGCTGCACTTTTCCATGGCCTGGGCGGAAAATGGTATGAATGATCGTTGCGGGATGGTCAACGTCAGATGGTGTAGGAGACCCACCTTCACGAATCGTAAGAAATGGATGCAAAGGCACCTGAAGAGCGCGGTTTCCGTGGTATCTCTATGGCAGGGAAGATCCTTTGTAGCACATCCTGTGTTAGAAAATCCACGATCAAGCCCAAGTACCGCTACTCACGGTTGTTTCCCACTTATGATACGCCCACTGAAATAATTCTGAGTTCTTGCATCTTGGTGGTAACGTGGATGACGCACCTCAAACTTCGTAAGTACAGTGAATTGTTGGCCCTCCCTCATGCGCTTCGCGAACGGTCGGTGGTGGCCATCTACCACGGGCGGCCCTGTAGTGCTCATTCCATCAGACAATTTTAGCGGCATTCCGTTAATCCCCCTGAATTGGATCTCCCGGATGGGTGGCTACATGACGCCAATTCATTCAACATGCGTGGGTTGGTATGGATTGGCTAGGGGACGACTGACCGTGAATATATATGCCTTTTTCCGGGGTGAGCGGGGTCTCACTGGCGAGGTGGGCACACTGGTGGATGGAGGCATGGGGGAAAGTTGACTGAATTTGGGAAAACCTCCACGGTTTTTTTCCGCAAGCCTCTGGGCGAGATGAGTCTCTAACTGAGCGACGCCTGTCGGGGGGCCAGCGGTTGGCTGTATCTCAGGAGGAGACACGAACCGCTCCGATCGAGAGCATGCGTTACAGCCCATCTGTGGGAAGGTGTATTCGTGTTATCTGCACGACCCACGAACTAGCGGATGACTTACGTTGATGAGCTCCCGACCGCAGCAATCGCATTGTATCGGAAAATAACCGTGGCCAAAGTTCTGCACACCAGAATGAGGGCTTCGTTGCGTAAGGTGGAGATAGAATTCACCATTTCAAGCCAGTTGCAGTCGAGTTTGAGAGAAGAAGCGGAGAGACATTTATTAGTGTGAACCGACGATCTTTATCTGGTGGAAAAAGACATGGCTGGCCACAAGGGCAAAACTGGAGGAGATGCGACGACAGCTGTGGCAAGCCATGGGGTTCAACCGTGTTGTGCGAATTGGCGTGCCGCAGGGTGTACATGGCGTACACGGCTCGGGATCGCGGTCTAGACGAAGCGAAGTGGAGAGGCCCATGATAAAAGGCACAGTTGTCCCGGAGCGTAGACACTCGGTCGCAAGACCGTGGAGATTGAACCCATTTCACCAACGCGGGGGTCCAAGTTCAAGGTTCAACCGGCGAGTGCCGAGAACGCGCTTGCAGGCCCGCCCACGCCCATGGGTCCCCAGCGCCCGAGGTTTCAGCCGTCCATTCCGTCCCAGAACCCCATTTGCCCGTTGTGGCTGCATAGAACAATAGCCCAGAGATGGTGGTGCCATTAACCCCCAGACAGCCTATCTTGACGAGGTATGGAACGGACGTTTGACCTCCTGACTGGGATCACACCCTGTTCTTCGCGGTCAACCTGGAGGTGAACGAAACGTTTCAGATCAATGGGCCGTTTGCTGTGGGCGCGCTTTTCGCTCAGCTTTGTACAGCAGCCGCACCGCTTAGTCAGCCTCAACCAGACCATCGTGGAGCGCATTGGGCGCTGGCTTGGCTGGACGCCTTTAAGCAACTCGTGGGGTGGTGGAAACGCGGGGGTGCTTTTCCATTATTTATCACCCCCTTGTGACATTCTGTACCCCACAGCTTTACAGGAATCCGGACATAGGACATAATCCGGGTCCGATGTCCGTGGTTATATAACGGAGAGTCATCATGTCCCGAAACCTCCAAAACACTTCCAGCGCAGCCACTCGCACCGCCCAAACCCCAAACGAAGGCAGTTCTCAGCACAAAGCAACCTTCATTTCTCGGATCATATATAACCGCGGAAGAAAATCCCAACCTAAAACAACTCCTCTCTCTCTCTCTCTCTCAATGTCATTAAAGCTACTATTCAACCAGAGCTCGCCTCTGAACACAACAGTCACGTACGAAACCACCGGACACCCACTATATGAGATCGAGACGGAGAGTACCACGGTTCAGAAGACCACTGTCGTGCGCAAGCTTGACCTCAGTACGTAGGATGTTTGCTTTTTCGCTTAAGGGAAGAGAAGGGACAACTCAACCTGTTTTCTTGTTCCCGCTCTGCCCAGATCGAGGGGAAGAGAACCTGCCCCGCACAAATGAAGAGATCGCGAGGATCCATTGGAATATGATCATCGCCGATGAGGTGATTTTCCAAGGACGAACGATGGCGAAGGATAGATTTATCCATAAGAAAGGCTCGGGTCCAGAGGCGTGCGTCATTTCTTGGGTGACTTTCCCATGGCTGTAGCTGATATTTGAGAACCACAGGAGTCATATTATACATCCACAGGGAGTGGAATACCGGTGGATTCAAACCAGCCCCGGCGGTGGCTCCTTCAAGGTGAGCGCAAACATATTTGAATCACACCATGTACTATACTGATTGCTTTGGTTTTCCTTTAGCTCGTCAAATCGGACCGGGAAGAAACTTTGATTGCTCAATTGCATCGGGCTGTTCAGCTTCCGCCACTGGATATTAAGGACGCCTTCCTGGAAGTTACGCCGGACGGCAGTATGATCCTTGACTATGTCCTTGTTTCATTCATTTTCATCGAGAAGGAGCTCCGAGATCGAGACAGGAGTCCAAGACGTTCCCCAGAACCCCCTTCAAAATCATCATAGTCGTGTCCACATTAGGTTCCGCATATCGCCTCGCACCATACCACAAGCCTCTCAACTTAGTAATTATTAATGGACTATTCTCTACCCATAATTCATAGCATCGCAGTAAACCCCACAGTATGGGTGTACTGATATATAATGGACAAAGTCGATCGAAGATTCCGCCCCAAACAATCGTCAGACACCTCCACTACTAAAGCCATCCGCAACCTATGACCACCGCTTCATGACCCTCAATTTTTGGGCTCCTTGATCCCCTTAGTGGCGATGGACTTGAAAATACAGGGTCTATTTACCGGCCCACCCCATTTCCGCTACCCCGACGTCTGCGCGCCTACTACAAACCACCATTTGAATTCAAAAGCGGCCCCAGGGAACGGCAGACCTTCGAGCTCTGACTGTGGGTCGCGTCCCTGCGGTATACTGGAGCGCGCGCAAGGTGGTGCCATAGACTACACCCACACCGGCCAACACTGCTCAACGTCATTTCCTCTGCGAGTACCACTCCCCACAAATCCAGCAAGTACCTACGAAAAAACCACCCTTCTCTCAGTCATATTCTTGTTACAAGTGCCACTGGTCTGTGGGTGCCCACGTCGTAGACCTTCTCCCCGAACGTGGGATCGGTGTCCCAGTTCAAGGCCAACGTAATGAAAACCTGTCGAGTGAAATATGGTGTTTTCGTTCTCCGCGGCCATTGCTGGGGACCTCTCCGCCCCCGATCTTTTCGATGATGTCGTGTAAGATGTTGATGTCGTCATACACTTCGCTAGCGTGAGCTCATCTCCGTCAGCCTTTGTTCGATTATATGGCAGATGACCCGGGATCGTGTAGGCCCTCCCTGACGGCATAGGAACCTCAAGTTTTGAACAAGGAGTCATTCTTTCTGCCGCTGAAGGAACCCAGTTGATCCTAAAGTCTGTGGAGAAAAATCTGGCGGCGAAACGGATCGTTCCAACATCCTCCTTTGGGGTCCTTTTCGATCAGACCAGGGATCATAACGAACCTTATACATACACGTCAGAAGACTGGAACCCTGCAACGTACGAGCAAGTCTTGTCTGCAATCAGGCTTGTCACCGCGTATCGAGCGTCGATGCGAACAGAGAGAAGATTTATTTGATAGTTTTCTACCTCCTATCACTAGTGTTGGGGCCATGGGTCCACCCTATGGAGAGTCGTCCACAAATACTCCGAACCAAGCCCTCGGGAATATGGTTCTCGGCGACACGAGAGACTCCCTCATGGCCGGTCACCCGACTGCCTGGCCAGACGTTCGTGATCTCGCTCTCGCTCACGTCGAAGCCGCATACATTCGACCAGAGACAAGTAACATGCGATTCGTGGTCTACAGCCCCGAGAAGTCGGGCTCCAGCACACGGCTCAGATAATCAAGGAGTTCCCGGAGTGGACTGAGAATGTTGTCCTTCCAGGTCTTCCTCCCCCGTTCAACGTTGATTTGGATAGGAGCCCGCGCACGAAGGAACTTGGGACCACGTATACGAGTTCGAGGGAATGTGCTGTTGCCGTGGGAGATCAACTCCACGACCAGGCGATAAATATGGGCTGCTGGTACTGCAAAGTCATCCCTAGACAGAGTCCTCCAGTACCCGGTGTAACTGCAAGCCATCGTACCCAGTCTTGTGCCATAGACAGCGTGTATGCGTGCGAGACCACGAATAACGTAGTAACAAATTAGCTTTCTTGCCCCTTGTTTCCACCCATCGACGTTTGTCGTGGTTGAGCATAAGCGGGTGCGTGAAAGAGAATTCCGCAGGTGTTTTCGTGCGCTGTTGATTCAAATCGGAGGAGATCGCGGATCCACCTCGCCGGGCGCTTGAAACGCGGTGAATTTTGATCGATCTCCAAGTTTTCCTCTTCATCCCGCCTCTGTTAAGCTGATTAGATTGTAACCACCATGGGTGCCGAGGTTCATCACCACCGTCCTACTCTGAAACAGGTGAGGGGGTTGCAACCCTTGGGCCTCTTCTCCGGACCACTAAGCTGTCGATAGCAAAACAAACGCTTCAAGTCGAAGCACGCAACAAAACATTCTCTCAAAACCGTCGCTAAAGGTATTCACTACAACATCAGTGTTATCTGGGAAATTAAAAGATGTGAATTATATAGGGAAGACATTAAGACAGTCGCCCAAGTCATCTTCAATCGCTACGGTTGCTCAAGCGAGGCTAAATCGACGGAATAACGCAAAACAAATCCAAGCGAAAAAGCGTCAGGCTCTGGTATCTGCGACACGAATATTTTCCGGAACGGATGGGACACCGAGGATTGTCGCTGTTATCCCATTGACCCCCGATGTGTCTGCGAGGACCACAATCCAGGGGTTAGCAGGGGTCTTGGATATTCCTGCAGAGGAATGTCCCGAAGCTGGGAATTGGAGGATGAGGCAAGTGAAGCCAACTCTCGTATCGTGGCACAGAAGTTAAAACATTATTGTAGCGCTGAGAGGTTCAAAACCTCCGTTCAATTTCTGCCCCTCCGGTATGGCGACGTATATTCTGCTCTTGATGCCTGCCGTGTGGCAGACTATGTCGTGTTCGTATTGTCATCCACAGTTGAAGTCGACAAGTATGGAGATACCCTACTACGAACCCTCCAAGCTCAGGGACTCCCGGATGTGATTACAACGCTCTACCCCGATGGTTCCTTGGATCAGAAGTCCAGGGCAGGAGTCTTGAGATCCCTACTGTCTTTCATCCAATATTTTGTTCCGAGCCAGACCCGAGTTTACGATGCCCATTCTTCCTCCGACCGGCTCAATGCGCTACGTTCGTTGTGCGAAGGTAAACCAAGCGATGTGCGGTGGAGAGAAAGCAGATCGTACCTGCTTGGGGAGGACGTGGCGTGGAGTGAGGGTGTGTTACGTGTTACAGGGTACGTTCGAGGGTCCCAACTATCTCCCGATCGGCTGGTGCATATCCCTGGCCATGGTGACTACCAAATACAACGCGTGAGCATCATATACGCATTTACCTATTGCTCGTCATCTGGATGTCCTTCCCTAGATCATGTCAGTCCCCTCTCGCCATCCCCGTTCCAAAGATCCCAGCGACAACGCGATTGAAGTTGAGCCCGTCATCCTTGCGGAACCGAATCCAGACTCCGCAGATTCGTTGATATCCACAAATGATCCCGATGAGCTTGCGAACGAGCAAACCTGGCCGACGGAAGAGGAGATGAAAGGTGTCGACCAGGAAGGCGAAGGGGCGTCGTTGCCCGATGCCAAGGATGGTACAACACCGAAACGCGTCAAGAGAATCCCGAAGGGGATGAGCGAATACCAAGCGGCCTGGATCGTTGATTCGGATGAGGAAGACGATGAAGGCGACCACGAGGACGGTGAAGGTGATGCGGTAAGTATGGATGCGGAGGGTGAAGGTGAGGTAGAGGTTTTACAGGAGGAAGAGATGGCGATGGATGAATTGATGGAGCTGGAGAGCAAGAAGAGCGTTGTGGCATTTCAGGATCTCGACATGGAGGAAGAGACGCAGCAGTGAGTGCACTACCAAAACCCACTTCTCTGTCACTTGGATTGATTTCGTGTTCAAGGCTAAAGAAATGGCGGGATCGAAAACGAGAAGAGGAGGAAGATGTACAATTCCCTGACGAGGTTGATACGCCTATGGACGTTCCGGCGCGGACGAGGTTCCAACGATATCGGGGGTTACGTTCGTTCAGGACGAGCCCTTGGGATCCGTATGAGAACCTTCCACGGGACTATGCACGGATATTCCAGTTCGAGAATTTCAAACGGACGGAGAGGAGTGTATTCAGGAAAGCCGAGGAAGGAACCGGTGTGGAGGTACGATGATGAATCTCCACGCAGCAATTTCTTGGCTGACTGCTGAATTTACCCCATAGCCTGGTGTGAGGGTCACAGTACACCTTAAAGACGTGCCTCAGGAGGCATCCCGTCCAAACCCCGGGTCACCGTTCGTCATCTTTGGACTATTGAAACACGAACACAAGAAGACAGCGTTGAACTTCACAGTTCAGAGGAATACAGAATATGAAAGATCCGTTCGCTCCAAGGTGGGGACCACCGATACATTTTCTCCTTTAATAATCGCTTACAGTGGGTTCAGGATCCCCTTGTGTTATGTGTCGGCCCACGGCGACTTCGAGTGAATCCGATCTACAGTCAACATACCAGGGGTGGAGGAAAAGGTCAAAATAACGTCCATAAATTCGAGAGGTACCTGCGACATGGTGTCACTAATGTGGCTACCATCTACGGACCCGCCGTCTTTGGCAAGCAGCCCTGCATTTTGCTGAGAGAGAGCGAGGGGTCCCAAGGTAGCCGCTTTATTTCTCTCTACCAAACCCACCGCTAACGTTTCGTTACCTCGACCTCACAGTTCCAGACCTGGTAGCAATGGGGACGTTCCTCCACCCAGACACGACGCGGGTCATCGCCAAGCGCGTGGTACTCTCTGGACATCCCTTCAAACTGCACCGTAAGACTGCCACAGTGCGATACATGTTCTTCAACGCGGACGACATCAGCTACTTCAAGCCCATCCAACTGCACACGAAGTACGGAAGGACCGGTCACATAAAGGAGAGTCTCGGGACGCATGGATACTTCAAGGCACACTTCGATGGACCGATGAATCAAATGGACACTGTCTGCATGAGTTTGTATAAAAGGGTGTATCCAAAGTGGGCGGAGTTGGTGAAGGATGGAAATGGACAGTCGAGCGAACAGGGAGGTGACGAAATGATGGTCGAATAGGATGCGATCACGACGTCGACTTGTACATGAATTTGATCAAGTTTGTTCAA
>Ga0307513_10006693_pt1 | contig 15037 bp, 20 predicted proteins | sample 15_EM_MG_FD_202174 | JGI IMG/M metagenome (GOLD analysis project Ga0307513, IMG submission 202174) | Populus trichocarpa ectomycorrhiza microbial communities from riparian zone in the Pacific Northwest, United States - 15_EM | ecosystem: Host-associated > Plants > Roots > Unclassified | place... | reverse complement strand
CGCAAGTGCATAGTCATGTGAGAACTATGAGTCAAGTAACGTCATAGTGTGAAATCCAACATACCTTATGACTCATAAGTATGAGTCATGTGAAATCTGCCTTGCTTAGTCACGATTTGTGACACCTCTTGACTCACTCCGATGTGGGTGTATCCATCTTACTAAAGGCCAGGTTTCAGTTGTACAAGAGAAGTGAAAGACTCAGCTTTTAAGACAACGGCAGAAGGTGAACCGCTAAGTATTATAATTAGACTCGGAAGTACAGAGTTGTTGCCTGTTGCCAGTATTACTATAGTAGAAGACAAGAATTGTAGCAATATTCCTATCATATATTCCTTCATAAATATGCTGAACCCTCTGAGAGTTATCTTTTTATCTCTATTTAGGCAGGACTCAATAGCAGATTCCTTCACAATTGCTAAACTAATTTCAATCTTGTTAGCTGTTTATTATTAGGCATAATGCCAGCTACAGACTAGTGTAAGGTACCCCACTGGTGTATCAATATATACAAATATACTAAGTCTTTAAAGGGTAGTTTTTGAAAAGGTAATACTAAGATACCATGAAATAGATTGTACTTGTAGATTTTTTTAAAACCACTTGACTGATTTTGATTCTGTTATCAGAAAGCTGTTAGGCTTGATATTAGCTACATCCTGGTATATGGTACTATTTTGTCAAATAACAATTCAAATATCAATATGTTCAAAATGTGAACACCAGCCGCATAATCTATTTTATATAGATAAAGCTGTACAAGTTCAAGGAGGCTTGCAAGGTACGCTTGATGAGAAGTATAGAGCAGATTGGGGAGGTATTCTCGTTCTTAATTATTCCAAAACAGGTAGGTGGTAGCAACATATTTATACAAAAGTGTTCACCTATATGTATGAAAGAAATACAGGAAAAACAAGGTAAAAAACATAAATGCGAACATGTTTTACCTTGAAATCCTGCCAAGTAATGCAAACAATATGTGTGAAACTATAAGAGTGTTGTGTGAATATTATAACCAATAATAGTGGATAAGAAATGAATAAAATCCTGAATACTGGATAGAAAAGGACATGTTAAATTCTCAAATATTATCCTAAAATAAATAATAAAACACTATAATATATATCTTAGCTGTAGTAATATAAACAGTATATAGATAAAGCCAAAATACCAATTAACTAAAAGAATGTACACTAGTCTTATGAAATACATATAGGAAATATAACCTAATTTTAATGCAATACAATTAAAAATTGCAGTACATTTTCCACTCATCTGAGGAAAGTTTTCTTATCAAAAGGGCAGATATAGTTGGCTGTTAGCACATACAACAGAAGAGGAAATGGAGGACCCTGAGGGCTTCTGGGAGTATCGAGTGTTAGTCTTCTCAATACTAAGCCAGAAAGAAGAGAGAATCATCAGGATTGTATTGCAAGTTATGAAAAATAGTGCCTTAAAGAACATCTACTAGGAATGAGGAGAATGAAAGCAGGCCACACACTGTAAAAAGCCTGACAACCAAATAAAAATGAATGTAAAAATCCAAGCTAATACTGCTGTCAAAATGTTATTTAGTAGAGGAAGTATAGGAAGAGGAATTGTATATATGAGAAGCAAGAATTTCTGTATAAATAGTTTCAACAAGGTTGAAGGAGTGCAGATTCAGGTAAGTAACAACAGCTTCAAACTTCTTAGTAGAAGCAGGAAGTTGTTAGGATATTCCACTATATGAACAAGATTAAGGATAGCACTATTGCCATCTATAATAGCATAAGTCAACTGAGTAATAAGTACAAGGCAATAATTATTAGAGAGTTTAATAATATAACACAGTAGTATTGATATTCCTGAGCAAGGAAAAGATAAGAGGAGAAAGGTTTCCTCAAAAGGAGGGAACTGGAACTTGAAGTGAAGTCACTAGTAATAATATGGATTTACCTGTAGCAAAGGCCAGATGAGCACTCAAATAAAACTGTAAAGTTCACCTGCTAAAAGGTAAGACAAACAACCAAAGTGAAATAATAAAATTCACTTGTAGCAATAGCCAGGCTAGCTACTAAAAGGTGAAAATTCAATTGTAAATACAGCACAGTAAGCCATTAAAGAGATCCTGCTTGAAGCTTAAGAAACTTCCACTGCTGAAAGGCAAACCATTAAAGTAACTATCAATGAAGAATTCTCATGATAAAAGAAAATGTTGTTAAGGATGGCAAAATGTGTGAATCTGATTGGTTGTAACAGATAGTCAGAGAAATATGACAGAAGAACCTTGAGCCTGCAAAATAGAAGAGGGGTCTGAGTATCACCATATAGTAGTTGTTTAATATTTTCAACATGTAATTTGATTCCAGATTTGTTCCTATCCTTTATACCTGAGTTCAGAACTCAATATATCCTCATCTGAATTAATTAGCGCCCGTATATTCCTATCTCTTGTTGCATGAGTTGAAGGTATATGATAAGATCCAAGTTCAGTTAATAAACTCAATCTGTTTTGATATTTCATATCCACTCTATATTGCTATTGTAGTTGATATTATGAAAATAAAATAACAAGTATTCAACTTAGTATTTTGAATACTTTATTTAAGTCTGCTTTTTCCGAGTTTGAAATACTATACATCTTATAACTATAACTAGTCAGCTTTTTCTAACCCTTAATCAGATGTGAACAGCTTGTATCCCAAAACAGAATATAGAATATGTAGGATATAAAAACCATATAGTATCTTGTAAAACATGAATCTTCAGATTTGACATACTCATATTCCTACTACCCTTCCTTGAGGGTTCTTACATTCACCTTGATAAAGCTTTCCTACCTGTGTTATGGACCTCTTTTGTCAGGAGATCACTTTTATGGCAGCTAGGTGGTGGTCATCAGGCTCAATTTGTGTGTAATACAGGAGGAAAGCACTCCAATGGTGTTAGAGCCCAGCTTAAATACTGGTAGAAAGCGAACTCAACACACAAAACAGGAAAACCCCACAAAACAGTCACAACCTCACTACTAGTCGTGCCCCAAACCAACTATCGTACCCTAACAACTATCAGATGGGACTACAACTGTCACTCTTCCGCCGCCACAGAGCTTTGGAACCTAGTTCTACGATAGCCAAAATATCAATCTCCCCGCAGGAATTCTTAGATATAGGCCAAGCTCAAACCCGATCGTTAGCACCTGAACCTAAAAATCAGTTTGGAATGAAATAGCCCCCGTCCCTTTCCCCAGAAAAGGTATACCGTGGTTTTCCCTCTCCCTTCATGCACCTTGTTCGCAAACGGCCAGGGTCCCCAGTAGGGCCTGATAGGACCACTGCTAGGAGCCCTGGACGAGATAGACGTCAAAATGCGGCCCTCTCTGGTCCTAGAAACCTCAAGACGGCCGTCATTGGGAAGGACGGCGGGCCCTACTATGTAAGGCAAATCCGCATAGGGGCTATAGTGGACCATGAGGGACTGCCGTGTAAAATCGTTTGCCCCAAGCGAGAGGGGATCTATGTGAAAAAAGGTATGATATTATGATAAAAGAGGTTTGTTATTCTACTCTAACCAGTGAAGGAAATATGCCCTCACACTGACAGCCCCCCCCCCCAATATTTCCTGATTGCCAGAAGGTAAAAATATGATATATCAGAAATACAGCAGACCCTGAAAATAGCCCTGTGACACAAAGTTCATCTCCATGATTGCTGACCACCTCTTGCGTGCAAGAACGGGTCATAAAGAAAGCCTTTCATAGAGTCAACTATTGTGATGCCACGACCCCAGCATCCGTCATAGGCACTAAGTTGCATTTCCCTCTCATCAACCCAAACCTGAACTATGACAAGGAAGCAAAAGCGAGTTACAATGTTGAACGCCCTCCCCCCCCCAAAAAATGAAACAAATGGAAACAATACGGTAGTAAACATAATACAGATGCTTGAAAAGAAAGAACACCAAAACGATAGGAACCGGGTGGGTGATCCCTGGTAACTTTCAACACTTGGGATTGTAGGCATGGCGAATATTCTCTGAAATCCCCCATGACACAAGAAACGTAAACCATTACTTCCGTTGCCCCAAACTCTCCATCCATAATACCCCCATTCCCGGGCGGCTGATACTATTATACATATCATAGCAGCCTTCTAGCATTGGTAATCACAAAAAAAGCCCAATACTGGCACACCTTTCCTCCTCGCTTGCACTAATCCCTCCAGGCTACATTAGATCGGTTTCCTTTCCCCCCTCGCACTAAAAAAAGAACCTAAACCCCGGCATAGACTGTTCCAATTACTCAAAGGACCAAGCTCGCAATAGCACATCTACCTCTTAGTCTAGGCGGGACAAAAAAAAAGAGATTTCAGAAGTTCAGCACCTAGGATTCTCACATGGTCACCCACTGTGATACTAACTAGGCGATGCAATGCTTGTTTACCGCAGAGCGGACGGGATGCGAAACTTTCATTGCTCTATGGCCGAACATATTAACCACCGGCAAAACCCCCCCCACGTGATGACCTCAATTACAGCCTCTCACTCAGCACACACTGACGGGGGTTTAGAGCTCAGTGAGTGGATGGGCTTTCTCGTAACCCCTTGATATTATTTCATAGGTCGAAATATACTAACCAAGCCTGGGAGGATTATATATACCCCGAACTTTTCTGGGTAGCAAATGGGTGTAAATCGATCTAGTCTATTTCTATCTAGTCACAAACACTCTTAGCGTATACTCTACCCTTCAAATATGCTTCCCCTTTTCCTCCACCCCCCCTTCACAGCTCCCCCGTCTTTCGCATCCCCAATACATTCCATCCTCACATTTCCCCCCTCGCCCTCACCACCCCTCTTCCCTCGCCCCCCCATCGTCCCTCCACCTCCCAACAGCCAATCCCTCCTTCCTTATTTGGCTCCACCCCTCATCCCTAGCCCTCTCAATAATACCTTTCACTAACGCCCTCTTTCTCTGCTTCTCTAGTACCCCCCTCTCCCCCCCATGCCTCACAAAACTCCGGCCTAAAACCACTCCATCAACCACCATATCCCCGCCCTCACTCCAAAAAATGATATAATCATCCACTTCCTCCGCTATCTCGTCGATATCCTTCGTCACACTAGAGATTACCCCTTCAGCGTCGGGGAGCTGGAGTCTGCCTGCGCGGACTTCAGTGTAGGCCCTGTTCATGCGGACAACAGAGCGGGATTGTCTGGCTTGGAGCGGAGAGAGCTGTGGAATCTGGGAAGCCAGGAGAGTGATGGCCCGGGTTGTCTTGTGGGCCTTTGAAGTGGTGGCTAAAATAGAGCGATGCAGGAAGGCAGCGGGGCTGTAGGTCATTTCGGACTTAGGCATTTTAGATTTCGCTGAGCTTCAGTGGCTAAGTCTGGGAGTAATAATATCTGTGGTCGAATCTTTGGGTTGATGTGACCAGAGACAGAAAATCGGTCTTATTTCTTATCTTATGTATTCACGGATATACCTAATTTTCAAGCTGTCTTTGAGCGACGTTCATCCTTCGCCCTCAGATGGAGCATGAAGAGGTCACCCCCACTGGTTCTGAGACAGTCAATATCAAGCGTCGAATACCCTTTTGAATCAGAAACTGCACCTCAGGGCGCAAAAGGAAATAACCGTCTCAGACTCAATTAATGCAGTCTCACCCATTTAGGATACCTCCGTTGAGTACTACATTCTCTGGCGAAATTTCTTCTAAATCCGGATTCATCATCAGGTATCACTCGAAGCCCCACAGCTTTTGAATATGCTTCGAGTATCCTACTCTCTTGCTTACACTAGCAAACTTATGGTTTTAATTTTCTAACATATTCAGTGGACAGCGCAGAAGCTAACAGTCCCCAACCATAGGTCCAGCCTTATGTCAGCTCACTTTGAACACACTGCACCGCAGCATCCACTAAACTCCCCTGGTGTGGGATCCCTGTGTTTAATGACTGCACAAACATTAGCACGACGGTATTTGCGCTGGCAGAGAAGTCAATCCCTTAGAATCCTACATTCTTTAACCATTGTGTATACGCTGACAAAACAGCAAGCCAACCCCATTACCGCCATGGCAACTGCAAGAAGCACCTTGGGGAACGCATTGAAACCCTGGAAGCCGAAACAAGCCGCAAAGGTCGCAGAAATCCAACTGATCAACGCTCTTAGATTTTCTGGAGATGCTAGGAATTGGCCTCTCTTATCGTACTACAGTGCCGAGGGGACCCAGGCACGTGGGGGACGATCAAAAATTCTAAAAAGAACCCCTAAATCCGTTCTCATTAACATGTCGAGAAAATTCCAACACCCAAGAATGGGTGCGCCGGGAGTTCCCCAGACCCTGATACCCTCCACAATACAGGACATTACCCAGCTGAAGACACACTAAAACTTCCACCGACTTAACTCAGCCTCGACCTTTACTTCTTCCCCGAAAATAATCTCCCTCCTGACCTCGAGTTGCTAAGGTTCCCGGGCGGGAGTAGGGGGTATAAGCCCAGAGCAGTGGCGCGTAAGTTGGTGTTGAGGACATATCACTAAAACGCCAGTGGCGGATACCACGGATGGAAGGCTACCTTTGAGCAGTATTGTAACTATGGAGGTGAAGCTCTTTCACAGCGGGGGATATTAGCGCCCCCAGCTCACGCCAAGCCGATGTAGGAGAGCGGAAGGGTTCTCCTGTATGATCCGAGCAGGGCGCAGGATCTCCATATTCGACAGAAGCCATTTTTCAAGTTTGCACAAATCGTATGGGGAGGCAGAGAGAAAGAAGGACCAGATTGAGCACCCTTCCCCCCAGAGATAATTTATAGGCAACCATATCACAAATAAATAAATAAACTACATTCCTCCCTTCTACCTAACCTAGCAAAAACTACCACATAAAAGGAACTCTTTCCCGCCGCACACACACACACACACACACCTCCATCCTTCTTACACTCATCCTCTCCTCCCACTACCGCCGACTTCAAAAAACCCCTCCATAACCCCCCTCAATAATTCCAGTGCCTCCTTATCCCACTTCATCATTCCCCCATCCCCTTCTTCCCCCTCCCCTTCCTCTTCGCCCCTCAGGTCTGCAATAACCCCCCTCGTAACTTCTTCCACATGCCGCTTGAACAATCCCTTGGGAATCTTGACTTTGGGCTTTTGTGCTGGCTTCTTGACGGCGGCTGCGGGGGCGGTTTTTCTGGTGGCAGCGGAGGAGGAGGAGGAGGAAGAAGAGGTGCGGTTCCGGGGCACTAGGGGGTAGTCTGGTGGTGGGTTTGGGCGGGATTGGGTTTTTACTATTGGGTGTTGAGGTGGGTGGGGTTAGGTTGGTATGATCAAGTGGGAAAGGGAAGAGGGGGAAGGAGGGGGGAGGAAGGGTACCTCTCGCCATTGCTTCCCAGTATGAAGTGGCCGATTCTACCCTATTCCGTTTTAACGTATTGGGGGGCGTGCAGAAGAAGTACTCCGGTAAAGAGAGGAATAGATGATAGAGGAAGCAGGGCGGGGAGGGTGTTATATCACCACTCGGTTGAACCCCCCCCTTGAATTAATAACTACACTCTGGAAGACGACTTTGGAAGCTAGTGTAACTAAATGAAGAACGATACAGGTATTTGTATTGTACAATGTAGTAACGCAGAGTAACAAGCTAGACCCTCACCGGCTTTGCCCGGGGTGGAAATAAAAGCTTACCATCATCGGACACATTGTATAATGCCACCGCCGCGAGACAGCTAAAACACCTACTTGGTTAGCCCCAGAACTTAGACCACCATTGAAAGAACTATTTAGTTACAAGTGCCTAAGTCTTCTACTAGGGCAGATAGTACAGCGCCCCTAACTAAAAACCCTTGCCAACCCCCCCCCCCCCCCCATCTCTGGTCACGGAGTGGGAGGGAAAGTACCGCCAAGATATACTTCCCAATTTCTTCTCCCTTGGCAAGCCCCGCATGAGGCCCAAAAAAATCGCGCCATAGCCGGCACAGTATCATATAAGCAGAAATAAAGCACAACGTGGCGCAAGTGTCTCAGGGCTCGCACAAGCTCTAGATAAGCTCAAGGCACGTTTTAGTTTCAAGTGCTGGTGTTGTACAGTGCAGTGCAGTGCAGTGCAGTACAGTACAGGACAGGACGCCATCCATGCACGATACCGCACTGCACAGTATCACACACAGCACTGAGGCGAACCTACAAGCACTTCCTCCTCCCACCGGTATGTCCCCCCACCTCCATGACCATTCGGTTCCATCCAATAACATACAAACCATACAGTACAGCACTGTACGAGTACAATCTCCTCCCCTCCCATCCACTCACTCCAGACAATTCCCCACCAAAATGGCGCATGGGAAATGTCTATTCAAGACTAAAAAACCCTGCTCCGAGCTTCCCCAGCCACTCCAGATCATGGCGGCATCAAAAAGACACGACTGCTAAGTACAGCTCACAAATACCCCATTATACCTAGAATATTACACGAAACGAACCGGTGTCATCGAACCGCACTTGTGCCCGAACTTGTACGGTACTGCACTGTACTGTACGCCCCTGCACAGATAGTCCAGACTAGATGGGCTATTTTCCAAGCGGGTACCCACCAACGGCAGTACTATCCACTACAGCGCGCATCGTAACACATATAATCCGCCGTACCACATTGTACCTGCTCCCTCTCTGAGGGTTTGCACGTACAGCAGCACGCGTACTGTACTGTACATTACACCACTGACCCCCCACTCCATGCCGCATATCCATAACACGCCAGAACCTCCGCAGCACAACCCGGCAGGAAATCATTTCCATGACGTCACTTGCCCATTCACCGTTTATCACAAGCTAACTCCCACTATGAACCAAGCACCCATTCAAACTTCAATTTTATACCCCTTCCTCCAGCCCACGACCACCACCACCCACAAACTTCATGCTATCGTAATGCCACAATTAAACTAGCTAAGCGACTAGGTAGACGAGAAATAGATAAGAAATGGAGAAATAAATAAAGGCCATTAATACACTCACTCACTCACGTCTTCAAAAAGAAAAAAAGTCGTTACCGATAAGTCCGCCAGAATAATCAATGAGGGAAAAGGAAGGAACGAAAAATAAAGGAACTCCAGAGAGCTTTTTTCCTATGAATAATAAAAAGACAAGTCCCTAGTTTAGCTTAGCACATATATCTGTTCACCGGTCATCAATCACACTGTTCGTTCGTCCGTCCGCTCATGAAAATGAAAATGCAAAAATTTAGAAAATGGTATACAACAGGCCATCACCCACTTTACCCGGCCTCCAAGAGATAAATGTCGATAAAGAAAAAAGGAAATCAAGTTTTAAACCAATCAAGTCCATTCAACCCCATCTTCATCATACCTAGCCCCCAGACTACTCAGTGGGTTCCCAAGACTACTTGTTCCCTCACGTATCTTCTTCTTGCGATACGACTTCGCCGCTTCTTGCTCCAGTTCGCTATTCTCTGCTGTGCCCGAAGCGCTGACTACACTCCCACGTGCGCTCGGAGAGACACCGCCGCCGAGGCCGTATGGGAGTGGAGGAGGGCTAGCCGGGTTGAGGGGGGCCGAGGCTTGTGGCCCTGGGACCCGCGGTGCCTCCGGCATGCGGATTCTGCCTTGTGGTGGTGGAGCGCCACCTCCGAGAAGGCCGCCGCTAGCACCCGCGATGGTGGATGATTGGGCACCTATTGAGGGGGCATACCCGCCTACGGACGACTCGGGGCCGTACCCACCTACAGAAGATGCTGGGGCAGGGGGTGCATGTGCTCCGGAGCCAGACGTTGTGGGTCGTTCATGTCTTTCATGTCGTTCGGATGATCTACGACCAGAGTGGCTCCGGCGGTGCTGACGATCACGATCGAGACTCATCTCTCGGTTAGCTGCCCGCTCAGCGCGTAGGCGTGCACGCTCACGACGATCCCGCTCGCCCTCTTCCGCAGGTACCCGGCGGACAGTGACAGATTTGCCGTCCGGGTTCACACGGACCTGAACGCTGACGTGAGCATCCTTCTTTCGTGAGTTTCGGCGGCCGACGGATGACTCTCCGGCGCGCTCTTCTGTGGGCAAATATTCGGTCGAATGGGACATGGGAAGACGCGGAACACTATCAGCAGATCTATCACGGCGGTGTTGCTGTTGCTGTTGTTGTCCACGACGTGGGTCCGGCGGTAGCGGCAGCGGAGCCATTGGTGGTTCTCCGTGACGTGTAGTGCCAGGTACGAACCCGTTATCCGCTTCCATGTACCCACCACCGGCGATGGGAGAAGGTGGCATTTCCTCGTGTTGTCGATAAGGGGCCATTGGGTAAGATCTTAGGTGACCTGAAGAATTTCCGCTGATGTCTGATGTATGAGGACTGCTCATGTTTGCAGGACCAGAAGTGACTGGGGTAACCGAATATGGTGGAGAAACAGGCGACTCCTCCGGCATCTGAATGTGCGAAGGCCCACTATGAACTCCTATCCCCAAAGTAGTACTATCTCGCAACACGGTGTCCCTTACCGAACCAGGACCTTGTGGATACCTGTCACCATTATCCCTATGAAAATCCCCGGAGTCAACTGGCGACGCAACTTGATTGCCTTGATCCCCTCCATAGTTAGTTGGCAAGCTCGGAACCGGGGGAACCTGGTTGTGTCGCCCGGGTGGAGCATGAAGACCGCCGATGGCAGGGCTATGGGCACTAGGGGCCCTACTAGTATCGAAACTCGTCGCTCTGGTTACATCGGTAGCGTACCCCCCACCCCCGCCTACACCAACAGCCGCATCTTTACCGCTAGACCGTCGCCCAGAAAATAAATTTGACCACACGCCAGCTCTTCCACGCCCGGACCTACGTTGAGGCACCTCGGTCGAGTAATGGCCAGCTTGAAAAGAAGTGTCCTCAACCGTCGTAGGAATCTCGGCCATATCCGGCGTCTCTCGAGTCGGAGGGATTGTGCCAAGAGAAAAGTAACCACGAGTCTTCATGTATTCGCAGACAAACCAGGAAAGGAAAAAGATAAAAACGCAGACGGCATAGAGGATGAACAAGATAAGCGGTGATCCATAAAGATAGAGTCCCAGAGGAATCTGCGCAAGTCCCAACAGCCAAATACCGCGGCCAAGCCAATGGTGCAGCTATTTCAAAGTTAGTTCCGAGTGGGAGTCGATGGGTAAGATGCACAAACAGAAGACAACATACCATGGTGTGTAATGCAATCTTCTTCCGGATGACTTTCTTCTGATTCCGAGCCCGGATAAATAACCCAAACAATGCCTGAAAAATCACAGCTCCGTAGAGAGAAACACCAATCAAATGATGAGGATTCGATCCCCAGGCGTCCTGGCCCACCGCGGCATAACCGGAAACAAAGGTGATGGTCAAGCTCAACATGGCAGCTGTATTCAAACCGATATGACCCCACATCGCTACTCGCGGATTCCGTCCGTGATAGAGAAATCTCGCACAAATGATTGCGGCGGGGATCATGATGAGGATTGCTAACGCGGCGAAGATGCCATGAGCCACAATAAGTCGGTAGTACCTTGTGTCCCCGGCGTGTCGAGCTCCCATTCCTAAGGCAAGGAGGGTTAGTTAGATAGACAAAAACAACAAATAGGCAAAGAGGGGCAGCTAATCACCATTCTTTCTCATCTCCGAGAAGGGCAAACCGACGAGCGGTGGAAGGACATATTTCTGGGTTTTCGGATTCCAAGTACCATCATAAGCTGATTGGGGCGCTCGCGCCATTGCGATTGGAGGATTGGCGTGTTTAGAGTTGTGTTTGGAGGAAAGAGGTTTGGCGGGTAAAGAAGATGGGGAATTGTCTTCTTTCCTCGCCTTCACTCTTCACTTCCCATACGGTATGCACTCTCCCTTCTATTGTGATTCCCCTCCCGTTCCCTTTGGTGATGGATCTGTGTTCCTAATGGGATGGCCTGATGGTAGTGGTAGTGGGGTAGTGTAAGAGAAAGCGATGAGTTAGCAAAGAATGGAATGTTTTTCACCACAAGGAGAAGGGAGGGAAAACGGGAGCGAAAGGAGAACGCGAGATGGAATGGTGGGTTGGTTCGGGCACGGGTAGGGAAAGGGAAGGTGTGTGGAAGGAACGGTCCCGGCTTCCACACCAGCCAGCCAGCCAGCCAGCCCAACCACCCCAGAATCGAGCTATGAAACACGGCCAACAAAGTCGGCCAGGTGAAGTGTCAAGCTTCACCACCTTTTTCATTGAGTGCCCACAATGGCATAGTTCCCGAATCCCCCACAAGAGAACTCACACGCACGCAACAACGACCGACTTCGCCCCCATCCCTCACTCACTCACCTCTTGCCTCGCCAACGAATGCAGAGGAAAAAACGACAGACCGCTGGCTGACGACGACTCGCCTAAAACACTTCTCCCATTTAGGAATAGCGGAGTATCTCGGCCGTTGCCAGGTCATCTTCGCTTCTGTTGCCGCCAAGAGGTCTGCTCCTTTCCAGCCACACGAGTTTGTGAAAAAAATTTGAATGCCTTTTTTAGCCGCGCGCTGCCCCTCCCCAGCCACGGCCATTTTCTATGGTGCTGCCCTTCCTTGGCCCGTGCCATAATCATCACCCGGGTGATGATCGAGCACACGGGATTGTGCCGCCCTTCTGCCCTTCCCCTCTGTGAGTGAGCGCCACAGATCCATTGTGCTGGCAAGAAAGTTGAAAGCCTCGCTTCAGGCATTCCATCAGGCCACTCTGGTTGATTCGATCCACAAAGATATTCTTTATTTAAAAGCGAATGCCTTTTGATCCAACCACGTAGCCTGGAAGTGGGGCAGGCAGGAGACCCACGAGGGGCAGCGAGGCGAGCAAGAGGGGAAGATGAGAGCGATGCAGAAAGGGGTAAGCAAACTCTGGAGAAAACAAATACCGATACGGTAAATAAGCGTTATCACTTTTACTGGTACGATTACAATCAGAGAACTGCGCTGGTCACTGTCACACCATCTCCTGCGGTGATGATGTTAAACCGATACTAAAAGGGCATCGCATCGCCATATTCTACTCTTACCCGATATGGGATCGCGGCTATCAGCTCGATGAAATAAATAGGTAATAATGGAGGAGTTCTTATGGCCCAGTTAAGTTAACGTTCTATTAGACGTTGTAGCGCGTTACACCCTCTTCAGGTTTCTGTTCAAGAGTAATACTGCTGGCAAATACTTAGCTCATTATAGGGAAATTCAGAGCTATCCCCTCCACAGGACAAGCCATGCCCTTTGCCTAATATCTCCGAGCTCGAGATACCATGATGTGGCAAAGAGCGAGGGCTCAAGAAAACTAGAGCTATTGAAGAAGAAAAATAAAAAAATAAAAATGAATAAGAGTGAAATGAGTTTATTCCTAAAAGTAACGTGCTACTCCCCCCTCCCAATCCTCCTCTCAACCTCCTCAAAAGCGTCCAACACATCCCCATACTCCTCCCAAACCCCCTCCTCATACCCCTCCCCAACCTTAACAATCCGTCTCCCTTCCTCCCACCTCCCTGCCACAAAGTCCTCAAACCCCCCCTCCCCCCCACTCTCCTTCCTTCCCTCGACAGCCCATGCTGCGTAATACGCCGCGCCCAAAGCGCACGCATTCCCGCCCACGTCGAGCCAGTACACGCCCTCCTTGCCGCCAAGCACCTGCCCGAGGATCTTGGTAATGGCAGGGTTCTTGCTAGCGCCACCGACCAAGTAGACTCTTCGTGGCTGGGCCGGGGTTGAAGTTGACAGGAGGGGGTTCGCACGGAGGCGCATTGAGAGCGCCTGGCTTTCCACGATGGCGCGGGCGTCAGTGCCCGAGTCGAAGCTTTCAACCTTCTTGAGGTCGCCTGCTGGGGAGATGCGGTAGCGCCAGGTTCCAGCCCGGGCGTTGGGGACGATTTCAGGGATGGGGAAGTAGATTCCGAGCTTTGCGTCGTCGCTTTTGGAGGGTTTGCCTAGTCGGGGGGTTGAGAGGGCTTTTTCGTTGAATTCTTTCCACGGGTCGCCGGAAGAGGGGGCGGAGGTGGAAATTATTTCGTCTCGAATCTTCTCCCGTGCGAGGGCGCCGTTGCAGTAACAGAGCATGAACATGTACAAGCCTTTGTCTGTCGGGTGATTAAAGAGGTGGTAGCTTGGGCTTGGGATATAGGTTGGTGTCGACATTAGTAGTGTAGTGGAGGTTCCCAAGGAGATAATTGCGTCTAATGGGCGCAGTGGAAGCGCAAGGATCGTAGACGGGTTGTCGCCAGTAAACGGTGTTATTACACACTCTGCCGTTCCCCCATTACCAAAATGGCATCATAAAATATCATTCGGGAAAAGAGCTCACCTTTACTGAGCCCATACCTCTCAACAAAGTAGGGCGAAACCAGACCCAAATGTTTCCCCGGTTGCGTCTCCACGCTCCCAAGTCTCGATCTCAAATCTGGCGCAGAGAGATCAAGCAATTCCTGAGACCACGAATTGCTCCTCATATCCCAGAGGTTCATACCGCACACATCACTAATATCTATCGGCGCGATCCTCCCAAGGAACAGGCTGCAAAGAAAACTCGAAACAAGAGATATCCTGCTTGTCTTTTCATAGAGGCCCGGAAACCGCTGGTAAAAGCGCAAGATCTGTGGACCCGTGAATCGCTACACCACGCATCTCGTCAGTCGACCTCCCCAAAAACTAGGACAGGAGGGGGGAAGGAAGAAAGGGAGTAAATACATGATGAGCCTTTGACCCCGTAATCGCCGCCAACATCTCCCCACCCCCCACACACCGCTCAAACTCATCACACTGAGCCTGCGTACTATGATCCTGCCAATTCGGTGACCTTTCCCAAGTAAACACTCCCCCCCTCCCATCCCCCTTCTCGCCCAATTGCTCCACGAGCCCCCTCCTGGAGTCCAACCCACCCAACACTTCTTCTGCCCCGTTACTCCAAAATACGCTCCCGTGCTGCTGCCCAGCACCGCTCACCCCCCTTACCCTCCCAAATTCGAACCCTACTTTCTTCATCCTACTCAGCACCAAATCCAATGCCTCAATCCACATCGCCACGGGAGCGGTAACCTCA
>Ga0307513_10006692_pt1 | contig 15039 bp, 11 predicted proteins | sample 15_EM_MG_FD_202174 | JGI IMG/M metagenome (GOLD analysis project Ga0307513, IMG submission 202174) | Populus trichocarpa ectomycorrhiza microbial communities from riparian zone in the Pacific Northwest, United States - 15_EM | ecosystem: Host-associated > Plants > Roots > Unclassified | place... | reverse complement strand
CGAGCCCGCCAGGCCCGCCGCGGCGAGCCCACCCGAGCCGCCGACGGAACGGTTGGCGTCCGCACGCGACATCTCGGCCTCCAAGCCCTGCCCGCGACCGTCGAGGTCGCGCAGCTGGCTCTCCAGATATGCCTTGAGCCGGGTGCGGTACTCCCGCTCGAACTGCTTGAGCTCCTCGATGTGCTTCTGCAGCGCGGACCGCTTGGCGTCCAGGCCGCCCATGGCCTCCTGGTGGCGCTGGCGCGCGTCCCGCTCGAGGGCGTCCGCCTTGGCGCGAGCCTCGCGGGTGACCTCCTCCGCCTTGCTGCGGGCGTCGGAGAGCAGCTTGTCGGCCTCGCGCCGGGCGTCCGACACGTGGTCGTCCGCGGTGCGCTGGGCCATCATGAGCACGCGCAGCGCCTGCTGCTCGCCGTCGCCGCCGGAAGAGGTGGAACCGGCGCCGACCGGGCCCTGGGCACGGACCTGCTCGAGCTCGGCCTGCATGGACCGGGCTGCCTGCTCGGCGGCAGCCTTGTCGCGCTGCACGCGGTCGAGCTGGGACTTCATGTCGTTGAGCTCCGCCGCCAGACGCGGGTCGGCGCTCGGGCCGGCTGGAGCGCCACCCCGACCGCCGCGCTCCACCTGGGCGCGCAGCTCGTTGTTCTCCTCGATCAGACGGGCGAGCTCGCGCTCAACCTCGTCCAGGAAGGCGTCGACCTCCTCCTCGTCGTACCCCCGCTTGCCGATCGGGGGCTTCTTGAAGGCGACGTTGTGCACGTCCGCCGGGGTCAGCGGCATCGAAACTCCTCGGGTCAGTTGCGGCCGCGTGGGGCGCCACCCGTCACACGCTGACGGTGGTGATCAGGGGCGCTAACACGAAGTACAAAAGCACGAACAGGATAACCAGCAGGACCAGGGACGCCAGGTCCAAACTCACGGTACCAATTCGAAGCGGTGGGATCACACGCCTCAACGCCTTGAGGGGTGGATCAGTGACGCTCCACACCGATTCCAATGCCGCCGACGCCCCTCGGCCCGGTTGCCAGCGCCGACCGTACTGCAGCACCGCACCCAGGACGAATCTAGCCAACAGGGTCAGAAAGAAGACGTAAAGCACAAGATAGAGGACTTGGAACACGATCGACAGCACGTCAGGCGGATCCCTCGTTAGGGTCAACTCTGGTTAAAGAAGCCGCCCTCGGCGATCTTGGCCTTGTCCTCGGCCGTGACCTGGACATTTGCCGGTGAGAGCAGGAAAACCCGGTTCGTAACGCGCTCGATCGTACCGCGAAGTCCAAACGCCAGTCCGGCAGCGAAGTCGACCAGGCGGCGGGCGTCACCCTCATCCATCTCGGTGAGATTGATAATCACCGGCACCCCGTCGCGGAAATGCTCCCCGATAGTGCGCGCCTCACGGTACGTAGTCGGGTGCAGCGTGGTGATCTGGTAACGCTGCTCCTCCTCGACCACGCGCTGGTGTACTTGCGTTTGCGGAGCGAGAGCAAGGTTTTCCCGAGTCTGGTAACTGACCGCACTCGCCGGCTCGCTCGGCGTCGACCGGGTAATCGACCGGACACTGGCCCGCTCGGCCCGTTCCGCCCGCTCGGTCTCCCGGTCGTGACCGGAACGGTCCAGGTCAGCCCGGGCGGACCGGTCGGCGATCCGGCTGCGCTCGGACGTCCGCGCCCGGGGTAGCGCCGGGGCGTCGTCCTCGTCGTCCTCGTCGGCGAACTCGTCCGCGTACCGGTAGCCCGAGTCGCGATCCCGATCCCGATAGCCGCTTTCCCGGTAGCCGCGGTCGTCGTACCCGCGCTCGTCGTCCTCCTCGACGAGGCCGAGCCACACGCCGGCCTTCCGCAGTGCGCTCATGCCCCCACCTCGTCCCGTACGGTGCTGAACCGCCCGTCCATGCCCCCCACCTCTTTCGGCTGTGCGGCTCGCACCCCCTCGGCGAACCGCGTCCCCCCTTGCGCGGGCTTACCCGAACTGCCCGCTGCGACGCTGTGCCGTCGGACGCCGCTACCCGGAAGGCACGTCGCGCTAAACAACACGTATGTAGTTTGCTGCCCGCCGCAAGGCTACCGCAGCGTGTTACGCATCCCGAGTAAAGAAGTTCCGATCCGTACGTGTGTCGCTCCATGCCGGACGGCGGCTTCGAGGTCGCCGCTCATGCCCGCCGAAACGGCCGTCGCGCCCGGATGTTGGGCCCGCAGCCGTTCGGCCAATCGGGCCAATATTTCGAACGCACGGTCGGGATCCCAACCGATCGGGGCGACCGCCATCACGCCACCCAAGCGCAGTCCGTCCGCCGCCGCGACGGCCTCGGCCACCCGCCAAAGATCGCGTTCCGGGTCCACGACATCCGGTAAACCGGAAATGTCAGAAGAAGCATGGTTGGGCGCGGAGCGAGACGGCGTAACGGCGGAGGGTGATAACGGTACGGAAAGAGAGGAAGAGGGCACGGAGAGAGATCCGACCGCGCCGCCGCGGGACGGGTCGCCGTCCAGGCTGATCTGGATCAACACGTCGAGCGGCGCCGTCCGGTGCTCGGCCGCCGCCTTGGCCAGGGCCGCCACCAGGCGCAGCGAGTCGACCGATTCGACCACATCGGCGTACCGAACGACCGATTTTGCCTTGTTGCGCTGCAATTGGCCGACAAAATGCCAACGCAGCGGGGCCGGCACCGCCGCGGCCTTGGCCGCCGCTTCCTGATCTTTGTTCTCGCCCACGTCCGTCACGCCCAGCGACGCCAGCAACTCCACATCGCTCGCCGGATAGGTCTTGGTCACCGCGACCAGGGTCACCGCCGACGGGGGCCGCCCCGCGGCCGTGCAGGCGCGCGCAATCCGCCCCCGAACCTCGTCGAGGTTGGCGGCCAGCTGCGCGCGCCGGTCACTGGTCAAGCAGTCAGGAGCCGTTCTTGAGGAAGTCGGGCACGTCCACGTCGTCGAAGAGGACCCGGCGCGGCGGCGGCGCGGCCGGCGTGGTGCTCACCGGCACCGGCGAGGTCGGCGCGACCGACGGCGGGGCCGCCTGCTGCGCCACCTTGCGGGTCGGCTCGGCCGGCTTGTAGGACGGCGTGCCGCCGTCGAAGCCCGCCGCGATGACCGTGACCCGGACCTCGTCGCCCAGGGCGTCGTCGATCACGGCGCCGAAGATGATGTTGGCGTCCGGGTGGGCCGCGTCGGTGACCAACTGGGCCGCGTCGTTGATCTCGAACAGGCCGAGATCCGAACCGCCGGCGATGGAGAGCAGCACGCCGCGGGCGCCGTCCATGCTCTGCTCGAGCAGCGGGCTGGAGATCGCCTTCTCGGCGGCCTCCACGGCGCGGTTGTCGCCGCGGGCGCTGCCGATGCCCATCAGCGCGCTACCCGCGCCGCTCATCACGCTCTTCACGTCCGCGAAGTCGAGGTTGATCAGACCCGGCGTGGTGATCAGGTCGGTGATCCCCTGCACGCCGGAGAGCAGCACCTGGTCGGCCTGCCGGAACGCGTCCATCATGCTGATCCCGCGGTCGCCGAGCGCCAGCAGCCGGTCGTTCGGGATCACGATCAGCGTGTCGCACTGGTTGCGCAGCTCGTCGATGCCCGACTCGGCCTGCACCTGGCGGCGCTTGCCCTCGAACGAGAACGGCCGGGTGACCACGCCGATGGTCAGCGCGCCGAGCTTGCGGGCGATGTTGGCCACGACGGGCGCGCCGCCGGTGCCTGTGCCGCCGCCCTCGCCGCACGTCACGAAGACCATGTCGGCGCCCTTGAGCACCTCTTCGATCTCGTCGCGGTGGTCCTCGGCCGCGTTCTTGCCGACGTCTGGCTGCGCGCCGGCACCGAGGCCGCGGGTCAGCTCGCGGCCGACGTCGAGCTTGACGTCGGCGTCGCTCATCAACAGCGCCTGTGCGTCGGTGTTGATCGCGATGAATTCGACGCCCTTGAGCCCTACCTCGATCATGCGATTCACGGCGTTCACGCCGCCGCCGCCGATACCGACGACCTTGATGACCGCCAGGTAGTTGTGTGGAGGTGTCATCGGGCTCAGCCTTCCCTTCCGGGGTTGGGGACGTCGAGGGCCCCTGCGATCGGATCCGACCGCCTCGATATCCGCTCCGTGCAAGGGAGGGCGAGGAAACCCTCACCCTCTACTAGAGGTCTAGTGTTATGTCAACTACTGAACCTCTCGAGGAAACGTAAGCGGACGTGTCCCCCGATCCAAGGACCAACGCGGCGTGTCGGCGTCCGCTTACGTGGCGACTATCCGACTGAGCCGTAACCTCGATCGGATTGCGCCGTTTGAGCCCAGCTGTCCGGTTATCGAATGGTGACCACGTCGGGTGCGCTCACGTCGATCGTGTCGCCCTTGCGTTTCAGCAGCGCGGTGGCCACTTGGGCCTTGGTCGGGCTCTGCGTGTCGTCGCCCCAGACCACCGTCCGGTCGTTGCGCAACGACAGCGTGATCTGCGCCGGCGCCTTCACCGAGATGCCGACCAGTTGCTCGCGCAGTTCGCCGGTCAGCGCGGCGAGCACGGTCAGCGCCGAACGGGTGTTCACGTCGCCCGGCCCGGGAGCGGCCAGTTGGGCCACCGGCAGACCGTTCGGCACCCGCAACACGCTCCGGTACGCCACGCCCTCGCCGTCGATCAGCGTCCACTGCGCCGGACCGGACGCCACGGCCGCCACCGGCGTGCGCTCGACGACCTCGACCTTGATCGTGCCGGGCCAGCTGCGCGACACGACGGCCTTGTCGACCGGCGCGAGACCCTGCACCCGGGCGCGGACCTTGTCGAGATCGACCCGGGCCAAGGGCTCCTTCATCGGTACGGCCGCAGCCTGCTGAACCTGCAGCGGCGTAAGGAAATCGGCGCCGATCACCTGCACGTCGCGGACGCCGAGCACGGCCGTCCCGTAGACGATCCAGAGCAGCAGGCCCACCACCGCGACGACGCCCGTCCCGACGGCCCAGGGCAGCGCCGCCTGCAGCTTCCGCTTGCGGGCCCGGGCCATGAACCGCCGCACCGAGCTCGGCACGGCGTCCGTGTCCGCCCGCACCAACCGCCAATTCCGACCGCCCCCGCTGGTCATCATCATGGTTACAGTCCGTCGGCCTCGGCGAGCGCCGCGAGCAGCTCGTCGCCCATCAGCGAGATCGGCGGCGCGCCCATCGTGACGACCACGTCGCCCGGGCGGCTGCGCCGGACCACCTCGGCCGGCACGTCCGCCCAGGACGGCACGAAGACCTTGCGGTCGGCGCTCAGGTCGATCGCCGCGGTCAGCGCCACCCCGCCCTCGCCGGGGCCGCGCACCTCGCCGGGGCCGAAGACCTCCATCACCACCACCTCGTCGGCCAAGGCCAGCCCCTCGGCCAGCTCGGCCTGCAGGTCGCGGGTGCGATAGACCCGGTACGGCTGGAACACCACCAGCAGCCGCCCGTCGCCGGCCACGTCGCGCAGCGTGCGCAGCGCCGCCTTGACCGAGGTCGGGTGGTACGCGTACTCGTCGTAGACGCGTACGCCGGCCGCGATGCCCTTGCGTTCGAAGCGCCGCCGCACGCCCGGGAACGAGGCCAGCGCCTCGGTGATCGAGGTCAGCGGGATGCCCAGCCGCAGCGCGGTCAGCACGGCCGCGGCGCTGTTCAGGCCCATGTGCTTGCCCGGCAGCGCCAGCCGGATCTCGCCGAGCGGCTGGCCGTCCAGGGTGGCCTGGAAGCGCACGCCCTGCACGGTGGAGACCACGTCACTGATCCGCAGGTCGGCGTCGGGCGCTTCGCCGTACGTGAAGACGCTCCGGCCCTTGGCGCGCAGCGCCGCGATCAGCTCCTGGACGCCGGGGTCGTCGGCGCAGGTGACCACGAAGCCGTCGGCGTCGGTCAGCTCGGCGAACTGCAGGAACCCGGCCTTGAGCGAGTCCAGGTCGCCCCAGTTGTTGAGGTGGTCGCCCTCGATGTTGGTGATGATGGCGACGTGCGGCCGGTAGACCAGGAAGGACTTGTCGTGCTCGTCGGCCTCGGCCACGAAGTGCGGGCCGGTGCCGTGGTGCCCGCCCGAGGCGGCCTCGGCGATCTCGCCGCCGATCACGAACGACGGGTCCTGCCCGGCGTGCTGCAGCACCACCGTCATGATCGACGTGGTGGTGGTCTTGCCGTGGGTGCCGGCCACCGCGATCGTCTGCCGGTTGGTCATCGCCGCCGCGAGCGCCTCGGAGCGGTGCAGCACGCGCAGGCCCCGCCGGCGCGCCTCGACCATCTCGAGGTGGTCCTGCGGGATCGCCGAGGAGTAGACGACCGTGTCGACACCGTCCAGATTGGACGTCTCGTGGGCCATGTGCACCGTGCCGCCGAGCGCGCGCAGGGCGGCCAGCGCCGGCCACTCGCGCAGCTCGCTGCCCGAGACCGGCACGCCGCGGGTGAGCAGGAGCCGGGCCAGGCCGGCCATGCCCACGCCGCCGATGCCGATCAGGTGCACGGTGCCCAGATCCTCGGCGGTCAACTCGCCGGCCGGCCGCAGCTCCGCCGTGTTCACAGGTCCACTCCCCTTGTCAGGCTCGAACTCATCGCTGGGCTGCCACCACTTCGCAGACGAAATCGAGCAGCGCCTCGTCGCCGTCCCGCCGGCCGTACGCCGCGGCCGCCGTGCCCATGGCGGCGAGCCGCTGCGGGTCGCGGGCCAGCGGGATCACCGTACGCTCGATCCACTCGCCGGTGACTTCGGCGTCGTCGACCAGCAACCCGCCGCCGGTCTCGACCACCGGCAGCGCGTTGCGTTTCTGCTCCTGGTTGCTGTACGGGTAGGGCACGTAGATGGCCGGCAGCCCCAGCGCCGTGGTCTCGGCCACCGTGATCGCGCCGCCGCGGCAGAGCATCAGATCCGCCGCCGCGTAACCGAGCTGCATGTCCGAAAGGTACGGCACCACCACGTACGGCACCGGCAGGTCGCTGGGCACCTCGAACGGGTCGTTCCGGCCGCCCTGCACGTGCAGCACCTGGATGCCGGCGTGGGCCAGCTTCTTCGCCGCGCCGGCCACCGCCAGGTTGATCGTGCGGGCGCCCGACGAGCCGCCCGAGACGAACAGCACCGGCAGGTCGGGGCGCAGCCCGAAGTGCTGCAGGGCCTGCGGGCGCAGCGCGGGCCGGTCGATCCGGGTGATCGCGGTGCGCAGCGGCACGCCGACCACCCGGGCGTCCTTCAGCGAGTCGGCCAGCTTCGGCTGCTGGGGAAAGCCGACGGCGACGTTCTTGGTGAACTTCATGCCCATCCGGTTGGCCACGCCCGGTGGCACGTTCACCTCGTGGATCACGATCGGCAGCTCGCGGCGCCACGCGGCCAGGTAGGCCGGGACCGAGACATAGCCGCCGAAGCCGACCACGACGTCGGCCTCGACCTCGTCGAGGATCTTGCCGGCCGCGTGCGCCGACTTGTACATCCGGTCCGGCGTCCGGATCAGGTCGAGGTTGAGCGCGCGGGGCAGCTGGAACGCCGGGATCACCCGCAGGTCGTAGCCGGCCGGCGGGATCAGCTCGTTCTCCATGCCCTTGGGGCTGCCCAGGGTGGTGATCCGGACCTGCGGGAAGTGCCGTCGCAAGGCGTCGGCGAAGGCGAGCAGCGGATAGATGTGACCGCCGGTGCCTCCCCCGGCGAGCACTACCGACCGCAGCGAACCCATCACCGCCTCCATTCACCCCCCGCGTTCGCGGATGCCCGGCTGCCCGACTGCGGGGCGGAGGGCCGCGGCTTTCCCGGCCGCCGCGGCGGGGGGAGCGGCGGCAGCGGGGCCCAGACTAGCCGCACCCATCGAGCGGGCGGACGGGCGTGCAGGGCGCGCGCCGCGTCGGGCTCGGCACGGGCGAAGGAAGCGAGCATGCCGACGGCGGCCAGCGTCACGACCAACGCGCTGCCGCCCGAGGAGATGAACGGCAGCGGCAGGCCGGTGATCGGCAGCAGGCCGACCACGCAGCCGATGTTGATCACGGCCTGGGCGATCAGCCAGGTGGTGATGCCCGCGGCGGCGAGCCGGCGGAACGGGTCCTCGCTGCGCCGGGCGATCCGGAATCCGGTGTACGCCAGCACGGAGAACAGGGCGAGCACGACGACGCAGCCGACGACGCCCAGTTCCTCGGCGATCACGGCGTAGATGAAGTCGTTGTCGGCCTCGGGCAGCCAGTCCCACTTCAGCGCGCTCTTGCCCAGCCCGACGCCGAACCAGCCGCCCTCGTAGATCGCCGAGCGGGCCTGCAGCAACTGGTAGCAGGGGCCGAGGTCGCAGCCCTCGGGCGGCTTGAGGAAGGTGGTGAGCCGGGCGAGCCGGTAGTTCTCCGCGCCGGCCGTGCCCGAGCCCGCGCCCCGGGACGCGGCGGCGATCAGCAGGCCGATGCCGGCGAGGCCGAGCACGCCCAGCGCGCCGAACACCCGCAGCCGCACGCCGGCCGTCCAGAGCAGCCCGACGATCAGCGCCAGCAGCACCAGCATCGTGCCGAGGTCGTTGTAGCCGACCAGCACGAACAGCAGGCCGACCACCGGGAACAGCGGCATCGCCAGCTCACGCCAGTGCGCGAGGGAGGCGCCCTTGCGGGCGATCAGGTCGGCGCCCCACAGCACCATGCCCAGCTTGGCGAGCTCGGACGGCTGCACGCCGATCGGGCCGATGTAGAGCCAGAGGAACTCGGCGCGGAACGGCCCGATCTGCGGGAACTCGCCGTCCGGCAGGTCGATGATCTTCGCGTACAGGTTCAGCACCGACAGGACCGCGAGCAGCACGATGGACGCGCCGAGCACGTACTTGCCGAGCACCCGCAGCGTGCCGGCCGGCAGCCGCTGGCAGACCCAGAAGCCGACCAGGCCGAGCAGGGCGAACACCACCTGCTTGCCGATCATCGAAAACGCGTTGCCGTGCCGCGCGTACGCCTGCACACTGGTCGCCGAAAAGACCATGGTCAGGCCGATCAGCAGCAGCAGGCCCGAGCTGGCCAGCAGCAGGTAGTAGGACGACAGCGGACGGGCCAGCATTCCGTGCACGGCGGGCAGCAACTGCCGGCTCAGCGACGGGCGTGTCTTGCGATCCTCCGCCATCCGCTCATCATCGCGGCCCCGGCACGCGTATCCCGTTCACGAAGCCGCGTGTCGTTGCCCGATGTTGGGTGAGCTATCCCATGACCGCCAGGAAGTCGCTGTAGAACAGGCCCAGGCCGATCGCGACGCAGATGCCGGCCACGATCCAGAAGCGGACCACGATGTTGACCTCGCTCCAGCCGGCCAGCTCGAAGTGGTGCTGCAGCGGCGACATCCGGAACACGCGTTTGCCGGTGGTCTTGAACGAGATGATCTGGATGACCACGGACATCGTGATGATCACGAACAGGCCGCCGATGATGATCGACAGCAGCGTCGTGCGGGTCGCCATGGCCAGGCCGCCGATCAGGCCGCCGAGGCCGAGCGCGCCGGTGTCGCCCATGAAGATCCGGGCCGGGGACGTGTTCCACCACAGGAAGCCGACGCAGGCGCCGGCCGCGGCCGCCGCGATCAGGGCCACTTCGAGCGGGTCGCGCACCTGGTAGCAGTAGTTGTGCACGTTCTGCGCGTAGGTGGTGTCACCGCACCAGTGCCGGTACTGCCAGAAGCCGATCAGCCCGTACGCGGCCAGCACCAGGATCGACGCGCCGGTGGCCAGGCCGTCCAGGCCGTCGGTGAGGTTCACGCCGTTCGACATCGACATGATGACGAAGACGAAGACGATCACCGAGCCGACCTTGCCGACGTCGAGGAAGCTGATGTCGCGGATGAACGAGATGTGCTCGCTCGCCACCGTCTGCCCGTTGGTGCTGGGCACGTAGAGGGCCGCGATGCCGAAGCCGACGCCGACCACCAACTGGCCGATCAGCTTGCCCTTGGCGCTCAGGCCGCCCGAGTGGCTCTTGCGCACCTTGAGGAAGTCGTCGAGGAAGCCGACGGCGCCGCAGAAGACGAACAGACCGAGCAGCACCAGCGCGGTCATCGTCGGGCCGATCTGCGCGATCTGCTGCGCCGGCAGGGTGGTCAGGGCGATGTGACCGCCGACGTACGCGAGCACGGTCGCGACGATGAACGCCACGCCGCCCATCGTGGGCGTGCCCTTCTTGCCCTGGTGGCTGGCCGGGCCGAGGGTCCGGATCGGCTGGCCCGCCTTGAGCGCCGTGAACACCCGGATGGCCACCGGCGTGCCGAACAGCGAGATGATGAACGCGACCGCGGCCGCGACGATGACTGCCCTCACGGGCGAACCCCCTCGGGCCGCAGGCTGTCCGCGACCTCCCAAGTCCGGTACCGGGAACCCTTGACCAGCACCACATCGCCGGGGCGCAGGTCGAGTTCCGCGATTGCTGCTTGCTGGTCCGCCGCGTGTACGGGCTCGCCCTGCCAATCCGCCACGGTGGCGGCGCCGTCCAGGATCGGGGCGGCTCCGGCCACCGCGATCAGCCGGCCCACGCCCAGCTCGGCCGCGAGCCGGCCGACCTGCTCGTGTCCGGAGCGTTCGAAGTCGCCCAGCTCGGCCATGTAGCCGAGCACCGCGACCATGCGCCGGCCCGCCGCGATGTCCGCGAGCGCGCGCAGCGCGGCCGAGGCGGAGGACGGGTTCGCGTTGTAGGAGTCGTCGATGACGGTGATCCCGTCGGCGCGCTCGAAGACGTCCATCCGCCGGACCGAGGGAATGCCCACCTCGCCCAGCGCCGCCGCGACCTCGGCGGGGGCCAGCCCGAGCTGCAGCGCCACGGCGGCCGCGGCGAGCGAGTTGCTCACCTGGTGCCGTCCCGGGACACTGAGCCGCACGGCCAGACCATTCATCGTGTACGCCGCCCGCCCGCGCTCGTCGAGCGTCACGTCCGTGGCCCGCACGTCCGCACCGGCCGACTCGCCGAACGTCACGACCCGGGCCGCCGTCCGGGGCGCCATCGCGGCCACCAGCGGGTCGTCCGCGTTGAGGATCGCCACGCCGTCCTCCGGCAGCGCCTCGACCAGCTCGCCCTTGGCCAGGGCGGTGCCCTCGAGAGAGCCGAACGATTCGACATGCGCCGCGCCGATGTTCAGTACCACGCCGATCCGGGGCGGCGCCACGTCGGCCAGATAGCGGATGTGCCCCACCCCGCGCGAGCCCATCTCGAGCACCAGGAACCGGGTCTCGGCGGTCGCCTTGAGCACCACGTACGGATGCCCCAGCTCGTTGTTCTGCGAACCGGGCGGCGCGATCGTCGCGCCGAGACCGGCCAGCAGCTGGCCGACGAAGTCCTTCGTCGTGGTCTTGCCGGAGGAGCCGGTCAGCCCGACGATCGTCAGCTCCTTCAGCCGGTCGACGACCACCCGGGCGAGCCGGGCCAGCGCGACCAGTTGGTCCTCGACCACCACGCCCGGCTGGCCGGTGTCCTTGGTGCCGAGCACCCCGGCCGCGCCGGCGGCGATCGCGGCGGCGGCGAACTTGTGCCCGTCCACCTTCGCCCCGTCAAACGCGACGAACAGCCCGCCCGGCAGGAGCTTGCGGTTGTCGTACTCGACCGGGCCGGTGACCAGCGCGGTCGGGTCGGCGTTGACGAGCCGGCCGGCGGTGACGGCGGCGATCTCGTCGAGGGTCATCGGGATCATGAGACGGCACCGCCGGCGGTCTTGGCGGCCAGCGCCGCGGCCAGTTCGATCCGGTCGTCGAACGGCAGCACCTCGCCGCTCACCTCCTGGCCTCGCTCGTGTCCCTTGCCCAGCACCGCCACCACGTCGGCCGGGGCGGCCAGCCGGACCGCCTCGTCGATCGCCGCGCGACGGCCGGCCACCTCGATGATCTTCGCCGGCGCGGCCGCCTGCTCGGCGCCCTGGCGCACCGCCGCCCGGATCCGGACCGGTTCCTCGGTCCGCGGGTTGTCGTCGGTGACGATCACCACGTCCGCGCCGCGCGCGGCCGCCGCACCCATCAGCGGGCGCTTGCCCGTGTCCCGGTCGCCGCCCGCGCCGATCACGGCGACCAGCGCCCCGCCGCGGGCCGTGGCCAGCTCGCGCAGGGCGGTCAGCGCGGCGACGATCGCGTCGGGCTTGTGCGCGTAGTCGACGACGCCGAGCACGTCGCCCGGGGCGGTCACCCGTTCCAGCCGGCCGGGCACGCCGGGGCAGGCCGCGATGCCGGCCGCGGCGACCTTGGCGTCGACGCCGACCGCCACCAGCGCGGCCAGGGCGAGCAACGCGTTCGCGATGTTGTGCAGCCCGGGCAGCGCCACGCCGGCCTCCACCCGACCCGCCGGGCCGTGCGCGGTGAACCGCTGGCCGAACGCCGACGGCCGGGCATCGGTGGCGTACCAGGTGGCGGCGGTGTCACCGGCCGCCGAGTAGTCGATGGTGGCGGGCTTGACCAGCGGCGTCAGCGCGGCGTCGTCCCGGTTCAGCACCTCCCACCGGCAGCGGCCGTCGAAGAGCTTCGCCTTGGCCGCGAAGTAGTCGGCCGCGTCGGTGTGGAAGTCCAGGTGGTCGAGCCCGAAGTTGGTGTAACCGCCGACCGCGAAGCGCACCCCGCCGACCCGGCCCATCGCGAGCGCGTGGCTGGACACCTCCATCACCACCGCGGTGACGCCCCGCTCCAGCGCCACGGCGAGCAGCGCGTGCAGGTCGGTGGCCTCGGGCGTGGTCCGCTTGCTGTCGATCACCAGATCGCCGAGCCGGGTCTCCACCGTGCCGATCAGGCCGGTGACCATCCCGGCCGCGCGCAGTCCGGACTCCACCAGATACGCCGTCGAGGTCTTGCCGGCGGTGCCGGTGATGCCGATCACGGTCAGCCGGGCGGTCGGATCGCCGTAGATCGCGGACGCCGCCGGGCCCAGCGCCGAGCGGGCGTCGCCGACGACGAGCACCGGGAGGCCGGCGGCGGTGGCCAGCTCGCGGCCGGCCGGGTCGGTCAGCACGGCCACCGCGCCCGCCTCGGCGGCGGCCGCGGCGAACTCGGCGCCGTGCCGGTTGGCGCCGGGCAGGGCGGCGTAGAGATCACCCGGCCGCACCTCGCCGCTGGCGTGCGTCACGCCGCGGACAACAACGTCCTGACCTGCCGATTCGGCGCCCAACAGGGCGGCGAGATCGGCCAGCCGGAACGCCGGGACGGTCTGGGGACGGGGAATGCCGGACACGGCGTCAGACCCTACCCGGTGTCGACCATCCGACCGGCAACGCCACAGCACCTACCCGAACAACTTGAAGTTCGGCTCCTTCGTGCCGGACGGCGGCACCCGATAGTGCAGCAGCGCGAAGGACATCATCTTGCTGAACGCCGGCGCGGCCACCTCGCCGCCGGTGCCGTCCGGCACGTCGGCGAAGACACCGATCACGTAGCGCGGGTTGTCGGCCGGCGCCATGCCGATGAACGACCCGGCGTTGTGCTTGGTGTACTGGCCGTCGGTGAGCATCTTGCCGGTGCCGGTCTTGCCGGCCACCCGGAAACCGCTCACGGCCGCCTGGGTGCCGGTCGCGCCCTTCACGTCGACGACCGACTCCATCATGGAACGCAACTCCTGCGCGACGTTCGGCGAGAGCACCTGGTGCGTCTCCGGCACCGGGGCGGGCGTGACGTTGCCCTGCGGGTCGATCGTCGACTTGATCAGATGCGGCTGGATGTACGTGCCGTCGTTCGCGATCGCGGCGTAGCCGGCCACCATCTGGATCAGGGTCGCGTCCACGCTCATCCCGATCGGCACCGAGCCCGACGCCGACGCGCTCCACTCGTCGGGCGCGAGGAGCCGGCCGGTCGCCTCGCCCGGCATCCCCTCGTTCGTCGCCTGACCCAGCCCGAACTTCTGCTGGTACTCGTAGAGCTTCTGCTTGCCGAGCTTGTCGGCGATCAGGATCGTGCCGACGTTCGAGGAGTACGCCAGCACGCCGGGGATGGTCAGCTTGGTGCCGGGCTTCTGCTGGTGCCCGTCCAGGAACGAATATCCGCCGCGCTCCAGCCCCGGGCCCACCGTGATGGTGGACTCCGGCGTGATGATGCCCTCTTGCAGCGCCGCGGCGAGCGTGAACGCCTTGTGCGTGGAGCCCGGGTCGGCGATCACGCTGCTGGCGACGTCGTCCCGGTCGGCCGCCGACTTGACGTCGAACGGCTTCGCCGCGTTGTACGCCGGATAGCTGGCCTGCGCGAGCACCTCGCCGGTCTTGACGTCGAGCACCACCGCGGCGCCGATCGTCGCCTTCACCCGCTGCATGTCCTCGCTGAGATACTGCTGGACCTCGAACTGCAGGTCCCGGTCGATGGTCAACTCCAGCGACGTGCCGTTCTGCGCGGGCGTCTCGGTGTGATAGCCGTCGGGGATCTCCTTGGCCAGGTCGCCGTTGTCCACATCCGGGTTGCCGGTCTCGAAGATCCGTTCGCCGTCGGTGCCCCGCAGCAACTTGTCGTAGCGCGCCTCGAGTCCCTCGAGACCGGTGTGGTCCTCGCCGGTGAAGCCGATCAGGTTCGCGGCCAGGTCGGCGCCCGGCACGTCGCGCCGCTCGTCGCGGTCCTCCCGGATGCCCTTGAGGTTCATCGCGGCGATCTTGTCGGCCACCGCGATGTCGACGCCCCGGGCCAGATAGGAGAACCGGATCGCGCCGCCGCCGGGCCGCTTGCCCTTGGCCATCGACTTGATCAGTTTGGACGGGGCGATGCCGAGCAGCGGCGAAAGCTTCGCGGCGACACCGGCCGGGTCCGTGACCAGCTCGGGGTCGGCGTAGATGTACCGCGCCTCGACGCTGTGCGCGAGCACGGCGCCGGACCGGTCCAGGATGGCGCCCCGCGCGGCCGGCAGGATGACCTCGGTCAGCCTGTTCTGCCGCTGCTCGAGCAGGCTGCGCACCTCGGCCGGCGACACGACGACCTGGAGCACGATCAGCCGCACGCCGATGGTGGCGAACAGCGCGAGCGCCAGCACGGCTCCGAGCCGCAGCCGGCGGGTGCTGTTGGCGAGCTTGGGCGGCTCGGCGGCCAGAACCGGCAGTGGTCGCCTGGCCGGCTGCCGGGGTGGCGGCGCGGCCTTGATCGGCCGGCCACCCGCGGTGCGGCGGGTCGCGCTGGGTGCCGCGACCTTACGACCAGGAGCTTCGGT
>Ga0307513_10006691_pt1 | contig 15040 bp, 20 predicted proteins | sample 15_EM_MG_FD_202174 | JGI IMG/M metagenome (GOLD analysis project Ga0307513, IMG submission 202174) | Populus trichocarpa ectomycorrhiza microbial communities from riparian zone in the Pacific Northwest, United States - 15_EM | ecosystem: Host-associated > Plants > Roots > Unclassified | place... | reverse complement strand
GTGGTCTGTAGACGTGAGGTGCGGCCGGCTGAACGTTGCGATCCATAACCACCATGTCGAGGATGTCGAGTACACGGCTCGCGTCGCCACAAACGCGTGGCTTAACGGCCGTTCCGCCTGTCGTCGTTTGCTTGAGCATGTTGACGACGCGAGTCCCTTCGCAAACGCGGCGCGTAATCTGCTTGAAGCGAACTACATGTTAATACTGGAGCTGTTCGCGCTCGCCACCAAGACCATAGCGGTTCCAAGAATGATCGACGCGCTTAGCGGGCATCGCGCGATACTAGTGGCGGCGATGGCCCGCCCGTTGCTTGATGGCGATAGTTCGGACTCCCACGAGCCGGTTTTGCGGTCTTAGCTCACCGCGCTGGACTGAGGGCGAACGATGAACGCGCTCAACCGAGCCCTTGCGTCCATCGCTGGCGAATGCTCTGAGCTGCATGACGCGATTCGGACTCGCAGAGCGGATCGTAGTGAAAATGCCGCACGCAATGTGCATGACCTGTGGTTGGCTGCGCGGGCTGTCTACCTGAGGCTTTTAGCTCGGACTGATCTGACTCCTCCCGGCGTAGCTTGCGGAGGCGCCGAGCTGCGGGCGCAGTATCTGTTGATCTGCAAGTTGTTTGGCTGTGCGCGAAGTGAACTTGCGAACGAACGTCTGAACAGGAGGCTTGCGGAGCTTGAGGCGAGCTTGTCTAGTGCCGTTGCCGCGATCGAGCCGACATGCGATGGTCGAGGCCGGGAGTGAACTGGCCTAGGTGGATCGTACGATCCAGGGAGCACGAAATGAACACGTTCAGCATGCCTGACGATCCGAGATTTCACGCGACCAGATTTCTGGTGCAAGCCAGCAGCGAGGAGACTCACGGCATCTGGTATCGGTGGAGCCACATTTGGGGGCTGGACATGGAGCAAGACCGCACCGGTCAGTTGATCCAGATCGGCGACCTTGCGGGACGACCTATCATCGCCGACGTGCGCTGGTACACCGTTCTTGGTCGACCCCGCCGCTCGGCGACCGAGGCGAACCACTGCGCGCACCAGCTCGGCCGGATCGCGTTCACCCGCTCGTCACGGATCGCGGGCACCAGCTCGGCCGCCAGATCGCCTGACCGGCCCCGCGACGCGGCCGGGGCACCGTTCCGAGACGGCGCCACCGAAAGCGGCGATCGCGAAGCAAGCGACCCCGCCGCCGGTGGCTCAGGTAGGGCGGCGGACGGTTGACCGGGCCGGGCGAGCTGGTGCCTCCCCGCGGGCTCGTCGCCGAGAGGGGGCGACGCAAGGTCGCGATCACCAGCTCGGCCTGGTGTGCCCGAAGGCCGGCTACCCGCCGCTACGACGACCGCGCGAGCTGGCTCTCGCCAGCTCGGCGATTGCGGCGCGTACGCGCACGTGGTCGCTGAGCGCGTGTTCCACCAGCTCGCGCGGATCGACCCCGAGCTCGGCGGCTTGGTCGCAGACCCTGACCCAGGCGTCTAACCCTCGGCGCGCCCACTCCGACTCTTTCAGACCGCAGGCTTGGGCGGACCCCTGCCACGGTGCGCGTTGTTCCTCCGTGCAGCGAAACTGGAACGTCGTTTCAGCCTTCCTGTCCGCAATCGGAGGACGGCCGCGAGGGTCAGGCTCGCTGGTCTTGGGCTTCGCCATAGCCGCCGCACGTTCACCGCGGGGCGCGCGCGTGTCAACCGCCGCGCGGCGCGACGTGCGGGTCAGGCGGCGCAGCGATCCTCGTTGCCGTCGGTGGAATCGCCCGCCATCAGGTCGAGTTCGCACACCCCGCAGGTGACGAGCAGTCCGGGCCGCCCCCAGGCGTTCGCTCCGCACCCCGGGCAGGTGAACTTCACCTTGCTTGGCGCGCGGCGCTTCTTGGCACCGTTGCCCTCCGAGCACAGCCAAGGCAAGAGGTACTCCTCGGGCATCGCATCGAACGCCTTCGCGAACGGCCCGCCGTCGATGACGTAGTGACTCACGCGGTCCCCGGTGCGTTTGCCACCTGGCGCCGCAGTCGACGACGGCATGAGGCCGATCGCCTCCATCTTGGAGGCCCACTCCTCGTTGTGGTACGCGCCACGCCCCGGTTTTCCGCACTGCTGTTGCCAGGCGTGAGCCATCTCGTGCACGAGTGTAGATACGACCGCGCGGGAATCGCGTTCGCGCAGATAAGCGGGATTGAGGGAAATCTCGTGCACCGTCTGGCCACTGTGTTCCCAGCGCAAGGGCGCAAAGAATCCGAGCGTGTTCGCCTTGCGTGAGAAGTTGAGTAGTACGGGCTTTAGAAGTCCCAGGAACAACACGCGATTGAAGTAGTCGTAGAGCGCCTGAAAGGCCGCGTATTGAGCATCGGTTGGGTTCGCCTGCGCCATGTTCTAGTTCTAGATCTCGTCCCGAATTTTGTCAATACATGGATCGTACGCGTGGGAGCGCGGGCCGCATCATCGGGCCATCGCACCGTCGATAAGTAGAGAACTTCCCCGGCGTAGGCGGCCAGGCGCCGGCCGCCGGTTGTATTGACGGAAATCGGAAGCGTTGCTAAAGGTGAGGCATGGACGCGGCCGGATTTCGCAGTGGGCACACGCTTAGTGCTCCAATCGGCCAAGACCCAAGTGCCCGTTTGTTGGCCACTTTGCCAATCCAGCGAGAGGAGAACGTCATGCCCGATCAGCCTGCGCCGCTGTCAGAGCTAGCGATCATTCAACGAGGATGTTCCGGAGGTTGTGGTGCGATCTTGAACTACGAGATCGCGCTGATCAGCGCTCCCTTTGTTCCTGACATGCACTGCCTCAATGGTCATAGCTTCTTCCGGGGCGGCCACCTGTGCAGCGGCTGCGAGGCCGCGGTGTGCGAGGTGCTGGCACGTCGACGCGAAGAACTGCAGCGGGAAGCGGCGGCGCGTGACTCGTCGCAGCGAAATGCGGAGGGGCGCGACCGGGTGCGCCGCAGGCGATGACGTCACAACGGACCGGTCACCCGGCGTTGACCGAGATGGCGCTCCTGGATCGTACGATCCAAGCCCTCCGACAGTCAGCGGTGAGTGCCGACGGAGCGAATCCGGTGTCGACGCGCTCGGTATCACGCAGCAAGGCGCTCAAGCGCAGCGTCCGCCTGCTTGACCGAGCGTTGCGACACTTCCGTATCACCCCGTCGGGGCGGACGCGCCGCGCCGTGGAGCTTTCAATGGACGCGTTGCAGCTGGCCGACCTGCTCAGCGAGAACTCCTCCCTTAACCGGGGCAGGCAGTTCGATCGATGGGAAGACGCATGGCTCGCAGCGCATCTAACGATCTACCAGGTCGTGAAGGCTTGGAACGAGCGCTGACATGCCCGGCGCGAGCGCAAGACCAAGATGGATCTCCACTCATCACTGACTGTCGGTGGATCAAAATCCGCATTGACGACATTCAGATCCGCAGATGGAAAGCTATGAGCGCCATTGTACCGGCGACTCGCGTAGCCAGGATCGTGGTCTTCGCGCCACAGATCGCGGTGTCTCGTCGACGTGCACTCTAATCGATCTAGCCGTTTCGGGACTTACTGTTATTGGCATTATTCACGCAAAGGCATTCCAGCATGACGACAGCGACCAGCAACATCACCGCCGATCACGCCGCTACCATCAACCCCCTGGCGCAACTACGCGCGGCCCGGCGCAAGCCCATCGCGGCGATCATCGGCGCGACGGGCGGCCTCGTTCCGGTCGGCGTCTATGAGGTCGGCCACTACGAGTTGACCTCGTGGTCGCCGCTCGACTGCCCCAAGGCGATGATCGTGTACGCGGGCCTTCTGTTCTCCGCGCTGACCGTCCTCGGCTGGTCCACCAACATGTTTGGCTCGCGCGTAAAGGCACTCGGCTTCACGTTGCTCCTGGAGGGCATCATGATGACGTCAAGTGCCGCGTGGCTCACTGCCATCGCCCTCGCGTACTTGGTGCTGATCAACGCGGTGGCCAACGGGTGCCGGCTGGCTCTGCGTGACGTTGAGCCCGCAATCGCCGACGTCACCGAGTGGCCGTCGAACCTCGGACGCGCGCTCGCGGCTGCCGGCGGCGCATCCGCGGCGGCGGTCCGGCTACGCAGTGGCGAGCGCGGCGCCATCGAATGGTCGGCGAACCTGGGGCAGGCGATCGCCGCTGCCGCTGGCGCAACGGTCGCGGTGGCAAAGAAGCTGACCCGGGCGCGCCGTCGCCGCCGTACCGACGTGCGCAAGACCCAGCCCCGGCTGGCGCTGGTCGCGCCCGAGCTTTGGTCTTGATGGCTCTCGCTCGGATCGAACTCGGCACGCGCTATGGGTAGAACGGTACTCCGATCCAGGCGAGGAAGGCGGCTTGATGCAGGTGATCCCAGGAGCCGAGCGCTGATATCACGTCGAACTTCACGAATGCCGAGGCGACGCTCTGGGCTTCCTCAATCGAATGGCCACGTCGCCGCAATACGCTTGCCGCCTCCGTTCGCCAATCATTGGTCGGCAGCCACAGGTGCAGCGCAAACCGAAGCGCATGGGCGCAGTCCTCATCAAGGCTGCGGTCGCACGCCCACGCGATCAGCGCCTCCGGGTTCCATGGCTCGACGCCGTCCGCATCCGCTAGCGTTGGGAAGGAAAGCACCAACCTCGTCATGCGGCTCGCGCTTCCTTCCCCCCACTGGTCGCGCTGCATCTGTTCCAGGGCCTCGCCGTCGAAGCGCTCGGGATCGACGTTTGGAACGAGTCGCAAACGCAGCTCTGCCACTGGGGGGCATGAGATCGATGTCGCCAGACCAGAAGGAACGAGGGCGGCATCATCGCCCCCCCGCACGCTTGGAGGCGTCGGCCTTACGAGATCTGCGAGTCCCTCGGGCTTGATGACCGCGAGTCCCTCGGGCTTGATGACCGCAGCGGCGGCATTGTTTGCGTCGGCCGGGAACCAAGCTGCAGGCTGATCCCAGGTGACGTCACTCCTCCGTGTTGTCTCCCGCGTCGGGCCATCGCCTCCGTGCGGTGGACCGAGTTGATCATGCGCTGCCGAGACAGGTCGTCTTACGTGGGTCATGTCCATCTGCCGATCGCGATCTGGTCCAGTGGGCAGCGCAGTGGGCGGCTGCGATCGAGCGATCCGAGGTGGGGAAGCGCGCGCGCGGGAACTCAGCTTGCGCGATCTCGCTTGCAGCGAGCGGCGTGCCGCGCCACTCGGTCGCGCGCGTGGAGGCTTCCTCATCGCGAGTCGGCGATCGATTTCCTTTCCGACAACCGCACGGACGGTTGACCAGGCCATGCGCTCGATGTCTGCTTTGAACCTCGCGAGCGCGTGGGTTAACGCTTTAGGGTGAACGGTACTGCCCATAGGAATCCATGTTCTCCGAACGTGGACGGCAGGACAAGCGAGGTCCACGCCCACGGCGGATGTTACTGCGCACCATTCAGTGCAGGGAGAGGGAGGACGGCGTGGCTAGTGCGGCTTCCAGTTGGTCTGCCCATAGTATGGTTAGCACGGTGCCGCGCCCGGTCGGCGTGGACTCCTCGAACAAAGGAAGTCCAGGCATGCCGAGCCACGCGTCGGCGGGAACATGGGATGCGGCGCAGGGAGCGCCCCGATCGAGGATGCGCCGAGCCAGCGAGCGCGGATCGAGCGGGTGGCCCTCGTGCAACGCAAGGAAGACGGAGTCACCCAGCTCGGCGACGAAGCGTGGGGACGTCGCCGCCCACACGATACCCCCGGTTGTCGAGAGCACCGCCGCGCAGATGCGCTCACTTGCCTCCACGATGCGGAGGGCGGCGTGCTCGATGGGTATCCAGGCGGCAAATTGAAGCTGAGCGCACAGCATAAGACCTGGATCGCACCGCCGAGAGCACGCGTTTACCACGCAGGAAGGCGTGAGCAGCTCCAGCGCGAATCCGTGGGCCTCGATCTCGAAGTCCCGCACGCCCAACTCGACGCGCGGCCTCTGCCGCGTCGGCTCGCACAGTTCTGCGACGGGTGGCGATGGGTGACCGAGCACGTAGTGCCCGAGCTCGTGCGCGATGGCGACGCGCCGCATCGCCGGATCGTCGAGCCGCTCCGAGAGGAGGATCCGAGCACGACGTCGGTTGACGATGAGTTGTGCGAACGCTCCTTGAAGTTGAGCGTTCACGATCTGGACCTTCAGGCGTTCGGCGAACGCATGTACGTCAACGTGATGTGCAGACTCCACTCCGAAGCGCCGGTGAAGATTCCGCGCTTCCTGTCGTGCCCTAGCAAAACCCTCTTGCGGCGTCATACGGCATCTCTACTCCCTATGCCTGGGTCCGTTCCGTGGCTTCGATCTCGGCAACCAGCTGCCGCAGATCGTCGGTGGTCAACCCTGACAACTCCAAATGTGCAATCTGAACCTCGGGGATCTTACGCAGGACTGCGAGGCGTGCAAGCAATTCCTCACGGTCTAGCGCAATAAGCTCGTCGGATATGCGTGCTGCACGTCGCGGCGTAGGTCGGGCCGGGTTGAGCTGACGGCGCAGCGCGGCGAGTTGCGTGTCTAGCTTTGCCCGGACCCCGCACGCCCACACATCGGCGCGTGCGTCGTCGACCGGATCGACGCTTTCTTCGGACACGTGCGCCAGCAGGGTCTCCAGCGGGTGGAGGCTATCGGTTTCGTTCGACGGTCGTTTGCCATTTCGTTTCATGATCAGCCTTCCTCTGTCGACAGGATTCGACCGGGTGTCAGTTGAACAAATAGCCGTGCAAGCCGACGACGTGCACTGCGAAACTCGAGATCGGTCAGCGCGGCGAGCCGCATGATCTGCGGCTTCGTGATCGCACCCTGGCGGACGGCGTCGAGGAAGCGCTGCGCATGCGGATCGGTAGATACGAGCGCGCGTAGCTCGGCGACCTTCCGGTCCATCAGCGGATCCGTTTGCTCCGGGCCGCCCACACCTGCGGTGAGCGCTGCTTCGAGATCAACGAATCCCGAGTCGTCCGGATCGAATGCGTCGATGTACACGTGCTCGTAGCGCGCTGCGTTCCTCCGATCGCGACGCGCTCGAAGTCTGACGATGGCGATGAGGTGCGGCTCCAGTTCCTCCACGTCTGGATCCCAGCGGATCACGCCACGCAACGTGTCGGTCAACACGGTCTGCACCAACTCCTCTCCATAGTCGTTGCCTGTGTCCCCTCCGACCAAGCGCGCCCACGACGCGGCGTATCGCCGCAAGGCTTTGAGCGTGCGATCAGTGCACTGCGCATCGAAGGCTTCGATCCACGCCTCGGAGGGGACAAACGGTGCGCGAAGCCCGCCCGGATCATCTTCAGGTGGCTGTTCATCGGGTTTCATTGAACTCATCTCGCCATAGATCGGGCTTGCATGCGTAGCGAAAAGATGCATCTGCAGCGGAACGGTGCATCCCATCTTCCGCCCGGAACAACAACGGAGTGTCGCAGTACACGGCGCTGTTCTCGCGCGGCACGTGGGACACGGCGGCGAGGCGCCGAGCTACTGCACATCCAGTCACGAGCGCATGGCAAGGACTGCTGTCGCGCCGGGAAACTCTCGCCGCATTGCGCCATGAAGTGGCAATGCCCGGCAACCGGAAGTCGCGGCGCGCCGGTCGCGCGCGATCGAAACCTCGAAGAAGTACCCAAATCGCGCATCAAACGTTTCCTGGGGCGAGTCCCAGGCCACGCGTGGACCGCGATCGTCGACGGGAATGCCCAGGGTCGTTTCGGTGCTGATCGAGGCCGATAGGCGGGAGAAGTTTCGGGCGTGTCCAGGGGTATGTAGATGGCCATGTTTCGGCCGAGTCCCCCGCGATCGGGGGCGAGTCCGGGGCCGAGTCCGGAAAGCGGCTCGAGCCGCACGCCACGTATGGAGTTTCGCGGGGATATAAAATAGTCACAACAATCGACAGGGCCGATGGTCCAGGATTTCGATTTTTGGACCTTATCTCTATAGGAGGTCTAGAAACGCGATGTCCGAACTGGCATTCAATCTCAACGGCGAACCGTTCGACGCGCCATCCAACGCCGTCGGCTGGCGCGTGCGCAAGTTCAAGTCCAAAGGCGCACCGGAGGTCGTATACGGCCGCCAGGGGACTCCGCTGGTCCTGCCCATCGATGCGGACATGGAGGACTTGCGCCGGGAGGTTCGGGGCTCCGAGGGACGGTATCGGCTCGACGCGATCGACGAAGATAGTCGACCGATCGCGGGGGCTCCCCCCGCGTACGTCTGTATCCACGCGGACGACGTGCCGGCGCCAGCGCCCGAGCCGGCGCAGGCTCGGAACCAGCTGCCGTCCGGCCCAGATCACGTGCTCATCGAAGCGATGCGCATCAACTCCGACCTTGCGCGCACCGTGATCGAGAAGTTCCCGATGATGCTCGAGTCGGCTGCTCTGCTCCTACGTGCGGCCGACAACGCCGGTATGCCGGCGCGCCCGCCCCGGCCATACGAGCTGATCGTCGCAAACGACGACGAGGCCGACGACGAGCCCAACGACGAACCCGAGGGCCCAGCTCCCGCCAAGCAGGGCGGAGTGATGGGCCTCATGGAGATGTTGCTCGACAAGCTCGCTCCCGAGATCGTGCGGGCGGTGCTTGCTGGCAAGCTCCAGGTTCCAGGCGGGCTGGGTGCGCTACTCGACGGTCGGCGTGCGGTCGCATCGACCGACGCCGCCGAGGCGCATACCACGAGCACGCCGGCCGTTGGGCCGGCGCCGGGACGTCGAGCCCCGGCGCCGGCCGCGAGCTCGCGCGGCCCGCGGACTGTCAACGTCGCAGCGCCCAGCGCTGTCGGCGCGGAGCCTCGCGCGGCCTCTGGTGCGTCTGTAGCGCCCACGGCGAGCGCAGCGCCCGAGGGTCTGCCGACGATCGACGAGGGCGACCTTTCGCACTTCACCGCGATCCTGGACGCGCTCTCGCTACGCGAGCGCATGTACGCCCAGGCGCTCGTCGCGGAGCTATCCGCGGCCGAGCTGCGGGCATGGATCGCCGAGCTGAAACAGCTTCCGGTGTCCGAGGCCGTTACGAAGATCCGCGCTGTGCTGGGTGCCACCCCCGAGGACGTCAGCACGGCGCAGTTGGGTGGAGCGAGTAGCGCGGCCACCGCCGGGGGTGCGCCATGATCGGCGTGCCCTTCGACAACAACGATCTAACGTGCCTCGGCTCGATCACGGAGATCGTGGCGGACCTCGTGGACGCTCGGGATCCGGATCCGGCGCTCGTTGCGCTCGCGACCAAGTACAAGTCGACCGAGGCGCTCGCCGCATGGATCCGGTCGTTGCCCCAGCGCAACGACGAGGGGATCCCGGGCGAGGATCCCAAGGTCGCGGCGTGCCGTCCGCCGCAGCGACTGCGAATTCCCGCCGACGATCCGAACTGCGTCGAGCGTGCGGCGCTCTACCTTGGCGTAGCCGAGCTGATCGACCCGTGGCCGGTCCGCCAGCTCGGGACGCTCGATCTTGAGTGGGGGCGCCACACGTTCCCCATCGAGAACGGCGCACCGATCGTGCTCGATCCGCGGGTGCAGTATGAAGAACTCGAGCAGGCCATCCCGGTCGAGGTGCGCATGGCCGCACATCGCGACGGGATGCAGCGTCCCCGGCGGTCCCCACCGTCCGTTTCCGAAGCTCACCGGTCGCCACGTCCCGTTTCCGAAGCTCACCGGTCGCCACGTCCCGTTTCCGAAGCTCACCGGTCGCCACCGTTCATTCCCGAGCCTCAGTGGTCGCCACCGTTCGTTCCCGAACCTCAGTGGTCGCCACCGTTCGTTCCCCCGCCTTACGGGCTACCGGTGGCGGTCGACGTAAACGAAGCGATCGACTTTACGTGCCAGCTCGCTCAGCAGGCGGCGGCGGCGACTCGCAACGGCCCAAGCCGCGCGTCCATCGCGCGTAACGCGATCCAAAATGTCGTGAAGCGGGGGACCGCGCCGGGTGATCTATCGACCATTGACACACTCGGCTGGTTTTTCTCGCTCGCGGAACAGGTCGCGCGTGGCTACGGCGATCGCGCCCTGACGATCGTCCGCATCACCGCGGTCGCCATTTCCGATCTGATCGACGACATCCTCGCGGAGCGGCAGCTGGAACCGCGCAATCTGTCGCTCTCGTTCGGCGGGAACTCGTACGCCATGCCCTCATGGCTGTCCGAAGCCGCTCCCGTCGCCGGAAAGATCGGCCTCGGTGTCGGGGCGCTCTACTTCGCGCCCCAGCTCGCCGCGCTCGGCATTACGGGTCCGATGGTCGACCTGGTCGAACAGGAACTGAACGCCGAGGGGCTGACCCTCGGATCGATATCCAATCCCAAGTACGGTTTCTCAACCGCGCTATCTTCCATCGCAAATAAGAAGCGCGTCGCGTAACGCGGCAGTCGCCGCGCCAGCACGAGGCGACAACACCACACGAGGCTTGACGGGGGTGCGCGCATGTTGCGCGCGCCGCCCACGAGAACTGCCGCGCGTATGCGCGGCCACGGCGAGGCATGCCCTCGCATCAGGAGAGATCGATATGGAGAAGGCACACGTTGACTATTTTGGCCTGTCGAGCGCGCTCGACGAGGCATTCCTACGCGCACAGGCAGAGCTGCACGCCGACGAGGCCGCTGCGAACGCCGAGGAGGACGCAAGCGGCGCGGACGAATGCCGAGACGACGAGTTCCCCGAGCGCTGGCTCTTGGGCCACGAGCTGCTCCTTGCCGTGCGCGAGCCCATCGCGTGGTTGCTCGCGCTCGCCAGGCGGCTCGCCAACCGCGATCCGCAGGACGTCGCGGCGATCGATCGGCTCACCGCTGCGTTTCATTCGTGGCTCGCCCGTGACGGCATCGGCGTGCGGAAGTCCGACGCGCTCACCGCGTTCGGGATCCTGGTTGGCGCGCTCGATCCGCGCGTGGTGCTCGCGAGCGCGAGCAAGACCTTCGCGGACGGCGTGGCCACCATCCTCTCGCGCGAGGGGGTCTCGCTGGCCACCGAGATCGCGCGCTTTGCCGAGGAGATCCCCGCGGCCATCTACACCGTTCGCGTTCCTCGCACGCACAACCGGCGAAGCGCGCGCGCGAACCGCCCCCGGTGATCGGAAGACCCATGGCGAAATCAGCGAAAGGAAAAGGCGCGAAGAAGGCGCATCGGCACAAGTTCCGCAATGACATGCGGCCAGGTCGCAAGTCGAAGTCGGACTCGCACACGGGAACAGCGGGCCTAACGCTCGGGTCACATCGAGCGCTCTCCCGCGGAGAAAACCTCCTCTGGGGCGTGGGCGGCGCCGCGATCACCGCAGTCGCATGCGCGTTCGCGGCGCGCGAAGACGTCATGCCGATCCAACTCGCGAACGGACTCATGGCCGCTGTCGGGGGCACCACTGCGGTGGTCGCAGCAAACCCGCGCCTCCAAGCCGTCGGCCAGGGCGCAGCGTTGGCCGCTGGTGCGCAACTCGGGCTGACGTTCATCGACAGCCACTATCAGGGAACTCTGCCGCCGAAGCCTGTTGTCGCCGTGAAGGGCGCCGCCAAGCCCGACGGCAAGCGCCAAGCCGAGAGCCTCCCGCCGGGCGCGCTGGAAGCGGCCTACGAACGCGCGCGGCGCCGCATGGCGATGGCCGAGGCAGCGAGCCAGATGGCGGCGTAGCCGCGCGTCGAGGCAGCGCACTGACGGCAAGACCAACTCCACTTCAACCACCACGAGCACGCAACAAGGAACATATGTCTACTACAACGAGCAACAACACGCCGGCCGATCTGGGCCAGCCCATCAAGCCTATCAAGCCTATCAAGTCCGGACCTCGCGGCGCGATCGACGCGGCCTGGCGACGCTGGTGCGCACCGCTACGCGAGGCGCGCGGCTTCTTCACAGTCGCGATCGCCTTGCTCGCAATCGCCGGCTGCGATGGGACAGCGGGAACGCCGACGACGGGCTTACCCGCTATCTCGTGCCCCGGGGCGGCGGTCTCGATCGCATGGTCGAGCACCAGCGGTTTTGCCCAGCTGTCGTGCCCCGGATCAGTCTCGATCGCCTGGTCGATAGCGAACGGGGCCGGCCAGCCGACGAGCTGCTTTCAGGCGCGTGCGACGAGCGTCGCGCTCAGGCTCCAGAGCAAAACCGGTGGAACACCGGTGTTCACTGCGTTCCCGTGCGGGGGCAGTCCAGGAACGGCCAACGTCCCGCCCGGGCTGTATGATGTCGCCGTCGAGCTGCACGACTCCAATGGGGCAAAGCTCGCCACCACTCCGCTTCAAACCTCGGTGGCCGTGGCGGTCGGCCGGACGACGACCCTCGCGCCGGCCGCGTTCGTGGTGGGCGGCGGTGGCGGTGGCGGTGGCGGTGGCGGTGGCGGTGGCTCAAGTCGTGTCCTCCTGAACATTCAGACCGCGGGGTTCACCTCCAACTGCTTCTCAGCGGGTGGCGCCGGCATCACGGGCAACGTGATCACGATTATCAACGAGGCTGGCTCCTGCGCAGCGGTGCAACTGATCCGCACTCGAGGCGGCGTCGAGGTAGGCAGGTATGACGTCAATTGTGGCTCACCGCGGGTGACGACCTGCATCGACGCCGATGAAAGCTTGACCGCGCCGGACCTCGCGCCTGGAAACTACACAATCCAAGTGCGCGGCGCGCTCGGCGCTACCGCATGCTTCGCAGCCGATGCCGCGCTCGCGGTCCCGCAGACCGGGCAGCTCAAAAAGGTGATTGTCATGCAGCGCCTCCCTGGCTGCTGACGCCGCTCGAGTAGCTGCACGACGTCGCGCCGATCGCCCACTGGGGGCAGCGGCGCACGAGATCGGGGATCGGGGTCGCGCGAGCGACGTGAAGGACCGATCCTGACAGGAGATATGCAAATGGATGAAGATATGTATCGCGATGCGGATGGCCTCTACTTTATCGACGGACGCAACGCCGTGGTCGCTCGTGACCGCGTGGTCCGGCCGGGTGCCATCGTGCCGACGCGTGTGACCCCCGGCGCGCGGGTTTCCTACGCGCCTCCGCCTGCGGCAGTGATCCCTGCCTCGGCGTTCCCTGCCTCGGCGTTCCCGGGCTATCCCCAGCAGTTCACCACGACGGGTTTCTGGGGAGCGCAGTCGCCGGTTTACTCGCCGGGTCCGGGGCCGTTTATGGGCGGCCTCGGTAGCATGTTCGGTGGCCTCAACCTCGGTGATGTGGTGAAGCTCGCGGCGGATGCATTCGCCGCGTTCAAGAGCCTGCCGGCGGCACCTGTGCCGACCGGGGACGTCGCGACGGACGTGGCCAACTCGGACGTCCACATGACGGCGCTGGCCAAGGACGCCCAGACCCGCAAGCAGATCGAGTTTGCCGGTGAAGTCGCCGGCCGCTTCGGGCGGGGGTTGTCGGGAGGCTGGTAATGCCGGCGCCCGTCTACTACGGCGGGGTAGGCTATCGCAGCGGGGAATACAACTATCGCAGCTGGGTACAGAGCCCCGAGTCCACCGGTAACGGTTGGCTCGGTCCGCTCGGCTCTTGGCTCGATGGACCGACTCCCCCGTATGCAGGTCAACCCCCCGCGGCACCGATCGGATGTGGCTCACCGGTGTACTTGCCGGCGCCTCGACCGAGCGGAGACGGCAGTGACGGCGGCGTCAATGCGACACCACAGTCGAAGTCGACTGTGATCGCAGGACCGCAACGCTAGCGAGTGAGACCGTGACTGATGAGACTGAGACTGAGATCGTAGTGACGTAGTAAGCAATAACAACCCGGATCGCGACGACGCGTCGCTCGCGCGACCCCGGTCCCCGATCTTCCTTCTTCTTCAGCTTCATACTGAGGCGCACGGCGCTTCAAGGGATTCAACATGTCGATTCACGCATGGAACGAGGTCTATTTTCAGCTCTGGACGCAGGCGGCCCAGAGCCGCGGCACAATCACCGAAATGGACGACCTGATGGGACCGGGCCGGTACACGACGGTGCCCGAGTGGCCACGAACTACCAACGCCGACGCGATCGCGATCTCCTCGCTGGTCGACGCGGTCTTCGGTGCACTGCCGTTGCGCCCCGGCGGCTACGGCATCGCTCGCCTGTGGCAGACCGCGGTGATCGAGCTCGACGCCGACGCATTCGCGCACCCCAACGCGGAGTACGTACACAACCGCTCGCTGTGGTCCACGTTGCTGGCCGTCGCGGCGTACCTCGACATCATGGACGCACCGCTACCGCCCCCGGAGGCGCTCGAAGCAGTGATCGGCGCGTTGTGGGTCCCCATCGAGTTCCGCAACGCCAGCGGTCCGACGAGGCAGACCATCACGGAGAGCAACGCGGAGAAGATGTGGGCCAAGCAGCGCGACGAGGCGATGACTGCGCGTGGCTTCGATCTTCGCGAGGGTACGGCGGCGGCGCCAGGCTCGACGATGAAGATCCCACGGACCACGAACGCCGACATCGTGCGGCTCGCGGACTACTGGGCCAAGCAGCTCGCGAGGTTTGTGCCCAAGGCGCTGTTAGGTGGCACGGGCAACACCATGGGTCTCGAGGGCCAGCTCAAGCGCTGGTCGGACCTGATGGGTGACGTCGATAAGCTCGCTCGCAAGGGCGGCAAGAGCGATGAGGTCTATCCCAAGAACTGGGAGTTCTGGCACGAGTCGTTCGGACTCGCGACCAATCTCGCGGCATGGGAAGAGTTGCCGACCCCGTTCGAGCTTGCCTTCGATTCGACCAGCAAAGCGATTCACGATCTCCCCGGCACGCTTGCCGATGTCGCCGGCGCGGTCGCGCAGGCCGTCGGCAATGTCGCCCAGAAGGCCGGCGCGGGTCTCCTGTCGGGCCTGGGCAAGCCGCTCCTGATCGGCGGCGGCGTGCTGGTCGCGGCGATCCTGCTGCTGCGCAGCGGTCGCTCGCCCGTGGAGGTCTGACATGCCGGACGACGAGCGTGACGACGAGCCGTGCGAGCCGACCGGCTATCTCCTCCCTGTCGTGGCGGCGGCTGCCGGCTCGCTGGTGCTCGGCTACCTGTACGGGCGCGACGCCTTTCGCAAGGATCTGGTCCGCGCTGTGCGCAGAGTCGAGGAGTCGCCCGATCCCCTCGAGGTTCGGATCCGGGATGCATACTGATATGCTCGACGAGAGGCTCCGTCCGGTCTCGCAAGCGCTGCCGCTTCTG
>Ga0307513_10006690_pt1 | contig 15041 bp, 23 predicted proteins | sample 15_EM_MG_FD_202174 | JGI IMG/M metagenome (GOLD analysis project Ga0307513, IMG submission 202174) | Populus trichocarpa ectomycorrhiza microbial communities from riparian zone in the Pacific Northwest, United States - 15_EM | ecosystem: Host-associated > Plants > Roots > Unclassified | place... | reverse complement strand
TACAGATCGCCTTGCCTATCTCAACGGGACGCTCCTGCCTTATCCCAAGTCTCCGATCCCCTTCCACACCTTCCCGGATCCGCGTATGGCTAGTGGAGTGCATTTCCGCTTCCTCGCCTCCAGCTGCCAGGTATACATCTTCCCAGGCCTCTTGAATTAACCAAGACTGACCACTTCCAGCTCCCGAACTTCCCGTACAATCCGATTGCACCAGATCGCATCAAGGGCTGGGACATCCTACACAAACATATCTGGCCCCCTGCAACTCTTAGTACTGTTGTCAAGGAAGCCTTCGAGAATGCCACAGAAGCCATCTCTTCCATCGCCTCGGACAAAGCTAGCAGCGTCTCCTCCCTGGGTTCGAGCATTTCCTCGGCTGCTAGTTCTGTTGCTGCCAGAGTTTCCTCGGCTACTACCTCTGTCACCTCGTCATTCCTCGCGAACACAGCGCGTACTGCATCTCAAATACCTCCCGACTTCATGCTTTTTGTGGGTGACTTCATCTACGCCGATATACCCAATTGGGGAGGTGGAAACCTGGAACGGTACCATCAGCTCTACAAGCGCGTCTACGCGAGTCCGAGCTTCCGCAAGGTCTACGAGAAGCTGCGTAAGTCCACAATCCTCCTCGGCAGCCATGCCTATTTGAACAATATTCGCCTAACATTCAACAGCGATATTTGCAATTTGGGATGACCATGAGATCATCAATAACTTTGCTGGTGAGGACCTGGACAACAAGGGTCCCTTCGTGAACGCCTCCAGTGCATACTCGACCTTCTTGAGTAACGCCAATCCCGACCCAGTCAATTCCGACGTATACTACTACAACTTCCGCTACGGCGACAACGCTTTTTTCGTCCTGGACACCCGACGGTACCGCACGGGACCAGAGGCGAAGGCGAAGGTCGGTGTCTCGCTCGGTGGGGAGACTGACACCGAGCATCAAAATTCCACCACTGCTACTTCTGAGAATGACAACCTCTCCACGCCCAAGCCGCGTACGATGCTGGGTGATAAACAGCTCACAGCGCTTTATTCGTGGTTGGGCAAGGTCAACTCGACCACGACGTTCAAATTTATTGTCTCTAGTGTGCCATTTACTACACTTTGGAAGGGTGGGGATGGTACTTTGGACAGTTGGGGGGCCTATCCCGAGGAAAGGAACGCGCTACTTGATGTACTCGAGTACGTTCCCAACGTAATCGTCATCTCCGGAGACAGGCACGAGTTTGCGATAATCGAGATGAGAGGGAGGGTTTTAGAGTTTTCTAGTGCGTCCCTCTCACATTTTGCTTTGAGCGAAGGAGTCTGAATGTCCTATATCTAGCTTCCCCGCTGTCGATGCTCGCCGTCCCTTCGTACTCGCTGCACAAGGCGAGCGAGAAGCTCATCGGAAGGTCCGTAACAGCAAAAATTGTGGACGCGAACGGTACGGTCTCCACGGTCGAAGCGACCGAGTTCACCCCGGAGGAACGGACGCTGTTCTACCATCCGTCTGGTCAGCACAAGTTGTGAGTCGCCGTAACCCCTTCGCCCATTCCAGTGCTTATTTCGTACTCTTATGTTTTTAAGCGCCTCCTTCGATGTGGATACGACCGATCGGAACGCTCCGACCGTCAAGGTCGAGGCGATCATCAACGGCAAGTCCGTCCGGGAGTTTACCATCAAAGGCAAACCCATTCCGCTCTCGGCCAGCAATGCATTAGGTCATCAGATTACCATGGGCGTCACGGGTCTACTCAGTCGGCTTGGGCTGAACCCGCTCAGGTGGTTGTAATACCAATTTTCCTCACACATGGCCAGGGAGGGGTCGAAAAAAAGGACCGGAAAACTCAAGGTGTGATCTGCTTAGACGAACGTTCTCTGGAGATAGGGTACTGAGGTTGATACCACTATTGTGATGTGCGTGCATGCATGCCGATTGACTGGTTGATAGTGCTGCTATACATGACCTCTATATTCATGTTACAATGTACGATCGTTTTGTGCAATTGTTTGTCACGATATACAATGAAGGGACATTTACCTCCGCTATAGAAAGGCTCAGTTCCATAGGACGTACTTTCAAAGGTAGTTTGAGATGTTGTTGGGTCCGTCCCATTACGGCGATTCTGATAACGCCGTATAGCTTTATGGGGTCACACGGGGACGGTGGTGGTTGGTGTTCTGGGGGTGTATTGGTATTAGTTTGCTTTGTGGCAATTCACCTTGGGTGGACACGAAAAGACAAGCCAGAACGCATCCGAATGAGCCTGATACACAAAGAATGGGGCCGGGGTAGGAGACGCCACTATCACATCACCACCTATGGATGAGTCATGCCGATTGGCGTTTTCAAACTGCTTGGTTGCGCTCAAGGAAACAGAGACGACGGTAAGAACGACGGGCGATTGCACGGCAGACAGTCCTGAGAACACTTAGTGGGTATATTCAAGCGTATTCAATGACTTCAGTAGAAGACACCAGTGGATCATTAAATTATTCCTTTGCCTTCTTGTAGCAGAGACGTAGGCGGGTATATTTCTTTAACTGGTTTAACGTGTACCGGTGACAGTTCTCACTCCACGGTGGTGGGTCCAGGTGGCAAGAACAATTCAGTTCCCTGGAGAAGGTCACTGCCTTGGTACGAAAATACGAGCCATTGGCGACGAAAGACGGACGCACCGAGAAGGGGCATTCAATTCCACGCAGCAAATGCGCATGCTGATGGAGACCACAACTAACATGGTCAATACAATTCGGAAATTCAGAAGAACGCTAGAGGGCCGCGATTTTTTCGCTTTCAGTTCTGACGTTGGGGCGGGCCAAAGTAAAAGAATAAAGATTGCCTTCAGTAGTATTTGGCTCGAATAACAAAATAATAGCCCTGGGTGTAACGCAATCTAGTAATCTAGTTCGGTAGTCATGCGGGCTCCTTCTATATCCAACCAGAAAGCCCCGGCCTTTGATCACTTTAGTCATCGTCCAGTGGTACTCGACCCTTGCCTTTATCTAGATTTCTTGCAATTGGTCCAAGCACCGCTTCATCATCGTGATAAAAGGGACCATTCCGTAGGTCCGGGAACCGCGCAGTCAAAGATAAGGGCTTGTCGCTCGTCAATGTCTCGCCCTTCTTGTCAGCACCCTTCGCAAACCGGGCTTGAACGGATCGGTAGTGTTCCATCTCAGTTTGGCTGACACTCGGGACCAACTCCCGGAGAGCGTTTTCGAAATCCTCGAGCGCGACCACTACATCCGTTTCGTCGTCAGCCGCCATCTTCGCAAGGTAGTATTGCGGCGTAATCGGGTATGGATGGCCCTCCTGTGGTGGCTGCGAGTTGAGAGCGGCTATGGCGCATGAGATTAACGAGGGCTAGCCGAGGCTACGAAGGAACTAACCGATCTTTATATCAACCTCTGAAGCTTTGCGAGTCATCGCCTTGAGCATAGCATCCGAGCACAGGGCATAAAAGTCGGCGCCAGTATAATTGAATGGACACTGCTCCGCGACGGATCGAAGGTTGAGATCAGGATGAAGGCGAAACTCCCTTGTCAGGGCCTCAAGAATCTTAAGCTGCACTTCGTGAGTGTCGCTGACCCCTAAGTACAGCAATTTGTCAAATCTGGCAAAAAGGGGTGAGAATTACCCAGAGAAGGAAACGGAAGGAATACCTTCCAGGACGTAAAAGAGCTGGGTCTAATAAGTCAGGTCTGTTCGTCGCCCCAATCACGAAGACGTCTGCAGATCCACCACTCGACATTCCGTCCAACTCCGCTAGCAGCTGACTGACGATTCGATCCATTACCCCACCTGAGTCACCATGATTTCCACGTTTTGGTGCGACAGAATCGAGCTCATCGAAGAAGATGATACATGGTCGAGCATCCCGAGCGCGTTGAAAGACTCGCCGCACGTTGGCCTCCGACTCTCCAATGTACATATCAAGGAGTTCAGGACCCTTAACAGAGAAGAAATTGAGGGCACACGAAGTGGCGACAGCCTTTGCAAGCAGCGTTTTACCAGTACCCGGAGGCCCATAGAGGAGAATACCTGATATGGGTCGGCTTTGGAAGTCACTCGGTCTATTCGGTGAACTTACCTGATCTTTTCTTCATGCCTTGACCGAATAGTTCTGGGTGCTGTAATGGTAACTGGACCGTGTCGAGGATATCAGATTTGACGGAAGCAAGGCCACCGACATCATCCCATGTCACTTTGGGAATCGATGGAGCGCCAATACTCGTTGAGAACGCAGATCGCGCTCCACTCAACGCGATTTCAAAGTCTGCGCACGTCAGGTCGTAACCCGCTATAAATAAGTCGTCCTCAGGCAATCCAAGGGAGCGACTGATTTTAGGGTCAGCTAAACCAGACCTAAATTTACAACATTTACCTTGCATCGGCGATACGATTAGTCACAGCTGTTCGTACACGAACAACGAGATCGACCAAATCAGCCGCCACGAGAGCAGCTGTCTGGGTCGCTATGGACTCAATCTTTACGTCGAGAGCAAGGGGCGAATCCCTCAAAAGCTCGTGCAAGATTTGCAGACGCTCCTCCTCGTCCGGGGCCTGGAGAAACAAATAAGCAAATGCAATCTGCTCCATTTGTCGACAAACCTCGATAGATATATCATGCTTGAAGCAAGACTGCACACTCAAAGGGATACGATCGACTTCTGCGGTAGTGGCGACAACGAAAACCGGCATACCCATTCTCTGCCAAGTGGCTTTGAGGTCCGAGATACATTCTTCGAGAACTGAGGAGGTTGGAGGCTCTAAAGGTGTTTTCAGAGGGTTGTGCTGTCTGGGGCTGCCTACAGACCTTTTCCGGTCTCCAGCTTTTGAGAAGAGCGAGCGAGTGCGTCGATATTTTGCAACAATAATATCGATGGGCAGCATTCAGCGGCTTGTTCGAACCTAGCTTTCAAAACACCCTCCGTCCTCACATCTGTCTCGTCCATTATATCGTAACAATTGACCTGAGGATCAAACAATTAGCTCATATGACTACTCGTCAAGAAAGCGCTCACTTCTTGTACATGAAGACCCAAGCTGCGCGCAGTCCAATGGGTCATGGTGCGCTTCCCGCTGCCCCTTGCGCCTTTGAGGAGGATTGTTATCGAGAGTCCGTAATCGGACGCGGAAGGGTGCAACACAGCTCGGCAGATATTGTGCATCTTATGGAAAGGGCTCCCAAACCGCGTCAATGGTGTAACCTCGCCCGCTGGTGGTGTTCCTGGAATGTCGGACTCTGCATTGTGAGTGTCTTGTCACTCAGGTGGTAATAGGTCCCTCACTGATGCCCAAAAACGAATCGACGTCAGGAACGAAGGCGTTCTCCGCTCCCGTCTGAACTAGGCGGGTGGACGAAGGGTCCATCCAGCACCCTAGTTCCCCCATTAGGGCAGCGAAGTGACTATCTGGCTCCGAAGACTCATGCGATGACCGAGCAATGCTGTGCTCCACGTTCACAACGCGAAAATAGGCAACAGCATTAGGAGCTCCGTGCCCTGGAGTGGTCCTATATCGAGGTGAACACGTGGACCCGAACGTCTAGGGAAAGACTGACAAGTCAACGACTTCGTCGAGGCTTTCTTGCTTCGCTCTCCCTTCTGCGCCGTATAAGCCATCTTCAAAGATAGCCGCATTTGATACATCAACGGCTACCGCAATTAAATCGCCCTTTTTGAGGAGGCGTCGCTTCCCTTCGAAATAATTGCGTAACGCCCGTAAAAGGATCGGCTGATACTTGCGCTGTGTAGTCACTGGAGATGCAACCCTGGCGACTGTGATACTCTGTGCAGTTGGAATTGGGGGCGCCCGTGGGCCAAATGGGCAAGGCTGAATCGATATCTCATGTGGTGCTGCATCTGACTCCACTGTCAAACTATGTATGAGTATTGGTGAGATGAGAATGGACGACTGAGACCTAAGTTGGTCAGAATATTAACCACTTCTGGACAGTCAAACTCACAGACACGATCGTATCGTTGGCGTGGAGGCGCAATAGTCTTGCTGACGAAGGGATATGCCGGGAAGAGATGACAACCTGTGGCATATTATGTTGAGAAATATGTCTCTCCACCCCAAGGGATACACACCCAGTCACCACTGAAGATTCCAATCCTTGCCAATTCGGCGGTTCGGATGAAACCATCCTGGTCAGCATAAGTGTCGTGGTGGAGGGTAGTCACAAAAGCCATCGTTAACGGTTGTGCTGAAAAATTTGCCTTTACTAGATGGTGGTCCCTAAAATCTTCAGCTGTGGTCGATCTTGCAAAATTTGCTTCAGTCCCAAGCTCTCCTAAAACAGAGTGAATAAGGAAGTTCTCATTTATCTCGGAGTTGCCATCTTCGCTTGGCGACGTCAACTCGTTGAAGGTGAGAGCATTAGGATCGACCGGTGCCTCAAGAGGCTGGTCAGGTATGACAACAATATTGGTTTTGCCCTCCATTACATATCCTTGCGCCACAGGTTGCAGCATCACAACCCGGTATTGTAGGTTGTGTCTCTGTAACTGAGAACTGCTACCATTGGGCAGGTACGAAGGAGTAGCGATATTGACTATATCGTTCTGTCGCAGGATACGTCGGCGAGTCGCTAATTCCTGCTGTAGGTCGGCCGGACTGGTTTCCGCTACATGATAGGCAGACGCGGAGAGCGCAACAAGGACTAGTTCAACCAAAGGAGTAGGTATTATGGGGCGAATAGTGAAACGACCGAGGTTTTCAGTAACGTCATGCTTCAGGCCGAGATATCTCTCAAGCCAAGAACGAGGGATGGAAATTTCCTCGGCCTAGAGGGCTTGTATGAATACCAGAATGCATAAAACGACCATTGGATACGTGCAGAAGGGGGAGCGGTCACATTGCATACTAGCGCAGACAGTTTCAATGGCAGCGAACAGCCTGGTTTGGGCTGAAGCAACAGAGCGTTCTCATCCTTGAGCCTTAGTTGATCCCATAGGCCTGGGGAAATATACACAGTATCGTACACGTCGTCGTCGTGGATTCCGATCTTGTCAACAGTCGCGGTCATTGTCCAACAGTGGTGGTTCCGTCCCACATTCCATGCTGCGCATATTTTGGCCATTCGGGATCACTCAGCCGGGTATCTGTGTTGGTTGGATACACGGAGATACTGTACTTGTTGCCCATGTTCTCGAAAACGGGGTGAACACCAATCTTGCCGCGTTATGTGTTGTCAGGCCTTGACGGCATTGCATAGGAACTCGATACGCGTCTATTTGAGCAGCACCCTCAATGGCTGGAGCTGAAGTCTGCTTGTCGCAGCCCCCCAGTGAGGGTTGGTGTCCTCGTTCGCGCGGTGTCTCGCGACCCCCCAGAAATTGACCTCGATGAGCCAAGTCTTCGAAACCTTCCGTATGTACATACCTCTGGAAGCGTCTCACTTGCGTCTCATGGTCTTCCAGAATATCCTTCGTTTATTACCGACGTCCGTCGCTCCCTCAAATGAGATTCTTCTCATTAGAACCCTTGAACCTGGATTTGACCTCCACGAAGAGTGACCCAAGGATGGTCTCATACAGCAGGAAGCTGTCGTTGTTCCCTCCTTGTAGCGGTTCTAGTGGCCAAATTGATTTTCGCCATCTCATTCAACAGGTCAGACGGTTGTCGTTGCTGTGTTCGCGTGTATTGATACGCACCCCAGCTCAATGCTTCCCTTGTCATTCGAGACATCATCTCAACAACACCTCCCCTCGGAGAAACTCACTCCTCATCTCCAGCTTTGCTCTCTAGTGTGACCCAGGCCTTCGCTCCCATGGCCACTGTCATGAACTCTGCTCTTTCGTCACTTTGCGATCTCCGTATTGGTGTCTTCGAGTCTAGCCCAGTCGCTAAGGACCTCTCAGCGGCATGTGAGCCATCCCATCCCATAAACGGCAATTTCTATTCACCCTCACGCCAGTACAGCAAATCGATGTGCGCAATGAGCAACTCGCCGCCTTTCCGAGCCAGATACGGCTCATTCATAGACGTAGTCGCCAAGATATTACTCAGTTTGCGACTCGATACATCAGGTAAGTTGTTCTACTGGCCAGGTATCGGTGCTTATAAGATATTTCCCTAGTTTCTACAACTCTGTATGGCTTATTTTGAACGATGCTATCATCGGGTACACCGTTGGAGCATACCTCTCTGAAAACCAAGACTGGATCGGACAACAGTTAGTCTGTCTCACAAAAGTAAGTCCGTAGTGACTTTACACTTGGGTCGCTCACACCGCAAAGCGATGGACGATCGACCAAATTCGCGGCATTCTTATATGGCTTGATAATTGGCCCATTGGTCTCAAATTGAACACACAACTCAGCCAGTTCATCTGCATCTGTTCTATTAGCATCATAGATATCTGGCTCCGTAGGTCTACTCTTATTCACACAATCAATCACTTGACTGGCACGATTCAGATATACTCACTCATATTGGGCCCTATTGCCCACTAATGGTCACTCTTGTCGCCTGCTCTGGGAATTTGGGCGTAACTATGCTCTTATCCTTGGCTTCAGACATCTTATCCTTGTGCACGATCCACCTCTACGTCTGTTACTTGTGTATAACTGCAGTGTTTCGCTTGCTCTTAAAGACGGCAGGGTCTCTGTGGAATCTTTTTCGAGGTTAGCACTAATAACGATGTTGCGAGTGTCATTAACGGCTCTCAAGGGAAACGCTATAACGTCTTACGTGATCGAGTGGACTCTTGGGATTATAGTATCGATCAGCTCGTACTAGGAACGATGCTGTTCACATTGGTCGCATTTTTGGCCCCAACCATTATCGCGTATTATGCCTTGTTCGCCCTTGTGAGTCCGTTTGTCCCACAATAGTTTGGCCCACTGACCATACCAGACCCGGCTCAATGTCATAGCAATGCACGGGTCTTTAGAGTTGCTCATTGCATTCTTGAATCATTTCCCCCTCTTCGTTCTGATGCTGCGAGTAAAAGATCCGGCCAGACTTCCAGGTAGGCGCATCCCACGTGGTCGCTCAACAGTGCAGCTGATAGAACCAAGGGGGAGTCGGGTTTGTACCCGCAAGTAATGCCACGATTTTCCTCCAGGTGGGTGGACACATCAAATACATACCACAAAGTCTGATCCAGGCACTAGAACATGCCAATCCCTTTCTCAAAAATATTCTTCCAGTATAGTGGGTCCCCGCATATTCTTCAGACTTTACACTCAATCTTTGCGCTTACTACCAGTTACATTGTGGTCAAGGCTATCATCTCATTATAGCCCCCTACGACTTATCCGCTGTGTCTTTACGGCAACCTACATCAATCCTATTCCTCGGTACTCAACTCGAAGTCCATCTCCAGTGACAGAGAACGATTTGAAATATAAATGAACATTGGTGAACTGCCTGCAGCATGGAACTATCGTGGCGATTGACAAACAATTGTCCTACGGAAGGCAGCCGAAGAACGACTGGAGCCGATGCAAGACGAGGGCTTGGGTTGTAGCACCAACGTCTGCCTTGTTGGTCGCATCGACCACGCTGACACTCACGTAGCACCCCGAGCCAATGACCGTATTTTCCGTCGGTAAATGGTCACTTCCGCATGTCGTGACATCCTGGACTGCGGAATTCTCGTTCATCCTGGTGAAGATGAATTTGAAGGAGTCGACTGTAGGACAGTGAGCAGTCCCTGGGTAATTCACGTTGAGGATTGTGTTCTTGGGTACGGCGTCGGAGACACCACCAGAGAGGAGCACTGCGAGGAAATTTGTAGGAAGGAGTGAATAGACCTCCGCTGACTTCGTAAGGTTGGAATCGGGGTCCGAGGTCAGTGTTGTGTAAGAGACCTGGGCAATTGAATTGCCATCAGCAGAGAAGGCAACAGCAGGGAGGCCTTCTCTTGCCGCTTCCCGCTTTAAATACAGTCAGTGGATGAGGATTGAAAGTAACACTAGGACATACACTGTGCCCGAAATATTGACTATGGGTCTATGAAAGTTTTCAATTTCAGCTGGCGTTCAGGGCCAGAACGACGCACCCTGTGTTCAAGCCTACGTTAGGCCCCGATACGACGAAATCAGGCGGCCCTCCGAAGAACTTGGGTGACAAAGTTTGGATCCCGTATTTTGCCGCATCCACAGGGAACCCATTGACGTAGTTGAACCGAGCTGGAAGCAATGCATCGTCAAGTGGAAGGAATCAGATAGTAATTATAGACCTACGATCAGTAGCGTTAAAACCCTCAGCCGGGGACCCAGTGGGACACGTGTCGAACTCGCAGGGAGACGTGCGAGGCGTTGGCGTGGTGGTATTGGACGAGGTGCCAGACTTGTTGTCTGCGGGGGCGGACAAGAACACCTTGAGTCGTTGTGAGAAGACGCTACTGCTGAAAGAGGAATGAGCTTACGTCGTGACCAGCACGGGTCAAGGCCTCAAACTGCGCACGAATGATCGCAACAGCCCACCCATCGTCATTAGTCAAGAGTATGTTAGTCCCAAGGACCGTCGGAGCGAGGAAAGCGAAGAGCGAGGCAGCATGGAGCAACATTTCAGAACTGTGCTTAGCGCTGGCATATAGTCCACCCCAGAGTTGACCGAGGGCCTTGTCAGAGAAAATGATAACTACTGTCGGTGTTGCTATTATTGGGGTTATCTTTAGGACTTGAGTAATAGTATTAATAGCAACGAAACGAACGTTTGAGAGTGGGACGTCACCGGTCACCGTTCCACATGCTCACGTATGAGAGAATCGAGGATATTTCGAAAGGTTCACAATGTCAATCAAGAGAACCGAAGTACGCTCGAGACCACCTCCACGGTATCAGCAGGAAAGACAGGCAGGTGGCCTACCTTATTGCAAATCGGATGCTGGGCTGCGCAACACCTTCCCGCATAGTTCGACAGATTGATCTGTAATACCACGCATTGACGGTGGCGGCGAGGTTAATACTCGGGCTGACCCATGGAGAGCAAGGTACCGCATTAGTTCGAGAAAAGTGAGAATACTTATATTGATTTCCCAAATAGCTCACCATCCTACGTCTACGGCTGAGACCAAGGTCCGAGTCCAATTCTGTTCAAGAATCTTCTCATGGTGACCTGCGCTGATAACCAAATGATCCCATACTGTCCTCTTATCCACTTCCGTGCGTATGCTCTATGTCTCTCCTTCTCCTGGACGACCCAGCGCGCGTAGAATTGGGACAGAAGCCGCTCCTTCACTTCATCCTGCTCTTCTTTTAGTAGGTAATCGAAACCAGATGGGGTTTTCTCGCATAGGAATGCTTCTTGAGCGTATTCAAAACGATGGTTACTCTACTTAAGCGCTTTAGAACCAATCTCAGAGAGGAGTCGAAGGCCTCACATCCGCCCAGTACGCGTGGCTTAGAGCATCCAATTGTGTTTTTGCAAAGTTGAGACTGAACTCGTGCGGGTCATGCTGCTCGCCGCGCAGTTCCGCTTCAGAATAGAACTTGGGTGGAGGAGATTCCGGAACACCACCATAGACGACTGGACGGAGGTTTGACAGAAGGTCAGATGGTCCAACCAAATCTCTTCTAGAGTGCGGTTTTGACGTGTGGAGGTGTCTACTCAAAACTCGGCAAAAAATCCGCGACATTGGAAGAAGCCAAGTTCGAAACGTGTCCTTTCTACCTCCATTTTCGACCGAATTATAACAACCCGATCGTTTATTTTCAACCCAAGCAGATTGTGGTTCTTTTATCTTGCACGGACCAGAAGCCCTTCAAGTTGTGCGCCGGTAAACGCAATGTACAGCCTATGATCTATTCAAGGAACGACAAGTTAAAGGATGCACGGCGATAAGTTAAAGGTGGACCATCTGGTTCTAGTGATGCTTTTGGGGCTTCTTGGGGCTGAAAATCGCGCCGAGCAACCAGCCACCTCCAACGATGCCCAACAACACATATAACCCCCGGACTTCTTCATGGTTCAACCCCCTCTTGGCATCCCCGACCTCATGCTCTGCGCTGGGCTTCGCGACAGAAGTAGCTTGCCTTCCCGAAGACGAAGCAAGGTTCGCAAGTGAGGATAGCTTGGATAAGGAGTTTGAAAGTACTCCGGAAGTCTCTGTTGCGTTCTGTTTCCCGCCTTCCTTGAAAGCCCTGATCGTCTCAGAGGACTGGTAGATTCTGGACGAGGGGCCACCGCCAGGTAAAGTGCTCTCCGCCGATGCTGTGATCACCTTAGGCAGTGGTGGTTCGTGTGATTGAGTTGCTGCTTCAGCGGCCGCAGTCTTCTCTTTTGAATCCCAAAAATCGGGAACAAAGGGCTTAGGGAGGTCAAAGATTCGCGTGAATAGGTGTAAAAGGCATGGGACCTGTTTCCTACGCTTACCGGTTCAGCATAGGGACTCTCCTCCGGTTCCTCAAGGTCAGGCGTTTTCACATCCAGGGTTATGTGCTTGCCAGTGAACTTATCGTGAGCTGCACCTGCGGACATACCGCGACGTCCAAGTACTCTGGGTCATAGAAGCCCCCCAGGAACAGGATGAGCGGGGTCACAGTCGCCAGGACTTCATTCAGGAGGTGCGCACCGTCGCAAATGGCAAGTACAGTTTTTGTGGAGGCAGAACTCATCATGCGCGAATACACGCGCATGGCGTACCGAAAGGGTGGCTTGAGGAATATTGCGACCTACGCGGACTGCGACACGGCCGAGCATATTTTATTTTCGCTGGCAAAGCAGATTTGAGATAAGAAGAATGCACCAAAGGTGTTCTAAATTCTTACTTGAGTTCCACGTGCCTGTTTACGTGACTACTGAGATGTACTCCCCAAGCGAGGTGATGGTCGAAATCAAGCGTGGAACGGCTTGAACCAAACCACAATCGGCGCTCTCTGGAGTCTTCTTGTTGGTCATGGAAGCGGAGGTCTCCTCGCGTAGGACACGTGTACAATACGGAAAAGCCGCAAAACGAGTCAACGAACGACGTTCTACCGCGAAACAGAACGCGTCTATAACTGCAACGAAGTCGGGGGACACGCAGGATACTGCAAGGGTAGAACATTCGGCCCAGACGCGTTCAAAGCAATCTACTTCTCGCCTTGACGCCACCCAAGGCGTGCAAATCGAACCATTGGGACGTGTAACAAGAGGTCGCTCTGCACTCTCACCTGCGAAACCTCCACAACCGCCTCCAAAATGCAAGTTACAGTCCACTTTGATCTGTTACCACGCTGCTTACTTTTTCTGTCAGTGCCTGCGAAACCCCCCAGCAACAAACGAAAACGGGCAACCTCTCCCGCCGCATCTGACACAACGGACGAAATAAATATCGCACATGCAACCCCTAAGGTCAGACGTACGAGTGAGTGTGTTTCCCGTTTCTTTTGGCATATTTCTCATGGTCTCCGACAGCACAAACGAATCTGTCGCAACACAAAACCAGAGAGCAAGCGATCTCGCCCACCAAACCTGTCAGCCAGGTGGACTCTTTGTGTAAGAGAGAGCCTTCTATTACACTAGCTCAGACTCACGCTCACCTGACAGCGAAATCGAACCGTCATCGCCAGACGCAATCTCCTGTACGCCCCTCCACCCCTCCGAACCCATCTACGAGCCTAGAAGATGGAACTCCAAGCCGCCTCCGCGATCTATCTTCCTTGTTTTCTGTGACTGAGAGTTCCGCTTCAAGACCAGCGAGTCCAACGAAACCAGGACTAGTGAAGCGGATGTTGTCGAAGGCAAAGACGGAATCTTCTCTCTCTCCGTCTTCTCGTGGGGTTGGGATCCCGTACACTGGCTCACCGGTCAAGCAAAGCCCCTTCTTTGACGTACAAAACACTGCGTCTTTGCCTCTCGTCTTCCCAAAGCCGACACAAACTCCGCAACCACAGTTCGTAAGGCCTGGTCCCACTCCTCAATCCCCGCCCCGACAGGGGTCTCCATCTCCCCTATCACATTCACCCGCCCGAACATATTCAAGAACTCGCTCTTTTCTCGTCCCTATCGGCAAGGTGTCAGACTCAAATGCAGAGGCACCTCCGGAGGACGAAGACATGCAAGATGTGCGTCACGAATCGTATACCGACTTACGAACTCGTTGGGGAGTTGACAACTCTGAGGATCCTACGCTCAATGTGCCAATCAATGACCTCAATAGCTTATCCGAGATGCGGTCACGAGGAGAAACGAGGCGATTCTTGGATGAGGTTGGATACCTCGTTGAAGGTCTCGAACCAACGGCGGGTAAAGCAGTGCATCGTTCTACTGCCATAGAGGTTGTGACGAAAATGTGTGACGAGACATTTGTAAGAAAGTCAGCTGATGCTGACTTTGCCGCGCGAGCATGGACCGCGTTGACTGCTTGTGGAGCTGGAACTGGGGAGGATAAGGTAGAATGTCATTATTTCATTGTTCTTGTGCGTGTACTGACCTTTGAAACAGGTTCTTGATGCTGGCTTGGCTATCTTCGTTGCACTGGCAACCCGCGATCCCTCCCGTTCCAGTGCAATCGTCACTTCCAAGCAGTATTCTGAATTTATCCAACGGGCCATCACGACGCCCGCCCACGACGATACATTTGTAACACCTCCCATGCAAGCAGATGCTGCCTGGCTGCAGAGGTTGGGCATTAGCCGCGTTGATCGCGCTCTGGTATGTTGGGTATTTCCTTTCTATACTGGACTCATTGCGCCAATAGCTTTCTAGTTTAAGACTCCTCTTGATTGAGAAGAGCAAGCTAGAATCTATTGAAGGGAAACCATCCACCCGAGTACTTGCCTCGTCGAGCATCACATCTGCTGTTTTGGCTGTACAACCAACGACACCACTGATCGAGTCCGTGGTTAAATCACTTGCCTCTGAGTTCAACTCCCTTCAACCGATCCAGGAGACCGGCGATATGCCCTTTGATTCTGGTCCCCCCGATCTGTTGCATATCCGAAACTGCTTATGCCTGTTAGAAGCATGGACGCCGAAGGAGAATGCACGACAAGAGATACTTGAGAGGTTTCCTGTGATCCTCCCTGGTGTCGCGCTTCTGTTGAGTTTAGCGACTACTTTGCTTGGAGATAATGAAGGCACAGCTGGTATGTTACATGCCTTTTAT
>Ga0307513_10006689_pt1 | contig 15043 bp, 15 predicted proteins | sample 15_EM_MG_FD_202174 | JGI IMG/M metagenome (GOLD analysis project Ga0307513, IMG submission 202174) | Populus trichocarpa ectomycorrhiza microbial communities from riparian zone in the Pacific Northwest, United States - 15_EM | ecosystem: Host-associated > Plants > Roots > Unclassified | place... | reverse complement strand
TGTTTGAGAGCATGCGTAGAGCTACAAATTAGGGTTGTGATACTATATTTCTGTGGGAACTCAAGTGTTGCTAACGACGTCTGGATGCGGCCTTTGCTTTGGCTGTGCGGGCACAGCGGAGCATTGAGAACAGTGATGGTACAAGCTGCCGTGTCGTGTGTTGATGCAGGTGTTTTGATGTACAATATGCTGTGAGGTAAATGTGGCATTTATGTGGTTGCAATGTGATCCTCCGTGCCGAAAGATGAAAAGAGAACAGCAAAACCGTCACCGAGGACTGCTGGGAGAGTTCAGGTCGAGTTCTTGTTCTCATTTTATGGCTAAAGTCATGTACTTACTTACGACTGTCGAGAACCCAATGAGGGTACTGGACTGGATCTGGAGGGGGAAAGAGTCTCATGCACTCCTTTGCGGACAGTTCCATTTCACACGGAGTACCATCGGCGTTGATATGACGATAGAAGCAATCGCTACCTGGCACCAGAGGCATAAGGCGGAATCGAAAACTCGACCGAGGCTGTTCTCACCGAGCGGACAGAAGCTACGCTCAGACTTGATGAACCAGCTACAGGCGGAGAAATATAAGTGGAGACGGATTGTAATACCTGCGGTCGACTAACCAGCAGTCGACTTTGCTCATACTTTCCTTGTATGAACGCAACGCTTCTGCTTTCTCCGAGGATCCGTGGGCATAAAAGCGCGACGATGGGATAACCAAGCTGACAGGTGTTCTACAGAGGGGGCAGGTCTTGCGCTGCGGGCCTTGGCTCTTCTGTCGTCTCCACTCCGTCGCGCACTTGTGGCAGAGTGCGTGGTTGCATTCCGCTGTGGCCGATTGGCGTCTGACACGCGTACAGAGTATCTGGTATTACATACCAAGCAGCCCGAACTTCTTGGGTGTGTCGTAACAAACTACACAATCGTGCTCCTCGGCAGGCTCGATTTCGTGCTTGTACCAACAGTCCTCGCCATGTTTGCAATAACCTGAAGCAATAAGTCCATACAGCATATTATAGAAGATCAGGGAGTACTGACCCTTCTGGAAGAAGAAGCAGACCTTGTTAAGGTCGCGAGGGGAAAGGACCGGATCGTCATGACGGAATCGGCATTTGGAGCCGTTGAAGCAGCCCTTAGATGTCTTCCAGTACTTGCATGGCTCGCGGGGCTTCTCCAAGTGAGCCCTCATCCTTGGTTCAGGCTGAATGGCGGAGGTCAAAGGAATCACACTTGGTTCCAGCCTCACTACCTCTCTCTGACGACCCAGCGACCAGCGATATCGACGATGTTCTACACACTCTCCTTGGTCTCTTTCATCATCTGTATAGTTCTCGGTGAGCTTCCGTCCTACCGGCTACAAGCGCGATGTTCACACGGCGGTACTTACCACTTGTTCTTCTTCGTTTCAGTGATTTATTACAAGCGAGGTGTTATCCTCCCAATACTACCTTCACCATTACGAAGCCGCCTATCGCCCTATATGAATCACTACACATCAATCCCAACCTCCTTCACAGCTCAAGCCGCCAGCGGTTTCTCATCTTCGAATTTCGACCTCGAAGCTAACATTGCTGGTGATTCTCGTGCTGGTCTGGATGATGCTGTATTGGCCGAAGTACGGGATATTATGCACCGGGAGCACGTAAAGTGCGTCGGGTTATATACCACTATCCTCGCTCATGGACTGACGCTCATTTACTTGCCCCGTAGCTTTGACGAAGCTAGGTTGATTCGTCACAAGTTAAATATGGCTCGCAATGGCATTGACCCCCAGACCGGTGAGATTTGGGAGTCCAGCGCTTCCTTGCAGCGAGGTGCTTATTTGGTTTTCCGTCCAGGTCTACCCGTCGACGCAAAGGCGATTACTCGACTGTAAACTTTGCCAGTTACCGACGTATGAAACTGGACTTCTCGCTCCTTACTGCGTTCCCTCCTCAAGCGCCACCTCTCTCTCCTTCCGTATTTACCATAGGCCCTCTGACTTTTACCGTGCATCTGTGTTGCATCACCTTTATCTCAAGGATATTTGCCTGTATGCCTCTGTATCATAAATATTTCGGGCGTTGCTCTCCCGAGCTCATGCGATAATCCTTTGAAGGGGCCTTTCGTGGTCGTTACACACCCCATCATCTTTACATCTCAGGTTCTGCCTGGACTCGAACCGGGCCATCTACCCGGCCTTCTACCATCTCAACCGCTGAAATGATGGTGCTACTCCACCGCAACGAGCCCGAGGTGTGACTATGCCCTCTAGAAGCATCTCATCTTTATGTATTTAGTTTTGTTGTGAGTGGTTGGTCATATATCATTGTCCTTTTTGCTGTAACACCGAGGATTCGGGATATGACCGTGAACGCTGGAAATGCACTAGTATACGGTCAAGGGAGCACCTAATACACACTTCTTCCAAGGAGGGGCCAGTCGACCCCACCGACTACACGAGTATCACCTTCGAAGACGCAAGTAGGAACCGGCGTAAAAGTGATACGCCAATGGTTTAGTGTTCCATTCTCGTCAAGAGCACCTACCTATACTCTGAACTGGACCTCTCAGGCTTCGACGTCGGCCAGACCGCGGAAAAGAAGCCGAACGCTTCGTCCAAAGACATTTCGAGGGTACCGTGTCAGGATTTATCATGGACAGGGTCGGATCGAGCACAGAGCGCTTGCAAGCGGAGGGCGCAGCCCGGAGACTGGCCGAGGCATTACGTAGAGTTCCAGGTACATTAGGACCCGCTACGCTCGTCTTGTACCCTTAAGTGTTTGTAGCGGACTCGACTATAGGAAACCGGAACGCGAAACTCTAACATACCGATAGAAAATGGAAGAGAATATTTATGCTCTTCAGATGGGACAATGGCTCATCCTTGGTAATCGCATTTCTATGCCAGCAAGGTGACTGGGAAGGATATTTGTGGGCAATCGGAGGGGGTCACGAGCGTCATCGTGCCCTTCAATGAGTGACGTTCTCTTTTAACCGTAAATGTGTCTCTCTGTCTCTTCAGATATCCGGGAGTTCAAGATTGATTCGGCCATATCATGCAACCTCGTCCATGGTTAAGACCGTTTACTTTGTAACTGAGTACCGTAGCCACTGAGTACTTTGTCACATCGTCGAATCCGTGCATCTAGTGTCGCTTCTCGTCAAAGTATCGATAGTTGCTCTTGTTTGAGTCCAGGTCGAGGCAGTTCGGGTAGTCATATGAAGGTGGTATATAAGGCAGGCGCAAGGGAAAGGGAAAGATACTCGACGATCTGATTGACAAATGTTACTAATATTGGAAGCGCACCCTGTGCTCAAGCGTCGGCATCTGGGTATTGTGGGACGCGGAAACGCGGGGTAGTAAGACAATCGTTAGGGACACGCTGGTAGTGAAGGGGTAACCATACACCTGCCGTGCCGTACGTCGCAGTGGGACTTGTGGGGCCCGGACATTTACCTTTGTCACGTGTTTATTTGGCTCGCGTCGTGCCAAACAACGCCGCGGGTGAATGGCCAACCGGCCACAACACGTTAGACTCCCCCCTACCATCGACGACGATATACCTCCACTGTTCTCCTCACCTCCTCACCTCCTCACCTCTTGCTTTATTCAGTAACGTATTTCCGGCCCGAGTTACAAGTCCACACCGCGAACTGTCAACAAATAATCTGTCGTAATCTGTTACAATCTGTTACAATGGTTACCTTGTCACCATCCAACCGCCACCACGTCAATACCCAAGAGAGTCATGCGTCGTCGAGCACTCACTCGAAGAACGTCCACATAAACGAGTCCAACAACCAAACGTTTGGTTTCTCTCCTATTCTCCAGCCCACCGCGATCTGCGACCTTTCCCTGGTTCCCACAAGGTCCATTCTTAAGCGCATCTCTGCGTATGATGACCCGGACAACAATCATCCGTCGCTCTTGCCACTCGATCGACAGTCCCGTGAGATGACCCCAGAGCCAGAGAACGCGCTCCAGCAACCTACATACCTGCTGTCGCCTGTAAAGACGCTCGTTGAGTCAGTCAGCGCGTCTCAGATGTCAAAGCCATTCGCCTCGTCGAATTTCCACGACCTCATCGAGGCGTACAGCCTCCTCAAGTTGCGCATTCACGGCAAGGACCTATCCTCAGAATCGACTGATGTCACCCCTGCTTCCCAACAAACCACGGTTGGCTCGCCCAGCACGCCACACTGTCCCGCGTTTGGGCCAATCAAAGACAACATCGATGACATAGTTGTGGCACTACGGCGCGATATCTCTCGCGCTCTCGAAGATCCTGTAGTGCTCGCGGCTCAGTCTCCTTCCGCATCGGACGCCCCTCCTTTCTCCTCGGAGCCAAGCGACCCCGAATCAGGGCAGAGGAAGGGAATGAACGAACATCAAGTCAAGCTCGCCAGAGACCTCTGTATCGTTAGCCAATCGGCTCTTAGACTCCTTTCTACCCTGTTCTCTCTCCCCTCGTTTGTCCAATATGAAAATGGCATTCTCTCTGGTCAGTCGGTCTTCGTTGGCAAGTAAAACCGTTTACTAAAGGTTGTCTACAGTATCTCAATGCAATACACTTCTCGATGCAGTCCTAGATATTACTACAGCAGAAACACTCCCGACTCCCAACGCTTACAAGACTTGGGCTTTAGCCACCACTATCCTCGGTTCCAATGACCTTCCAGAACCCGTCATCAAGCCTGCGTCGAGTCGCATCATCCGTACATTCCGAAGCGCGATGAGAGGCAAGCTGGACAAAAAGGGCAAGAAGAGGGCCATTGGCGAGGCTCTGCGCGGGGTTCAGTCTTACACCGTCGAATGGCCTCACCTCTTCATCGCCGGGTTCCGTTCATTCCTTCGCCCCATCCTGAAGTTCGTCGTTGGCAACGACGCGGCCATTCGCAGTCCAGCCAGCAGTGCCCTCTACGCGCTCGCGTATGGGGCCATGGTGTATCCCGACGTTGCGCGTGAACGATTTGCCAACGTCGTCGAGAGATTCATGGATGCGCAGACGACGAGGGACGGGGGGAAACCCGCATTCCTCGAATCATTCGCAAGGTCGTTCAAGAAGATGAACGACATTGTCTATCCCAAGAAGGCAGAGGAGACGGGACAGGCCGCGACTACACCCGAAGAGCAGGGCAGGGTGCAGCAGGCCGCTATGAGGGGCCTCACGGTCCTCTCATCGCTCATCCTCCTCTCCGGCCCGGCATTGTTTTCGAAGCAGTCATTGCTTCTCGAGCCGTTCATGGAGGCGCTCGAGATACTCACCTCGAACAAGCTCGTGTACGTGCGTACTGCCGCGAGCTACGGTTGGCGCGCTCTCGCCTGGGTCGCCGTGACCTCTTTGGGCGAGAAGGTCTTTCTCACCGACGAGGAGCAGAGCTTCTGGACGGATCTCCTGAGCTTTGTGGATAAGAAGATTGGGGTTGGGATCATCTGCGGTCTGCTCTGCGACCAGGACAACGCGGTGAATCGCAAGACTCGGAGGGAGTTGGTCATTATCACCCTCAAGGAGATGGCGAGACACCAGGGCACCGCTGCGGAGGCAGGGGAGATCCTTGGACGACTGCTTGCCGGTCCTAAGGGGGCACCATCCTCTGAAAACCGGTGGGATATAAGCAACCTCGTCCCTACCGTCTTGCTCGACGGTGCACTCGTCAAGCAGGATGCGGAGGGCATCCATGGAGTGATCAGGGAGCAACAACAACAGGAAGCCGGATGGATTCACTGCATCCCACCATGGACCCGGGAGGAGTGTGAAGATGCAAAGGACGACTTTGCGGAAATATGGTCGAACGCAGTAAAGAGCGGTGGGATCAAGAAGTCCGCTATTTCTGTAGGTCCTCCTTAAGTTGTTCCTTGAGAACCAGCATTGATGAAACCCTACAGTCCGCCTGTCTCGCTAACTTCGGTGCACTTGAGAGAGCATCGGGCGATCTAGCAGCGGTATTCAAAGACTACGGCGAGCTTTTGGCAGTCTTGTCCACCCGCATGGCCCCCGATGCTCCCACGTTCGCTGCGACCCAAACCGCAGGGGCTGCCGAAATATGTTCCTTGTCTGCGTGGAGTGACGAAGGCGAGGAGGAAGTCCCTGTGGAACTGCCCGGGCCCGATCTCGTCGCGGAATTGCTGCGGCTCCGCAATTTGCTCAACCTTTCTCCGGTGCGACGTTCCCAAAAACGAGGCAGGGAGGACGAAACGGAACAGGATAGACCAGTGAAAAGGCGCAGGTTGAACGAGTCCCCCAGGCGCTGACTCAGGTGGAGTCCGGAGTTGAGGACTGACGAAATTGCAGAGTCTGCAGACGTCGAGTCCCAATCCACCTAAGTCTATTCCGGAGAAAGGTCGCAATCAAGGAGACGTTGGTCGACCTTAGGTGCATTAAGAAACAGGTCGTTTGGTAAGTGATCCCTTCTCCCTAATCTACACATGAAGGTAATGCTGCCTTTAGCAATGTAGATAAAGAGGAAACGTGAAGAAGAAGGAATCTCGGAAGCCACGACGGACAAGGCCAACAACCGTCCACTGGACACTCGTTCACCGATGCATTCGCATCGGGCCCTGGAACAGTCAAGTCCTTTAAAGCGCAGGCGCCTTGAGACTTGGTTGGGCTCACCCACCATCCGAGTCTTGCTCCCATCAGCGGACGAGCTCTCCAGAAGTGGTACGTGCTTTTACCTTCCCTTTACAATGTGGGCGACGCTCATGGTCACACAGATGGTGAGAAATCGGACGAGCAATGAACCCGCCAAAGCAGAACTCGGGCCTGTACGGGTTGGGCTCGGTGACTTCCCGCACCGCCAATATCTGACCCAAGTGTCGACTCAAAGATACAAGGAACGTCATCAAACTTCCAGAGGCGCCCTTTGATGCGGGTTGAATTCCCGTTCATCGACAAGTGGCGGCTTCTCAGCACCGAGCAATTGGGTAGGCACCTCTGCCCACCATGGATTTTGGTTTGATAGAACCTATGAACTGGTCCTATAGGAACTGGAGAAGGAGTGTGCTGGGCCTGGAGCCCAGTTTGTGCGCATAGAAGGGGCGAAACACGTCGTGAGTGCCCATCATCAGTCTAGCGCACCGTAGAAGCGAGTTGATGGGATGACCTGGATAGCTCCAAATTGACGACCTACCCAATTTCTGGAACGTTTTGACCTTGGGCTGCGATGGGGGGGAAGAAGCAAGGTAAGGCCTCCCCCCCAGGTCGCCTTATCGCCTTATCAGATCGCGCGGTTGTGTGTATCTCGGCTATTGTCATATCCTCAAATACTTCCTCCAAAGAACTCTCAACATGTATACCTAATCCGGATTGCGCTTTACCCCCAAGGAGGTCCGTATACGGCCGCATTGTCGGGGATTTGCTCCTTCAAGGAACCGCGCAGTAACTTTCCAAGCGGACTCTGGTGACCACCCTTGCAACCTATACTGTCTATGCCTGCACCTTTGGACGCTACTCTTGGCTGGACCAACCACTGTGCGGACCAGGCCGTCGAAACATCCGGCTGCAACTAGTTTCAAGACCGATTAATGGTTCGCGTGGTCCAAGTTCCCCGCACGAATAGTACGCAACGGATCCAATCATGGTTATATGGCCAGCTTTGTTGCGGTCGTCGGGCCTAATTATTACTGTTCTCGAACGACCAAAAGCTCAAGGTTCTGACCATAAACACCGGAACGACACTCTATAGGTGGTTTATGGAATACGTCCTATGTCGATATGGCTCACTTGGCACTATATTCAAGCACGCTATCGCACTCAGCGCCATCAAGCTCGTGCGACCGGCCCTGTGCACCAATGCATCTGCTCAACGATATTATTATTCGTGATTTATCGCCTTTGTTGACCGTCTTGTCTGCGTCGTTTTGGCTGTGTCGTTTTGGCTCGTCGTTTTCGATCCCTGTTTCTGACTGGATATTTGTCTGTATTTACTCCACCTATTACGCATATAAACTGTCCCGATTACGTGATGTATTATGTGACCCAATCATTGAGCCGCCGACGTCAGAGAAGATAGCCACACTTTTGACCCCCACAAATAAAGTCAGGAGTGGGACAACCATACGTTGCCTCCCAACAACCAAATGGCATCCGCCAACGAACAGCAGCAACAGGAAGCTGACCTCGTCGTACTCTTCAACTACGACATACACAATCTCCCGAAGCAGGACCGACGAGAAAAGGCCCAAGCCGCCCTCCACGAATATCAATCCATCCTCGATACGCTTCACAATGCCGGCCTTGCAGCTGCTGGGAAGCCTGGGAACACTAAGACGGAGATTATGGTGCTGATTTCGTGTCCGCTGCGAAAACTGTACGAGCTCGTCGAGAGAGAAAAGTGCGTATGAATCTCCAAGCGAAACCACTCGTTCTTCTCCATGTCAAGTATCTCCCTCAACTCGACTTGCATCTCACGCGCCGAACATGGCTTGCTGCCACGCGCCGGAAGCTGTGTACTGACGAGAAGACTTCAGGCACTCTGACTTCCTCCATGGGGTCTTGACGTCCTCATATCCTCCCAAAGTTCAAGACTTCCAGGCTTCTCCTCTCTCCCCATCCGATCGTACCCGCCTCATCCACGATTACATCACGTCGAGCACCAACCAGGGTGGGCTTGGTATCACACCCGGCAATAGCCAGTACCCTCACGTCAAATCGGTCTTTTGCCTCCATGATCACACTTTCAATAAGGCTTGGATTGACAGGTGGACACGCCGCCAGCTCGGTATCAACATTTCCGATGGCGAGCTCGATATTATCCGACACCAGTTTGGCGAGTCAGTTGCCCTGTACTACTCCTTCCTCGCCACGTACACCAAAGCCCTCCTCTTTCCCACTTTCTTGGGCATAATATTCTGGAAATTCAGAGCGCCGTATCACCCACTTTACAGCGCACTCGTCGTCTTATGGAGCATCGTAATGGTCGAATGGTGGAGGATAAGGGAACGCAAGTTGGCCATGAGGTGGGGCAGCCGCGGAGCGTTCAGGGTAGAGAAGCGAAGAGTTGAATTCGACGCCGCCATAAGGAAACGAGGCTCCCCTTCTCACTATGACGATGACAACGAAGTATTCCCTTGGTGGAAGCGAGAAATTCGAGTCCTGTCTTCGCTCCCGGTCATAATACTCGCTGCTCTTGCGCTCACTGCGCTTTTGACCGGTCTTTTCGTCATTGAGGCATTTGTCACTCAACTCTATACCGGTCCTGGTCACCAGGTCGCAGCACTATTCCCTACGATATTATTCGCTGCTCTCGTTCCGCAGTTCATGGTACTCTACCAGAAGATCGCAGCGCGCCTTAGTGAGTCACCATGTTGTTACTATGCTTATCATTTACTCACCACGTCGTGTTGTGAAGCCAAATGGGAGAACCACGCTCATCAATCCACTCACGATTCAAGCTTGACAATCAAAACCTTTGCCCTTTCGGCAATCATTGCATACCTCGGCCTTTCACTCAGCGCCTTTGTATATGTACCATTCGGGGAAGCCATCATGGCCACCGTCCACATGATGTTTTTCGCGGAAGGGACTGAATCGCTCTCGTCGACTGACCACATCACAACAACTGCATCCGCTATCTATACGGGTGCAGTCAGGGTCGATCCCACCCCTTTACAAGCCACCCACTTCGCAAACAAACTCGACTCGGCAAGATTGCAGAACCAAATGTTCGCGTACACTGTTACCAACCAGATCCTCAACACATTTCTTGAGATTGGATTGCCATATGTGCTCAAGGCTATCAAAGGCCGTAAGATTCCCGTCCTGCACAAGAACGGTGGTGGAAAGCCTCTTAACCAAGAAGAGAACTTCCTTGTGGATGTGAAAGACCAGGCAGGGCGAGACGACTACTCATTGTTTTGTACGTCCTGGGTGCATTCCTATATTTGGTGCGGTGCTGACATCGTCATCCCCAGTTGAGTATTCCGAGATGGTCACCCAGTTTGGATATGTTGCCCTCTATTCGACCATCTGGCCCCTGGCCCCGCTTATGGCATTGATGAACAACTGGCTTGAGTTGCGTTCTGACGCTTTCAAGGTGACGACCCACACGAGGAGACCGGTCCCAGTTCGCTCTGACACAATTGGTCCCTGGTTGGAAAATATGGTATGGACTCCCATCCGTAGACGCCGCAATACTGATACTGATGGGACACCCTCTTAGAGCTTCATCTCGTGGCTCGCCGCCTTGACGAACACGGCACTCGTTTATTTCTTCCGCCCCACCATGCAGACGGGGTGGATCTCTAGGTTACTTTTCCAAACAAACAACCGAACCGCCGCTGCCAAGTCTGCCCCGGCGCAAACCATCGAAAACTCTATCGTCCCTGCTCTCCTTCTTGTCCTTTCTGCGTCGCACGTCTACTGGATCCTTCACGTCATCGTGCGACATTTGCTTGTAAGGGCCTTATGGAAGGGAAGCCCCGAGGCTAAAGAGGTAGAACGGAAGGAGAAAGATATCAAAGAGCGTTACCTCAAGGGTCTCGTGCCTGAAGCAGATTTCGGAGGCGTTCCCGAGAAGAAGGCGGCGGAGGCGGGGTTATGGACCGACGAAGGAAGAGAATTGATTGAGGGGTTCGTGAAGACTGCGTGAATACGTCGAGAGATGGCAAACGGCGACAGGACTCACGAACCACGGTCTGCTACGCCAACATCGATTGTACATTACTTACTGGTTTTCTGTGTCCAATTCGTGACCATGAATCGAGTATTTGTGAGGTTGAGCTCGACAACCGCTGACCAAAAACGGGTTACCGCTGACAGGGAACCAAGATAGACAACAAAAGTGAAGTTCATTTATTGTGAGATCGTTGCATGACTTGAGACATCGTCCAGTCCTCAATTTCCTGCATATCAAGGACATTGAAGGAATCCAACGCCTGTTTGGGGGAGTGAGGATAGCGGTTGAAAGGTCGCAATAAATAAGTACCTCTGTAAATCGTTCCAAAATGCTCTCCGCCTCCAGTTCCGCCGCTTCAGCGGCGTCGCGATGTTCTCGAAACTGTCGCAAAGATTCTTCACATAGGCGTTCCATCTACCAAACGTTGCGCGAAGTTTGATTTGGTGTATGCCCTCTTATAATGGCAGAAAAACTCACCTCCTCGATCCCACTTTCCAAACGTACGCGTTCGGCCTCCAGCAACGGGACGGTCATTGCATGAACCGCTGCTCTTGGTGGAATATCGGGTTTCCACGCGTCTCTTAGATGTAGTGTCTCCTTTCCTTCGGCTTGAGCGTTAGCCAATGCCGCTTTCGCATCAGCTACGATAGCAGATATCGCGTCGATGCCTTCGTAGCCCTTGTGCCGCTCCATTGTCGCTTCTGCTTTCACCTAGCACACCCGAAAACCGTTATTCACGGTTCCATGAGAAGGAGAGAAATTGGAACACTTACTAGGCTTTGCTGTTGGATGTATTGTCCAATTTGGACCCGAAGATCTGCGGCAGCTTGCGGGTTTTCGTCGCCCCAAATCCCTAAACATGCCAGTAGAGATTCCTGGCTGTGTTCAAGAAAGTCAGTGGCCGCGGTCATTTCACGTAATATAACTGGACGGACGACCACCCAGTTGCGCCTTTCTTGACGGCAAGCGTGAGAGCTGAGCGGAAGTGCTGAGCACGTTTGCTCGTTCCAACTTGCAGTTCTGCTGGCGCGAGCGTGGCCATCTATTTCGGACTCGAGGCGAAGGAGTCCAAGAGATTTTGGGGCGGAGCTGCAAGCGCGTCAGGGCGCGTCTCGATCGGGTAGCGGCCCAGATGAACGTCGCCAAAGTCCACGTACCTTTGTCCAGACCGTTTCTCGCACTAGTTTCGGCATTTTCAAATTTCGTAGTCTCAGTAGCCTTCGTTCTATGTTCTATTTGAACAAGGATTAATCGCACAAAAGTTGCTTTGGGTATACTCTAACTATTATACATATTTGAAATACATATTGAACACCCAAGGCCCAATAAACGTCCAAACTGAATTGCGCCAAAAGGAAAAATACTACTTGTCCGTATGAGTGCAGATGTAGGTGCCAGAGAAGGTCGATAGAAACTATTTTACGTTGTTATCATTCGATGGTATGGATTGGGAGGCTCCCGAACGAAGAGTCGAGGACTATAGGCTGGCGCACCCATATCTTATGTACGCCAGGCTCGTCTCCGCCTACTGCTATGCAGGGCTATGTGGGTTCTAAGGGAATAACCTACGAACCTCGTTGTGAGAAAAACGCGAATGAAGGCGATCGACATTCATACCTCCTGAGTTTCTAATGGCTAATGGTAGCCATGCTAGACAAATGCCCATTCATTCCGAGTTGTGAAGTCGGGTGCGGCTGGTAAAGCGGCTGCCAAATCTTCAAACCTCATCCAATACTCGCGGTCATCGCAATACAGTTCCTCCCCGTCCGCCGAATGCCCGTAGTGCATGAGACGTCGCACTGAAGGGCGCTTTTCGTCCATCAATGCCGTCCACTGCTCGATGTGTGGTCGGATAGCAGAATTAAGACCAGGGGCATCGTTTGGGGAAAGGTCGGTGGCGACATCGGTAAGCGCGGGGGTGACTTGAGAGTCGGCGCAAAGTTGGAGAAGGTCTTGAAGGCTGCGGCTGAGTGCGCCGAGATCCGCGCCAGAATCATCCAAGACGTCCGCGAGAGAGTAAGCCAGACGTACCTAACAAAGAGAGAGCTATGAGCCATGGCGGAGCGGAGCTGAAAAAAGAGTAAGCCAACGTTACCTCGATCCTCTTCACGCTCCGAAGTGGAATGAACGACCCGAGACTGGCCCAGGATGAGGACCGGAAATCGTGCAGGGCGACGAAGCGCGTGAAGGATACGGTCTCAGCAGGGACTATGTGACCTGGCGGAGGTATTGGTGCGCCCCCGAGCCCCAATATAGATAGCTTTGGTAAGTGCGTGTGGACAGCGAGGGCGATGTCTTGGCCACCGAAAATGAGGGAAGTGAGCTTCGGAAGCGACCACCTTGAAACCCAGTTGTTGATGATCTGTTGTTCAAGGCCATGTGGATCCATGAAATCGAATTCAAGGAAACGAAGTTGCGGCAAGCTGACAGTAGGCAGTAGCCCCCCCGGGTTGCGGAACTCGTAGAGACTACGAGCACGGAATGTTTCGAGTGTTTGGAATGCTGCTATCCCATACATGTCTTCGAGGCGTGGACTTTGCATGTCGATACTCGTTAACCGGGGGGGGATAGATGCCTTGGGAATGGACATGAGAGGAAACCCGAGGGAGACGGTGTGGTCTATATAGTAGCGCAAATTGACGCAGCAACCTAAGACGCATACGAGGTTCGGAGGGATGGAGTTGAATGTCGTCGCTTCGTAGAGGGTGATTCGTTTTACCCAGCGCACGACGGGGCTGCAATCGAGCGTCCGCATAACCAGTCGCAGGGATTCGTCATCTAAAATCATGAACGAGCTGTAGAGGAACTCGTTGCCGAGGCGGTTCCATAATTTGGACACGAGGACAATGGTCCTTCGAACGACCACGGAGGCGGACCAAAGTAGTAAATAGCGCTTTCTACCACTTTCATGAGGGTCTACCCGTACAACCTACCCGACTGACGTACCTGCGGTCAACCAAGCAGGCCCTAACTCGGATGTGGGGATCTGCGAATTCCTCCGGAATGAAAGTAGCAAGGCGGAGTATCTCACTCCAAATTTCGATAGGTAAATTGTCCTTGCGCCCTCCTGACATCTTGTATCCTCGATGTCAAGTCGTCCTTGGAACGCAGCTGCGGAAGGCGGTGGTGCGGAGGACTAAGAAAATGATAACGGACGAAAAATGTGTCGGACCCTTCCAACGTGATTCGAAAGGGGGATCAGTTGTCAAGAGGAAAGACATATCCCTCTTTTAAGCTCGACACGCCAAACATCCGAAGGTGGTCCATCATCGAGCCGCGCCTGAACTTGCTCACAACTTCAGTGCGAAACATGCCGCGTATAAGTAGTTCCGGATTCGCGGTTGGTGTACTGTATTCGAAATATCGACGAGAAGCGGGAGGCTGTACCTGCATAGACCGGAAGCCCCGGAAATCGATCACCACATGATCGAATACACCTTCTTTTCTCACTATAACCTTCTGCAGCGTATCAAGATGAGGGGAACTCGTAGCGGCGTGTGAGGCTGATACTCGACCGAAAGACCGCCAGACGGTGGGAATATTAATGTCTCACGCCTCAGGCCCCTCCTCATCCAAAGGGTGTGAAAACAACTCGTAAGGCTGGGTAATATTGCCGAAATGTTGCCAGTCCCGCCTGCTTCATACAAATCGGACCGGTTTGATCTATTGACGGTCGGTCCTATGAGGCATATGTCCAAGACCCTTGATAAATCCGTACATGGCAACGCAAATGACAAAGGGCTTTGATGGTTGCAAGCGGGTTGCCGGGCTGCCGAGGCAAGCACGACCTTGTGTTGTCTTTTTGCGCCTTCGTATCCTCCCTGGGGATTTGCGGAGAGGTAGATAACCAACAGCACAGGCGAAGGGCGACTGTACCATGTCTCTCAGGGCTACGAACACACACATAAGCGCCCGAGGAAGATACCCTTACTGCACAATGGGTCAGAGTTTTGCATTTTCCGACTCTTGCCCAGTATTCTCAATACCTCCCCACTTTGGTGGTCAACACACTAGGCGCATATATCTACCGAAGGACCTGTAGCGTCCACTTTTAAAAGTAGCCAAGAAAGAAGCAAGCCTTTGACCAAGCAATTGGCATTCTCGGAGCTGGATTGTTGCCACTCTCTCGGCTTCGGCGGATCCAAGCAAGCCTGTATAGTCTCGTCCAAACCCTGAGGATTTTCCGGCCAATCACTGTTGCCATCATTGACCGCATCGGTCAGCAACTTGGGCATTCAATTCACATCTGTGACAAGTCATCAGCAAAGGAAGCTAGTCGGCCCCCCACAGGCTTATGTTCCAGCACCGGTGGACACCTAGCATGACCCTCTTGTTTTCTCTGCTGGTGAATGGTACCTGTGATACAAGACGGCCGCAGTGAACTCGATTGTGCCAACCTTGACCCCGACCCTTTCCGGTGATGCAGGGACGGGAGGCGGTCGATGTT